>CAJHYQ010000306.1_pt1 | contig 27606 bp, 24 predicted proteins | sample 9198721 | NCBI WGS metagenome assembly CAJHYQ01 (sample SAMEA7708357, study PRJEB35096) | sediment metagenome | biome: marine neritic benthic zone biome [ENVO:01000025]; feature: sediment [ENVO:00002007]; material: shallow marine sediment [ENVO:03000034] sea grass bed [ENVO_01000059] ... | reverse complement strand
GGTCCCTTGGCCGCCTGTGTCGAGTAATGCGGTTTCAGCGCCTGATAGCTACGGCGAAACGGGTTTTGCAGCGTGTCGAGCAGCTTCGCCGTTTGAAACGAGAGGAACTTCTTGGCGTTGAAGTAAGCAATTCGGTCGGAGCGATCGAGGCTGCCGATGGACTGCTGCGTCAAACGCCAAAGCGCATCAGCATCGGCGCCGGCTTCATACAGGCGGTGCGCAATACTTGCCAATGCGCGTCCGTGGTCCGTTGCCGGTTTGATCCCGAAATGCACGAGTTGTTCCGCAACAAGCTGATCAACGTTTTGGGCTTCCGTCGTATTGCGCCGCGGGGAAAGATTCCGCATCGCCGCCAGCGCCATGTCCTTGGTCGCGGACATGCCAAAAACTCCTCCGTGACATAAAGTTGATGTTCTTGATCTGTCGCGGATTGTAACATGTCAGGGCACAGCCGGTCTCGAACGTGTCGAGAACTCGTCGGAAGTCCGTTTGATATTTCGGACACTTTGGAAAACGACCGATTGATCGGATTGGCGAGTGCCGCCTTCCTGCTAGAATTCGAATGCCGAGAATACCTTACTTATTGGATCGATCATGCCATCGATGTTTCTGAGAGCGGCGCCGTACGCCGATGATGAAATGAATCTGCCGGTCAAGAGTGTCGAGGCCGCGATCCCTTTCTACGAGGCCGTAATGGGTTTCAAGGTACTGTCGCAGCGCGATGCCCCGACGAAAGCAGCCGTTTTGGGTCGGGACGGTGTGCAGATCGGGCTAGCCGAGAACGGCGGTGATCCATCGCAAGAGGGTTGCTTCTTCGAAGTTGACGATGTGGAAGCGGCGTTCGCCGAACTTCGGTCAAACGGCCTCGATCGAGAAGACCCGGGCTACCGTATCGATCAACACGGCGAGACTTCGTATCGAGTGTTCTTTGTCGTCGCGCCAGACGGATTATGCTACTGCGTAGGGCAGCGTCAGTCGTAGGAGCGTCCGATCAAACGACGATTCTCGGGACGGTCGGCCCCTTATCAGCGGGTCCGGAGGTCACAGCTGACAGACGTTTTTCAACGCACAGAAATCGTGCCAAGAAACGGTCGCGACGTTAGTCTTAAGACGCCGAAAGAGCTAGCGCTCGAAATCCGCCGAGTTTGCGCCCGATCAATCCATGGTGGCTGGGACAAAGCAATCTGGACACGGACGTGCGGCGCTTCCAGTCATCAGCCGATAGACCGACTTCGATCGAACGTCGAAAATTTCGAGTCGCATACTTGGCGGAGTAATGTGCGACGCGTCGCAGGCGTCGAACCTACGCCGACGAGTTGGACGCCTTCGCTACAATGGGCGGTAATACCGTGACGGTCGTAACTGAGCCATCCGCTCTCTGCCTGATACTAACCAGTTCGTGGGCTGGGGCATCAGCCGAAGGCGTAACTTCCCTAGGGCAATTCTCATGCCGCAGGCCGACGATTCGATCGCGGTCCATTCGACTGAAAAATTGTACTTAACCGACCGCCTGTCCTCACGCTGCGTACGAATCCGGCCGTGAGCATTCACGCCGCGCCACCGTTGCCTCATGGTATCCTGATGCCGAGACCGGGCAGTCATGGAGGGAACACAAATGGAGCATTCCAAGCTGCAAACAGTCAGTATTGACCAGGCTATGTTCGCGCTCGCGTTCGATAGGGATGTGGATTTCCATGATGAGTATCCGATTCTCACCTATCTCGACTTAGAAAGAGGTGAGGTCGTGTGGGTTTACGAAGACGACGAGGACGCCGAGACGGCAGCGGGCGTTCCCGCCGATGAGAACTCCGGAAATCGTAACCGGGTGGAAGCAGACCCAAACCGGTATCTTGAATTCCCAGGTCTGGACCACGGTGACCATCACGAGATTCTTCGCGAGTTCTTGGATTCGGATTGGACTCCCGATGCGGCGACACGTGCCAGGGCTCGCAGCGCGTATTTTGGCTCGATTGGCGGTTGGAAGAAGTCCATCGACGATGACACCATCATTCATGCGTTTCACGCTTACTCGGATCGAAGAACCAAGCAGATGGCGGAAGACTTCTTGCGCAGCCACGGAATAGAGCCAGTATGGAAGTGACTCGCACGTACTTTGGGAAATAGGCGAAATGGAAATAAATTTCGAGTGCAGAGAATGCCGGAAGACGAGCCTGCGAGGCGCTCTGGCTGCGTCGAAAAACGGTCCTGTCGAGAAATTCGGCACAGGTGAACGACTGTCTACCGCCTTCGCTCCTCTGAGGCACGCCGTCGAAGGAAGGCTTCTTGCGACAACTCACACGTCGGATCAAACCTTCGGGCCCGTAAATGAGGATCTGCCGACACGGCTCGCCAGCCGTACCCGGTGGTTGAGGTCCCGACGGTGGAACGATCCGATCTTTGACCGCGTGGTTCTTGCCACAGCTGGCTAGTCACTTGTGGCCGGGGGAAAGCGCCGGGCTTAGACGTTGAGATGTATCTCCGGAGGGTTCCTGCCATGCCCGCCCCTCAGCATCAAACGTTGAGGCCACGGGAAAGAACTTCTGGCAGCGAATCGTTTCGAGCGCACAACCGCCGATTGACGCTTCTAGATTCGGGGACGCCTCAAACTAACCTACACTCGGCAGAAGGAGTAGCACAATGCTAGCCACGAAAAAACTGACAACGGAAAAGCTGGAAGTCCGTACACTGTTGGCCGCAACGGTGACGCCGGACATTGTCCCGTGTGAGGTTTCAACCGTCAGCGGCGACGCGAATTGTGATGGCAAGTTTAACTCATCTGATCTAGTTCAGATCATGCAGGCCGGTGAATACGAAGACGATGTCTCCTCGCACTTCGAACATAACTCGACCTGGTCCGAGGGGGACTTCGACGGTGACGGCGACTTTACCACACGTGATCTGGTTCACGCCTTGCAGAACTCCGTATACGAAGAGCAGCCATCGGATCGATGTCAGGGTTCAAGCACCATTGGCGACGCCAACTGCGATGGCGTCTTCAATTCTTCAGACCTGGTTGAGATCATGCAGGCCGGTGAATACGAAGACGATGTCTCCTCGCACTTCGAACATAACTCGACTTGGTTCGAGGGTGACTTCGATGGTGACGGTGACTTCACATCCGGTGATTTGGTCTTTGCATTGCAGAACTCGATATACGTGCACTAGCGTATGAAGGCGGCATCGCGCTGAACATCACACGTGCCATTGGCAGATGTGAGGAATCGCCAAGTCGCGTCGGCGTGTCACACCGACGCGACTTGCCAGTCACTGAGGTTGTCACCACCTGCGCGACTTAGCTGGCGATACTCGTGGCCGTGGCCTGGTCCCATTTACCTTGTTCTGCAGCGACAGAAGATGGCTGCATTAGCCCACGATTCTTCAACAACTAACGACATGGAGCAAAAATGAACCTACCATACAGCTGTTAGTTGCGGCAAGCTTGACGAAGAGTTTGCTTGTTGGCATCGCTGTGAGTCAGTCGCCTACGACTAAAACCGACGCAAAGAAAAGGAAAGCGAGATGCAACTCGGCGTATTCTCAGTGAGTCTGACCGTCAAAGATATCAGAGTATCAAAATCGTTTTATGAAAAGCTGGACTTCAAACAGGTCGCTGGGGACATCAAACAGAATTGGGTTATCCTGCAGAACGGCACAACAACAATTGGTCTGTTTCAGGGTATGTTCGAGAAGAACATCATGACCTTTAATCCCGGTTGGGATAAAGACCAGAATACGCTCAAGGATTTCGAGGACGTTCGCGACCTTCAGGCTGCACTCATGGAGCGAGGAATTGCGCCGTCCACAAAAGCTGATGCAACGGGCGACGGGCCTGCCAGTTTTGTGATTAGTGACCCTGACGGGAACCCCATCCTGTTCGACCAGCATGTGCCAAAACCGTAGGTGATCCGCTTGCATTGGGTTTGTTTGATGTCGCGGAATCCCGTCTGAACCTCCACGGGATCTATCGTCCGAGGCTGGTTAACGAGCTTCCATGGCTCCCTCTAACCCCGAACCTGGCTGACACCTCCTGCAATTCGGCAGATGCCTAAGAGACAGAAGTCACATTATCGTCACATCATCCGCTGAGGGTCGCTAACCGAACAGAAACTAGCCCTCGGCATCGGTCTCGAAGAGCTTGGCAGCGGCGGCTTGGATGTCGTCCGGCGTCATGTCGTGCAAACGAGTTGTGACCCCCCATTCGTGACCGAACGGATCTCGCACACGAGCAAATCGTTCACCCCAAAACCCATCCGTTGGCTCCATGAGAACTTCTGCACCGTTGGTCTTCATTTGCTCGACCATGGCGTCACAATCGTCCACGTAGACATGGACCGCAACGGTGGTACCACCGAGCGATGCGGGGCTAGGCTGGCTGCCGTGCTCAGGTAGTTCTTCGCTCAGCAGGATACGATTGCCGGCAAATCGAAACTCGCAGTGCATGACGCGACCGTCTGGCATCTTCAACATAAGAGCAGGTTCGGCTTCAAAGATGCGAGAATAGAACTCAACAGCCTTCTCTGCATCGGTGACGCTGAGATAGGGGACGAATTCATGGATGGGCATATCTGTCGGTCCTTCTGTTCAGTTCTGACAGACTTGGATTCGAAACACAACGGAAACGCAAACGACACAGAGCTTAGACGTTTGATTCTAAAGGTGTGGCGACCAAGACTCGACCGGTTGGCGAACTTGCTGAGGTCGTTTGCCAGCCTGCAGTTTTGCCATTAACGAACTGCAGACAGTCACATCAAGCGACCTCATTCGGGCAGCGGCTGGCGAGAGCCGGAGACGCAGATTCGACAACTGCCAGCCGATTTGTCCACAATAAGTCAACTCGCCAGCCGAAGGACCCTCTTTCCACGACAAGGGTGTTCGCTGGAATGCGAGTGTCGGACGTCTACGCATCGGATGAAATGTGAATAAGAAAAACGAGAAGCGAAACTCATCGTGCTTACTCACGGCTTTGCTGCTCCTTGCAGTATTGGTCGTCGTATGCCTTGGCGTCAGCTCCTATCGACCCGACCGTCCCGTCAAACGGATTGAACCTGGTTCTTCTTCTGGGCCCTCTTTCGTAGCGCAAGTCATCCGGCCACGCGCGGGCCTGCCGCTCGGTGGGACGCTCCCACCGGAGCTGTTTGGCGTAGATGAGCACTTAGGCTTCGACTCAATGGACGAAGGTGCTGCTTACAGGCTCGCCGATGGGAAGATTGAAGTCAGTGCTGACGACTGGTCGTTGAAGCTGGCTATTAACAGCGTTGGTGACGTCACCAGTGAAACCGAAGTGGTTTTCAAGCTGCTTTTCGAAGACCGCGTTCGCACCGTGCGTTGCCGACCTGACGATCCAGCCATCGGGACGGTGGAAATCATCGAGCTTTCGGGTTCCGATGAAGTCAGTGGCCATTTCGACATTGAACTCGCGCATTGTGAGGATGCCGAAACCGGGCAGCCCCTAGGTTGGCCGCCGAAACCATTTATTCTCCACGGTAGTTTCGATCGCTTGCGCCCGAATGACCAGTCAGAGTAGCCCGGGACGCTCATCTCCCATCCGCCTAGCGCCAATTCTCTAGACGGTTCGCCTCTTCTCCTCGGAATCCGTATGGTGTCTCAACAACAGCGAATGCTGTGGGCGCGTCAATCCTTCATCACCAAAAAAGAAATGGCCCATTTCAACTGGTTGTTCATCGACATTTCGGCGGCGGCTACGACCGTCGCGGCTACGACCGTCTACGAAGCAAACACGCACCGATCAACAACAATACGACCGAACTTGGTTCCGGAACTGCAGCGGGTACGGGACGTGGTCCTACTTCAAAACCACCGTCGGCAAAAGCTGCAACGAAGTCGGAGCTGTTAAACTCTTGGTCACCGTTCCAGTCGCCAGTCGCCCACGTAGTATTCTCTACTAGCGTCCCGATCTTACTCGGCCTGATTTGGAATGCAAGAAAGTCTCAACCAGCTGCATGCGTCGCGCGGTCCAATGAATGTGTTGGACATCTGATCTTCCCTGTTGTCAAGCTGTTGCTTGTCGCGTTGTGACCCCACGCTCAAAGAAAAGGGCCAACGACACGAAGCCCTCTGTTTTACCCAACGAAACAATGGCTGCGAGAATCAGTTCTCTCTTAACACGACCGTCGACATCGGACTAGTCGACGCATAAGACGTGCCATTGCAAGGATGTTGAATCATTCGGTGCGAAGCACAACAAGTGGTCATCAACGAACGCAATGGGCTGGGGGACGCTGGAAGGAAGCAAGTCGACAAGATGGTCGCCGAACCGCATCACGGCCGGACCTTGTCCAGTTCGGATCCAAGCGGACAATCCGTTCGCATTGGGTAATATTGTCTTGTAGCGGATCGCGGGTTCCTCGAGCAACTCGTCTGTAACGAGATCCAAGGTGGCAAGTTCGAGGATTGCACCACATTCGCACAGAGTGACACGACAGCCCGGTCCCGAATGTGCGAAGCCGACGTCGATGCCTGGCCACATCAACACCGAAGGTCCATCGAGAACCTCTACGCCGTTATTCGGGTCAATGTCCAATAATGCCTGCCAAACTGCGACAACTGGACCAATCGCAGCGGCAATGAACACAGCTCCCGGCTCCTCGGCAATTGGCAGCACGGCGAATTCGGATACGTCGTCATACCGGAATTCGGAGCAGCCTCTTGTATCCCACGGTAGGTTGAACAGAATGGCCTCCTTATCCGGATGATCCAGGTCGTGCAACAAGCCCCCAGTAGCGGTGCGCATCGCGAACAAGTATCGACCTCCAGGCCATAGGCACGCAGATTCCGCTTTTATCCGTTGCTCACGACCTATCGCGAGATCGTAAATCTGCACGTGGGTCTCTTCCTGAATCATAATCCGACTCCCTTCCACAGAGGTGGTGAACGAATCCAGCAAAGGGTTCGGGATTGTCGTGCGGATCGGTGTAGGTTCGAGTGTCAGTTCTAGATTCTCGCCAATGCTTAGCCTCGCCACATGCCCGCCATCGGTACGTAACAGCACAACAGACCTCACGGGCCCGTTTGTCAATTTCGTATCGAACCTGCGCATGGACTCCGGTAGCGCAAATGACTGTACGAGCCGCGTCTTCACTTTGCGAAATTCGGGTGCGACGTTCGCGGGCCTCGACAACCATTTCCAGTCCGGATCGACATCATCTACCAGTTCTGCCTGGATGATTGGTTCTGGTGGCGACGGATTCAGGACTTCTGCAAAAGCCCTCGGCAGTTCCTGGGACCACCAATTGTCTGGTTGAGCAAGAGTTGCCTCATCGATTCGGACTAACTCCTCGCGAATTCGCTCATAGCCTTCTGCAAGCTGTTCTTCACTAACAGCGCTCTCTGTGAACGCCCAAAACGCTCGAGCGCACTCGATGAATTTGGCGAGGCTCGAATTGACAGGGAGATTGTTCTCGGTCAGCTCACCGCTCTCTTCAACGCTAAAGTTCCCGCCGAGACGAACTTGCAATTCTGCTTGCTTAGCGAAGCCGACACGGATGCGACGCAGATTGGGAAACTCACCGAGCAACTCCAGTTCTCGGAGCTCATGTCCATAGTGAATCCCCATCAGCATTTCCACCACTCTTTCTGGGCGAGCCAACTTGTAGTCGCCAAAAAGTAATTCAGACGGCAGCACATCCTTGGTGAAGATGCCATCTTCCCTCACGGAGACGCCGCTGGTGGCTGGGGCAATGAATTTCCGTCCGTCTTTCGAGACCGGTGGCGCTCCGACTTTCGGCGCCGAATAGCAGGAGCAGCAAAACGGACACGTGAAGCTGTCAGCAACCGTGATACTACACTTCACGTTTTTGTTGCAATGCGGGCATTCGAAACGATAGTAGCTCACATGGCCTCCATAACTCAGCTAGGTGGCGGAAGCTTCTGCCACGCAATTCATAGCAGCGACGGCCGGCATACTTTTCTCCCAGAGTCTACATCGAAATTCAAAATACCTTCATTGAGGATGCAAATCATAGCCAGTTTCGGCGGTCTCTGATGCTTGCGGAGGCGCATCAAGGCGACGTTGGAAGGTGAACGACCTCGTCACCTCATCCAAACAGGCCAGTGACGTCGCGCTCCTCTGTTTGGCAAACCACGTCCGGGGTGCTATCGGGACCTTCAGTTCCTGTGCGGGAGGGATGTTTTGACTCGATGGATCAGGATTCTCTCGCCGATCGTGATTGTGTTCCTGTGCGAAGAACTGGCAAGGCTTCTTTACAAGAGCCGCATCAACCAGCTCTCACCGTCCGAGAGCGCGAACAACGATTCAATCGTTAGATCGACCAACCGACTCGGCATCGCAGCGGCCGAAAAACCACCGGACCTAAACGCTAGAACAAGATCTGCAGAATCGAAATCGCTGTCGCCGTCCCAATCGCCTTCCGCCCAGGTAGAATTGCCGTCGATGCCGTCCTCATACTCGCCGACCACAAAAATGGCAACCATGTCACTCGAGTTGAATATCCCATCCAGATTCGAATCACCGTAGTTCGTACCCAGAATGTCCCGCACGAGGAAGTCTCGATCTGCAGCATCCACACTTCCGTCGCTCGTCAAATCGAATGCGACATCAGGCGTAGCCGATTCAATCTGTTGAGACAACAGGTCGATATCGATTGCATCGACAACGCCGCTGGCATCAAAGTCACCCGGCAAGTCAGCGGATTGTGAACCTGGCGTCGGCAAGCCCGCAAACCAGGAACGGCCGTCATTGCCGAAATGCGTTGGAGTGCGTCGCTGGAGTGAATTACCCGTTCCGTCGGCACCCGTCGGCCATGGCGCTTGGTCGTCATAAAGTACCTCATCTTCCTGGACGCGAGGGATGAAGTTCGGACGGTCGGTGGGCGGTGCCACCGGACGAAGGAGGACAATTCGATCATCGCTGTTGTTCAGCTGTCCGCCGTAACCTCCAACGATGCGAACATCTGCGCCAATTCCATAATGTGCTCGGAACCCATTGAGTCGATTGATGTTCTCCGGGTTCTCTGGATTGAATTTGACGATCACGAGCGCTTCACCCGCCGCAATGAGTCCGGCGTCGAAGTTATAGTCCACACCTCCGCGCAGATTCCAATCGGAAAGTTCAACGGCTGTCGTTGTTGGATTAAGGATCTCAACAAATTCCAGATCCCCCGCGGATAGCGTTGGATCGATTGTCAGCGCATCTTCTCGCGGAGGCCCCGGGTTGAAGTTAAATTCGCTGATCACGATCGGACCGACGCGTGGCGCGGCGTTTTCAGACCCGAATGTCGGCTGAACGGCCGGTGACAAACGTCCGGATCCGTTTGGAATTCGCGCCAGCGACTCACCATTCTGCGATGCACGGAAACGGACGTCATCGACAAAAGTCTGAACGGCACCGTTGTCGTCGGCCATCGTCAGCCAAACGTCGTCTCCGCGGTCGCCGCTAAGGGCGAATCCGCGACCCTGTGCGTTAAAATGGCGTTCGTCATATACAACATATGCACCTGGGCCGAGCGTGGTGCCAGCTGGAATCTGAAACTTCAACGGCTCGTTTGCCGAATCGCTGAGATACCAACCTCCAATGTCGATCGCAGCGCCGGTCCCGTTGAATAGCTCGATAGAATCGGCCAAACGGACAGGTGCTTCGGTGTGAGCAATTACCTCGTTGATTACAACACCGATCGGCGCCTCTCCCGGCATTCCCGGCGTTCCGTGCATGCTGCTGCTGGCTCGCCACGAGTAGTACTTGCTTTGAGACGCCAGACTTGTTTTGGGATCAATTAATTCGAGAGTTGCACCGACACCGTCGGCGCGAACGGGCCATGGATCATTGTCGCCATAGCGAACAGACGACAGAATCTCGCCCGTTCCGCTGATCAGATCGATGTCTTCGCCGTTGTTGTTCAAGTTGCCATCGAATTGCCCGAGGACCGGGTGACCGCCCCCATAGCGCAACTGAAACGCTTCTGTATTGGCCACAACGATTCCGTAGCTGCCGGCCGCCAACGTTGTGTTCGAGGCATTCGTAAAATCAAACTCAACGCCGTCGGACAATTCCACGCCAACCAAGCTTGCGTCAGCGGGTCCGGGATTGTGAACTTCGATGAACTCAAACGCTTTGTTTGTCCAATCAGGCTCGCCATTGCCGTCCGCATCCGGAATGGACGTCAGTTCGCTAGCCGTCGGCCTGGCGGGATTGTAGTTTATCTCCGTCACAGAAATCGTAGGCTTGGTGGTCACAAAGTCATATTGGACGGGGCCACTCCATTGCGTTAATACCGCAGCAGCCTCTCGTTCACGCTCCGACTCGTGAAAATTCCGCGCGATGACGCGCGTGTTTTCCAGAATTGCCAGTTTGTCGCCAGCCATCGCGAGCTTTGCCGTTGGGCTCGGATTCCCGTCGATTCCTAGGGGATCCGTGCCGTCAACGGTGTAGTAGACCTTTGCGTCGGGACTTCGTGTAAATCCGAATTCCCGTGTAACCAACGCCGGCAGGATCAACATGTCGCCCGAACTTGACCGCGTATTCACTCCACGTATGGCCAGCATGTTCGTGCCTTCGACCAGGACGTTACTAAATTCGGATATATCACGGTCGTCCCACTCGACTGACTTCCTAGTGGGGCGATTACCGGCTCTAGAATCCCAACCGATTTCGTCAGGATCAAGTCCGACGCGGGCGACTTCCGTGCCGTTGAGGTACGCAACGTAGCCGTCATCAATCTTCATCCGCAGAACCAGCGTTTGATCTGCGATCGCTGCCGGATCGGCCTCAAACGGAATCCGGACCAGGATGTTTGTCGCGTCCTGCACATTCTGCACATTGGCCTCGGTCTTGATCAGCTCCGTGAAGTTTTCGGCCGAGTCAAACCCAATGCCCGTCGGGCCACTTGCCCAACTGGAATCATCAAAGTCGGTTTGGGTCCAGCTATCACCAAGATCATTGTTGGCGGGTACGAAATAGCGGCCGACCGCTTCGCCCGGTTCGCCCGACACAATCGCGGTATCCTCGAATGTTTCAATTGGCGCACTGACGATTTCAACTTCTTGCCCGCTAGTTACTTCAAATCCCTTGTCCCGACCTAATACGCTGTCATTGATGAGAAACTCGGGCGGACCCGTGAAGTTCCCATCCATGAACTTCGTACGATCCAACATCCACTTTCGCAGATGTTCAACTTCACCTTGGTAGGATCCATCCAGTTTCCCTGACTCATACTGCCCGCTCGGTGACGAGCGCGGGGCAATCTGAGACCACTTCGCGAAATTCCGTTCCGCCGACTCACGTGCTTCGTCAGCATATTGGTCGATTAGCATACTGATGTTTTCGTCGCTTAGGACGGTTCGTCGCCACATCTGCCAGCGGTCGACATAGAGTTGCCAGAATCCAGGATCGCGAAACAGCCTAGTGAACCATCGTTGATTGGTGAAGAAGTTCCGCCAAAGGAAGGGACTATCATCTCGTCCGTCCGGCGACCCCGCGGCACGATCAAAGTCCCAGAGCGGACCATAGGCCAACTTACCGTCGCGATCCTTATGGAAGAAGGCGCTCAAGACGAACGCATCAACATTCCACATCATCGTGTTGATCAAATGCTGGTCAATCCAGGAGTTGACTTCGATGTACTTGGTATAGCCCTCTGGGTCATTGATATCTGGTTCCTCCAGGGTCGCATTGAACGCGTCGATGTACGCAGTGGCCCAGGCTTCCTGTTCGGGCGTCGCCATTTGCTCGGGGCGTGCCGTCGTGCTCAATGGACTCTTGGGATATACCCAATTCATTGCTTGTTCGCCGGCCGTGAATCCCGGTGCATCGGGGTCGGGGCGATCAACCTTCCAGATGTATCCACCTGAAACCTCGGGTTCCTGAGTGTGGTCAGGTCCCAACTCGGCAATATCAACGCGATGTGGGCCTTGCCGGATTTTCTCCTGCAGCACGTAAACGCCCGCATAGTCTCGTTCGTTGACCTCGCCGCGCCGGTTCAGATAGACCTCGACGAATCGCGAGTGGGACGCCCACATTCCCATCTGATTTGATAGCTCATACGACAATTGGTTGCGCATCAACGCGCGATCGAAATTGAAGGGCGCATGAAGTACCCAGTCGCTGTCGGCTGGCAGACCCAACAGGCTGGCGTCGAAATCGTCGTCTGGTGTGCTGCCATCTGGCCCCCAAGTTTCAAACGTCATGTTTGGTTTTGGTTGACCCGCGGTACTCGAGCCACGATCGCGAACGCCGCCACGTCCCAGGTAGTCCACGATGCCGCCCTCCAGCGCTGACCGACCCGTGGCGCGGTGGACGTCAAACAGAACAACATTCGACTCGCGCAAGTCATTTGAGCTGTCGCCCGGAATGCCCTGACCCAATGTGTCGACGATCATCAGGGGCATGTCCGACGTGCGCTCACGCAATTCTTCATCGAGAATGAAGAACGTACCGTTGGTGATGTTACTTGGTTCGAAATTCGGTAATGGCAGCGTGTCGAACGTGCGAGCCTGCAACATCGCGGATTCCTCAATCGCAAACGGCCCGGTGTAAAGCTCGGATTCTTGAGTTGGCTGCGTTCCGTCCAGTGTGTAGCGCACTTCTAGCGTCGGCGCAACATCTTCAACCGCCAATTCAATCGTCTGAGAACCAAAGAAGACTCCGTCGACCGAATTGAGTACGGGTGCTGGCGCATTGGGAACAAGATTGGTTGCCCCAGGACTTGGATCCGCAAAGAATCGTTCTGACAGCGACAACAGACGACTTGTCGTCAATGTCGTATCAAGGTAGAAGTCGTTGTCATCAGCTGCCACGTTCATGCCGTGTATCGCCAACACATTGTCACCCTCGCGCAACGAACTGGCGTCGGTCTCGATTCGTTGCAGCGGGATATGATCAAAAACGGCGCCGTGCACTCCCGCGGCCGTCGACTCCCACGTCACATTGATCGGAATGTTTTCAGCGGCAATTTCAGTACCATTTAGATACGCTTTGAACCCATCGTCGAATCGAGCTCCCAGATTTAGAACGTCGAATTGGTTTGGGGCACCTTCAACCTGAAACGGAATCCGCACATAAACCGAACTGTTCACCGCCCACATGGCATCGCCGACATCCAAGCCAATCTGCGAACTGTACGATTCCCGCTCATCAGCAACATTAATTTCGAATTGTTTGAAAACAACACCCGCGGCGCCTCGAGGCGTCCGCCCAAAGACACCCGGCTTGGGATCGGCGATAGCAGGTATACCGCCAATTCCCTCCGTAACCGCGTGCAATGATCGCCACCGATCGTCCGCTTCGACCTTAACATACGTCTCCCATGATTTGGCAACGCCATCATGGACGACCCGCATGAAGAAACTCCCCTCATGATTGACCGTGAGTCTCTCGAACGTGGCGACATTCCCTGCCCGGAAGTCGAACCCGTTGCGGCCAGTCTGTTCAACTCGAAGAGCCGGCTTACCCGTCGCTTCGTCATAGATCACGAGACCAACTCGGCCACGTTCCGCTATGTCGTCCCGCTGAATCTCAACGATGACCTCCCAGTCAGTCAAATTGTCTCCCGGGAGGTCTCGATAAACGATCGGCGCCAAGCCGCGATCGTCGTACGACGTATCCTGATCTTCTGGCAACACCATTCGAATTCCATCCTCAACGACCTCAACCGTGCTGGCCGCCCCCTCAGGCAAATCGATCGTCCACTCGGGACCAAGCGGCGTTGTCAAGGATTCGGTAAAGCCGGCCCGCAGATTCTCGAATCCAACCGCTCCCGCTCCGGCGGTCCAGGCTGAATCGTCGAACGAAAGTTGCGTCCATTCTGATCCCAATGATTCGTCCGTTGGCACAAATGCAGAAACGGCCGCTGAATGGTCCAGCAAGGAAACCGACTCGCGAGCAAACACCAAACCGTATGACTGATCTTCTTGCAGTGCAGGATACTGGTCCCCAAAGTCTTGCGCGACCGTCAAACCATCCGGCTTGACCAAAGCCAAGTACTCGCCGTTGCCGGAGAGTCGAAAATTTGTGTGCAGCTGCGATGCAACCCTGCGATTCTTGCCCGAGGCAAAGATCACGATCTGTTCACTGGGATCAATGGACGTGGAAGGTATCTGCCACTTCTTTAACTCGTTGGCATCGTCGGTCAGGTACCAGCCACCGACATCAAGTGCTTCAGTCCCGGGATTGCGCAGCTCGATCCAGTCTGAGAATTCGCCATCGTCATCGGCGATCGTTGTGGCATTGACAGCTTGGAACTCTGAAATCATGGGATCCGCCGCCAGCACGATCCGTGGTTCAAGAGGTTCCGGCGCCGGCTGGCGCCAAGTAGCGCACAATCGGCGTCTGCGAGATTTGGTTGGGCTGGTAAGTTTCATGTCGTCGCCTGGTCTTTTCTTTGGGTTAACTGGTCAGTGCCGCGGTCTAACTCAGTTCCGATAGCTGCCGATTATAGGCGAGCCTAGTCGGCACTTGAAAAGATCGTCGCAATAAATCGACTATTCGACTTGGCAGAGTGTCAGCCTCCTGACTGCAGACTCCCGGTCTCCGACTTCGGGTACTCGGGACTTCACGGGCTAAAGACGTGGATTGTGAACCTGACGCCTCGAAGGGAAGCGACGCAATTCCAAGATCGGCGGATCTGATCGGTTTTGATGCAGTCGGCTGCAACACCACGTTGAGCCTGCGCGGCACGATTCTGATAGAATCAACGAAGCAGATGGACAGCCACTTCTAGGTCCAGATCGGGGATCCAACCATGAAACGATGGCCGTTTCTCACCGTTGTAATTGTTGGCATGGCATTGTCTCAGCTATCCGCGGCGGACTGGCCCCAGTTCCGCTTTGACGCAGGACACACAGCCGCCTCGCCAGACTCGTTGCCTACGGAGATGCACTTGGCGTGGGTCAAAGTGTTTCCAGCTCCGCAGCCCGCGTTCCCCAACGAAGTCAGGCTCCGCTACGACGAATCATACGAGCCGGTCGTGATGGGGAAGACGATGTTTGTCCCATCCATGGTCGCTGATACAGTGACGGCTCTGGACACAGAAACGGGAGCCGAGCGATGGCGATACGTCACTGATGGCCCAGTGCGGTTTGCGCCCGTTGCCTGGGAAGACAGAGTCTATTTCGTCAGCGACGACGGTTTTCTGTACTGCGTCAGTGCCCAAGAAGGATCGTTGATCTGGAAATTTCGTGGACTGCCAGATAGCCGCAAGGATCGAAAGCTCCTGGGCGACGAGCGCCTGATCTCGCTGTGGCCGGCCCGAGGTGGACCGGTCCTGGCCGAAGGTGTCGTCTACTTTGCTGCGGGGTTTTGGCCAGCAGAGCATGTCTTCATCCATGCCGTGGATGCAACAACCGGTGAGCAGATCTGGTCCAACACTGAAAGCAATCACATTCCCGACGCCAACATGGACCACGGTGTGTCCTATTACGCGGGACTTACGCCGCAAGGATACCTGGCGGTCGTGGGCGACACGTTGGTTGTTCCGTGTGGCGCACAGTTACCAGCATTCCTGGACCTCAAGACTGGCGCGTTGGGCAAGTACACCATGGGATGGGGCGGCCGCACAGGGCTACCCAAGGGGACGTGGTGGGTGGCTGGTACGGGAAAGTACCTGGTTCATGGTGGTGACCTCTACGACATCTCCCGAGCCAATCAGGAGCAATTTCGAGACCCACGAGGACGTCGCAACTACAAGAACATGCTTTACCCCGGTGGCTTCACAAGACTGCAGATCGATCACACCAATCAGAAGTATCTCACCGCATTTCAAGAGCCTGTATTGACGTCGGATGTCCTATATACCAACAACGCGGGTATCGTGGCCTACGATCTTAGCCAGGCAAGTTTGGAAGAGAGGTTGATTGGAGAGGCGCCTGAGCATCGCAGCAATGATCGATACCCCGACCGGATGAAGGGGAGCTTCCGCCAACACTGGAAACTGCCCTTTGACTTGAAGCTGCATATCAAGGCCGGGCAGCGACTGTATGCGAGCAGTGAGTCAGCTGTTGTGGGAATTGACATACCCGATCAGGATGGTGGTGTGCTGCAGGTCGCTTGGTGGGCGGAGATTGACGGCACACCCCACCGGATGTTGGCGGCTGCTGGGAAGCTGTTTGTGGTGACACGAGAAGGTCAGATTTTCGCTTTTAGCGGTCAACAGCAGGCAGAAGTCGTCGTGCATCCAAAACCTCAGCCGGTTTTCGCGAACACGGATGATGCGTGGTCCAAGAGAGTGGCCACAGTTCTGCACCGGACGGGAATCCAAGACGGGTACGTTTTAGTCGCAGGTGTTGGAACGGGCCGCTTGGTCGAAGAACTAGTGCGGCAGTCGAATTGTCATGTCATCGGGGTCGACGAGGACGCCCAGAAGATCGAGTTGCTGCGCGACAAGTTTCAATCCATGGGATTGTACGGGACGCGAGTTGTCGGGCACGTTGGCGATCCCCTGTCGTATCCTTTGCCACCGTACTTCGCCCATTTAGTCGTCTCTGAAGAACGGCTCGGAGAGGTTGATTCGAGGTCTGTTGAGGCTCTCTATCACGTACTTCGCCCTTACGGTGGCACGGCTTGCCTGGAAATTGCGGAGACCCAAAGGGACTCGTTTGCGCAGACCGTCTCTGCTGTCGGGCTGTTCGGCTCAGACGTCCGATGGATCGGTGACACAGTACTCTTGAGTCGGCAAGGCGCGATCCCAGATTCGGCAGACTGGACACATCGTGACGCTGATGCCGCCAATTCAGGCGCGTCACAGGAACGGTCACTAACAGCCCCGTTGGGAGTGCTTTGGTTTGACGGATCACTCCGTTGGAACCGACAGCCAGGCAATGCGGCCGTGCGTGTCTGTGGTGGTCGTGTCTTTGTCCATGCGGAACGACTTCACGCCGTCGATGTCTTTACAGGGAGACAGCTGTGGCAAGTCTCCCTTCCATCCACAGTTCGTCAAGGCAGTGATTTCGTGGCCGCTGACGACGGCGTGTTCGTGACCGATCGACGGACAATTCTGGTTCTTGAACCTGTCAAGGGGCAAATATCTCGTCGGATAGTGCTGCCAGACGATCTACCTCAACCGTGGTCGGACATCCACGTTCTGGACGAATACTTAGTTGGCACGAGTGGCAAGCATCTCGTTTGCATCAATCACCAGACTGGCGAACTGGTTTGGAAGTACGAGTGTGGCCGTGCGAACCTGAGTTTTGCACTTGGTAATGGCAATGTATTTTGCGCTGAGCTGATCAACAAGCGACGAGGCGAGACCGACAAGGACGGCAAGACTCGCGCGTTTGACATCGCCAGTGGCGAGCTGTTGTGGGAGGTGGCAAGCAGTACCCCAATTCGTTACAGCCAACCGCATGATTTGCTGGTCGCGGCCAGCGGCGTCTACAGGGGGAGCGATGGAAGCCAAGTCCGCCCGGGTGGGAACTCCGAAGCTATTGTCGGTGACCGGTTGCTGGTCGGAGATAGCGATACTTTCGCCATGCACGACCTTCTCACGGGTGCTCCTTTGGGTGACGAGCTGAGCTGGAGCCGCCGTGGTTGTACCAGCCTTCGCGCTAGTTCGAGTCTTCTCACGACTCGGTTCCATGGCAATGCCGCGTTCATCGATCTTGAGTCACGCGACATTACATCGCTGTGGGGCGTCCGCAGTGCCTGCAGCAATAACTTGTTCCCAGCCAACGGTGTCCTCAACGTTCCGAACCTGACTGGCGGATGCACGTGCAACTACACACCCGTCTCCCAGGCATTTGTGCCAACCGCAGTGATTGAAAGAGCCCCTCGGTGACCTGCTACGGTCACCAACCAGATCGCAATACCTTGGCGATTGCAGAAAAAGCTTGACAAGCTGATTGGCGTGTATACGTTGTTGGTCGGTCGTTTTTCTTTTCCAACCGTTTCTAACGAGAGTTCACCATGATGATTTCACCTGCAGTGGTTCGACGCCCCGCTACGATAGTCGCGGGACTGTGTCTTCTCCTCTTTCTTGTCGGATCTAGCGCCGTCGCCGGCGAGATGGTGCCCCTCAAGGGCAAATTCGAAGGCGTCGGTAACGATTTCGCGGGCAAGTTCACCCATCTTGGGAAATTCAGTGGTGTATTCGACCCTGATACATTTACCGCCGTATGGACGGCGGCCAACGGGGACACCGTAACTAATCAAACGATCGCATTCATCCCGATTGAAGAGGTCGCGCCGGGCGTGTTTATTTACGAACAGTCTCTGCTAATCACGGGAGGGACCGGACGATTCGCCAATGCAATAGGCTTCGCGGAAGTGGTGGGATTGATCGATTTTGTTACGGGCGATTTTGACGGCGATGTGGACGGCCGAATATCTCGCCCCAACAGTCGTCGTTGACGAACATCGAGGGCGTAATGGAAGTATTGGCAGCCCTGAGTTGTCCCGAGAATCGGCCCTCGTGGGACGTTCAACGACCTTGGCATAGACACGCGCGAGGAGACGGCTGCAAACAACTCGCGAAGTGAAGACAGTCGAGAGCCTGGGACGCGAGCCGATTCGCATCCCAGGCTATCCAATGATGTCGCTTGGCGACTTGTCGAGCTCTCATTCCACGGGACGAGGATGCTTCCTTCCCCGATGACGATGGGTCAGCGAGCGCCTCAACAAACCACCCTATGGCGGAACGTAGAGGTCTTCCGGCAGGAATCGGAATGGGGGATGCAGTTCTTGCGTCTGACGATCTGGGACTGCAGGAAGTCGCACTTGCACCACGGTCCAGGGCTTTCCACCACCTATTCGTGTTTGCCAGATCCCCGCTCTTAAGATTCAAGCAGCCTCTAGCAGTAGCGATGTATCTATGGCGCGTGGGATGCGCCGCGGCCCCACGATCACGCAGCCGACACTATTGCTACGGTACGAAACGTGCGCAAAGATTTCTGACAGTATGACACGCACAACTAGGTAGCGCGCAGCCTGGGCACGCTTTTGCGACAAGTGACATTCCATGTGCGACTAGCCGCATGGGCAACCCATCCAATGTGTCCGATCGATGCGCTCAATCTCTGTCTGCAAAGAGCCGTGTCACTTCAACTTGCAGGTGGTTCTGACTGGCACAGGTGTTGCGGAGGTCAACAATGTCGTTCGACTATTACAGGTTGTGCGTCAACGCTGGGGTTAAATGACCAAGTGCATGAGCCGACGAAACGCTGGCGTGGCGATGCTGATTTGAACGAGGTTGTAACGCGCGTTCCGTGTAGGGCGCGATGAGGTTTGTTACTTCTTTGCTGGAGGATGGTGTCATGAAACGTCTTTTTGCTTTGTTGGCCGTCGTGGGATTACTGACGGCTCTTCCACTGACGCATGGCCTTCAGGGGGATGACACTCCGGTTGACAAGTTTGATGTTTGTCACACGAACGGCAAGGTTCTTTCGGTAGACGTGGAAGGCTTGGCGGATCATTTGGGTCACGGCGACTGCGCGTTCATCGCGGACCCCACAGACACGAGCTATTTAGTACGGTTGTTTCAGACGGGGCTTATCGGCAGTCTTGATGACTTGTGTCTCACCTGCCCAGAATAGCTAACCACGACGTCGGTTGAGGCGATGGATTTCGTCGTCCTCAGCTAAATCGCCAAAGAGTGCCGCGAGGGGCCTTCCAGTCCCTCTGGCCTTTTGTTTGCACGTTTTGTGAAGGCGTCCCGGATGAGGTTACTTTGCCTGACCTTGATCACCCTGGGGTTGGTCATTTCAGGGTATTTGCTTTTCCGCCAACTCGCGCTTGCGAGTTCGATTCTACTCGTTACCGACGTCTGCTCCAGCGTCTTTGGCAGAGGCTGCGATGAAACGCTGCGCAGTGCTCTTTCCAGCCAACTCGGCATTCCGTTGGCCGGCTGGGCGATCGTCTACTACGGCACGATTGCCACAGTTCTTCTGCTGGGTTGGGGAGTGGAACACTCGTTTGAATCGGAAGCAACCTTGGCCGCGCTGGTCCTCGCGATAGTCGCCGCGTTGATGAGCCTGGGGCTGGCCGGAACAATGTTAACCGGCGCCGCGCCATTCTGCCCGATGTGTGTCATGTTGCAGATGGTGAACCTTGCGCTGGTCCTACCGCTGAAACGACTGACGGGTCGATCCATGTGGCAATTGCTGCGGTCACTGGTCGACGGGGGCAGATATATCCTGGGCGGAAGCACGATTGACCCGGCCGCAACACGTTGGAAGCTGGTGGGACTGCTGGCGTCGGGTCTGGTGGCCGTCGTGATCTATCAGTGGATCTTGATCGAGGTGACACAACTTCGGGTGCCGCGTCCGTTTAATCCTCAAGCTGCGCTGGCCGAGTATGAAGCGGTCCCGATATCGGAGGTCCCTGTCGACGCCAACGATGCTCAAGTCGGCCCATTCGACGCGCCGGCTCAATTGGTTGTGTTTAGTGATTTTCAATGTCCCGCCTGTCGACGTTTCTCGCAGCGGATCCCGGACTTGCTGGAACGCTTCGGTGGGCAGTTGCGCATTGTCTTCAAGCATTATCCCTTGGGAAACGCCTGCAACGAGTCGATCACACGGGACCTTCATCCGCGTGCTTGTGAAGCATCATGGGCTGCGGAAGCCGCACGGCGGCAGGATAGGTTCTGGCCTATTCACGATGCCCTATTCGCCACAAACTTGGGCGATACAGAGAACACGCTAGAAGCCATCGCCGAAGAGGCCGGCTTGGACCTAGAGCGCTTTAACGCAGAGCGCACGGACGACACCGTCAAAGTGAAGGTCGCGTCCGATATCGAGTTGGGGATTCTCCTCGGTCTAGACGGTACGCCAGCCGCCTATTTGAACGGTCGACGCGTATTTGACACCCGAGCGCAGACACTGCAGTTTCTCGTAGCACATCAAATCGAACGCTCTGGCCACTAACGTTGAGCTGACTGCGATCGAATTCGTTTGCATGGACACAGGATGTCCCGAGCAAGAACCGATTTCTGACTTGCATTGACGTTGGTGCTGCCGCCGTTCGTGGTGGATGCGGAAACCAAAGTTATGCCGAACTGTCTCGTGCTGATAGAATCGGTCGAGGTTGTGTGGGCTAGTCCAGGAACGTCCGTTGCGATTAGTTGTCAAAATGACTTCGTCCGTTTCAATTGCCGACGTCTCACAGCCTTGGTGGAAGCATTGGACTTTGGCGCGGTGCTTCACCGTTCAGCTGATTGTGGCCCCGCTGTTCATCAGCCCGTTCTACAACAATTCTCATGTCACATTGCATCCATATTTGGGGCTTTGTGCATTCATCTTTGGACCTGCTATCTACTGCGTGTTGCTATCTTTCCTCCGATTGCGAAACCTCTTCGGCTCAAGCCCCACCGTTCGCCGATCGTTGACATTGGCAGCAACTTGGGCGGGCATGCTGTATGGCATATTATTCTGCGCCCTGGCGTGGGGGCCGAATGCGATATTCGTCGTATGGCGACAAACTCGATCGTTTCTTCAAGATGCTGCCCAAATGTCACAGCGCGACTGGTTTTCACAATGGGCTTGGCGCGTCATCGGTGAACCGATCCTGATGATGGGTTTCACTCTGTTGCATTACGCCGTGCTTGGCGCAGCAAGCGGCATTGTTACTGCTGTCGTCTTTACGGCCTTAAAAAGGCATCAAGTCGGCAAAGACCACGACGGGGAGGCGCAAGGGTTACCAACCGAGCTTTGACGAGATTCATTCTCGAATATCGACCCCAATCCGGGACCAAGAAGTCTTTACATGGGCGGCATCGCTGACAGCTGCCTGGAGTCTGGTCGTTGGCGCCAACAATTGAGTTATTTTTCGTCCACGCCTTACAATTTCCCAGAGCATCCGTCGAATGAACCAACGGGCTGAGAGACGCCGTGGTCGATTTCATGATGCCGATTGAGTAGGCTGCCGGTCACCGATGTGGAGGTCACCAACAATGTTTATGCCTGGTCCATTTGAGCTACTAGTCATTGCTGCGATTCTTCTTGCCTTCATTGGCATTCCGATTGCCGTTGTGTTGATCGTCTTCTATGTCATCCGTTCAAATGCGAAACGTCCTGACAAGTAGTCGGATAGATGAGCGGCTCGCAATGTGGCGCTGGAAGCTGCCTTTGACTCTTCCTTTCCAGCGGTTGCGACATAGACTCCAGTCATCATTTACCGCTTCAACGTCGATTACTGGTGTCGTGCGGTGACTACCACGCCGATCGTTTCTTGACGCGCCCCGCTTAACGACCGTGCGCGGGACCAAGAGGTCTTTACGACTGATGGGAGTGCCAAGAAACGGTCGACGGGGAGGTCGATGACGTCGGCATCAATTTCCTGAGCCACGCGAAGCCAGCCAGGTGAAACAGGGCTCACGACGGCACCGGCGCGGACATCACCCGTCGATGACCACCTCATCGCGCTCACTGCTGCGCTCAGTCCGAAGGACCTGGCAGCAGCAAGGTTTGGTCTCGTGCGTTGGCGAAACACAGCCCTTCGAGCTATTATGGATGTCACGGTCCATAAGTCCACATTCGGAAGATCTGATGCGATACAAGCGGTTCTCGGTCGTCCTCATTCTGGTCGTTGTGTTGCTTGGAAGTGCCATTTGGAGTTGGGCGATCAAGCGCGACGGACATAGGCTGCCACGATTTGTGGAGGTGCAAGAGGAGGCCGGAATTGAATTTCAGCACTTCAACGGTTCGCGTCGCGGTTCCTTGCTGCCAGAAGATGTGGGTTCCGGAGCTGGTTGGGCTGACTACGATAACGACGGAGACGAGGACCTCTACCTAGTCAACTTTGCTGGCGGGTTCCTTTTGGGTGACCGCGAGCTGGCAACGCGGCCAGGGAATCGGTTGTATCGCAACGAAGGCAAAGGCGAGTTCGCGGACGTGACGCAGCAGGCGGGAGTTGGGCACGTGGGTCACAACTACGCGTGCCTTTGGTTTGACTACGACAACGACGGTTGGATTGACTTGGCCGTCACGCGGTACGATGGCGTCTCGCTGTACAGAAATCAACGCGACAGCACGTTTGAGGATGTGACGGAGACGGCCGGTCTGGGCCATATTCATCGCTTTCTACTCGGGATGACTGCCGGCGACTACGATCTCGACGGCGACTTGGATCTGTACCTGTGCGGATATGTGACGTTTGACCGTGAGCGTGCACGCCAGCGCCCCCTGGTCGCCGGCCGACCAGCTGTCTGGACCAATCCGGTATCCTATCCGGCGGAGCCGAACATTCTGTTGCGCAACGAAGGCGATGGCACGTTTCAGGATATGACGGAGTCGGCAGGCGTTGCGAACTCCGATGGCAAGAGCATGCAGGCATTGTTTTGCGATTTCGACAATGACGGCTGGCCGGATCTGTTTGTTGGCAATGACGTAGCGACAGCCGACTCGCTATTTCGCAATCTCGGAGACGGCACCTTCGCCGATATAACTCTCGAGTCCGGTCTGTACGATCCGCGTGCTTCCATGGGGATCGCTGTGGGCGACGTGTGGCACCGAGGCTGGCTGGATATGGTAACCACGCATTGGGTCGCGGAAGACCATGCGCTTTGGAAGAATCGAACCGCTGATTTTGCCACAGAACAGATCGGGATCGCATTTGACGATGTCGGACCTGCGGCAGGCATTGTGGCAAGCAAGCCGTCTGCCTTCGTAGGTTGGGGATTGGGACTCTGCGATTTCGACAACGATGGCTTCCTCGACATCATGATCGCTAACGGTAGCACCATTGAAGACGAGTTGACACTTGACGTGCTCGAAGACCCCAAGCTCATGCCGCAACCATCCCAGCTATTGTGGAATGACGGGCAAGGCAAGTTTACTGATCTTGGTGAAAAGGCTGGCCACTTCTTTGAAAGCCACAACGTCAGTCGCGGACTCGCTCTTTGTGACTATGATCACGACGGCGGCGTCGATGCTGTTGTCATCAATCACGGCGCTCCGGCAGCTTTGCTGCGCAATGTCACACGCGATCGTGGTCATTGGCTTCAAGTTCGGCTAGCCGGAACGAAAAGCAATCGTTTTGGCGTCGGCGCGCGTGTCGAAGTGAAGGCAGGCGATCTCGCCCAATACAGGCAATATGTGCTCGGCACAAGTTATCTGAGTACGGACGCGGGAGTCTGCCACTTTGGACTCGGTGGAAACACAACGGTCGACTCGATTCAAGTTACCTGGCCGAGTGGCAACATCAGCCGACTTTCGGGTCTCTCGGCTGACCAACTGGTCACGATCACCGAATAGATTGGATGGGATTTGTTGCGAGAACTGCAGTCAGTGCACCTCCCAATGATGATTTACTAATTCAAGACGTTTCGACGGGAATTACCATGCGAAGAAAAACGTACATCGGCTTGATCGTGGCAGTATCGTTCACCACTATCGCGGCCGGCACTGTCGGATGGTATCGGTACTTGTTACAAGGCCAGGCACCGACGAGGGAGCGAATACTGCGAACCTCCACCGGTAGCAAGCCACATTACGACCCGATTCAGTACCGAGCCAAGGACTCTAGGCCGGCCATCACACAACCAGAGTTCATGGCTGCCGAGCAGGTGGTGCTGGCGGGTGGAACCAAGGGAATTGGCGTGTCGATCAACGGTGACCACCGCTTCTATCCGCTCTACATTCTTCAATACCATCAGATCGTCAACGATACGTGTGGTGGAAGGGCGGTGGCGTGCAGCTACTGATCGAGCGAACAAACGCTCATGGTGCATGAGCGAAAGGTTAGGGAGACGGGCGACGTTCTCCAGCTGAGGGTGTCCGGAAAAGTACGTCTAGGGAACTTGATCATGTTCGACGCGGAGACAGATTCAAATTGGCTGCAGGAAACGGGCATGGCAATCGAGGGTCAGAGGAAAGGACAATCGCTGACGTCGCTCGAGCCGGAGCAGTGGGAAGCTCGAATTCGGTGGGATGAATGGAAGTCACGGCATCCGGACAGCAAAGTCCTCGTCTGCGGCCATTGCGCGAGGTGAGGATAGTCCCTAGGGCGGCTCATCCGTGCGCATTGGCTAGTGAAGAATGATGTTCCTGTTCGGCATGGCTTATCGGTGGTGCGCACGCGATCACTCGCGCCCCAAATATCGACCCTCGTGGGACGTTCAACGACCCTGGCATAGACACGCGCGAGGAGACGGCGGCAAACAACTCGCGACGCGAAGACAGTCGAGAGCCTGGGACGCGAGTCGCAAGTGGATGGTAGGTCGACATCGTGGAGTCGCGAAGCGGCGGCATGCGAGTGTTGTGGAATCGATCAATGGGCGCATGCGCGGCCGCACGTTAACTCGACCTGGAATTCGCATCCCAGACTATCCAATGATGTCGCTTGGCGACTTGTCGAGCTCTCATTCCACAGGACGAGGACCGTAAGAGCATCCACCTCTTGGCGTTGTCGCTTACAGTCGCCATTCTAACGGCAACAATAGGTGGGACCCAATCAGCCGCATGAGGAAGGTGACGGTGGGCTTTTACTCCAAAGTGGTTTTTCCTCGCTTCTACGACTGTTTAGTGGACAAGCCGGTCTGGTCCAAGTATCGACGAGAGCAGCTTGCCCGCGTGGATGGAGAGATTTTGGAGATTGGTGTCGGGACCGGCTTGAATCTGCCGCATTACCCAGATCGAATTCGAAAAATCACGACAGTCGATCCGAATCCCGGAATGAACAAGCGGCTGCAACGCCGCATCGAACAAAGTGGTGTTCGAGTGGACAAACGAGTTCTCGGCAGCGAAGCGCTTCCGTTTAATGAGGACGCATTTGATTGTGTTGTGAGTACGATCACGCTTTGCAGCATTCCCGATGTAAAGCAAGCGATGTCGGAAGTGTTCCGCGTCCTGAAACCGGGCGGTCGCCTCCTGTTTCTTGAACACGGGATCAGCCCGGATGCGAAAGTGGCACGGTGGCAGCGACGCCTGAATGGGTTTCAGCGATTCTTCGCGGACGGTTGCACATTGACGCTTGACGTACCGCGAGTTCTTTCGACTCAGCCGTTCAGCCACGTGCAGATCGACAACTTCTACATGGAACAGACACCCCAGACACACGGCTATATGTATCGGGGCGTTGCCATGAAATGATAACTTGCTGTCGGAGCCAACGAAATCCGAAAGGCGGCAAGATGGAAGGCGGCAAGATGGAAGATAGTGCGTAGATTTCCAAGAACGCTCCAGTGACGCTTACTATGACTTCAGCACAGGTAAGAGCAATTAAGAAACAATTGCGTGAGCTGGCCGATGCACAGATCGCCGAGCACTCGCAAAGATTCTTCAAGACCGCGCCGGGTGAATATGCAGAGGGCGACAAGTTCATTGGCATTCGCGTTCCCGTACTGCGACGGCTTGCGAAGCAACATCGAGACCTGCCGCTGAAGGACACAGAACAACTCGTGCAGTCGGCCATTCACGAGGAACGCTTATTGGGATTGTTGCTCTTGGTGGCCCAGTATCAGAACGGAGACGCAACCCTTCGCAAGCAAGTCTTTGATGCATTTGTGCGCAACATCTCACATGTGAACAATTGGGATTTGGTCGATTGCTCGGCGCACGTGATCGTCGGGCCCCATTTGCGAGATCGCGGTCGGAGCAGACTGCACCGTTGGGCAAAATCGAAGGATTTATGGGAACGTAGAATCGCGATCATGTCCACCTACGCCTACATCAAGGACGACGACTTCGACGAGACGCTTGTAATCGCAGAACTGCTGCTTGACGATGACGAGGACCTGATTCACAAGGCCGTGGGTTGGATGCTCCGCGAAATCGGCAAACGAGATCGTGCTGTGGAAGAAGCCTTCCTCAAAGCTCACTACAAGCAGATGCCGCGCACGATGCTCCGCTACGCGATTGAAAAGTTCCCGGAAGCCAAACGCAAACGATATCTCGCCGGTAAGATTTAGCGCCAAGGAGTCCGCGCCCTGAATCGTTCTCGGCTCGACGCCCTTAGACTTCACCAATCCAGAATCGCTATTGGACAATCATCAATCGTCGAGAGCGTAGCGACGCATGTCCGCCGGATGCCTCCGGCGCGGGTCACCCTTGGAGTCGTGATCATGCGGCATGGAGGTTGATCGGAGGGGTGTCGACGGCTCGTTGATTGACTGTCAACAGTTCCTGCAATGGACGCGGTACGTCGAGTCCGGCCTTTTCTAGATACAGCTTGAATGTCGCGGCCATGGCGCGTTCAAGCGGCGGTGTGAGGTGTTGTCGGCCTCCAGCACGCGGAATGCCCAAGCCAGGCAGCACGTTGATTTCCCAGATGACGAGCTCTCCGTTTCGGTCGAGGCTGTAGTCGAAAGCCAAGAAGTCCAAGCCAACGCCGCGGCGCACCTGTTGCAGCACTTCATGATGTGGGTCAGGCCGATCCGCATACAAGACTTCTTCGACTTGGGTCTGTTGGTTAAGCAGGCGGGCATCGCTGCGCACTTCCCAATGCGTTGAAATCTGAAGCGTATGAGCGATTCCCACGTTGCCCATGGCCATGTAACGGTATTTTCTGACCAGCTGATCCTCCGGGTCGCGAACATCAACGAACTCCACCGCAATCGGATGAGCAAAGCGATCTAAGGGGATTTTCCGCGCATCGGCAACATCACCGACGAAAAAGATTGGACTCCAACCGCCATGCGCAAGATCCTCACGCACTAGCAACGGCGGCTGAAGCGAATTGAGATCACGTTGAAAGCCAGACACGTCGATGAT
>CAJHYQ010000220.1_pt1 | contig 27779 bp, 20 predicted proteins | sample 9198721 | NCBI WGS metagenome assembly CAJHYQ01 (sample SAMEA7708357, study PRJEB35096) | sediment metagenome | biome: marine neritic benthic zone biome [ENVO:01000025]; feature: sediment [ENVO:00002007]; material: shallow marine sediment [ENVO:03000034] sea grass bed [ENVO_01000059] ... | reverse complement strand
TCATCGAGTTGGACGATGACGACGATGATGAAGAGCAGAAGACCGATCCGACAGACAAGGCCGTCGCCGGTGACAAGCCTGGCGGTGGCAAGAAGCCGGCACCCAAAATCTCGGTAGCCGACTTTGAACCGAGCGGTCAGGATCCATCCAGTCCGATCTTGCAGTGGCTTTCGCAGCATCAGTCCGATCCAGCCATGGGTCGACAACCCCCGCCGCTTCCCCGCACTGCTGTGGACCAAACGCTAACGGGTTTGGATCCCGGATCCGAAGAAGAAGAAACCGGCGATCGTGAGGACGAGGACAATTCCAGTCCGAGTGATGACGATCGCAACACCACCACCGGTCCAACCGCGAATTGGCCCTCGACCAGTCAGTGGCCGACCTTCCCTACGCAACCCTCGCCGTCTCTACCCACGACCGGGATCGTTGGTCCGCGTTTGTATCCGCCGGAAACCGCCCCCCAACCACCGCAGTATCGCGGAATGGTTGCTCCCACCGGGTCCACGGGCGTTGGCGCCGAACCATTTCCGAGCCGCTCCATACCGTACACAACACCCGGTGTACCCAACGCGAGTCAAACGCTACCAACGACCGGCATCACGGGCTCTTTTTCGCCGTATCGTCGCGGAGGCGCTTCGCTCGGACCCTATCGTCCGACCGCACCTGAGAGTTTTCGACGCCCCCAGTCGCCGCAACCCGAAACGTCGACGCCGCAAGCCAATTCACGCATTCCCGAAAGCTTGCGGCCGAACGCGCCTGACTTCCCCACTGCGCCTCGCCCGACGTTTCAATATCAAACCAGTCCTCTTTCAACGCCTTCGCTCAGGCAACCCGGTAAGTAGCTCATCACCGCGTGCTCAATCGGCTGGGAACCGCTATCATCGTGTCGAGCTAACGCTCATCGATCGACATGATCTTTGCCGGCAACATCAGAGACGGGAACTGACTCGAACCGCGGCAGCTTGGACAACGGGAGTGATTTCGTCGATGGAGAAACGGCGGATTGGCAATACAACGCTCGAGGTCTCGCCGGTGGCGCTGGGCTGCTGGCCAATTTCAGGCATGACCAGTTTGGATGTGAATGAATCCGACAGCCTGCGAACCATCGAAGCTGCCTTGGATCATGGCATCAACTTCTTCGACACGGCGTTTTCCTACGGCGCCGATGGGGAAAGCGAACGACTTGTCGGTCGCGTTGTGGACACGAAGCGAGATTCGGTGGTGATTGCCACCAAGGGTGGCATCCAATGGGGCAACGATGGCCAACGAGCGTTCGATGCCTCGCCGGACCAGCTCCGCAAGTCGTGCCAGACTAGCCTGAAGCGTTTAAATACCGATTACATCGATCTGCTTTACCTTCACGCCCCTGATTCTCATACACCGATCGAAGATTCCGCGGGTGCGATGCAAGAATTGGTCGATGAAGGGCTGACTCGGGCCGTGGGTGTATCGAATCTGTCACTGCAGCAAACGCAACGGTTCCACTCGGTTTGTCCGATCGCCGCCGTCCAACCGGCCTACAACATGCTGCTGCGGCAGATCGAACAAGACTTGATTCCATGGTGTCAAATCAACAATGTGTCGGTGATCCCCTACTGGCCATTGATGAAAGGTTTGCTCGCGGGAAAGTTGCCACGCGATCATCAATTCGACCCGCGGGACGGACGTGTCAAGTATCCGATGTTCCATGGTGACGAGTGGCAGAAGAACCACGACCTGCTCGATCAATTGCGATCGATCGCCACCGAAATGGGAAAGACGGTGGCGCAACTGGCGGTTAATTGGACAATCAGCCAACCAGGAATCACGTCGGCTCTCTGCGGCGCGAAGCGTGCGCAGCAAATCGAAGAAACGGCCGGTGCCATGGGTTGGCAGATCGACGAGAAGTACCGGATAGAAATCGACGCCGCCTTGGCACGTCGAGGCACGCCCGTTTCTGCAACCGCGGTTTGATCAGCGGCTCGGCTTAAGTGAAACTTTGCCGCCCAAGCGCTTGATCTCTTCCACCTGGGCACCCTTCGCCTCATCCGAAAGCGGATTGCCCGCCAAGAACAGATTCCAAAACGAAGCGAATCGCTGGTCGCCTTCAGAATCTTTCTTGGCCATCTCAACCAAGACACTCAGGTCGCTGACCTGATTGTCTTCGAGAAACAGATACTTGAGCTCGGTCAGACTCGCAAGCGGCTTGATGTCTTCGATACCGTTGCCCGTCAAATCGAGTGAACTCAGCCACTTCAACTCGGACAGAGGCTTGATGTCTTTGACTTGGTTTCCATCGAGGTACAACGACCAGATTCGCGGAAGCTTGCCAACCGTCGAGACATCTTCAAGCCGATTGTTGGACAGATACAGCGAACGCATGTTCTGCATCTTCTCCACGGGGTTGAGATCCGCGACCTGATTGTCAGCAAGATGGAGATATTGAACCTTCGTCAATTCCGAAAGCGAGCTGATATCCTCGATCTTGTTCTTGGCCAAGTTGATCGATTGCAGATTGGTCAGCTCTCTGATTGCGGAAAGATCGCTGATCTCGTTGTTTTCTAAGTCGAGCTGGGCGAGGCTGTAGCACTTTTCCAGGCCGGTCAGATCCTTAATGCCCTTGCCCTTGCCCACCACGATCGCGATGTTCTCGACATCCTTCTCGGTGAGCGGCTCTTCGTTGTTCCTCTTCTCGAACACATACTGGCGGACAACGGTCTCCAGATTCTTGTCCGGGAAAATGCCTTCACCAGCGACGGGCGACGCCGCGCCGAGGGCAAGTAAGCCGACAAGAGCAATACGGCAGGTAGCAACAGATCGCATATCAACCTCAATCAAAAGCCTCGCGTTCGTCCCCGCACCCATGGATAGGCCAATGTAGTTCAGAATAACCTGAATTTCAAAAGCGCTAAGCATGGCAATCAACCGTTCACGCCAAATCGACCCCTCCGACCGCCTAGGCGGAGGTTCATGGACGGTGTCCACCGATTCAGTGATGGTGGCTTGCCGATCGGCCCTTTGCCAAGCTAAATTCTGTTCGGTCAAACTAATTGGGAATCGAGACGAGCTGAATCTCTATGTGTCGAGTGCTCTTAACGGCGTTCGAGCCCTATGATTCGTGGCCAGAGAATTCGAGCTGGCTCACGATGATCCAGCTGACGCGTGACCTGCCCGAACGGCCCCAGGTCACAACGCGTCGGTACCCGGTCGATTACGAGAAGTTGCACGAACATCTCGCGCAAGACCTCGCTCTGGGCTTCGATGTCGTCCTTCATCTTGGGCAGGCACCAGGAAGTTCATGTATTCACCTAGAGACGATCGCGCTGAACGTGGCGACCAAATCGGGTGATACGACAACGGAGGGCCGATATCTCGTTCCCGATGGCCCCCTGGCCTATCGAACCGCGATGCCCGTCGAGAAATACTGTGCAACACTACGGCAGTCAGGTTTCCCCACACGCATCTCGTTTCATGCTGGGACCTATCTGTGCAACGCGGCGCTCTACCTCTCGCATCACATCATCGATAAAGAGGAACTCAGCACGCGAGCGTTGTTCGTCCACTTACCGCTCGACCTGTCACAAGCTGCCGCCAGCGAGAATGAGGTACCGTCAATCTCCGCGCAGCACTGCGCGGACGCGATTCGTCTATTGATTCAGCAGATCGTTGACGACCAGAAGTGAGCGGTTACGCCTGTTGAGCGAGCGCCTCTTGGACACCGACGTAGGCTTGGTGGGCTTTTTCGCAGACCGCGCGGAATGCGATCGGGCGTGAAACACCCTCCAGCATGAATTTCTCGACGTTTCCATCACGAAACACCAGGTCACCGGCGTCATACCACTCCTGCCCACTTCGAATGACCACCTCAATCGTATCGAATTGGTCCAGCCGGATCGCCTTTTCCTCCTTGCCAACCAAACCACGCTCAACCACGATCCGCTTATTGGTCACGCGGTATCGCTGCGCCACAAATGGCCCGATGCGCTTGAGATACAACACGAGCGCCAACGGGATCGAGAGCAGGCACATCAGATTGCCCACCGTGAAGATGTGGGCCCCCGTCTTGATGGCGTACAATCGACCGAGCATCAAACCGAGTGGAAACGGGCCCAACGACATCGCCGCGACAGATGGCCAAACGGTCATCACGGTTGCTTCTTTGAGGTCGCTGGGCGTCACGCCGGCAATGGCCTGTTTCATCGCTTTTCTAAACTCCGACCGCCTGATGACTCCGCCGCCGTGGTTGTGGCACGTGGAGTCGCTTCTTCTGAACTGAATCTAAGTGGCTCGTCATCCTTACACGACGAACTAGGCAGATTACCAAAGTAGTCAGCTTCCAGCAATCGATGGCGGAGTAGCCCCGTTTAAAGCGGCGGAGACAGAAAGCCGGACGGCATTTAAGCCACACAGCAGACCTCGCGAAAACCAGGACGAAAGCGGCGATCGCTGACAACTTGGGCTCTGATGAGGCTCGTCTCAATGATCCTGGTGCAGAGAAGAACGCCCGCTCGGTCCGTGGTCAAAAGCAACGACCACCAAGAAGATGATGCAACCTGAACCGGGCAGTCGGCCCGCTTTGACCACCCGGCCCAGGCATCGCATCGTCGTCATCGTGAAGGCACAATGACACCCCCGGCTCCATTCTATGCGGTCAACAACAGGCCACCCTGAACTCGATATCACCTACCTTCCCTGGTGCTCGTCAATTGGCAGATGATATGCGAGATCAGCGGTGTCTGTCAGAGAATGCCATGGCTACTCATCAGAGAAAGACGTAATTAGGGCGATGATCCCACAAAGCTTTTCCGTTTTTTTCACAAATTTTTTCTGGCGGCACGCCGCCGTCGGTTCGGGATCATGAACGCAAAGTCAACTAAAAACGTCCTTTCAGTTACCAATATACTTGGCGTAAATCGAACGCGCTTCCGAAATATCCTCAGTTCCCCCGATTATCGCGCGACCGTCAGGAAAGATTGTCAGCCGATACGCTTCGACTTCGAGCCGCAAGAGGAAGGGATTGCGCGAGACAACACCAAGGTGTTTCAATTTCGATTCCAACGCCTCTAAAGAAAGCTGGCTGGCTTGTTCGAAGCTGAGCTGAACCGCGTTGCGACCACAGAGCACGGCGGTATGTCCGCCCTTTTTGCCGCCGAGCCACGGAAAGTCGTGTTGGTGGCAGGTGGGGCAGTCGGCCGCCTCGCGTAGCGTGTCGAGGTTAATCTGTCGCAGACGGTTGTCCCAGATTTCGAAGACGTTCAAAGTCTGACTGACCTGGTCGGCGTGGCCGCTGAGAATCTTCATCGCCTCGCAGGCTTGGTAGGACGCGACGATGTTCACAATTGGTCCCAGGATTCCCGCCGTGTCGCAGGTCGGCGTTGTCCCTGGCGGTGGAGTTTCCCGCATCAAGCATCGGAGGCAGGCGGTCACGCCGGGAACAATCGTCATCGTTTGCCCTTCAGCACCGATGCAACCGCCGTAAACCCAGGGAATCCCGGACTGGATCGAGACGTCATTGAGTAGAAAGCGTGTCTCGAAATTGTCTGTGCCATCGACAATCACATCGACGCCGTCGATCAACTGTTTCACATTCCTGTGATCTAAGTCGGCGACAACCGCCTCAATCTCGATTTCAGAATTGATCTGCTGCAGACGATTACGCGCGGCAATTGCTTTCGGCAGACCGGATCGCACGTCCTCTTCGTCGTAAAGCACTTGTCGCTGCAGATTGTTCAACTCGAGAAAGTCACGATCGACGATTCGCAGTGTTCCGACTCCGGCGCGGGCGAGAGTATTGGCAATGACCGATCCCAACGCTCCACAACCACAAAGCAGTGCGGTGGACTGACTCAAACGTCGCTGACCGTCTTCACCGAGAGGCGAGAAAATCGTCTGGCGCTCGTAACGTTGGATGTCCATTTCTGACTCATGTTCATCATTCAGGGTGAATCGTGTGCGTTCATTCTTTTGCCCTGACGAACAGGACAAGAGGCGGGCATCGATCTTAAACAATGTATCCGCTCAAATCGTAGCGACCCGCCAGATCTCGTTGCAGTTGGTCACAGGCGGAGCGAGCGGCGGCAATTTCATCAACCGGTTCTGACAACTCTCGCAGTGCAAGTACGGGTCGATTTCCCAGTGACGTCAGGTCAGGCGGGAGCTCGGCGTCAACGCAGAGAAGCACGGCATCCGCGTCCTCTGACGGTTGCGGCATCGTGGTGGGTGCAAAACGTTTGGCAAGGACGATCCCGGGCAGCAGTCCACGAAGGCTGGTTATCTCCAAATTGTGATCCACAATCACCATCATGACGGCCGGACACCGAGCAATGCGGTTTAACTCCTCTGCAGGAATCTCACGGCGCAGGTCGATCACCAGCATGAGCCCCAGTCGAGCCGCTTCCTCAAGCAACGTGAGTTGCGAGTCGGTGATCCACATAGCCACACGTGCATTCTTCCAAGCGGCGAATTCCGTTTCTCGCACATGATTAACCATCACTCCGCGTAAGACCCAGCGTTTGCCGTCCCACCAGAGATTTCGGTCCCGGCAACCGAATCGACGAATTCCGCACTCGATCTGGATGCTCTTGGCCTCCGAGTGCCCTGCGGCTGCTTCGAGGCGCACGCGATACAGCATGGGATGATCCAGCGTCCAGCAAGCCGGATCGATGATCCGAGCACGCCACAAACCTGACGTATCTTGTAGCGGTTCAAAGCGGGCAGTGGTGGGCAACGTCCTGCCACTGGTGCAATACGGACCCATGACCTCAACCTGCTTCCATTGCTCTGGTGGCTCGGCCAGACGCAGATAGAGGTCAGCACTCATATTGCTGACCTGACCGCTGAAAACCTGAATCTGGTCCGTGAACATCTTCGTCGCTAACACCCAAGCTTGATCTTGAAGACGGAGTGAACGTTTTCTCGATCAGCGAACTAGTCGTCGATCGTTGTTGAGAGCCGGGCCGCCCGAGAAACGCCGGCTCGACTTTCTAGTATATCTGACTTTACCCGGTGGCTACTTCGGCAGCGTCTGTATAATCCCAAGTTCGTTTAGCACGTACTTTGACCACCGAGGAGTTTGCCATGAGGACTGTTGCGGGATTTCTTTTGGCCACGCTGTTGACGCAAGCCGCCTACGCCCAAGGCGGTACTTTGGCGGAACCGTTTCCAGCTTCGTCACCCAATGCCGCGCTGCGATACCAACGGGCCATCCTATTGATGAATCAAGCATTGAGCGATGAAGAAAAGGCGCTGGTGAGTGAACCCATCTGGACAACGGTCGGTGACGTTTCCGCTGACGGTTTGCCCGAGCCCGTATCGCGCACCGTTTTCAAAGCGCGCCATGCAGTCGAAGCAATCAACGACGGCGCTCGTTTAAACGAGTGTGATTTCGGTATCGATTTCCAAGCTCGCGGCGCCGGCACCTTGCTGCCGCATGTGCAACCGATGATTCAGGTTGGGCGTCTGCTGACATTGCGGGGTGCCGTCGCGGAAGCAGGCGGGCGATGGGAAGAAGCAGCCATTGTCTACTTCGCGGGCCTTCGCGTGGGCAAGCACATGACGCATCAGCCGACTTTGCTGGAAGCGTTGGCCGGTTTGGAAATTCTCAGTAACAACTATTTCGCGCTTGCCCGCTGGGCAGTCTCCTGCCCGGATCGCTTGCTCGTCGCGCGTGCCTTTGGAACGCTTGAAACGATGTCCAGTGAACTGGTCGATCCAGCCAGAACGCTCAGCACCGAGGCGAGCATCGTGCGAACGGACTTCCAACGATTAGCTCAGGAGTATCCCAACGGTTCGTGGGCAGAATTAGTGTTGGAGGGATACGGCGAAGAGCTACCGGCAGACGAGAAGGCTCAGCAAGATGCGGCCAAACGCGCTTGCCTGGCCCGCGGAGTCCCGGAAGAGGCGTTTAAGAGCCCCGCCGCCTTCCGTGCTTACTTGCGTCAGTTATCAACTGTCACCGGTAACTTCATTGAGGCGGCTGCCACATCCATGACGCTGCCGGGCTTGGCCCGCATCGAGCGCGGCCAAAATCTCTACAAGAAATACTCCAAACAGCTCAACACGCTTGGCGACGACACGTTGCTTAACCCGGCCGAGATCGCTCGTATTTTCTCTACGCACGATGCCGAATTGACCGTCGCCCGCATCGCATTGGCCCTGGCAGCGAGCAAGAAAGACGGAAAGTACCCAACGTCGCTCGCTGACATATCGGCGCGTTTTGGAGGTCAGTTACCGTCCAATCCTTACGATGGCTCTGCGGTCAAGTACGAACTTGATGGGCGACAGCAGCAGTTTGCCGTGCGTGTTCCGGCAACCGAATCAGATTGGATAACGCTGCCCGAGATTAGTTTCGAGAGTGCGGCGCCGGCCGCTGTAGTCGACTAGATCGCGACGACTGGGCAAAAACCTCAACGACAAATCAACTCTGTCTGCACAGGAATCAAAAATGACGACTTACCTTCGATCCAGGAGATACCCTGCCTATTTGTTGGTAGTTGCGGCTTGCCTGATAGGTTGCTTGGCAGCCAAGACGGCAAGCGCAAAAATCGATGTGAAAGACAAAGTGGTTTTGGCAAATCTCGGCAAGTACCCTGTTCACTTTCGCGTCGGGAGTACGCGTAAACAGATTGCCTCAAAAAAGGCATCGGTTCTCAGCCCCAAGCGATTCCCCGTGTCCGTCGAGTACTTCAATGGCGTCAAAGGGCGGCCGGCATGGGAGAAACTCACAGTTTCTGAGGCCGGTGTTTACACGTTTCGATGGCAACGAGGTCGCTGGACCGCGGTCAAGTTGCAGCCGAAGAAAAAGCGGACGACCACAACGACTCGGCGTTATACGCCTAGCAGGACGGTTCGACGTTCCGTCGGTAGCCGACCGCGCGTGGTCCGCAGCGGGGCCGCCTATCGGCCTGTTCGACGCTATGGTCCGCGATATCCTTTGCTGGCCCGCGTGGGTCGAGGAGTGCTTGGTCTCTATCGCTTCGTCCGAGACGAGGAAGACCGAGATCTACTACGAAGGCTCGTTGTCGACGGCGCAATTGATGACGCGATTCGTGACGAGATCATCGATAACTTCGACAAACTGGCCGTCAATCTACCTGCCGACGAGCGACGCGAGTTCGATCGGGCTCTCGACGATCTCGGCAAGCTGACTCCCGACGATATCAAGTCCTTAGAGGCCGCGACCGACGATGAGTGGAATCAAGTCGAACAAGGTCTTCACGATTCCGTCGACAAAGATCTTTGGAACAACATGGTGGACGACTTTAGCAATGTGGATCTCGACGAACTGTCCGACGTCGAAACCGCTGACCTTGATAACGTCGGCATTGAGGATCTGAGCGAGGACGTCGACCTCGGCGATCTCGGTGGCGACGACGGCGAAGTGCTCATCGAGGACCTGGACATCGGTGATCTCGGCGATTTCGGAGGCGGCTTAGAAGATATCGACCTGGGTGATCTGGACATCGGTGACGATCTGGATTGGGGCGGAGGCTTCGACGACGGGGGCGGCTTCGACTACGGGGGAGGCTTCGACGGAGGTGGTTTTGACGACTTTGGAGGGGGCGGCTTTGACGACTTTGGCGGCGGAGGATTCGATGACTTTGGTGGAGGCGGCTTTGACGACTTTGGCGGCGGAGGATTCGATGACTTTGGTGGAGGCTTCGACTTCTAATTTGAGGGCGAAGTGACCGACCGAAGCGTGCGGCCATGGACGGCATGAGCGGGCGTCAGATCGCCCGTCGGAAAAGAGCGTTCAGATTGGATAAGCCGTCGCGGGCGTCGCGCGACGGCGAAGCGGATGGGGAGGGATTCGAACCCCCGGTACGGTCACCCGTACAGCAGTTTTCAAGACTGCCGCCTTAGTCCACTCGGCCACCCATCCAGAGTGATTGTCTCGTCCCGAGCGCATGTCCCATGCGGGGCCTCCTTTGCGGGCCCCTCAGGACGGTCGTCAAGGTACCAAAACTCTATGCTCGGCGGTACCCAGCCCAAACCGACGTTCGCCGGACGATCGGTCAACAAGAAGGACACTCAGCGACTCGGCAGGTTCTGAGCGTTTCTTTCTCTGACAGCATGCCTTCCCCGCACGTCCTGTGTTGTGGATCGGACCCGCGGGACCAAATGCTGGCAACGGGCCCCGGCTTCTGAAGCGTGCCAGGGCTGATCACGTTGTATAGGACACCGATTCACGGTCGGCTTTGCAACTTCACCTTGTCATTTTAGAATTCGCAGTCAACTGTGGTGGAGCAAAACTGTACTCTTCATTGCTCGTTCAAATCCTGACGCCACAAAGCAAGTAACAGCATTGAGCCGCCCATGAATATCAAGGAACAAGGTCGTTCATCCGCAGGCATTGCACAGCGCACCGCGCGGTACTTCGGCCGCGTATGGACTTCGTTTTCGTTCACGGGGCTTGCCATCGCAACACTGTTCTTTGCCGCGTCGCTGTCTCCTTCTCTCCTGCCGCGCAATTACGTGGTTCAGGGGCTGCTGTCGGGCTTGGCTATCGCGGTAGGGTATGGCCTGGGTGTTTCGATGCGATGGTTGTTTCAATATCTCGAGATTCCATCTCCGCACGACAAGATCGAACGAGCGATCAAATGGACGACCACTCTGGGTGCCGCCGTGGCTGTGCTTATCGCACTGTGGCGAGCCACGGTTTGGCAAAACTCCATTCGCGGGCTGATGGAAATGGAGCCCTTAGAATCAGCGTATCCAACGTCGGTGGCACTGATCGCGGCAACTTTTGGAATAGTGTTGATCGGACTAGCAAGACTGCTGCAGAAATGCGGCGGCTTGATCGACAAACAGCTCTCTCGAATTCTTCCGCGACGTGTGTCGAACGCATTAAGCGTGTTGCTCGTTGCCATCCTGGTGCTGCTCATAACAAACAAGCTCATCGCCCGCCGTGCACTGAACTTTGCTGACAACGTCTTTTTAGAGATCGACCAGCGAATCGACGACGGTCTTGAGCAACCAACACATGATCTGGCAACCGGCGGTTCCGAGTCGCTCATACAATGGGATGCCATCGGTCGCCGTGGAAGAGACTTTATCGCGACCGGCCCGAGCCAAGAGGAACTGAAAGAGTTTTCTGGCCGTGAGGCCATGCAACCGCTGCGCGTCTACGCCGGTCTAAGCTGCGGAAAAACAGCCAAAGATCGGGCTCAACTCGCACTTGAAGAGTTGAAACGTGTTGGCGGATTCAATCGATCCATATTGATCGTGGCCACGCCGACCGGCACGGGCTGGCTCGATCCAGGTGCCGTCGACACGATCGAATTCTTGCACGCGGGAGATACCGCCATCGTGAGTCTCCAGTACTCGTATCTGCCCAGCTGGATCACGATTCTCGTCGAGCCAGACAGCTCGCGCAAGGCAGCGAATGTTCTATTTGATGCAATCTACGGACATTGGCGTTCGCTTCCGAGCGATCAAAGACCAAGACTCTATCTGCACGGACTGAGTCTCGGCGCGCTCGGCTCGGAAACGTCCGCCGATTTGTTCACACTCTTCGAAGATCCAATTCACGGCGGATTGTGGAGCGGTCCGCCGTTTCCCAGCACAGAATGGGCTTCGGTGACCGGGGCACGCAATCCCGATTCGCCCGCGTGGTTGCCGAGATTCCGTGACGGATCGATGGTGCGCTTTACCGGAAAAGTGAACCGTCTAGCGGACGCGGGCGAGCGTTGGGGGCCGATGCGATTCGTCTATCTACAACACGCAAGCGATCCGATGACCTTCTTCGCTCCCGAATTACTCTACCAACGCCCCGCGTGGCTCATTGGTAAACGTGGCCCCGACGTTTCACCTTACTTGGATTGGCGACCCATACTGACCTTCATGCAAGTCGGCTTTGACCTGCCGATGGCCACTAGCGTCCCGTCCGGATACGGACACAATTTCGCGCCAGGTAGCTATATCGACGCGTGGATCGAAGTCACCAATCCGCCCAACTGGAACGCCGAGCAGACCGAACGACTCAAACAGCATTTCCAAGACAGACAGGAACCCTGAATCAAGTCTTCGTCGACATCATTGACTATTGCTTCTGCAGCTCGTCAGCCGACTTGATCAGCGCTCGCACCTTCTCAACCATCTCGCTCGAGCCTCGGATGACAACCACCTCCGATCCCTCGACAAATTCCAAACGCACCGCGGCCGGTTTTTCCTCCGGCTTTTCCTCCTTCTTGACGTCGGACTCCTTGAGCGCCTCAAGCCTGCTCTTGGCGTGCTGGACACGAAGGCGAGCGACATCGGTTTCCGTCGATCGCATCTCCGTACGAATCATCGCGCCCTTGAGTTCCATCTCGATGATTTCCATTTCAGGAGCTAGTTCCGTGGCTTCGATCCGTTTCATTTCACGGTCAATCTTCACCAGCTCAAGCTTCATCTCACTCTCTGCCAGCTCTGCCATCTTCAGCTCCAACATCCTGAGCCCTACCTCAAACTCCGCGTCGATCAGTTGCAGACGTGCACTTTGTGCTCGTCCGTCCGAATCGTGAGCAGGTGCAGGCGTTTGTGCTTTGAGCGACGCGCAGCAAGTGACCGTAACAAGCAACATCGCTGGTATGGATCTATACATGGGATAGCTCCTTGAATGCACTCAGTCGAAGCAGTAGGTCTCTCTCTACCTACTTTAAGCGCGAAACGGCATCGTCGCGAGGTTCAGAGAGTCCGTGCCACCAAGACGGCAACTCTTGTTGCGAACTGGCTGAGATCTCAGTTATACTTCACGGTTCGTTTGTCGAAAGTCTTTAAGCGTTGGATCAGCACGATGTCAGGTTCCGTGGCACGAGCGCCCGCCGTCAGGTCACTGCTCAAAGAAAAGGCCTACACCGAGATCAAAGAGCGTATTCAGGATGCGACTTTCGCAGCCGGCACGTTTTTGTCCGAGCGACAATTGGCCACTCTGCTGGGAATGAGCAAGACGCCCATCAAAGCGGCACTGGAGCGATTGGAACAAGAAGGTTTTGTTGCCGTTTCACCTCAGCAAGGCATTGTGGTTCGCGAGCTCACGCTCAAAGAGGTCGTCGACCAATTCGAGTTGCGCAAAGCGCTTGAGTCTTACGTCGTCAACTCGATCGCCGGCAAGCTGGACGCGAGTCAATTATCAGGCTTCGATCGCAACCTTCGTCGACAGAATACGGCAGCCAACAAAGGGGCCGTCAGCAAACTCGTCGAACTCGATGCGGAATTTCATTTGTTGTTGTGTGAAGCATTTGGCAATGACGCCATCGTGGATTGCCTGATGCAACACCGATCAAAAATGCATCGCGTCATCTTTCAAGTCGCTCAAGCGCCGGGCCGTCTGCCCGATTCCGTCGAGGAGCACGAGCGTATTTTCGCAGCCATTAGAAATGGCGAGGCGGCCGAAGCCGTCCGATTGTTGACGCAACATCTCGAGTTTGGCAAACAGTACTTGATGTCGCCCAAGTACACTCATTAACGATTGCGTTTAGTCAGGGGTCGTCATCGGGCAGCTCATACGGGATGAGGAACTGCAATGAGCAATCTAAGATTTGCAATGTTTGGGACCGGCTTCTGGTCAAAGTATCAACTTGCTGCCTGGCGAGAGGTTCCAAACGCAACCTGCGTCGCGCTTTACAACAGGACACGTTCCAAAGCCGAAGCGCTTGCCGCGGAATTTGGCATCCCATCGGTCTACGACGATGCCGAGGGACTCCTCGATCGAGAACCCGTCGATTTCATTGACATCGTAACCGACGTCGACACCCACGCGCAATTCGTAGCCCTCGCTGCGAAGCACGGACACGCGGTCATCTGCCAAAAGCCCATGGCGCCTTCTCTAGAGACCGCGCGCGAGATGGTCCGCTTGACACGCGCAGCGGATGTGCCGCTTTTGATTCACGAGAACTGGAGATGGCAAGCACCCTTGCGCCGCTTGAAGTCGATCTTGGAATCTGACAGACTTGGACCGTTGGTCCGAGCGCGAATCGACTATGCCAATAGCTATCCTGTGTTCGACAATCAACCATCCTTGAAGGAATTGGAACAGTTCGTCCTCACTGACCTTGGCACGCATATCCTCGATACCGCTCGCTTCCTCTTTGGCGAGATGTCCGAACTCTATTGCCAAACCCGGCGGATGCATCCAGATATCGCGGGCGAAGACGTAGCGACCGTCGTCATGAAATCCCGCGCTGGAATGACTGTGACGTGCAACATGAGCTACGCCAGTCGTTGGGAATTCGACCGTTTTCCGGAAACGTTTGTCGCGGTTGAGGGATCCAAGGGCGGAGTGTCTTTGCTGGCCGACTACGAACTCAAGATCTTCGATCAAGACGGCACGTACTCAGAGCGGATTGCCCCAACTCCGTACAAATGGGTCGATCCGGATTACGAACTCGTCCATTCAAGCATTGTGGATTGCCAACGCAATCTGCTAGGTGCCTTACGCAACGAGTGCAAGGCTGAAACAACCGGCGAAGACAATCTTCGAACACTGGAACTTGTGTATGGAGCTTACGAAAGCGCCAACAAGGGAATCGTCGTCAAGCTGAATTAGGTTTGCCTGCGTCGGCGATCCAAAGAATGTCTGTTCCAACTATCATCGCAACGTATTTGATCGAGACTCCGCGGCCCGTGGAACAGGCGGCCGAGATGATCGCCGGCGAACAAAGTTCCGGAACTTTCCTGCCGGTACCCGGTGAGACGGACGAACTCAAAGCGCGGGCGCGCGCCCAAGTCGTCGAGATCAAGCGTATGGAACCCGTCGACCAGCCATCCTTGCCAGGCTCCCGAAGTGGGCCGAGCGGGCAGCAAGCTGGCGTCTACGAACGAGCGGAAATAACAATCTCATTTCCCGTCGACAATGTCGGCGCGAACATCCCAACACTGTTGGCGACCGTCTGCGGCAACCTCTATGAGCTATCCGACCACTCGGGATGCAAACTGCTCGATCTCGAATTACCGAGCGTCTTCGCGGAGCGGTATCCAGGACCGCAATTCGGTGTCGACGGCACGCGGCGCTTGACGGGCGTTGATGATCGGCCCATCATCGGCACAATTGTCAAACCAAGCGTTGGCCTCTCACCCGAGCAAACCGGCGAGCTTGTCCGCGAGTTGGGAGAAGCCGGCATCGATTTCGTCAAGGACGACGAGCTGATGGCCAATCCACCCCACTCGCCTCTCACCAAGCGTGTCGATTGCGTGATGCGCGAGATCAATCGACTGGCTGACCAAACTGGTCGCAAGATCATGTACGCCGTTAACATCTCCGATGAAATCGATTCCATGCGACGTCACCATGACTATGTGCTCAAAGCCGGCGGCACGTGCGTCATGGTCAGCTTAAACCACGTTGGGTTCGCCGGTGTCAGTGCACTGCGATCCACAGGTGCCCTCCCAATTCATGGACATCGCAACGGCTGGGGCATGTTCACGCGACATCCACTTTTGGGCATCGAGTTCACTGCCTACCAGAAGCTCTGGCGCGCGATCGGCGTAGATCACCTTCACGTGAATGGTCTGCAGAACAAGTTCTGGGAACCTGACGACTCGGTCGTTCGCTCAATCAAGGCGTTGCAGCAGCCCTTGTGGGATGGCTATTACGCGATGCCCGTCATTTCCTCAGGACAGTGGGGAGGCCAAGCACCCGAAACGCTTCGACAGACGGGCAACCAAGACGTGCTGTACGTGGCTGGTGGCGGGATCATGGCCCACCCTCTGGGACCGGCCGGAGGACTGCGAGGAATCCAACAGGCTTGGGAGGCCGCCGCACAGGGCATCTCGCTGCAGGACTATGCCAACGATCACGAAGAACTGCGTCTGACACTGCAGAAGTTCGGGGGTAGTCCATGACGCGGCCGCTGATCGCGTACTACGGCGACGACTTCACCGGCTCGGCAGACGTGATGGAAGTTTTGCAGTGGGCCGGGCTGCGAACCGTGCTCTTTCTGGATCCACCTTCCTCGCAAGAACTCGATCGATTCAACAACCTCCGTGCTTTTGGGGTGGCCGGATGGAGTCGGACCATGTCGCCGACCGAAATGGAATCCGAGTTGCGTCCGGCGCTTATCGGCCTGCGCGACAGCGGAGCCCCGATTGTCCACTACAAAACCTGCTCGACGTTCGACTCGTCGCCACAAATTGGCAGTATTGGCAAAGCACTCGAAATCGGACGTGAAGTGTTCGGGGGTGGCGTGATTCCGATCGTGATCGCTGTACCTAATCTTGGTCGCTACCAGGCATTCGGAAACCTCTTCGCTCGCTCAGGCCTGGACACGCCGCCATTTCGCTTGGATCGGCATCCCACGATGCGGCAGCATCCGATTACGCCCATGTCCGAGTCCGACATTCGTGTCCACTTGGCCTCACAAACAGACCTTCGTGTTGGGCTGGTCGATGTCCTCCGATTCAACGAATCGAATCACATGCCGTCGCTGGACTGCGATGCCCTGATATTCGATGCGGTTTATCCAGAACATATGCCGAAAATTGGCGAGATGATACAGGCGCTGATCGATGCTAAACATCACTCCTGTTTTGCATTGGGGTCATCCGGCGTCGAATACGCACTATCTGCCTTTTGGACCGACAGCGGCACAATCCATTCGTTGCAGTCTCACCCGTCCGGTCACCCAGCGTTTTCCGAGGCCGAGCAATTAGTCGTGTTGACGGGAAGCTGTTCGCCAGTCAACGCACGACAGATCGATTGGGCCGAGCAAAACGGGTTCCACACAATCCCGATCAATACCGCACAACTTGTGGACCCCAACACCGACCAGCAACAGGTCAACACCTGCATTGAACATGCGCTAGAACGGCTTGGCAAAGGGGCCAACGTGATCCTACATTCGAGTCGAGGCCCAGACGACCAACGCGTAGCCGAGACGCTAAAGGCCTTTCAACGTCTGGGAATGAACGACTTCGACATTCGCCTCAAGAGCGGCCGTACGTTGGGACCAAAGTTGGGAAGAATACTCGGCGGAATACTTAGCGAACATCACTGCAAACGAGTTGGCGTGGCCGGAGGCGATACCTCAGGTTACATCGCCCGTGAGTTGGGCCTCTCGGCGCTGGAGGCCATCGCACCGGTGGCTCCGGGGTCGCCCCTTTGTCGAGCTTATGCCAGCAACCGTCTCAACGGTGTCGAATTCTTCTTCAAAGGAGGTCAAGTCGGTAAGGACAATGTCTGGGGTACCATGCTCACCGGAACGGACGATTGAAAACTTCGCTTGCAGCCCTTCAACTAGGAATCGGCTAAGTCGAACCTGCGTGGACTCGGAACATACTTGGAGTACCTGATGACAAAGATCGCCATCTTAGGTGCGGGCGGAAAAATGGGATGTCGCCTCACCGATAATCTTCTCAAATGCGACGCGCAACATGAGTTACTGCTGGTCGAAGTGAGCGAAGTTGGACGTGCAACCATCGCCCAGCGAGGCCTCGAGACGACTGACGAGGCGACCGCGTTGGCCGAAGCAGAGGCGTTGATCTTGGCCCTGCCGGATCGCTTGCTGGGTCAAATCTCGCGGCCGGCCATTCCACAGCTTCGGCCCGGTACGATTGTCTTCACTCTCGATCCAGCAGCGGCTCATGCCGGGGATCTGCCTCAGCGAGACGATATCTCCTACTTCGTCACTCACCCTTGTCATCCCAGTGTGTTTGATCACTTCGAGACGGCAGCCGAGCGAGATGATTTTTTCGGTGGCAGCCACGCTCGACAAGCCATTGTCTGTGCTCTGATGCAGGGTCCAGAGCAACATTACGAACTTGGTGAAACCCTTGCGAAACAGTTCTATGGACCAGTAACGCGTAGTCACCGCATCACCGTCGAACAGATGGCGATCCTGGAACCGACCATGGCCGAGACCTGTGGCATTGCCCTGATCAGAGCATTACGCGAAGTGCTTGAAGAAGCTGTCCGACAGGGTGTGCCTCGGGCTGCAGCCGAAGACTTCATGTACGGGCATATCAAAGTGGAACTCGGCATCGCCTTCGGGTTAGCACCGTTTCCTTTCAGCGACGGTGCTCAGCTCATTTCAGGGTATGGAGAGGAACGCATTTTCCAAGAGGACTGGCTGCGACTGTTTCAACCCGAGAGTGTAAGAGAACAGACTCAGATGATCGTTGCCGGAGTCACACCTAAAAACTAAGCGCACTCTAAGTTTGGGAGGGCGAGGCGCCTCGCCCTCCCGCAATATAAGGAGGTTTTGTTGTACCTAAGGCAAGGGTGGATGCGAGACCGCTACGAAACCGTTGCTTCCAGCTCTTGAAATCGATAGCCCAAACCGTGAACCGTTTCAATCAAACGGGATCGGTCCGACAGCTTACGACGAATCGACTTGATGTGGGCATCGATGGTTCGAGCTTGCACTGCAGATTCCGAGCCCTTGCATACACGCGCCAGCTTCGACCGCGAGAGGACGTAGCCCGGACGGCTTGCCAGCTGCCACAACAGCTTGAATTCCGTCGGCGTCAAATGCAGGGGTTCGCCATCGACACTTACGCGATGTCGTGCACGATCCAGGATGAGACCGTGGCAGTGAATCTGCTCTGGCTCGGTCGTTTCGCCGTTGGTCGACGAAAGAAAGCCGACGATTTGGTCCACCACGCGCACCACACCGTTGCCTGTGCCGGGTTGATCGACCACGTCCGGCGTCGTGCATAACGGTTCGCCTGACATCGCCAACAGGAAGACGGGTGGCTTCTCGGCAGAGACAACCGATCGAATTCGCAACATTAGTTCGACCGGGGTACCGTCCGGCATACCATCCTCGAGCACGACGATCTCAGGATTGAGGTGAGCGGCGACACGCGCGCCGTCGGCTGAGTTCGTCGCAAGTTCGACCCAACACGCAGCATCTCTCAGTCGACCCAAGAGATTCTCCATGTAGGTTGAAGGGCGGGCAATTACGAGTACTAGTTTCGGATTCATAGGAGATCGTATCATCTTGAAGTTCCGCGAGTTGCCGCAGTCCTAGCGACTTGAACCTAGGTTCTTATCGCATACCAACTGCTTGAGCTTCAAAGGTCGCCCGCAAGGATCAAGCAGCCAGTCCGATAACCATACTAAAGTTCTAAAACAACTGGTCTCTCACTCTTCCTCCCGAATCAAATCCGCCAACTTGGCAAGCGTGCGAAATTGACTCTGCCTCGGGTTGGTGGTTTGGTTTGGTTTTAGTCAGTTCGCGGCCAAGTAGGCGGCGATCGTTTCAGCATCAACGGACTTGATCGTCATTCCCAGTGGACCGGCACCGGGGCGGGTCACGCACTTGGCTGGCTCTCCGCTTTTTTCGAATTCCGCAAGTCCGTCGCTGCCCTCGCGGAAAACCCAAATCCGACCATCTTCGATGATCGTGGCAAAGCCTGGCTTGGCAGCAACGTAAGCTTGCAGCGTTTCTTCATCTGCCCCTTTCAACGTAATGTTGTTGGGGCCAGCGGCCGGCCACGTCACGTGTTTGGCCAATTCGCCTTGGGTGTCGAATTCATTGAGCTCTTCGCTTCCCGGTTTGAAGATCCAAACGCGACCGTCGACGACGCGAGTGACAAAATGCGGCTTGGCCACCCGGTAATCGTCGATGTCCGCTGACGTGACGGCCTTGATCGTCATGCCATCGGGGCCCGCTCCAGGGCGGGTCACGTGCTTCTCGTTAATCTTGCCAGCGTCGAAGGCCGCGAGATCCTCTGAGTTATCGCGAAATACCCAGAGCCGACCGTCACTCACACGAGTTACAAATCCCGCTCTTTGGGTGAGGTACTCGGTAATCGTATCCGTATCCGCGCCCTTGATGGTCATCCCACCGGGACCCGCGCCGGGCCGCGTCACGTGCTTTGCTGGTTCACCGGTCTTCTTAAATTCCAGCAATTCAGGCGTTCCGATTTTGAAGACCCACAACCGGCCGTCATCGACCGTAGCCATGAAACCGCGCTTGTCGTAGGGATTCTTATCCGCAGACGTCTTGATGACACTTCCGTCGGGCAGGTAGTGAACCCAATACCACCCGTCGTCGGCACCGCGGTAGCTGTTGTCGACTCGGTACCACACGGTCATCCCGAGTGCTTCGTCGGCGTCACCATGCTTGGCAACCACCGTCGCGCCCGGCGCGTTCATGTCGCGACTGGCCAGCCCGTTCATGAAAATAACCATGGAACCATTCAAGTGCGGTCCAGCAACTAAGCCCACCAATTTGCCCTGCCGCCAAGCAGTGAACGGCTGGCCAGGCCGATGCAGGAATTCCCAAAGCTTCGCGGCGTATTCTTGATGAGCTTTCGAACGACCTTCGGCCAAGACTCTTGAGCTACCCCATACCGAGCCCCAAACCAGCCCCAGACAGGCAACGATCACAAACCGATTTGACCACTGTTTCACCGCACGGTCTCCTTCTCAATCACACTAACTACATTTCCGCCCACAGCCTGCGGCGTTTCGCCCCCGTCGACTAACCAAATCGCCCCGTCACATAGTCTTCGGTTTCTTGAAGTTTTGGACGCGTAAATATGTCGGACGTCGGGCCGTACTCGAGCAGTCGCCCCAAGTACATCAACGCCGTATAGTCACTGATTCGGGAAGCCTGTTGCATATTGTGCGTCACGATCAAGATGGAGTACTCGCCACTCAACTCACCGATGAGATCTTCAATCTTGCCGGTCGCGATGGGATCCAATGCCGAACAGGGTTCGTCCAGCAGTAAGACTTCTGGCTCACTCGCAATGGCGCGCGCAATGCAGAGCCGTTGCTGCTGACCACCGGAGAGCCCCATCGCACTGTCGTTCAGCCGATCCTTGACTTCATCCCAGAGAGCCGCCCCGCGCAGACTCTGCTCGCCGACTTCCTCCAGCAGGTTGCGATTCCGCACGCCGTCAATTCGCAACGGATAGACGACATTCTCAAAGATGCTCATGGGAAATGGGTTCGGCTTTTGAAAAACCATCCCCATCCGTTTCCGCAGCTCGATGACGTCCACAGCCTGGCCATAGATCGTATCTCCAGCCAGCCGCATGTCGCCTTCGATTCGGACAGTATCGATCAGATCATTCATCCGATTGACACATCGCAGCAACGTTGACTTGCCACAACCCGAGGGTCCGATCAGTGCGGTGACCTTCGACGTGGCGACATTCATCGTGATGTCGTAAAGGGCTTGAGCGTGACCGTACCAGAGATCGAAGTTTTCGACTTCTAGGATGTACTCTTCGTGGTTGATCGCATCGTGAACAATCACCTCAACAACTTCACCACGTTCGATGAGTTCCAACCGGTTCTCTTCGGATTTGCAAACCGTGGTCGTTTCGCTTGCGTCAGCAGACTGGTGAGTGGTGGTTTCAGTATTCAACTGCATATCTCGCATCTGGTTTAGAATTGGCCGGATACAAATCGCTTTCTCAAATACGCTCGGAGCCAAACCGCCAGCAGATTCAAGATCGTAATGATCACAATCAGCAGCAAGGTCGTCGTATAGACCATCGGCTTGGCTGCCTCACTGTTCTGGCTCTGGAATCCGACATCAAAGATATGGAAGCCCAAGTGCATGAAACTTCGGTTTCCATGCAGGTAGGGATAGGTCAGGTCGAGTGGCAGTTCCGGTGCGAGTTTGACCGCTCCAACTAACATCAACGGAGCAACCTCTCCCGCGCCACGTGCCATAGCGAGAATCATGCCGGTCATAATTCCCGGCAAAGCCTGTGGCAAAACAATTCGACGGATCGTTTGCCATTTACTTGCGCCACAGCCGTAGGATCCTTCTCGCATCGAGTTGGGAACGGCCGACAATGCCTCTTCGGTCGCAACAATAACGACAGGCAACGTCATCAATGCCAACGTCAACGCGGCCCACACGACGCCACCTTTACCCCAATAGGGATTGGGTAGATTTGCCTCGTAGAAGCCGCGGAAGAACGGCGTTGTAATCAGCAAATAGGCGAACACTCCAAGGGACGCCATCCACAAAGCGATCGACACATAAGACAGAACGCGACGCAGTGCCGACTTGGCTGCATGGCGACCAGAGAAACCAATCAGTCCGATCAAGAAAGCCGCCAGCGAGAAGATCGCCAGTGCACCCAGAAACACATACCATTGAACCGGAGGGAGCGGAGTGAATCCTGCATTGGCCGGACCTCCGTCAACGTACGATCCAATGATGTAGCAGAAGAAGCCGAGGCCAAAAACGCCGAATACAATGCTCGGTACGCCCGCTAAGTTGTTGATCGCAATTCGAATCGCGCTGACCACTGGTCCTGACTTGGCATATTCACGCAGATAAAGAGCCGCTAGGACGCCAAAGGGAACAACGGCGATCGACATGATCAATGTCATGGTGACCGTTCCCCAAATAGCCGGCAGCACACCCCCTTCGCTGTTTGCTTCGCGAGGTTCGTCGATCAAGAATTCCCACCAACGCGAGAAGTACAACGAAAGCCTCTCGCCCAGCGTTAGTTGGTTGGCCTGGTACGCCCGCACGACGTCGCCTAAGGCCAGCGGTTTTTCCTGCCCATCCGCCGTAGTCATCAACAGCCGGTAGCGGGCGTTCTCCTGCTTGAGCGATTCGATCTCAGCCTGAATGTCGGCTGACTTGGCGGCAGCAGTACGCTCGACTTCGAAATACTCATCGAACAATTGTTGGACCGCCGCGGGAGTGCTCGCGATCTGTGTCTCAAGATCTTCGCGCTCTTGTTTCGGGGCCGCTTGTGATGCGGCCGCCTCCTGCTTCAAACTGTCGACCAGCGTGTTGGCAACGCTTGCCAGTGGCGACTGCTCGCCAAAATGGTCTTGTACCTGAGTCAGTACGACCTCCGCCTTCTGCAGATCTTGCTGTTGCTCGGTCATTTGCGTTTCGATCTGCATCAATCGCTGCGCTAACTCGGACAACACAAGCTTGTAGTCCAATTCTGCTTGACGAAGCTGAAGCCGCGCGTGTTCCTGAAGAGCGTATTCACGCCCCAAAGCATGCTTCTCAAGATGTCGGCGATGATGAAACTTCTCGCGGACTGAGTGGTGTAGATTCTCGAACTGGCCCCAGGCCTCTTCCGACCCTTTCCAGGTGACCACAGCAGCCACGATGTCGTCTTCGGGAGTTAGGTCAGCCTCGGCCTTCAGTTCACCCGTGGAGGTGGTGAATTGAACGATAAACTCCTGACCTGAAGACTCTTTTGTGGCGTCGTCGACAAAAGCCGTGATGCTCTTCGTTCGCACCTCGACAAGCTGCTGCTTGAGCTTGGGCAGTCCTGCTTCGAGCTTCGCGCGATCAGCTTCCTCTAGCGAAGTTGCGTTCCGTTGAAAGAACTGCAGCATATCCGCCAGCTTCTGTTCATCGGCGTCGACCTCACGCTCCATCGTGTAGGTGAACTCAAGCGGCGAACCATAAAAACGCCCCCAGGCGACACGTTCGACTGTGACAGCCGCTTCCGGATACTTCTCGCCATCCTCGGCAATCTGATAATCGGCTACCCAATTAAAGTGCTCGTTCGTCAGCTCGTAATTGCCGGTACGCAACATGCGGCGACGAACCTTGATCGAGTCCTCACCCTTTTTCTGGACAACCAGGCCCAGCATGGCATCCAAGGCGATGGCTTGAAACGAGTAGTCGCCATTTAGAATGGTTTCCAGCGTGATTTCTTCCGCCGCGTTGAATTGTTCAAAGGCCTGCTGTGCCATATCAACTTGAAACCTCAGCGCATCGCGCTGGCCCTCGAGCGACAGTAAGTCACTGCGGGCCTTCTGCAGATCCTTATCCTTCTTGTCGCCAGCGATCAGTGTGCTGCGTTGAAAGGCAGTTGCCTCCGGCTTCTTATCGTTAGCGGCAAGGCGATCGACCCGCTCCTGCACAACCGCGATTCGACCGTCTAGAGACTTGATTTCCGCTTCAAACGAAGCCTCTTTCTCTTCAATCTTGGCGGGCAATCCACTCAGGTCACCGACTTCCGCGACTAATGATTCGAGCAACGGCTGCTTGAATGCGTCAGACTCGCTCAGCAGCTTGTCAGCATTCAGTACGAAGGGTTCCGTCTTCGTGACTTCGCCCATCAAGACCTTACCATCACGCAAGGTGACCTCGACCAGCGGCAGTGGGCGAAACGTTCCGAATCCCAACGTGAACACGAGCCCCAGGAGGCCAATGATCATCACCACGGATAACACCAGGGCGCCACCGGTTAGCCAGACAAGCGGCTCACCGTACCCGAGTACAGAGCGTACTTGGGACGACCTCTGTCCACGACGCCGTCGGGTCTTCGCATCGGTTGAGGCGGAAGTTTCGGGTGTTTGCGTTTCCGTTACACTTGCGCTCATAGTTGCACCGCACGCCTTCGGAACCGTAGCCGTACCATTTCCGCGACCGTGTTGATAACAAACGTCATGACGAGCAACGTAAGTGCTGCCAGGAACAAGGTTCGATAGTGCGTGCTGTCTCGCACGGCTTCAGGCAACTCCACGGCTATGTTGGCCGATAGCGTTCGGAATCCGTTGAAGATGTTCCATTCCATGACCGGCGTATTTCCAGCGGCCATTAGGACGATCATTGTTTCGCCCACGGCGCGTCCCAGACCGATCATCAGAGCAGAAAACAAACCACTCATTGCCGTCGGAATCACGATCCGCACGGCTGTTTGCCAAGGCGTTGCACCGGCACCGAGAGAAGCGGAGCGAAGGTGTTGAGGAACGGTCGACAAGGCATCTTCGGAGATCGTGTAGATGATCGGAATGATGGCAAAGCCCATGACGAAACCGACAATCAAGGCGTTGCGCTGAACGTAAGTACCCACATAGGACCCACGTGGATCGGTGCCAGCTGCCGTCAGCAAACTGGAAACCACGACCGCCAATGAGAAGGCCAGCGAAACGGCCAGGACAAACTTCAGCAAGTTCAAGGCGACGAACTTGCGTCGTGTCCACCCGCCGGAGATCTGCGCCAACCAGGGATTGACGAATAGAATGACGATCGTCGCAACCGCTAAGGAACTTGCCGGAAGCAACAAGAGGAGCCAGGCCCCCGTGCCCGTTCCTTGTTGCTTGTCCAACCACAACACGATGTCCCCAGCGAAGAAAAACCGCTCAATGATCGGCCCCGTCATCCACGCGGCGCCCATGCCCACCACCATGGCGACGGTGACGAAGATGAGACGATAGGGAGCCAATCGCAACCCAACGCGATGGGGTATCTGTTGCCAAAGGTAGGCCCCACAGAGAAACATGAGAGGTATGGTCACAAACGAGCAGACAACGGCTGGTACGAAACCTTCAATAAACGGTGCGATCACCAGTCCACCAAGAAAACCCAACACAACGCTTGGTAAACTGGCCATCATTTCGATCAGCGACTTGATCTTGGTCCGCAAACTTGGCGGCAAGAACTCGCTCGTATAAATCGCCGCGAGCAGTGCCAATGGCGCTCCGAACAGCATCGAATAGACAGTCGCTTTAATGGTTCCAAAGATCAGCGGCGAGAGACCCAACTTCATTTCGGACTGCACGCCGGCAAAGGACGACTGCCAAACCACATCCGGTTTTTCATACCCTTCGTACCAGATCGGCTTGAACAGCGAATTCCAGGAGGCCTCTGGATAAGCCGGGGCAAACTCGGCGTTCACGATCTGATCGTTGGTCATCGCGAATAGACCATCGTCCTTCGGCGCGATGAGAATGCTGCCGACCGCGTCTTTGTCGGCGACACGCAGGCTGCCAAGCAAGGCGTCGGTCGTCACATGAAACACGCGGCTCGTCCCATCCTCGTAGCCGACGACCAACATGCGACTGCGTTGTGAGGGCCCGAAGGACGTCACGGCCGCTGAACCTTGGGCTAATTCGTGAATCGGCAACAGCCACGCACCGTCTGGCGTTTGGGCGCTGGAATGCCGCACACGAAACCAACCGCGCACACCACCGTTGGAGTCGCCAACGAGCATCGTTTCGCGACCGATCGACAATTGAACGGCGGTGACCTTGGCGTCCGGGTCGTTCTCCAGGACATTCAGCGTTTCAGCGATCTTCGCCTGAGTCGGCTTTCGGGTGTCGTATCGCACCAGATGGCCGTCTTCCCAGAGAATGTAAACATTGTCGCCTCGCCCGGTGACAATGACATACTTTGGCAACTCGCCGTCGCGTTTTTCAAACGGCAGATCACTCAGCGTGAGTTTCAAGCTAACTTCGCCTGTCGCGAAATTACGCCGCTCACGTAGCGACCCGTACTTTAGCTTTCCATCATCGGTAACACCGGCAAAGAATGGCCCTCGTTTGCCCACTCCGTGTCCGATGGCAACGATCGGCGACTCGCCCACTTCAACAGGCTCCTTCGCATCAACGACGACGATCTGCTTGCGAAATTGCCGTTGGGGAGTGACCTCAATGACACCTTCCTCAAACGAAGCGACGGCCCCAATTTCCAGTTGCCGAATCTCTTCCGGTACAGCCTCGTCTGCGAGAAAAGTCGTCTCGAAGTCAATCCTACCGAACTGAACGGCACCATCATCCAGTGCCAAGGCGATGTTACCGGTGGTATTGTCAAACGAACGGGCCGTGATCTTCTTTCCGGCCCCTAGCTGCTGCGTGGTGAGGATGTCACCCGAGTCTGCTCGAAATGACTCAACCGTGCCGTCTTCAAACAGCGACCAAGCGATGGAGCGGTATTCGTCCAATGCCACTTGAACAGGCTGGCGACCCGCCAGAGGTCCCGAAGCCGATTCAGCAGGTTGGATCGTGGCTTCTGTAAAGAGCGGCCAGGCGACTGCCATGAGCAGCACAAAGACAAGTGACACGGAGACAATCGTGCCAATCCCACCCACAGTAATCACAGCCGTACTAACAACGTCCGCCGCTCGAACAGTCCAACGAGTCTGGTGTTTTCCCCGCCGACCGGTGAATGTCTTGGGCTTGTCCTGGGTGGGTTCTGACATAACGCTTCGGTTGACCTACCGCCTGAGTTGCCGACACGCGATTCGCTTAACCGACAAGGCGCGTTGGTTGCAGCTCAGAAAAGAGAAAGAAAGGGAATGCGAAGCTTCGCTCTTGAGTGCGGCAGACCGAAACCCGCATTCCCTGGGCGACGTTTGTCGACATCCGATGCGCTTACTTGGAAGCGGAAATCGGTGTCTTGATTCCAACCTTCTCCAGGTTCTCAGCTGCAACAGCTGCGGTCACCGGGAAGTAACCATCCTTGACGACGTCCAGCTGACCTTGCTTGCTGTACACGTACTTGATGAATTCGCGTCGTAAGGGATCCAGGCTGCTGCCCGGCTTGTAGTTGACACTCAGCCACAATGGACGAGCGAGCGGATAATCACCCGAGTAGGCATTTTCGGGAGACGCCGAAACGTAATCATCGCCTTCGGCTTCCGCAAGTGGTACGGCGATCACGTCGGCCGTCTTGTATCCAATGCCGCTGTAGCCAATTCCGTACTTGTCCGTGGCAACACCTTGAACCACTGTGGCACTACCGGGCTGCTCCTTAACGGAACTCTTGTAGTCGCCATCGCCGAGAACGACCTTCTTAAAGTAACCGTAGGTACCCGATGCTGAGTTACGACCGTAAAGACTGATCGGAGCATTCGCCCAGGCACCGGTCAAACCAGCTTGCCCCCACGTACGGATGTCATTGGAGGAACCGAGCTTGCGAGTGCTGGAAAAGATCGCATCCGCTTGCGGCAACGTCAGACCTTCAATCGGGTTGTCCTTGTTCGCGTAGATCGCCAGCATGTCGATGCTGGTCGCCAACTGACGGGGCTTGTACCCAAACTTGGCTTCGAATTTGTCTTCCTCGGTCGGCTTCATCTTCCGGCTCATGGGGCCGAAGTTCGCCGTACCCTCGATCAAGGCGGCAGGAGCCGTTGAGGAACCTTTACCT
>CAJHYQ010000567.1_pt1 | contig 27822 bp, 15 predicted proteins | sample 9198721 | NCBI WGS metagenome assembly CAJHYQ01 (sample SAMEA7708357, study PRJEB35096) | sediment metagenome | biome: marine neritic benthic zone biome [ENVO:01000025]; feature: sediment [ENVO:00002007]; material: shallow marine sediment [ENVO:03000034] sea grass bed [ENVO_01000059] ... | reverse complement strand
TAGATCACTTCGTCCTCCAAGGTGTATTCGATGCCACTGCCCAAATCCTCGGGACGACGAAGTTGGATCTTTTCACCACCATTGTTCAGCTGGTTGGCAAATCCTCCAATTAAGTCGATGTCGGCCTTTACGCCATAGTGGGTCAGGAAGGCTTGGACACGATCGCCATTCTCGGGATCCGTCGGGTTAAAGCTCAACACAACAACCACTTCGCCCGCTGCCAGGGACAGTCCGCTTGGGAAGTCGAAGTCGATCCCATCGCGAATTCGCCAGCCACCCAAGTTGACTGGCTCACTGGTCGAATTCAGGATCTCGACATACTCCAGATGCGCCGACGTAAGATTGGGATCGATGCCCAGTGCCTGATCGGATGGCATGCCTGGATTGTATTGGACTTCGCTAAGCAACAGCGGGCCTACCCTCGGAGACGCATTCGTCTGTCCCAACGTTGGAGCCATCGGTGCGAGGCGGCCAGAACCATCAGGGAAGCGACCGAATGCCTCGCCGCTGCGTGCCGCGACGAACTCCACTTCGTCGACAAAGCGATGCGTATTTCCGTCGCCGTCACCAATTGTCAGCCAAACGTTTTCACCGCCGGAGCTCAAAGCGAAATGCTGCTCGCTCGGGTTGGCTGGACTCGGATTGAAATCCGATTCGTCAAAGACGATTCGCTGTCCCGATTCAAGCACGGTGTTGCTCGGAATCTCGAACTTTTGCAGCTCGGTATCGGAATCGCTCAGCCACCAACCGGAAAGATCGATCGACTCGGTTGAAATGTTTAGCAGCTCGATTGCGTCAGTGGCTGGTGGGTCTGTGTTGGTAAGCACCTCGTTGATGACGATCCCGACCATGTCTTCAGCCGCTGCTCCAGGCGTACCTCCGAGCAGCGTACTGCCGCGCCAACGCGCCGGTTTGCTCAACTGGTCGAATGGCGTTCCCACGACGTCCTTCAGTACAAGCGAGGCACCCGCACCATCGGCCCGTGTCGGCCACGGATCGTTGTCGCCGTAGCTCACGCTAAACATCTCTGTTCCGTCCAGTTCGGCTACCGCGATGCGTTCGCCAGCATTGCCAAGTCGACCATCTGCGAACTCACCTATAACACGCGGGCTATCACCATAGCGGAGACGAAAAGCAGCGGTATCGTGTGCGACAACTGCGTACTCACCAGGTGCGAGCGATGCGCTGGGAAATGTGAACTCGATACCGTCCGCAAAATGGACGCCCAAAAGGTTGATGGCTTGGTCGCCAATATTGACGAACTCCACGAACTCGAAGTCATCGTCATCGATATCGGGTTCGACAGCCTGTTCAGCCGGCGTCGGATTCGCGGGATTGAAATGGATCTCACTAATGCGTAGGGACTCGGCGACGGAGTTGGGAACCGTACTGGTGATCTGAGCCGAATCTGCCGAAATCAGCTGCCCCTGGAAGTCATATGCCTCCACCACAACCTCGTTGTCACCTTGGCCCAGCGGAATGCTTGCCTCCCAGTCGGTGACGTCGTTCCATGTGACCATCAACGGAGTGGAACTGCCGGCCAATCGAAGTTCCCGCACGTCAACCCAGGCCTGGCCGGAAATAGTTGCTTGGCTGGAATCGACTGTCGTGTCCTCGGTAGTGATCGAGAAGTCAACTCGGTCGGCTTGACGTTCTATCAGTCGGACCAAAACTTCGGACCGCCGCACGAGATCGCGGAGATGACGTTCGAAGTTCTGTTGAGAGAGCAGTGCACCCCAATGATCGATCCAACGCTGCATGTAGTCGGCGTTGAATGTGGTTTGAATCATATCGTACACATGACCGTAGTACATGTGTTCCCACTCGGGGTTCCGCATCAGTTTCCTCAACTCACCGTTACCCACAAGTGATCGATTCGCATCAAAGAAAGCATCCAGGTCGTGCGGGAATTGCAGCACGCGGTTGTCTTCCGGCCGTACATAGAACTGCACATTGTGCTGTGCCCCATCGGCGCTGTAATTGTCGCCGTGTCCGGTCATCGCACCAAAAGCGAATGCACGTAACCATTGATCGACGTCGATCACCTCATCAACCTGTTCGACGAATGAGTCGCCGCTTAGTCCCATCACGCGGGTGAATTCCATCAGTTGCGAGTAGTCGTCTTGCTGGCGGTTGTTCTTATTCAGGTAGGTCCACCGGTAGTCTTCCTTGTTGTCACTGATGTGTCGCACCGGTATACCGACAACCGAGTCGGGCTGCGGTAACTTGCGAGCTTCACGGTCGCTTCTCTCAACGGTTGTCGTCGGGTAGTAAACCAATTCGTATTCATAGAGCTGCCCATCACTCCCGTTGCGATACTGTTCGTTCAGGAAGACGTCCGTGTATCGAGCAAGCTGAGCTTCGGCGGTGCCGGTATGTTCTGGTCGAGGCGTGATAATATGGAACAGATCGTTGTACTCAGTTGGCAATCCGCCGGCGTGATTCATACCGTGGTGATAGATATGCTCGCGCTGGCCGAAGCCGACGCTTTCGGATCGATCAATGGTGACGGAGCGATGAACGCCCCGGAACAGCTGATCAGGATTGAACGAGATGCGAAAACTGAGCCGCGGTTGAAAGGGTCTGGCGCGTTGGCTGCCGCTCAGCCGAATGCCGGCGTCATAGAAGACTTCGCTTTCGTTGTAGACAAATGTGGCTCCAACCTGACCGTTGCTCATTAGTTCGACACGGTCGTGAAGCAGCGCCGCGTCATCTGGAGCGACGATCATACGAAGGTTGTGTAGGCCGCCTTCGTCTGCTTTGCCGTCTTGCACCTGATACAAAGCGCGTGATTGACGACCTGCACGTGGGAAGACAGTCGTTGCGTCTTGGGTGTCTGATCCCTCAACATAGAATTGGACGATCGACCCGGCGTCGGCCCCGGGAATTTGACCGACGTGCTGTCCATCGCCCGCCTGGGCCATGGCCACCTGGGACCAAGGTCCGCTTTCAACCGAATACCAAAGCATCATACCCGCGATCTGTTGTGGGTCTGTCGCGTTGATCGACACGGTCACGGTTTCACCCGCGTCGGGAACGACGGGCGAGTGTTTCAGATCGCGGTAAGTGGGGCCATCATTTGTCGTATGTGTCGAATTAACGCGCCCCGGTGTGCCGTGCTCGTCAGGTTGTTCAATCGGAGTTGATCGAGGCAGACGATTGAAGTAGAGCCGCGTGTTGAGCAGGTTCGATCCGCTGATCCATTTGGCTCGATAACTGATCTGATATTCGATGCCGTTGGTAATTCGCTCGATTTCATCGCCGTCCTTGAGTGTCGTCTCCCCATGGTTGTGCATGTGTTCCGTTGCGCCGATTGCCACGAGCCGAAGCACCTGATTGTTGGGGTCATCAGGATCGACGATGACTTCGCTGTGTCGGTGGTTTCCGATAATACGCCAACTCTCGGCTGGCCCGTGCAGAGTATCGCCCTCGAACGAGCTATTCTGGATTAAGTTGACCGCTTCCGCATTCGGATTGCGAATCACCTGAATGTCGTCCAGCAATACTTCGCCGTCACTCAACAGGCCAATCACCAACTCCTCCCATTGCCGGTCTGGTCCCACGGCACTCCGCTTGGCGACGCCTTGATAAGAATAGGTTTGCCACGTTGATCGATCGGCTTCTCGACTGGCTTCCCAAGCGGAACCAACGGCGTTATTCGAGTTTGGATCTCTCAGTTCGAGGCTGGCTCCCCGGCCGTCGGCGGCCTTCGGCCATTGCCCACCTTCGAAGTAAGTGACTTCGTCGGCCGGATTTCCAACGGCGTCCAGCAGAAGGATGCGATCGGATTGATTGTTCAATTGACCGTTGAAGTTGCCAACGATCCGAACTGCGATGTCGGGATACTTTTCTTTGAGGGCATCTGCATCTGCCGAGACGACAAGATATTCCCCAGCGGCTAAGGAACTGCCGGCGGGAAACTGAAAGTCGATTGCGTCGTCCAGGCGCCAGCCTGACAAGTCGATTGAGTTGGTGCTTCGGTTGTAAAGCTCAAGCCACTCTTCATCGTTTTCTGCGTAAGGTGTTGGCGGTAGTCCGGCTTCGACGATTTGGCCGCCCCGCAATTCCATGCCGAAGACCATGTCCGAACTCGTTGCTGATCGCTGATGCACTTCAACGGATATACGATTCGAACCGGCTTGAAAGATGTCTTGAGAGATGGCGACGGGTTCGCTCATCGTGGCGTTATTGACCGACACCGACGCCCGTGTCTCGCTGTCGACCTCGCCATCTGCCATGTTGACTCGCAGAATCTCCCTGCCGTTGACGTAAAAGACGGCGCCGTCGTCGATCACATGTCGCAATTGGAATTCGTCGAATTGACTGAGCTCCTCCTCCGTCAGTTCAAGATCCGTCTCGAAGTAAAAAGTGAGTGAGCTGTTCTGCTGCAACTCCGTGACGAGAGGCGCGATCAGCGAGGCGGTTTCAAAACCCAGCAGGCCTGCACCTGCTTGCCATTGTTCATGAGAAGTCTGCTGCCAATCGGTGGGCAGCCCAGTACCTGAGTCTTCGTACCGCCACAAACGATCTAGCGAAATCAGGTCTGTGAAATCAAGCGTATCAGGAGTCCCCGGATCGGCAGCAGTCGACCGATGATGGTACATGATCTCATTGATGACGATCTCATCACGCAGATCGAATATGTTGGTTTCGCCGGGCGTGTCGCTCGCGGTGAGCAACAGTGAGTCGCCACCGTCTGGCCTGCGCCCCATCGCCTTTGAGCCTACGGCGACGGTGTCCAGGACCTGAGACCGATCGGCCGAGAACAACGCCAGTCTCTCGTCGATGTCAATGTTTAACTGCTGCAGATCGACAACGACAAAACTTGCTGGCGGTAAAACTGTTGTTGCGGGGAATGTGAACGATCGATCGTCGGTCGCGGATAGGTGCATGCCGGAGAGATCGACATCTTTGTCACCGTCATTGTAGAGTTCGACGAAGAAAGATTCGGCGCCGGCCGCGGCAACCTCGTTGATGGTGACTGGAACGACGTCTTGCTGAATCGGATCGGGCGGCGAGGTGATTGACGTCAATTCCAAGCCAAAGACCATGTCGGGATCATCGATCGCTGACTGGTGTACTTCCACGGCCAACACGTTCCGACCTTGAACCAGCTGATCATTCGGAATGGCAAGCGTTGCGGAAAGCTCGGCATCGCCGATCGGTAACGCCGCCAGGCTGCTGCTGTCGATGGGCCCGTCGGGTAAATTTTGCCGATAGACCTCGGCCCCATTCAGGTAGACAACAGCCCCGTCGTCCAACAGAGTCTGCAGCAACAGTTGGGTTCGGGCTGCCGATTCGTTGAAATCGAATTCCGTGCGGAAGTAGTGCGTCGTGGGGCCAACTTGCAAGCGTGTGTTGCCGGGCTCGGGTGTGCTCAAGAACTGAACCTCACTCAGCCCGACGAAACTGAATGGAGCCCCATGATTAGCGACGCCATTGGTCGTATCAATATCGAACTTGACGTATCTTGCCGCGATCCCATTCAGGTCAATTTGTTGTGAAAAGTCTGTATTCGTGCCCGGTGCGCGATCGAAAGCTTGGTCATCAATCAACAGCTCAAAGTTGCCGTCGTCTCCCGCGACAAGGATGTCGGCGACGGCAATACCGCGATCCACGCAGCAAACGTCCGACTCGACGCTGTTGAAATTCCATACTCGCATCGAGTCGACCGAACGCTCGGCTCCCAGATCAAAAGTGATTTCCGGATCAACGTCAGGTTCCACACCAAAGAACTCACCATTGGTTTGCCACATGGTCGAGATGCTTGGTTCGGTGACGTGTGCGTTCTGGTCGAGACCCGATCCGTCGACCACTTGGCTGGCGGTATGGCCAGATAGTTCGGTGGACGCGTTGGCTGTGACCTCTGGCACCCACGTCGGCTCCGCGCCGTGCAGTTTTGCCGAACCAGCAAAGTAGACTCCGCTGGTCTGCGATGGCCAATCGCTGTCGTCGAAGTCAGCTGTCCGCCATGCTGTGCCGAGATCTCGACCCGAATCGTCGTACCGCCAACTCCCATCCAGTGTGATTAAGGTCTGAACAATCTCCTCGGGAGCTGGGTCATTCGGTGATCCAAAATTGGCATGGCCGGGCGTCCCGCCTCGGATGATGCTACTGCCCCAGTGTTGAGATGGACGGCTGGTGGTATTGGGAGCAAGCTTTGAAAGCGAAACGCCGAAGCCATCTGCATCAACCGGCCACTGGCCCTCGTCATCGTACTGGAGGCTGTCCATCAAACGGTCATTCCGGTCTCGCAATTCGATGCCTTCGCCGTTGTTGGCCAGTTGTCCATCGAAGGGGCCAAGCGCAACAACTCCAGTCCGAGCCCGTAGGGCATCAGGGTCGCGAGCGACGACCAGGTGCTGACCCGTCGGTACGACCGTGCCTTCGGGAAACGTAAACTGAACACCATCCGCCAGACGCCAACGCGAGATGTCCATGTCCACACCCATCTGGTTGTAGAGCTCGATGAATTCCGAAGAGCTCGAGTCTGATGGGTGATACATGACCTCGTTGAAGACGACAGTGCTGTCCAAGACTCGTCTTGCTTCGAGTGCCTCGAATCGCGTCGTCGCGCGTCGTACTCGTTTCTTGTTCTTCATTTGTTGCCGCCTGGTTCGTTGGTTGCGTCTGAGGCATTATGGTCGCGCGATCGACTTCCCGCCAGCAAAAGCCCGAGAGCGACCCGTGCTACTGGAGATCACCGCCAAAATTGTTCGTTTCCAGTCGTCGCTGGAGTTTTTCGGCGAGATTTTGGAGGCCTTGTGCACGGGCAATGTCCGCACCGCGAGCAGCGATTTCGCGAGCGCGCCGCAAATCACCGGATATCGCGAGGGCGACAGCGAGCGTATCCATGAAGGCCGGTTCTCGGTTGTTTGTCGCGCGGCAGGCGGCGTCCGCAAGCTGAACAGCGGCTTGATGGTCGTTGGCATCCTGGCTTTCCGTCGCTAATAACCAGGCAAGGTTGTTCTTCAAGTCATGACGGTTTGGATATTGATCTATCAGATCTCGATACGCCTTGATCGCTTGGCTGGCCTGCCCGTCAAGCTGGTACGCCAAAGCAAGATTGAAGCGGACCTCGGGATTGCTTGGTTGGATTGCAAGAGCCTCTTTGAAGTCCGCCATTGCCTGCTCAATGTCGCCTAACGCCATGCGTGTTTGTCCTGCTCTGACTAGGCCCGCTAGATTCCCCTGTTGTTCGAAGCGATTCAGTATCTTGGAGGCCTCGCTCCTGCCTCCGCTCATACGCAACGCGATCGCGAGTTGCATTTGCGCCTCGGTGTCGTCCGGTTTTAGCTTTGCGATCCGCTGTGCAGCCTTGAGATAATTCGAAGAGTTGTTTTCGCTTCGCGCGATTTCTGCCCAGAGCTGCAACGCGGGTAAGTGCTCGACTTTGCTTGTTGCGATGTTCCCGTGAAGTTCTTTATTCAATTCCGCTTTCGCGTCTTCGACGTAGCCACCTTCGAGAAAGGCCCGAGCTACCCGGACATGGTCCGGTGAAAACCACCGTGTGATGTTCTGGCCCCCTAACGGTGTCGCTGCCTGCAAAAGCTCTTTGTGGCTGGTCGCTAAAAGCTGCACGTCATCCAGGAGTTGATCCACTTCGACGGGACCCTTGTAAACGATCGCGACTCGACCTTTCGAGTCCAGCAGAAAGCTGCAGGGGACCGGCAACGGTTTCTGACGATAGAGAATTCTGTGATCTAGTTCAGTCAAGTCGCGTATCGACTGTGTGGTCGCGCGACCCACCTGAAACGGAAGGTCCAACGTTCGAGCAAGTTCTTCGAACCCATTCGTGTGAGTCTCGTCCGTTACTTGATCGACGTTGAGTGCGATCACGGTGAGTCCTGCTTGAGTCAGTGCATCGTGACGCGACTTGAGCGATTCAAGCTCCGAAATGCAAGGAGCGCACCAACTCGCCCAAAGGTTGACCAGGCGCGGGCCGTCGTTAACTGTCTCACTCTGGCCATTGAAAGTGGTCCATTTCAGAGACGGCAGCTCACGTCGCTGTGTCAACACAATTCGCGCGCGATCGCTGGACTTTGTAGGCGGGAGAGTCGACGGCTTCAATTCAGGTGGCATGCGTTGCGGAACGAGGCGAGCGTGCTCGTCGTCTTGAATGAGCTCGTAGCGCCCGTCGATTGCTATCCCGTCGAACTGCTGCGGAGAATCGTCACCTGGCCAGGTAACCGCGACACGTTTGATCTGCGCTTCGGTTCCGAGCCCGAAATGGAGCCATTTACTTGACTGACTCAAAAAACCGTCGCCGGCGCGAAGTGTTTTGATAAATATCTTTGTGCTGTTGGTCAACTTTACCTGTACACGCGCACCGATCGCATCTCGGTTGCATCGCACGCCACGAAGACGCAGCGCCAGGTAGTTTGATCCCGTACGAAGGTCGTTCCTCAACATACGAACGCGCGGCGAAGTGCGATTCGCTACCCACACGTCTAGATCGCCATCGTGATCCCAGTCGACAACTCCCAACCCTCGTCCATCATCAATCAAATCCAAGCCAATCACGTTGGAGACGTCGGCGAAGCGAGCGGGCAGGCCGGAACGATCCTCGCCGCCTGTATTCAAGAAACAGCAGTGGCGTTCATTGCCACTGAAGCTCCGCCCCCGGCGAATCATGCGAGCAAGTGCATCCCAGGATCGCAGGTATGACGAGTTTTCATCGGTGCCGGTCGAGCTCGTTGGCGATTGCGACACGACCTGTCGCCAGAAGAAACTTCACAAATCAGTCGAGTCTTCCTGAGTGATGAATCCATTGACGACGAGAATGTCTTCGTACCCATCGTTGTTGATGTCGACAAACTGTGATGCCCATGCCCAACGTCCGCGATTGACACCAGCCGTGATGCTAACGTCTTCGAATACGCTGGCTTGACCCGACGCAACATTGGCAAACAGGGTGTTTCCTCTTGCATGACGCTGATACTGCTGACGCGTCGTATCATCAGCGGCTGATTTGAACTGACGTTGAAATGCGACGCGATTGCCCGCGGAAGACCACATGTTGCTGACATAAAGGTCCATCCAACCGTCCAAGTTGTAATCACCCCAGGCGACCGACATACCGGCCGACATGTCTTCGACACCTAGTTGTCCGGCAACGTCGACGAAATGGGCTTGATCGTTGCGATACAGATTGTTGCGGCCGTAGTCGTTGGCGACGTACAAATCTAGATCGCCGTCGTTATCGTAGTCTTCCCAGGCGGCGGCAAAGCTAAACCGCCGATTGTTCCGGTCCAGACCAACTGCTCGTGTCGCGTCTTGGAATCGCCAGTCTTGGTTGTTTCGAAACAACACATTACGTCCACCGTTGTTCGCGTCATGATACGGAATCGGCCGCCCCATGATCTCGGTCGAGATGCGGTTGGAATAGCAGCAGGCGAAGACATCGAGATCTCCATCCTCATCAAAATCCGCAGCCGCCATCGACATCGGTGGAGCTTCGGGCGTCAGCTTCACGGCTCGTACCGCAAACTGAGCGGCGCCGTCGTTCTCCGCAAACACAACACCCATGACCGTTGCCACAACCAGATCTTGGTCCCCATCGTTGTCCAAATCGACAAAGAGCGCCGAGTGCGTTTCAGCGTTCCAGTCGACCCCCGCGGACTGCGACACATCTTCGACTGTTCCGTCGGCTCGCTGCAAAAACAGCCGATTCGGCAGACCCACGACGACGCCTCCTGGTTGAGCGACGAAGAGGTCATCGAGGCCATCGCCATTCGCGTCGCCAAGAGCCAATCCCTGATAGCCGGTTGTGGCGATGCCGAATTGAAGTTCAAGACGATCGAGCCAATGATCCAGTCCAAAGCGAAGCTGATCGCGAAAGGCTTTCGTACCTCCGATCACCGAGAGAGTGCAATCGGAGAATGCCGCGGCCGATTCGGCTTCTTCATAATCAGTGAGATTGATTTTCTTGAGCAAGGGCAAGTCTTCGCCGACGTGCCACTCACAGCGCCAATCGGCGGTTTGCTGGAAGCGATGCCTGGGCAATCGGCCGCCGAGCTGGACGATGACGCGGGTGACGTGATGGTCCGCAAGTGACTCGATCGACGCGACCTTGAACTTCGCGCGAATCTCTCGCGCGTCCCTCAACGGAGCAAGCCAAGCTGAGGCGGTCCGCTCAACCGAATCCGCCGTCTGACGCAGTTGATCTTCACTCGCCGCCGCCTCGCTCCAGCGTCGCACAACGATTTGGCCATTGTCGTAGACCTTTTTGAGCTCGCTAGGTCGCAGGGTCGACGTGGAAAAACCGTTGGCAACCAAGCCGTCGGCAAACAGTACCTCGGGTGCTGCGCCATTCTTGATCGACTTGGCCAAGCGATTCAATTGCTTTTGAATCTGTTGGCTAAGCCGCTCGCTCTGCCAATGCTCTTCCGTGAAATCGAATTTCGAGGTCACATTGAGCCGATCGAGCTGCGACACTTGAGCCGGGTGGGCCGGCTCGCGCGGTGCGGGTGTGGTCTTGCTTGAGACATCAGCCGAGCCACATCCCAGCAGGGGTGCGATCAGGATGAGTAAGTTCACGGCGTATCGCATGACGGACTCTGTGCAGTGATGGGGCGGGAGCCGACTTGTGATTCTAAATCAAGGTGAAGTCGCTGGCGAACCGACGCACCCGTCACGCCCATGGGCCGCTGCCAACTGAGAAGGCAATGGTTAGTGGCAAAAGTGTGCCTGGTACGTTGAGATACACCAGAAACGCAAGAGAGGTAGTACGTTAGGGATATTCGTTTGTTTCTTGCTTCGCGGCTTAGCGCTTGGGGATTTGCTGTGCGTTCAACTTTCCTGAGGTGGGTGCATCGGCTAAAATCCAGTCGTCAACTTCCGCCGCTAGGAGTCCCGACATGCTGACTGTTCTAGGTCCCTCGGATTCAGGTCGAAGTCACTGTGATCGAATAAACCGTCGTGGTTTCCTCAAGATAGGCGGGATGGCCATGGGCGGTTTGTCGCTGTCGCAACTGTTGGCAGCCGACGCAAAGGCGGGGAGCGGGCGATCCCACAAAGCGGTTATCAACGTCTATCTTCCAGGTGGGCCGTCCCATTTGGATCTGTTTGATCTGAAGCCCAACTCCCCGGCTGAGATTCGCGGTGAGTTCTCACCCATTCGCACCAACGTGCCGGGCATGGAGATCAGCCAGGTGTTTCCTCAACTGGCGACGGTGGCCGATAAGTTCGCCATTATCCGGTCGATCGTTGGCTCGGAAGGAAGGCATGATGGTTATCAATGCATGACGGGGCGCACCCACAAAGAAACGCCTCCGGCCGGTGGCTGGCCGATGCTGGGTTCCTGGGTGTCGAAGATTCGTGGTGCGGTGAACGATGCGATTCCGGCAAACTTGTCACTGATGTATCCCACAGGCCACCGGTTGTGGGGTGAACCGGGTACGGCCGGTTTCGTTGGGCCGGCACACGACCCGATGAGTCTTGTGGCCAAGGACCCAACGGCGCGACCTGGCGGTATGACACTGCATGGCATCACGTTGGACCGATTGGCTGATCGTCGCCAACTTCATCAAGCGATGGATCGCCTACGTCGACACATCGATCACTCAGACGCAGTGCTGGGTGTGGATACCTTTACTGAGCAAGCTCTTTCGATCCTCACTTCGTCCAAACTCGTTGAAGCGCTCGACGTTTCGCGAGAGGATCCGAAGATTGTCGAGCGTTATGGGAAGAATGACCCTACCTACCAGCGTGATGGTGCACCGAAGATGGTGCAGAACTTCTTAATTGCACGACGCCTGGTCGAAGCTGGTGCCAGAGTTGTCTCGATGAACTACAGCCGGTGGGATTGGCATGGAGGTGATGGTCTCAATTTTCCCAGAACTCGTCAGGAAGCCCCGCTCTTCGACCGGGCCCTGACCGCGTTGCTCAAAGACCTGGACGAGCGAGGCCTCAGCGATGACGTCTCGGTTGTCGTCTGGGGCGAGTTTGGCCGTACCCCGAAGATCAACAAGATGAATAGCCGAGATCATTGGCCTCAAGTGTCGTTCGCCTTGATGGCCGGCGGGGGAATGCAAACCGGCCAAGTCATTGGTGCCACGAATCGCCTCGGCGAATATGCGATCGAGCGACCGATCTCGTTTCAAGAGGTGTTTGCAACGCTCTATCACAATCTCGGGATCGATACCCAAGCCGTGACAGTCGAGGACTTCCGCGGCCGTCCACAGTACTTGCTTGATGCAGGTGTTCAGCCGATCCGCGAATTGGTTTGAAGCTGACGCCGATCACCGCCGTCCACTCGTTTTTTTGGCGGTCTGGTGATCGCTCTTTACGGGGTCAACGACCGTCGGGGTCACCAACAGCAAGAGCGTCTCTTCAGACTCCGTGTGACCTTCGTTCGCTCTGACGGTGGATACCACCAATGTCTTACCGTTTTGGGCAGTGAATGCTGTGTCGATTCGGTGCTGGCGTAGCCTTGCAACGGCGCTTCGATCGTGAACGATTCCCGACCAATCCAATTTGAGTTCCACTCGACAGCGGTTCCCGTCGATTAGCTTCGGCAAGACTTCAAGTTGCAGGCCTATCATCTCGTTTTTCTTTTTGGTCTTGCCGAAACGGCGTTCCGTAGTCACTTCTGAATTGACTTCGATCCGCGCCGGTCTTCCGTCGAGCGTGACAACCTGCGGCTCGGCGGTGACGAAGGCCAGGTCGTTCTGTTGAAGTGCGTCAAGAAGTTGGCCGACCTGTCTCGGATCGTACTGCTCTCCTCGCTCCAAGAGGAACCGCGGCTCGCGCGCCTGGCGTACGCGTCCTTCCTCGCCGAGAGAAGCGAATTCGAATCCTAGCTCACGCATTTTGCCCACTTGCAGTTCGACCAGTCGAATGTCGATTCGTACCGAATGCGGATCCTGGATTGATTCCGTGACCAGCGGCTCCGGCCGGGGCACTGGCAACTCTTCCGCCAAGGCGACCGGGGCCAGACTTGCCAGCATGTGAGTGATGATGATGAGGCAACTGATGGTGAGCGCGCGAGTGGCCATGAGGTGGTCTCCCATTACGGAACAACAATTCCCGATTTCGTGGCGACGCTCCATACCAGGATGCGTAAGCGAGCACAAGGGAAGGTGGCAGCTCTGCGTCGGCTGGGAGGAACGGCCCCATGTTTTGGTGAATTTCCTGTTGACAAGCTGCCTGCTGTCACGGCCCGCGGATTGTGGCGATTTGTTGCAAACTCGCTCTCTAAGTTCGATAATCAAGCGGTCGTGGCTCGACATTTTGTGTCGGCGAACGTTTCAGGCGCAAAAACCGTAGACATGTCAGGTCAACGACGGCGGTGCTCCGGGGGGGAGACATGGCTGTGAAGCCCGAACATGTAAGGGACCGCTCAACACGCGCGATGTCGAAGTCCAAGGCGAGTCCGACCCGAGACGAGATGGAGCAACGTTTTCGAAATCTGGCGGCCGATTCTCTACAGGGCGTCTTGGTAACGCGAGGTCTGCGTCCTGTCTTTGTGAATGACACGTTTGCCGCCTTTCACGGCTACACCTGTGACGAAATCCTGAACTTGGATTCGATCATGTCGTTGGTGGTGGCCAAGTCCCGACCCGAACTACAGCAGCTGATCGACAGCATTTCTACATCCGGCCCGGTGCGGTTTGAGTATGAGGGCTTGCACAAGAGCGGTGCTCAGGTTTGCCTTCAGAGTGCTCTCAAATTGGTTCAGTGGGACGACGATGACGCTTTGCAGCTGACGGCCATCGATGTCTCGGAGCTAGTTGCTGCGCAAGGAGAACTTGGGGCCATCAAGTTCGATCTTGTCGAGCGCGCGAAAACACAACAGTCGCTTTCCGGGATTGAGGGTCGCCTGGCAGATCCGGTCCAGCGAAACGAGCATGTCGACGACGGGATTCGATTGGACCATTTATCTTTGCGTGGACTGAATCAGTGTGGCGCCGCGATCCGTGCCATGAGCGACGAGGCAACGTCACGTGAAGATGTTGCCGAACGTTTGGTGCGATTCTTCTATGAGAGATTTACGGACAAAGAGGGCCAGCCAGCTCTGGCACTCGTGCGATGTTTCGAGACTCGTGCGGTCAATGAGTTATCGGACGACGATCAATCCATGGTTCAAACGTTGGTGCCAGATCCGAATCCACAGTCGATGTGTCTGCAACTGATCGCGACGGCAGGCGAGCAGCAGCAGTGGAACGATGCTGGCTTATCCGAACACCATCGCTTGATCCCGTTGCCCAGTGAAGCCGCCGTGGAGCGACTGCCGATGATTGCTCGGCTGATCCGCGAGTTGGGTTTGGATGTCGGTGGGGTCATCAATGCGAGTACCGACTTGATGGTGGATAGCATCGATACAAAGGTGTTCCATGTTCCAGTGGCGAGAGGATGTCCGGATATTCCTGCCCAAGAAGATTTCGTGATTCCGTTTGGCATTCGCAGCGTTGTGGGGTTTGGCGACTTGCTTCCAAATGGCAATCTATTCGCGGTGATCTTGTTCTCGAAAGTCCCGATCTCACCGGAGTGCGCTCTCTTATTTTCCCATCTGTCGCTCAGCGTCAGAATCGCTCTGCTGCCTTTCATTGATTCTGGTGACAACTTGCACGCGCGTCTGGTTGCGACGCAACGTCTGCTCAAGAATCAAGAAGCAGCCGTCGCACGTCAGGAGACTCAATTGTTGACGGCGCTCGATGAATTGAACCGATCGGCCGCGGCGTTGGAGCGAAGCAACATGGAACTGCAGCAGATTGCCTTTAGCGCATCGCACGACCTGCAGGAACCGCTTCGTTCGGTCGCAGGTTTCTGTCAATTGCTGCAGCGGCGATATCATGGTCAATTGGACGACGAGGCCGATGAGTGGATCGAATACGCGGTTGAAGCCGCCGCGCGAATGCGCAAGCTGGTCGAGGATCTGTTGGTCTATTCACGCATCGATCGCCAGGCGGTCCCGTTCACTCGAGTTGATTGGTCCGACGTGTTTCACGATGCGATCGCTTTGCTGCAGGATTCGGTGCACAAGTCTGGTGCGAGGATCACCTGTGATGCGCTTCCGTTGGTGGCTGGAGACCGATCGCAACTGGTGCAATTAATGTCGAATTTGATTAGTAATGGGATCAAATTCCACCGCAAGAGCCCGCCGCGCGTTCACGTTTCCGCTCACCGGAAAGGAGACCAATGGTTGTTTTCCGTCAAGGACAATGGAATTGGCATCTCGTCTGATAAATTACAAAACATCTTCGGAGTCTTTCGACGGCTGCACACACAACGCGAATATCCCGGGACGGGTATCGGACTGGCAATCTGTCGACGCATTGTCGAGCGACATGGCGGTCGCATCTGGGTCGAATCGGAAGTCGGCAAGGGGAGCATTTTCTATTTCACGCTGTCCGGGGCAACGAGCAATCAAAGGCAGAAAGCAAAATGACTGATAAAGCCACCGGTGACATTCTGCTTGTCGAAGATAATGACCTGGACGTAATTCTCACGCGGCAGTGTTTTGAGCACATTGCGCCCGAGATCAGGATTCATCGAGTTCCTGATGGCATGCAGGCGATGGCTTTTCTTCGCAACGAAGAAGCTCACGCCGACGCGCCGACGCCCGACCTGGTGTTGCTGGACTTGAATCTGCCGGTTATGACCGGACAGGAAGTCATGTCTGAAATTGTTCAGGACGAACGGCTGAAAACTCTACCGGTCATCGTTCTGACCAACTCTCAATCGAGCGATGATGTGCTTCGGATGTACAAATCACGAGCCAGCTCTTACATTCGCAAGCCCGTCGATTTCGCCGAATTCGAGACGATCGTGCAGCGTATTGTGCAGTATTGGTTTGAAGTCGTACTGCTGCCCGGCAGATGTTAATGGCCAAACGGCAGGGCGCCTTGGTGCGCTATGAGTTTTCGACCCTCCGATCTCAAACGCTCGTCACATACTTCCCATCAACTTCCGCGACGCGTTGATCCTCAAGCAAATACTCCAAGTGAGCGTAGGCTTCGGCGCAGCCCAGCAGAACATGAAACCCTTGGAGCTGGCCGAACAGTTCTTCGGCAATCTCGAACACGGTCAATTCACGCGACTTGAGGATCGCTTCGATTTCGTTAAGTCGCTGCACGTGGTGATCGGTCAAGACGCGACATCGATCAGATAGATTCGTAAACGGTTGGCCGTGGCCGGGCATGATCTTCAGATCAGCGCCGACGCGCTGGATCTTCTCAAGTGACGCGAAAAACATGCGTAGCAGTCCGCGTTGCTGCAGATCACCCGCGCCAATGTTTGGCGAGATGTCGGGCAGAACATGGTCACCGCTGAACAAGAGGCTTCCGTACTTCAAACAGATCGATCCACGCGTGTGTCCGGGCGTATGGACGACTGTCAGTGGCGTATCGCCAATCGGAATCTGTTGCCCGTCAACAAGCTCCTTGGCACGCACGGGCTCGATCTGCCACTTCGGCACCGAGTCCATCGTAGCTCGGATGTCGGCTGGAACATTCCAATCGTCCAGGCATTTCATCGCGATTGCCTTGAAGCGTGCCCCGTCCGCATCCACATCAGTAACGTCTGTGATCTCTTCTTTGTGGATCAGCACCGTGGCGCCAGTCGCCTGTTGGATCCGCCAGGCGTTGCCGATGTGGTCAATGTGCTTGTGCGTCAGAACGACCAGGCCGACATCGGCCAGATCCAAACCATGTTCCTTCAAACCAGCCAACAGGATTTCATAGGTTTCATGCGTGGAGATCCCCGTGTCGATCACGGTCAAAGGATTCGACTGGATGACATAGATCGCAGTTTGTCCTTCGAAAAAGGGATCGGGAACTTGAATCGTAAAGACAGGGTGCATTCGGATCAGCCGTTCGTTTTACGTGGAGGTGTCGAGTGGCAGAGACTGCGCTCGCATCAGATTATCATTCCGCCATCGACCTGTAACACCGCACCGGTCGTAAAACTGCTTGCGTCGGACGCCAGATAGATTGCCGCGCCAACGAGCTCCTCGGGCTGCCCAATACGACCGAGCGCCTTTGTCGACGTCGCGGCGTTTTCAAGCTTCGGATCCGACCAAATAGCTTCACTCAATCGGGTCTTGATCAAACCCGGACAAATGCAATTGACGCGGACACCTTGTTCGCCAAGTTCCCTGGCCATGACTTTGGTCAACATGATCAAGGCTGCTTTTGAGACCGAATAGATGCCTTGCATTGGAATCGAGCTGAGTCCCGCGACGGAAGCAACGTTGATGATGGCTCCGCCATCGTTCGCGATCATTTTCGCGGCACACGCTTTCGACAACAGATAGGGCCCTCGCACGTTGACTTCCATTGTCTTGTCCCATGCGTCGACGTCCGAGTCGATGATCGGACCGAAATACGGGTTGGTACCCGCGTTGTTGATCAGGACGTTGACCGAACCAAATTGAGCTTCGGCCGCTGCGACCAGTGGCTCGATGTCGCTGGGTCGACCGACGTGAGCGGTAAGACCCTGTAGGCCATCGTGCTTGTCCAAATCCTCAATCGCCGACGTCACATGCTCTGGCTTACGACTGCAGATCGTCACCTTCGAGCCAGCGGCGAGAAAGCCGCGAGCGATCTCAAGTCCAATCCCGCGCGTTCCTCCCGTGATCAAGGCGTGTTTGTCGCTCAAGTTAAATGGTGATGGCATGGTTGATCCAGATCCTCCTGGGAATTGGCATCTGATTGGCATCCCAGACTATCAAATGTTGTCTTTTCGCGACTCAGGTCTTTTAGGCTCGGACGCTTCTTCTCAGTATTCTTCTGTGTTCTTGGCCACGATCGCCGCGCGGGCGAGGGCAGCCACTGTTTGATTCAAATTAGCAAACCGACGATCAGTCGTGTGGCCACGCACGAATCTCGCATAGATTTGTTGCACGATGACGGCCAATTTGAACATGCCGAAACAATAATAGAAGTGTGCGTCGTTTACCTCGACACCGGACTTTTCTTCATAAAGAGCAACCAGCTCTTGGCGAGTGAGGCTGCCCGCCAACATGGTTGGGCCAAAAGCCTGAGCCCGCATCAACTCAGAGTCGGAGGCGTTAACCCAATAAGCCAGTGACGTTCCCAGGTCCATCAGTGGATTGCCTACCGTTGCCATTTCCCAGTCCAGCACGGCCCTGATCTGCGTTAGATCTTCGGGATCCAGGATTAGATTGTCGTACTTGTAATCGTTGTGAATGAGGCCCGTCGCTCGGTCGGGCGGACGATTATCAGCCAGCCATTCGGCCAGCGCTTCCATCTCCGGCACGTCATCGGTGCGTGCATTTGCATAACGTCGGGTCCAGCCGCTGACCTGTCGCTCGGTATAACCCTCCGGTCGACCCAAGTCGCCAAGTCCCGCCGATTCGTAGTCGATTTGATGCAGCTCGACCAGCCCGTCGACAAACGACCGGCAGAGATCTCGCGTCAATGCTGCACTTGATGCCAAGGCGGCTGGAGCTCGGTTTCCTCGCAGGATGACCCCGCGTCGTCGTTCCATCAAATAAAACTCGCCACCGAGTACCGAGTCGTCTGCACAGTACGCGAAGGGGCGTGGCGCGAGCGGATAGACCTCGCAGAGTTTCGACAACACTCGGTATTCGCGTCCCATGTCGTGAGCGGACTTCACCTGATTGCCGAACGGGGGTCTTCGCAGCACGTACTCTTTGCCGCTCCACGTGAGCGCGTAGGTCAAGTTGGAGTAACCACTCGGAAACTGCTCAAGCTTCAGGCCTTCTCGCTGGTCGACACCGAGCTGCTGTTGGAGGTACTCGACGAGTCGTTCGGTGTCGAGTTGCTCACCTTCGCGAAGTGGACCTGGTTGATCGAGTTCGAGGGACATGTCAACGCGAGCCGCAAGAGTCTAGTGAAGCAGTCGAACCAAACACAAATCGCCTATTGTGCATACTTCTTGAGTACTTGTCGCGCGACGACAGATCGATGGACCTCGTCCGGCCCATCATAGATCCGCGCCGCCCGTTCGTTCCGATAAAAGGTGGAAAGGATGGTATCGTCACTGATGCCCAGAGCGCCATGCACCTGAATCGCTCGATCAATCGTTTTCATCAGCACGTCCGCGACGAAAAACTTGATGGCCGAAATCTTAGCCCGGGCATTGGATGTGCCATGTTTGTCAATCTGCCATGCCGCATGCAGTGTCATCAAGCGAGCGGCGTCGATCTCAACTCGACTGTCAGCGATCCAGTTTTGAACCGACTGTTTTGTTGACAGCGGCGTACCGGGTGCGATCTCGCGCGAGGTGGCCCGTCGACACATGAGATCAAAGCTGCGTTCTGCGATCCCGATCCAGCGCATGCAGTGATGGATGCGACCGGGGCCGAGTCGTGACTGAGCAATTGCGAATCCGGCGCCTTCGTCACCAATCCGGTTTTCGACCGGAACCCGACAGTCCGTGTATCGGATTTCCGAATGGCTGGCCCAATCATCACCGGCATGCCCCATGCACGGGATATTGCGGACAATTTCAAAGCCCTGTGTATCTGTTCGTACGATCAATTGGCTGGCGCGCGAGTGAGGCGGCGCATCGGGATTGGTGACAGCCATAACGATGGCCATCGCGGCCCCATCGGCGGCCGTAGTGAACCACTTGTGACCGTTGATTACGTACTCATCGCCGTCACGAACGGCCGTGGTCTCCATCCAGACAGGATTCGAACCCGGCCGCTCCGGTTCCGTCATGGAAAAGCAACTACGAATCTCGCCTCTCAACAGCGGCTCCAACCAAACCTGCTTCTGCTGCGGGCTGCCAAACTCAATGAGGATCTCCATGTTGCCCGCGTCGGGTGCCTGGGCGTTGAAAACAAAGTGACCGTAAGGACTTTGCCCCAACTGCTCGCTGACGAGCGCGTAGTCCAGGAAAGCTAGGCCGACGCCGCCGAAGTGCGCTGGGATTTGCGGGGTCCAGAGTCCCAGCTGACGCACCATGTCACGCTTGATCTCGAGTTCGGGCAGTAGCTCTTTGAACGACTTGTCGCCCGAGTGCTCTTCCAGCGGAATGAGTTCACGCTGTACGAATTCCTGAACTTTGTCTGAGAGGTCCTGCGTCTCACGCGGAACCGAGAAGTCCATCAGCCGTCTCCCGTTCTGGAAGTCATTGACACGTGCTAACCTGCTCTAGTCGTTAACGATATGTCAGTTCCTCGGACTGCAAATGGGGTGTAGCATTGAAGCCATCAAGCGTCAGCCGATCGCCGGAAAAGAGAAAGCTGGTCAGCGAGCAATTGTTCAGTCGCCAACCGGTTTGCAGCGATACGCGGTCGGAGCATGCCAGTGCGCGCTGCAGGATGACGGTGATCGGGCCAACACTGGTGAACACCGCAACACGCTTTCCGCGCCCAACCTGGGAGATCACCTCCTGCAGTGCGGCGGCGACTCGTGTCTGGAACTGGCTCCACGACTCAATGCCGAGCGTGTCACCCTGAATCCAGCGGTGAGTGACCGCTTCGAACACCCGATGGTATTTCTTTTGCCGGTCGGTTGCGTTCTGAGCCTGCTGGAGTTCCTCAAGTAATCTGGCGATATCAGCCTGTTTGCGTAGTTCGGAGCCAGCTTCATTCATGAGCAGCTGATCAATGTGATGCTCGTCGAATCCCCGCAGTACGGCGGTTTCTGGCCACGCGCGCCCCTCGTCTCGCATCACATCGCCGACGACGCGAGCCGTTTCGACTTGGCGATCACGGGGGCCGGCGAAAATCCGGTCAAATTCCCATCCAGCACCCCGCCAGTACCGACCCAGATGCGTGGCCTGAAAACGGCCCAGATCAGAGAGTTCGTCGTAGTTATCTTCCCCGAACGAAGCCTGACCATGGCGAATCAAGATCAGCTCGCTCATTCTGCTCTCGTAGGGGAATCACCGGTTGACGGGACGTGCTGGAGATGGCGTTATATCACAAAGACAGACCCGAGGCACCGATCAAGTGTGTGGACCCTTGCCGACTGGTCAGGGACTGCGGACACCGATGGACCATGAAGCTGCCACAAGCGGCGATCTACGGTCGTGGGCCAGCCCGCTGATGGCCGCCAACCCTCGGCTAGAGACCTCGACCGGGTGCCTGACCATCCCGAATGTCGGAAAAGAGAGGTGACTGGCGCTGCGATCCGGAGTCTCTGAACGACGAAATCGGAAATCAGCCGTTGGCCCGTTCACCGAATCGCGAGTGAGTTCTATACTGGTAGCCAGTTTTAAGCAGGAATGGCGGGACGGCATCGTGCTTGAATCGGTAGGATCTAAGTTTCAAGGTTTAACAATTGCTGTACCGAATAATCTTTCTCGCCCAAGCTGTTTCGGATCGCCCAGCGTTCAGTTGGTCCAACGTAGAGGACGATAACGGAATCGCGATCGCAATCGTCGGAATGCTGATCGTATTCACAGCGCTCACTCTAATCAGCTTGTTTATTGGTTATCTGCCTAGCATTCTCAAGGCACTCTCCCCGTACCTGCCTCAGTCGACGCACGTCGCTCCTTCTCCAGCGGAAAGCACTGTCGTTGATGAGGAAATGGTTGTAGCCGCGATTGGGCTGGTGCTTCATACAGAAACTCAGAAGGCGCAGCGGGAATAGCGCTGGAGGGCGTTTTTGTTGCATTGCCCACCTCCTAGCTCGCTCGCGACGGTCTCTCATTGACATGGACATTCTTACCGAATTTCTCAAGACGACTGGTTTTGCTCAGCTCACGTTCGGCAACTTAGTGATGATCATCATTGGCATGATCTTCATCAGCTTGGCGATTTTGAAGCACTACGAACCATTGTTGCTGCTCCCGATCGGTTTCGGCATGATCGTCGGAAACATTCCGACGATTGAGAGCATGATGCTGAGTGTTTATGACCAGGGCTACCTGACGTTACGTGACTTGGGCACGGATGAAGCGGGGGCCGTTGGATTTGCCGGCGCGGATGAGACGATCCGTTACACGGACGAGGAAGGGGTGCAGCGGTATGCACCCGAGATGCGAGCGGTGCGATACACGCCGGGCAGTGTGCTCAGCTATATCTACTACGGCGTCAGTCAAGGCGTCTTTCCGCCGCTGATCTTCCTGGGCATCGGCGCGATGACGGATTTCTCAACCATGTTGTCAAATCCGAAGTTGGTCTTGTTGGGTGCTGCAGCTCAGATCGGAATCTTCCTGACCTTGATTGGGGCGATGTTTATCGGCTTTGATGCCCAGCAGTCCGGCGCGATTGGGATCATTGGAGGCGCGGACGGGCCGACGGCGATCTTCCTGGCGTCGCGGCTTGCGCCCGAACTATTGGGGGCGATCGCGATTGCGGCATATTCCTACATGGCGCTGGTGCCCGTCATCCAGCCGCCCATCATGAAGCTGCTCACGACACGTGAAGAGCGACTGATCCACATGAAGCCGCCACGTCGTGTGACTCGTCAGGAACGTATCATCTTCCCTGTCGTGGCCTTCTTGATCTGCACGATGATTGCTCCGGGGTCGATTGTGCTGATCGGCATGTTGTTCTTCGGCAACTTGATGAAGGAGAGCATGGTGACCGATCGACTGGCTGCCACGGCGCGAACGGGGATGATTGACATTGTGACAATTCTGCTTGGCTTTGCCGTCGGAGCAAGTACACAGGCCCAGACTTTTTTACGGCCCTCATCTCTCTTGATCTTTGGCCTCGGCGCTCTGTCGTTTTCGGTGGCCACGGCCGGGGGAGTGCTCTTCGCCAAGTTCATGAACCTATTTCTTCACGACAAGATCAACCCGTTGGTTGGAGCCGCGGGGGTTTCGGCGGTGCCGGACTCAGCTCGAGTCGTCCAGATGGTGGGTCAGGAGGAGGATCCTCACAATTACCTGTTGATGCACGCCATGGCGCCGAATGTCGCTGGCGTCATTGGCTCGGCTGTCGCCGCCGGAGTTTTGTGGTCCGTGTTGTAGACATGATGGTGCTGGGACAGCATCCGGAGTTAGTTGGTTGAAAATTGATGTGTGATTGAGGAATTCAAAGCGTGGCCAAGAAGATTGACTTTATGTGTACCGCGTTCCGAGACGGCTTTCAGTCCGTTTTTGGAGCACGCGTTCTGACAAAGGACTTTCTCCCAGCGCTCGAGGCGGCCCGAGATGCGGGTATTAATTACTTTGAGGCGGGCGGTGGCGCGCGATTCCAGTCACTGTACTTCTACTGCAACGAAGACGCGTTCGACATGATGGATGCGTTTCGTGAAACCGCCGGACCCGATGCCAACCTGCAAACCCTTGCTCGTGGCGTCAATGTCGTTGGCTTGGAGTCGCAATCGAGTGACATCATCAAGTTGCATGCCGAGCTGTTTAAGAAGCATGGCATGACAACCATCCGCAACTTCGATGCGCTGAATGACGTCGACAACCTCGTCTACAGTGGAAAGTGCATCGTCGACGCGGGGCTCAAGCACCAAGTCGTGGTGGCCATGATGGAGCTGCCCCCAGGATGCTCGGGCGCTCACGGTGCTGATTTTTATGAGGCCACGCTGCGGAAGATCCTCGACGCGGAAATTCCCTTCGATGCCGTTTGTTTCAAAGACGCCTCTGGGACCGCCGTTCCGTCCAAGGTGTACGACACGATTAAGCGTGCTCGTAAGATGCTGCCAGCCGATACCTATATTCACTTTCATACACACGAGACAGCAGGTGTCGCGGTACTGGCCAACAAGGCAGCGCTTGATGCCGGCGCCAATGCCATCGATCTCTCGTTGGCACCGTGTTCTGGTGGTACATGCCAGCCCGACATTCTCGTCATGTGGCATGCGCTACGCGGATCGGAGTACACGCTGGATGTCGATATCGACAAGGTGCGAGACGCCGAAGAAGTCTTTAAGGACTGTATGAAGGAATACTTCTTGCCACCGGAGGCAACCGCGGTTGAGCCTTTGATTCCATGGAGCCCGATGCCTGGTGGTGCCTTGACGGCGAATACCCAGATGTTGCGCGACAACGGCATCATGGATAAGTATCCGGACATGATCAAAGCGATGAGCGACGTGGTGCGAAAAGGTGGTTTCGGCACCTCCGTGACACCGGTCTCGCAGTTCTATTTCCAGCAAGCGTTCAATAACGTGATGTTTGGGCCGTGGAAAAAGATTGCACCGCCGTACGGCAAGATGGTGCTTGGTTACTTCGGAAAGACTCCCGTCCCGCCGGCTGAAGATGTTGTCAAACTGGCCGCCGAACAGCTCGAGATGGAACCGACAACGCGATCGCCCATCGAGATGAACGACGCGGACCCCACCAAGGGCGTCGCCGCGGCACGTGCGATTCTCGAGGAGAACAAACTGCCGGTTAACGACGAGAACATCTTTATCGTAGCTGCTTGCAAGGATAAGGGTCTGACCTTCTTGAAAGGCGAAGCCGAATTGGGCATTCGCAAAGTCGAACCCGAAGCTGCCGGTCAGGCGGCAGCGGCTCCAGCCGCAGCGGCAGCAAAGACTGACGGAGCGTCCGAATATACCGTCACCGTGAACGGCAAAGACTATCATCTAGCCTTCGAGGGTAATTCGGTCGTCGTCAATGGCAATCTCTACCAAGTCGACATGAAGTCGTCGGGCGGCCCGGCAGCCGGTACCTCCGCAGCACCGACCAAGCCAACGGACACGGGCGGTGGTGGTGAATTGACGCCCGTCAAAGCTCAGATGCCCGGCGTCGTCCTACGCGTACTGGTTGCCGACGGTGATCGCGTCAAAAAAGGCGATCAGTTACTGGTGCTCGAGGCGATGAAGATGGAGGTTCCGGTCGCTTCGCCGGTCGCTGGCGCGATCGCGGATATCAGCGTAAGCCAAGGCGATCACGTCGCCAACAACCAGCAACTGCTGAGTGTGCGAGCGTAACGGTTGGCCAGCGGTTGACCGCATGCGTCATGCGGCGTCAGTCGATCACTTGATCTTCTTCGCTTCGATTGTCTGCCCGGCCTGTTGATGGACGGCCTTGACGACCTTGCCCTCGTCATCTTTCACAAACTTGATCTCGGCTGGCACAACCTTCCAAAAGAACTCGTTTTCAGACTTCGGAAAGATCTCGAACTCCGACTGTCCTGTCATTTTGGCCAGCAGTTGATTCTCTTCTCGCCTGACGGTGAGCACGGCGAAGAATGAATAGCGGTATTTGCCCACGTATTGGTCGAGGATGTCGTTGGCGACCTCGACGACATTCTCGTCTTTCATTTTCGGCGCGTCGAACGTACGACCGTTCTGAGTGTGTCGGGCGGCCGTGACTTTTCCGTTCTCATCACGTAGGAATTCAACCTGGGCATCAACGACCTTCCAGAAAAACTTGGACTCACTGGCCGGAAAGATCTCGAAGTCAGGCTGCCCAGACAACTGAGCGAGGAGTCTGTTTTCATCACGCGTGACGGTGAGCACGGCACCCGGTCCGTATTCATAGCGACCGACGTAGTCGTCGTAGATCTCTGCATCGACGCTGCTGTCGACCACAAAGCGAGGTTTGGCCTTCATATCTTGCCACAGGTATGCCGTGGCGAGCAATTCACTCACGTAGGTCGGTGTCAATTCGGGAACCGCTGGCGAACAGTTGTGAAACGCCACGACCGTTAAATCGTGGTCCGGATAACGAGCCAGGTAGCTGAGAAACCCGTGCAAACCGCCGCTGTGTCCGACGCGCTTGAGTCCGCGATGCTCGTCCATCATCCAACCATATCCATAGGCCGGCGCACTGTTGTCTTTGCCATCCTTCAGCTTGACCGGAGTCCAGGCGGCCTGCCGAGATTCCTTGCTCAGGATGTCGCCGCTGAAGATGGCCTCATTCCATCGTTGAAGATCTTCGACGGTCGAGTAAATGTTGCCCGCGGCACCGGCACGTGACATATCCCAATTCATAGCCTTTGAAACGTTACCGTCTGCGTAGGAATAACCGCTCGCCTCGTGCTTTAGTACCTCAGAGTTTGTGTGGATGCCGGTGTCTTTCATCCCCAAGGGCTCAAAGAAATTCTTCTCCCAGTATTCGGCCAATGGCATTCCAGAAACCTTTTCGATGATGTAACCCAAGAGGAAGTATCCCGAGTTGTTGTATTGCCACTTTTCGCCAGGTGAAAAGTCATAGGTGTCGTTCTTGAATGACTCGATCATGGCGTCGGTTGTAATCGCTGACGCCGCTGTGTCGAGGAAGTCGGCTTTGCTTGTAAAGCTAGGGATGCCCGAGGTATGGGTGAGCAGGTGATGAATCGTCACTTCATCACCACGCGGGTAGTCGGGAATGTATTTTGAAAGGGGATCATCCACACTCAGCTTGCCGTCCTCTTGTAGCTTCAAGATGGCCGCACCAGCGAACTGCTTGGTAACCGATCCGATGCGGAATTTGGTTTTGGTCGTGACCGGAACTTCGTGCGCGAGGTTGGCCATTCCAAAGGCTTTGCTGTAGAGGATTTCTCCACCTTTGGATACCAGAACGCACGCGCCGGGTCCCGCCTCCAGCACCATATCGGCCATCGCATTGTCGATAAACTCTTCTGGCGAAAACGGTGCATCCGCCGTCGCACCTTTGGACTTCAGGAACTCGGCCAAATAGTCGTAGCCGCGCATCATCGCGACTTGGTAGGCGGTTATGCCTTGCTTGCCCTTGGCATTAATATTGATCCCGGCCTGTAACAGTTGCTCAACAGTTTCCTGATCCCCTCTTGCTGCCGCGCGGATGAAGCGTTTGCTGAGATCCTCGGACGATGGGAATCGGCTAGCGAATCCCCATCCATATTCCATGTTGTAGATCTTCAGCAGTATTCGATTTTTGCCCTTTCGCAGCTGAACCGGAACGAGGTCTTCATCCATCTCGACGGCTCGACCGACCCAGTTGTCATGCACTAATTTTCCATTGACCCATACACGCACAGCGTCGTCACTGCCGATTCCAAGCGTACGTTTGGCATCCTTCTTGGACTTCACTTCGGCGTAGGCATAGGCCACTGCGTAGGAGTGGTCACCGATTTGTTTGCTCAGGTCGATCGACGATGGTTGCGACTCAACCAGCTTCCATTGAAACGACTTTCCCTTGATCTCGACGGAAGCATCTGGCTGCGGCTGAATCTCAGCTTCACCACCCGCCTCTGACAGCAAGTCGCCTTCGAAGCCGGCTTTGCGTGCGGCGTCACTGTCGCCGGCCACCGGGATCGCGCCCAAAAGCAACCAGCGAGTCATCGCCTGATTGGTCTGCGACTCGGTATAGACCGGAACCTGAGCGAACGTCGGGGCAGCAAAGAGAACGACCAGGAGAACTGAGAGGGAGAAGTATTTCATAGGAGCTTCCTGTCGATGAGAGATCCGAAACTCGAATAAGCCGGCGCAACTTCCAAACTGCGTCTATTTACATTCGTATCTTGGGCTCGGAAATTGTTACAGATTTCGAGAGTCGTATTTCGGTTTTTTTGTTGCGAGGGCCGGTCGCTCGCAGCGGAAAAGCGAGGTTGCGCTGACTGGCTATGCCCTAATCTAACTCAAGCATGCCCGAGAATCTTCACGGCGTCGTATAAGTGAGCGGACCGCCGGGGCCGAGGTCGACGCCAGACTGGACCCAAATCACGAGCATGATTGTCCAGGCGACCAGAAACGCGATCGTGTAAGGCAACATCAACGAGACTAGCGTACCAATGCCAGCCTTGGGCATATATCGTTGCATGAAGGCCAAGATAATGATGATGTACGGGTTCAGCGGAGCAATCACGTTGCTGACCGAGTCGCCGATACGGTAGGCAACTTGAGTCAACTCTGGACTGATGTTGACCCCTTCGGCCATGAACATCGGGACAAAGACGGGGGCGATGAACGCGTATTTCGCCGAGGCCGAACCCATGAACAGGTTGGCGAACATCACCACCAAGATGAAGGCTGCCAGCAAAGCCCAAGTCGGCAGCTGGACCGCGGC
>CAJHYQ010000916.1_pt1 | contig 28049 bp, 16 predicted proteins | sample 9198721 | NCBI WGS metagenome assembly CAJHYQ01 (sample SAMEA7708357, study PRJEB35096) | sediment metagenome | biome: marine neritic benthic zone biome [ENVO:01000025]; feature: sediment [ENVO:00002007]; material: shallow marine sediment [ENVO:03000034] sea grass bed [ENVO_01000059] ... | reverse complement strand
TCCCAGTCGTGAGGATTCATGGCCAGCAGCGCGTTGTCAAACTCGACACGGTGCTCGCGTCCAAGAGTGTTGAGTGAACGTAGCGTATCGGACCGCAGCCGCTCCGGCCTACCCGTGTTGAGCCCCACCTCGGTCCACGGCTGAATCTGAAACCAACGAATCACCTCCATCACGCCGCGATAGGGTCTGTGAGCCTCAAGAATCGCCTCTTGGGACCAACGACGTTCCTTGTACCAAGCCGCGACACGGTCGCGGTCGGCGGCAGTCATCGATCTTTCCTTCAGATATGTCTCAAGCTGATTTTCGTGGACGGTGATATCCTCCACTTCGAGACCGTGGAAAAACTGCGTTTCGTGAACACGGTCAAACCATAGGAGGACGTAGCGTACCATTTGGCGCATGTCCAAGATCGTGCCGTCGATGTCGAACAGAACCAGCAGTCGCTTATCGGGAAACTGCTGGCGGACACGACCGTAGTGCGTGGCCAACGTCTGCATCCAATCACATTTGTTCAATTCCATGTTGCATGCCTTGGTAACGACTAGGGTGGACCAGCTACAATTGCGAACAAGAGCATTAGGCGCCTGAACGGTGATTCTCGAAACGCTGATCCTCTGTCGGGCCAACGTGGTCGCGCTCGTCTCCCGGACGCGCCGCACCCGTCAAACGCTGCATCACTGCCTGCCTCTCCGGAACACCCTCAAGACCGGCCCCTTCGACCGAAAGGCTGGCGGCTGCATTGGCAAAATTGGCAGCCTCGGCGACGTTACCTGTCTCCCAATAACGGATTGCGAACGCCGTCGTGAAGATATCGCCGGCCCCCGTGGAATCGACAAACGAAGCCGGCAGACCGGACACGTGGACGCGGTGTCCACCTTTGAAAACCGTACAACCCTCGGCTGCCTCAGTAAGCACCAATACATCGGTCCAGCGTGCCATCTCATCAACCCTGGATTTCTGGCCTCCTGCAATGTCCTCCGGGCTCAGCACGATGATCCAAGCTGGCCGCGGTAACGTGGCCGGTTGCCAGTCCTTGGCTGAAACTTGACCGTCCTCGTCCCAGGCACGCATCCACCCCTGCGGAGTGATCACGAGACGTGCTTCGCCACACGCCTCGGCCAAGGTCGGATCGAACTCCTGCGCGACGGGAGCAAGATGCACCAGTGTCGGGGCAAGGTTTCGGCCCGCAATGTCGTCGGCTGTAATGGGGGCGGCCTGCGCGGTCAACCGCTGCCGCCGCCTTCCGTTTTGCTGCGTGTTGTGAAAGGCCGTTGTGGTGGACGAGGGCACGATGTGCCATCCAGCTTCCGCCAGGCATTCCGGCCGTCGAAAGTCAGGCCCCGCGGAAGTGACAATAAACGGACGCCAGCCCAATTGGCGGGCCATCATCGCGGAATAGCTGACCGTACCTCCGACACGGATTTCGCCCGTAGAGTCCACGTCGTGGGACACATGCCCCACGGCAAGGTATGTCAGCTCTTCCGTTCTCATGCTCTCGCTACCTTGCAGATCCATACTCGGCGCACAACCTCGGCATTCATCCACACCGCATTGATGAGCAGTACGAGAAAGCCCATGTTCAGTAAGGCGCCTAGAACGATTATTAAGATTCGAACGTCTCGTCCCACACGAAAACGAGTGCGCCGGTCAAAGCTCTCCGCCATCACTCCATCATATTTGTCAGCCGTATAGCTCAACATGAACGACCCGACGATTGCTGAAAAACCGACCACGATCGCCAGCAACTGCACAACATCGGTCGCGAACATTCCGCTCAATAGCGGATCACCCGCACGGTACACCCGCCACAAGAAGGCGAACAGCAGAAGGGCATCGGCGTACCGGTCAAGTACGGCGTCCAGCCAGCCACCGAAGTCGCTTTGCATGAACTTCAGCCGGGCGATTTCGCCGTCGCAACCGTCGATGACCGAGGCCAGCTGGGCAAGCAAGCCCCCGACGGCCAGGCAGGCCCACGAAGCAATCGGTGAAGGCAGTCCAGCCGAACCAGCGATAAGCGAGGCTGCCGCAACGCACAGCAGAAATGACAGGCAAGAAATTTGATTGGGAGTGACTTCATAGTTTGCCAGCCGGCGCGAAATCGCGCCCGAGAAGGGACGATTGAGATAGCGGGATACTGGACCATCTCTCATCTTGCCTCGCATGTGGGCAAGCAGCGCACGCTCCGCTTGTGCCGCCGCCCGGGGTGTATCCACGTCGATCCAAAAGCAGCCACTCGCGTCCAACGTTTTCGCTTTGCTCTGGTTGGCCAACTGCTGGATCGCTCCCGAGAGGCTGTCATCCGCCGATGTCTCGATGGACTGCTCAACTGCTTCAAACAAAGCTGGCGTGCAACAGAAGAAACCGGTATCGAAGCCGTCATAGTCGGTCAGCCCCTTGCCGATCTCGATGATCCTGTCGCCCAGGCTACGTACTCGCGTCACATCGGCCAAGTCAACCAATGGATTGTCCAGCTGGCGGTCGACGGCCAACACAACTTCGCCCGTATCCGGACCGTGCGAAATCAACTCGTAAACGACTCGAGGTTCGACCAAGTGGTCGCACATAGAAAGTAGAAATGGCTTGTCCGGCGGAAGAGATTCCCGGGCTGCCAGCAGGCTGGTTGCATTACCTTCCGACCAGCGCGGGTTCTCGACGTGACTAATACGTACTTCAATTCGTTCAGCCAGTTCGTCAAGGAACGGCCGCACGTCATCACCCCGATAGCCGCTGACGACATAGAAATCGTGTATGCCGGCAGCATTCAGGGTCCGCACGGTACGCTCGATGAGCGACACTCCCAGCAAAGGCATGAGCGGTTTGCTGGGCCCCTTGAACTGCAATCGGGACCCCTGTCCGGCCGCCAAGATCAAAGCATGGGGGGACACCATCTTTCCATTCGGTGATATCGCGTGTGACACTGCGAGATCTCGCGGAAACTCGCCCCCGACCGCCGGCTCCGACAAGGAGACCTACCGTGAGGATAAAATAGCAGAGGATTTTCGCAAGGGGATACCACGATGACTCAGCAGCCGAGTACCACCACTGCCGTGCTCACGTGCATTGAGCGAGAAATCAAGCGACTGCTGAAGCAGGCGCCGCTCCCCGAGGAAATGGTTCACTCAGAGAACACGCTGCACTGGTTGTTGCGATTGTGTCCGCAGGCCGATGCAGCGCTGCGAATTGCGGCCCAGGGGCACGACATTGACCGCGCCGCGGGTCGCGACCGGGTACGACGTGAGGACTTTCAGGATTACGATCTGTTCAAGCAAGCACATGCCCGCAACAGTGCGAAGCTGCTGCGTGACATCATGGCTCAATGCGGCGCGTCGCAGCCACTGATTCAGGAAGTCCATCGACTGGTCTGCCTGCATGAGACGGGCGGTGACGAACGATCCGATCTGCTCAAGGACGCAGACAGTCTCTCGTACTTCGAGGTCAATCTACCGCATTACTTTGAGCGAGAAGGCTACGATGAAACACTTCGTCGCAGTGTCTGGGGTTACAGACGGCTGTCGACGAAGGCTCGTGATGAACTCGGCACAGTGGTCTATGCAAGCGAGATGCTCAACCGGCTGCTTGCGGAGGTCATTCGCTCGGGGAGGAAAATGCGTCTAGCCGACTGGCGGCACGAGATCGATTGAGAGATTCCCATCAGCCGGATCGTAATACAGATTGATGCCTTCACTACGTCCCCACACTGGAGCCAACAGCAGGATGGCCACAGTAATAAGCTGGGCGGCACGTCTAGCACGTTGTCGAAGTTGGTGTGGCGGATGGTTAGCTCGGTAGCAAGACACGTCAGCTAGGGACAACCGGTTCACATTTGCTTGCGCTTCGTGCTACTGTGCTGCGCCGATCTCAAAAACGCTTCGTTCCTATTCGCGTCGTCGCCGTGTCATCATTGCGAGCGCTAAGGCCAACAGTGTCAATGTGGACGGTTCGGGTACGTTCTGGTAGAGACGCACCATGCCATCGCCTGCGCCGATCAGCACGTCGAGGTGTCCGTCACCGGTCCAATCGTCCACGAACGGCCGGGCACGTGGAAAGTCGGGGAGGTCGATCGGAATACCCTCCGATTCGACATGAAAATACCCAGAAAAGGAAGGTGCGGCGTCTGTGTCCGAATTGGAGTAAAACAGCAATTCCCCCAGAGTGTTGCCAACCAAAAGGTCTTTCCTGCCGTCCCCATTCAGATCGACGACGACCGGCGACGAACGACCGCCGGGCACTTGAAGCTCGGCACCATCTTCAAGCACGTACGACTCGCTTACGAAGTCCGGGGCGTCATGCGTGCCTTCATTGAGATATAGGTGGATCCTTCCATCCAGGGCGCCAATGACCAGGTCTTTGCGATCGTCGTTATTCCAGTCTACGAAGGTGGGTGTACTCCGAGCACCTACGTCAATCGTCGTTTTTGCACCGCTTGGGCCCACCTGGAGGAACGTGCCACCGTCGAACGATGGGACCTGTTCACGGCCGGTGTTCAGGTAGACTTTGACATGGCCCTGGGCGGTCCCAATCAGCAGATCCCGTAACCCATCCATGTCCCAGTCGACGGCGCGAGGGAATAGGCCGAGGCACCCACTTCCAGATAGGATCAAGTCGGTCCCATTGGACTGTGCGTGCGAAAACGTGGAGAATTCGGGGGCTGTTGCGCTTCCGACATTCGGATAGATTCGAACAGCAGCCGGATAGGAGCCGCTGCCCTCGCCAATGATGAGGTCTCTTAGTCCATCACCGTTCAAATCGGCCAAAGACGGCACGGAGTACCCCGGGACCTGGATGTCGAGCGCATCAAAGGTCTGAATATACTCCTCCGGGCCTAAATTCAGGCCGCCGGCCGGGAGCCCTCCGTTGAAGACGGTCACCGAGACAAGAAAGGTCGCCCAAAAGACGTGCTGTTGTTGCCGAGACTTCGTTCGACGCACTGTTGAGACTCCTCGTTTATGAAACTGTGCCGTTTTGATTTTCCAAATGGGATAGGCATTCCTGCCCGTCACACTCCCCGCCGGTAGAGTGCCCGAATCTCAGGCTCGAAGGACCATTCTTGGTTCCCATTCGTCTAGCAAGCTGCGCGCCGTTTGCGTGTTTTTCCGAGCTAGACCGTGAGCCGGTCACCAAGCATGGCCAGCGGTGTTTCGAAGCATCTACGGACAGGAACGTCAACACAGAGAGGCGCGAAGTCGGACAGATGTGCTTTCGGCTCAGTTTCTTTGATCCAGCCTACTCGGGCAGCGCCAGGGCACAGTGACTGGGTAGTGGTTCTTCAGCTATGAATTCGCGGTCGATAACGTAGCGGCGCCCGCCGGTCAGTCCGTCCGTCTGCGGCCGACGGCGCAGCCTCCACCTGAGTATCCTTCATGTACATGGCGACCTGGATCACGTGAGGCAGCCGAGTGAGTGGGTTGGTTTTGCCGTCCATCGTGTGCGTGTGGCGCTGAAACTGCGCCCGTTCGGCCCACTCTCTGAGGAGGTGCACTCGCCCCACGCGTTGACCGCCGGCAGTCTCGGTCATGTCGATCGCTTAACAGTCACCACATCCAAGGATGCATTCAAGTTGGCCGATTCGGGAGGGACCTCAATCCGCCAGGCGGATCGGGCCGAACAACCATCACTGACTCTTCTCGGCTTCGTCGCCCTGCCTTCCGTCGGGGCTCACCTTGGGGCAAAGCGAATGGCTCCGGCGGCTGACAGGACGTTTGAAGCCGGTGGGTCAAGTTTCAATTTCAATTCATCGAGGCTTTGTTGTTCCTATTCCCGAGGGGCTCATGGTCATGTGTGCGCAGTGGCGAGTGCGCGACATTCGGCGTTCGACTATTTCTTCTTCAACATGTGCCAGATGTAGGTTGCCAATTTGCGGATGCCCGAAATGACCGACGCAACACGCAAGGGCTAATGCCGTAAAACTCCAAACAGCGTCAGGACATTTTCCGAGGTGAAACTTCACTGCTGTACTTTGCGGCTCTGAACGAGTGAGCGGCGTTGAGTGCCGACAGTGGCAAAATGTCGGACGCGGGAAAGCATATTGCACACGTAGTATTTGGACACGTAGGAACACCATTTGCTGTTACATCTGTTGGTGGTTGCGTGATTCACGGCGGTTGTTCGCCCTTTTTCCCACACCGGCGGACGACGGAAAACCGCTGATACGCTCCTTGAAACGCCAGCACGCTACGCCTTAGGGCGTTGTCTTGCGACTAGGGTATGTGCGGCCATTGGGATGCGTTTAGCTTTCGCGAAGGAGACGTAGAGATGCTAGGTGTCAGACTTGCTCGCTCATTGGGTCGCCAGCGACTAGGTCGTGCGCTGCGTCTGGAATCGCTGGAGGAGCGTCGATTGCTCGATAGCGAGGGGATGCTGGAGATCGCGCGCTTCGATTCGGACGCCGAGTTGGAGACCATGCTGGTCAACGAAGCGTTGGATCGATACGAACACCTATTTGAACAGCCCGCCTGGAGTCGCGGCTGGTGGGGTTGCTTTGCATGCGACTTCTTCCCCTTTGGCGACGTCGCGTTTGCGGATGGGGGATTCGAAGCCGTGCCGCCACCGGACCATTCGGACACAAACACTCAGGTCGCGGGGGTCGACGAGGCGGACTATGTCGAAACGGATGGCAATTTTCTTTACATGCTGAACGAGGAGGAGTTGGTCATCGCCGACGCCTGGCAGCCTTCCGAGCTGCATATGCTCTCGCGAGTCGACATCGATGGACGACCTATTGGCCAGTACCTGAAGGGCGATCGGCTGACCGTGATCTCACAGACGCAGCAGTACTACGAACCCTGGTTGGGCCAGCCCTGGATCGGCGGCCCCCTGATCGATGTGGGCTTCGACTTCGCACCTCCCCTCGAGTGGACCCCGCCGCGGACCAAACTGACGGTGCTCGATGTCTCCGACCGAGCGAATCCGTCGGTCGTGCAAGCGGTTGAGTTGGACGGCAATTATCTGAGTTCCCGGGCGATTGGCGACCACGTCTACCTGGTTACCAATACCAACTTTGGCTTGCCCGAGCCCGAGCTGCTATGCGAGGACATCAATCCGGATGAAAACAACAACGCTCCATGCGTTTACGAATCGCGGGAAGCCTATTTGGAACGGGTTACTGGAAACGTGGTCGAGTTGTCGCTGCCGCACTATTCGGTTCTGGATGCCTCGGGTCAAGTGACCGACGACGTGATGATGATGCAGTCGACCGACGTGTATCGACCGGTATCGAAATCCTTCCCGAACCTCATCTCGGTCTCGGTATTTGATATGGCGGACGAAGCCGCCGGTCCGACGTCGTCGACTGGTGTGCCGACAACCTATACATCAACGGTTTATTCATCGATCGATAGCCTGTACCTCACAAACGCCGCGTGGGGGACCGAGTGGAGTCGTGGCGAAATCTCGTCGATCCTCAAGCTAGACATCGTTGACGAGGGGCGCGGTGTTGAACTGACCGCCACCGGCCAAGTGCCTGGACGTCTGCTGAATCAGTTCTCGATGGACGAGTTTAACGACCCCAGCGGAGCGGAGTACTTTCGCCTGGCGACCACGACAGGCTTCGGTCAAGATTCCGATAACCGCGTATACGTCATGCAACAGAGTGGCGACGATCTGGAGATCACTGGGAAAACCGCGAGGCTGGCTCCCGGCGAACAGATCTTCTCGGTCCGGTTCACGCCTTATACCGGGTACGTGGTGACCTTCAGGCAGACCGATCCGTTATTCACGATCGACCTAACCGATCCGGCGTCGCCGCGCGTCACGGGCGAGTTGCACATTCCTGGATTTTCGAATTACTTGCAGCCGGTCAGTGAGGACTATTTGGTTGGACTCGGTCGCGATGCCGATGTCGATACGGGCCGCGCGCGTGAGCTGCAAGTTTCGTTGTTTGATGTCTCCGACGACGAGCAGCCGCTGTTGGCAGATCGATTCTCCTTCGATGTTCCCGACTGGGCCTGGAGCGAAGCCATCAGCGACCACCACGCAGTGGGCTACTATCCGAAGCATCAAGTCTTGGCCATCCCGGTGAGCAATGGACGTGGATGGGTCGCCGTCGATCGTAGTGGGAATGGTCGGGCTGACTTCCAAGCATATCGCCCGAGAACCGACTTGTATGTCTTCCAGCTCCACTTACCCGACGACGCGGATGCGGAAAAAGCGAGCATCAATTTCCTCGGAACGGTTCAACACGACGAAGACGTGCGTCGCAGCGTGAGGATCGAGGACTTTCTGTATACGATTTCGAGCGATACCGTGTCGGTGCACGAGATTCTCGACCCCACGGTTGAGGTAAATCGGATCGACTTTGGCAACTCGCATGCGGGTGTGAAAACGTTTGAAGCCGACCTGAATAACCCCAGTGTTTCCACGGCGATTGAAACACCTGAGCGCTCAGCTCCGATCGTTACACGCGTTATGGTCGCCGGAAGCGACTGGGATTACGATCTTGTGAACTACTTGACTGACACTGACGAAGGTTTGCCGCTGGAAGTCGTACCCTCTGCCGGCGCTAATGAGATCAAGATCCAGTTCAGCGAGGACGTTTATGTCGGAATGCAGGACTTGCGGATCATCAGCCACAACGGCAACCCGTATTCGATTCGCGAGTTCAGCTACGACGCGGATACCCACACGGCGATCTGGACGATTAGTCCGACCATCCCCGCCGACAGCATCCGTGTCCGCTTAATTCGAGTCCAAGACCTGTCGCATCAGCGATTAGATGGCGACTTCGACGGGACGTCAGGCGGAGTCTTTTCATATCGATTTGGTGTTCTGCCCGGTGATGCCGATGGGGACGGGCGCGTTGACCGAGCGGATCTGGCGAGTGCCAGAGCGCTGGCACTGAGCCAAATCGGTGATGAGGCATACCAGGTATCGCACGACATCGATAGCAACGGCGTGATCAATCAGGCTGATCTTGATTTGATCGAAAGTCAATCGGGTACGACGCTACCTGGGTTCATCGCTCCGCTGCCAGGCGACGCGAATGGCGACGGTCGGTTTGATTCGGGAGACCTAGTCCGAGTGATGCAGCGAGGTCTCTATCGAACTGGTGAGTTTGCGACGTATGGTGACGGTGATTGGAATCGCGACGGCCTGTTCGATGAAGGCGATCTGATCTTTGCGTTCAAAACCGGTAACTACCAGCGAGACATTGCCGCCTCGATCGACGCCCTCTTTGCCGCGGGCTCGGACGACGAAGACTGAACGCGTAACCTGTCGTGGGCGGGTCGAGAGACTGTCCACAAGAGCACGTGACTCCGGTGCGCGGATTGTGGGCCGCAAACCAGCGTGGAGTTAGGTATGTGCTAATCTGCGCAGCTGCGCACGCTTTCGACGAAACAGCGCGCATATTTCGGGCATATAGACTGTGCGAGAGCGAGTCGCCTGGAACGGCATGCCGTTTGCATTCGATTGCGGCGAATCCTTTGGGATGACGGTGTGCCTCGGTTTTGCTCAAGGTGAGGGGTGCAGGATGTTACGATTCGGTTTGGCAGGTGTCGTCGTTTGGGTCGTCGTACTGGTGGGTTGCAGCGAGCAAGCCGAGGAAGTTACTTCCAACGACTTACCTAATGCGTCGCCGACCTCCTCTTCCAAAATCCAGCCTCCGGCGTCTGAGGCCAAGTCAACGGGAACCGAAACGACAACCCGTTCACCGGAAGACTTACCTCAACCCCTTACGTTGACCATCGACGATTGGCCTCAGTATCGAGGTCAAGAGCGCAATGGCATTTCAACTGCGGTCGGGCTTCAGCGTAGTTGGCCGCCCGAGGGACCAAAGGTGGCTTGGGAGACAGCGGTCGGTCAGGGTTATGCCTCACCTTCCGTAGTGGGCGGCCGAGTCTATCTGAACGACTACGATGAAGATACGAACGAGTGGATGGTTCGTTGTCTCGACCTTGACGACGGCGATGAATTCTGGCGCTACAAGATTAAGAAACGAATTCGTCCGAATCATGCGATCACGCGCTCGGCACCCGCCACGGACGGTGGATTCGTTTTTTCTATCGACCCGAAGTGTGAACTGCACTGTCTGGATGCTCGCGACGGAGGATTGATCTGGAAAAAGTTTCTGCCGTCGGAATATGGCACTCAAATTCCAGCCTGGTACAACGGCCAGTGCCCGTTGATCGAAGAGGGTCGTTTAGTCATCGCGACCGGTGGAAGAGCCTTGATGACGGCGTTCAAGAAAGAGACGGGAGAAGCGATTTGGGAAACAGAAAACCCCGAGGGATTCCTGCTTTCGCATTCGTCGATCATGCCGGTCGAGATCGATGGGGTTAAGCAGTACACCTACAACACACTCAAAGGATTAGTCGGAGTTGAAGCTCAGTCGGGCAAATTATTGTGGCATTTTCCGTGGAAGTTCAATACGGCTGTTTCGAGCACGCCGCTGCCTTTGGGTGACGCGAAGTTCTTTCTGACCGCCGGATATCACGCGCAAACTGTTGTGTGCCAAGTGACTCACGACGAGGGCGAGTGGGCTGCGAAGGAAGTTATCAGCCTGCCTCCACCGACAAGAGGATGGAATTCCGAAGTACACACGCCGATTCTGTATCGCGGGCACATTTATGGTATTGGCAAGTCCAAACGAGGCTTGTGGACCTGTCTGGATTCGGAGGGCAACGAAGTTTGGGACAGTGCGCGCAAGGCGTCATTTGGAATGGGCGGGTACACGCTGGCGGACGGAATGTTCTTCGTCCTGGAAGGAAAGTCCGGTGTCTTACGTGTTCTTGATGCGGACGCCGACAGCTACACCGAACTGGCCAGTTTCAAATTACTGGTTGGCCCCGACGTTTGGGCACCTCCCGTTATCTCACAAGGCAAGCTTTTGATTCGTGATTTGGGAAAGTTGATATGTCTTGACATCGCGAAAGAAGAAGCTGCTGTCGCGGCATCTGTAGCGCCGTAATTACCCGCAGAGCATTGATCAAGGTAAAACCAAATGGCGCTCACGCACATCGGATCCCTAAGCGGGAAAGGCCAACGGGCAGATCAGTTCCGGTCGCGAATACTTGGGATCGCCGTGGATGCCGACGATCGACTGTTCGCCCTTGGTGACCGACAAATCAAACGCTTCTCGTCCGAAGGCAAATTCGAAGCACAATTCACCATCGAGCAACTTGGTTGGTGCCTCTTTGCGGATAGCGAGTCGATTTGGGTGGGGCGACGGCACGGCGTCGATCGGTATGACTTTGATGGCAATCTCAAATCGTCCATCAACGACGAAAGGTTGGGGCTTGTCACCAGCATAGCGGTTACTGGAGACACTCTGTTGGTGGCCGACGTGAAGAACCGCACGATTCACCTATTCAAGAGTGGCCAATGGCAACGCGAGATTGGGCAAGACGTGAATACTCGAGGATTCATGATCCCCAATGGCGTTTTAGATTTAGCCATCGACTCAAAACAGAATTCGTTCGTCGTGGCTCATCCACAGAAACATCGTGTTGAACGCTACGATCTAAACGGCAAATTAACTCATAAATTTGGCCGTTTCGGGATGGAACACCCTGCAGACTTCGGTGGATGTTGCAATCCGACAAACATCACCACGACATCGACTGGTGCGGTTGTTGTCAGCGAGAAGGCTCCTCCGCGCGTGAAGGTGTACGCACCAAGCGGCAAATATATCGCTCAATCGGCGGAGGGCGTTTTCGATGCGAATTCGAAAAACATCGATCTCGCGACCGATCGCCGCAATCGGCTGTTCGCGACCGACAGTCAACGATGCACGATCGAAGTCTTCGAGCTTGACGCGTTATCCAACTAGGGAGGAAACGTTGTGAACAATCCTGATCGAAGAAAGTTCCTACAACGAAGTGGGCAAGCCGCATGTGCAGCCGCTCTTGGTGGTACCGCGTTTGTCTTGTTCAAACAAACTTGTTCGGGCGACGCCTGGGTAATTGCTCCGAATAAATGCATCAACATTCGATTGGGGGTCACTGGCAGCGAAGAGGTGTGTGAGGTCTGCGCAACCGACTGTGTGTTGGCACTTTCTGCCGTACGAGCCGTGAACGAGTACGAAGAGTGTGGTCGCTGTTGTATTTGTCCTGCCTATTTTGATGTGCGCAGCCCGGTTGGTGCGGATGGATTGCCGACCAAGAAACTCTGCCCGCGTGACGCCATTGAACGAACCGTCATCGGTGACGTCGATCCTTATGATCCGTTGAACAACTTTTACGAGTACACCATCGACGAAGAGAAGTGCAACGGGTGCGGCCGCTGTGTCATGGAGTGCAAGGACCCGGCGGGCCTGGGATCGATCCGACTTCAGGTGCGCAATGATCTTTGCCTGCGATGCAACCGCTGCAGCATTGCCGAGAAATGCCCAGAAGATGCCTATGCGCGCGCCGGTCCTGAACCGTCTCCGCCGGACGAGTTGGAAAGGGGACACTCGTGAAGTCCCCGCTTCCGCCCTCTCCGCCGAGTGCGTGTTGCGGCTCGGCAGGAGCCTCGCCCTCCCAAAGACTTACGACCTCACTCAGTGGGTTGGCAGCGTTGGCAGTCTTGCTGTTAAGTTTGGTTGCGGCAATGGCGTCAGGGCAAGATGAGTACGAACGTCCGCTCTCGACGGCTCCTCTAGCCGAGGACATTGGGGCGTCTTATCAACTACCGGACGTGCAACACGTGCGGCCGAGATCCGCGGGATGGTATATCGCGGACGTCGTTTTGCTGACGTTCGCGTTGGTCATGGCGGCATTCGTGGCACACCGTTGGCGGCGCAGGTGGATGGCCGTGACCATCACGGTCGCGTGTTTAGGTTACTTTGGTTTCTACCGACAAGGTTGTGTTTGTCCGATTGGCGCCATTCAGAATGTCGCCGCAGCCATGGTCGATCCAACTTTGGCCGTGCCCTTCGCCGTGATCCTGTTCTTCCTGCTGCCGCTTGTCGCTGCCTTATTCGTTGGTCGTGTCTTCTGTGCAGGCGTTTGTCCGTTGGGTGCGATCCAAGACCTTGTCGTCTTGAAACCATTGCAATTGCCGCTGGCGGTCGATCGATGGGGTGGGCTCTTTAAATATGTTTACCTCTTGGGTGCCATTTGGTTTGCCGTTCAACCGGCTGCGTCTCGAGACTTCATCATCTGTCGATTCGATCCGTTTGTCGGTTTCTTTCGTTTGAGCGGTGCCGGTTCGGTATTGATGTTAGGAGGTGTTCTGCTGCTGATCGGTACGGTCATCGGTCGACCCTATTGTCGCTTCTTGTGCCCGTACGGTGGATTGTTGGCCATCGTTGGGCGATTTGCATTCAAACCCGTACAGATCACGCCGGATGAAGAACTTGATTGCGGATTGTGTTCCGAGGCCTGCCCTTTCGGAGCGATTCGGAATCTGCGAGCCGATCGTGGGGATTGCGTAGCGTGTGCTCGCTGCTTTAGGTATTGTCCGCGACAACAATACCGTTGGGGGCAAATCGAATTGGTGGAACTCGAGGAGCTGACGAAGTCTACGGCTTCAGCAACCGAGGCGGAGACGGTTGCATGAACGCCATTCACAAGCTCGCACGACCGGTCGCTTTAGCAATCTCGGTGCTCACGCTGACCTCGGCGGTTATCCTCTTGTTGATCGATTGGGGCGTCGCGGTCAGCAATTCGGAAGAATTGGCCAATCGCCTAAGCGTCGCGGAAGACGCTGCTCGCGAAGATCCCTCCGCCGCTCCAGCGTTGCAGCAAGAAGTTGAACGGCAAACGGTCAATTCGTTGCATCGCGCCAGTCGACAGCGCACGGCTGGAATCACAGGCCTGATTGCCGCTGGCGCTTGCATCGTGTTGCTCAAAGCAAAGAAAGCAGTTCAACCGGTCCTGCCTCGATATGTTATGGAGGCCGTAACTTGCCACGAGAATTGCGAGGCGCCGAAAGATCGCAAAGAACCTGAAGCGCGACGAATCGCTAAAGACGTGGTTGTACAAGTGGATCTATCGCCCGTAGATGATTTGGTGAAACAGACTGGAGGTGAACAGCGCGATTTGATTCCTCTGTTACACGGGATCAATCAGCATTACAACTACGTGCCTCCGCCGGCGCTTGGGCGAGTCGCCGACCTGACCGGAATCGCTCAGGCAGAAATCTCCACCGTTGCGTCGTTCTACACGCAATTTCGGCCGCGTCCACGAGGCAAACATCTGGTGCAGGTTTGCCAAGGAACCGCTTGTCACGTTGCGGGAGCCGATCGCATCTTGGACGAGCTGCGTCGCGAGCTGCGCATTCCGCCCGGCGGTGATACCGACTTGGACGCCGTTGCCACCGTTGAAGCGGTCGGATGTTTGGGGTGCTGTACGCTGGCACCGGTTGTCGATGTCGACAAACGCATTGAAGGTCACGTGACCGTCGATTCGCTGCCGCCGCTCGTCGATTGGACAGCGAATAGGAATGAGCCAGCGACGTCGGTCGTGCGAACGGTCATCGACGACCGACCCGATTCTGCGGCAAGACCGCTGGAAATTCGCATCGGTCTCGGATCGTGTTGTGTGGCAGGGGGCAGTCAAAAAGTGATGGATTGTCTTGAGCAAGAAATCGCCGCCAGGCGTATCAACGCCAAGATCAGGCCCGTCGGCTGCGTCGGTATCTGTCATCTGACGCCGCTGGTCGAAGTGATAGCTCCGGGTGCCGAACCGATCGTTGCCACTCGTGCGACGGCTGCCGATGTTCGCCGGATCATTCGTGCGCTTCCGGGGACCGTTGCTTGGCCGCAGCGTTGTCGGAACTGGCTGAACGACGTTGGCCGGCGCAAAAAGTCGTCCGGCAACGGGTGCGTTTCAAACTGTCAAATTAGCCCCATCAACGATCAACGAGTACGCCGCTTTGTCGACCCGCAAATACGCATTGTTACCGAACACAGTGGTGAGATGGATCCGTCCAGCTTGGAACAGTATCGAACCCGCGAAGGTTTTGTTGCACTCGCAAAATGCTTGCGGCAACAACAACCGGAGTCGATTATCCAAGCCATCGAATCAAGTGGACTTCGAGGACGCGGCGGTGGCGGTCATCCGACCGGTTCGAAATGGCGTAAGGTACGCGACGGCGAGGGGGAAAAGTTCTTGGTCTGCAACGGCGACGAGGGTGATCCCGGCGCGTTTATGGATCGCATGGTGATGGAGTCGTATCCGTTTCGCGTGCTGGAAGGGATGTCGATTGCCGCCTATGCGGTTGGTGTCCAGCGTGCCTTCATCTACGTGCGACACGAATATCCACTGGCCGTCAAGCGACTGCGTCACGCGATCGACAAAATGACCTGCGAGGGCTTACTGGGCGATAGGGTCATGCAAACGGACTTTTCGTTTCACGTCGACGTGGTCGAAGGAGCCGGCGCGTTCGTGTGTGGCGAAGAGACTGCGCTCTTACAGTCGCTCATGGGCAACCGAGGAACACCCCAGTTCCGTCCACCTTATCCTGTCGAGCGAGGTCTATTCGATCGGCCAACTCTGGTGAATAACGTCGAGACGTTCGCTAACGTGCCTTGGATCCTCCGCAACGGCGCGGATCAGTTCGCGATGCTAGGAACAGAAAGGAGTAAGGGAACCAAGGTGTTTTCCTTGTCGGGCAAAGTTCGCCGAGCCGGTTTGATTGAGATCCCGCTGGGGCTGACGATTCGCGAAGTGGTGGAGGAGATCGGAGGTGGTGTAGAGGACGGCAAACGGTTTAAGGCGGTGCAGATTGGCGGGCCGTCTGGTGGTTGCATTCCCGCCGAGCTTGGCGACACGCCGATCGACTACGAAAACCTTCCGCGAGTCGGCGCGATTCTTGGCTCCGGCGGACTGGTCGTTTTGGATGATGACGATTGCATGGTGGACGTGGCTCGCTATTTTTTGGAATTCACGCAACGTGAATCGTGCGGCCATTGCACCTTTTGCCGCGTCGGCACGCGCAAATTGCTCGATATTCTAGAGCGGCTTTGTGCCGGGAAAGCCAAACCACGAGACCTGGACGAGATCGAGTCACTTTCCAAATCAGTTACGCAGGGTAGCCTATGCGGTCTTGGGAAGACGGCGCCCAATCCGGTGGTTTCGACCCTAAAGTACTTCCGCGACGAATACGAAGCGCATCTGAAAGGTCAATGCCCAGCCGGCCGATGCAAAGGGCTCATCCGGTACGAAGTCACCCGCGATTGTGTCGGTTGTACTTTGTGTGCCCAGCATTGTCCTGTTGGAGCAATTCCTCTGAGTCCGTACAGCCAACATGTAATCAACTCAAACCTCTGCACTCGGTGTGACGTCTGTCGCACCGTTTGTCCAGAGCAAGCGATCACGGTGATTTGATGGTAGAGATCTGGGTTGACAATTCGAAGGTGAAGGCAAACGATGGCGAGTCCGTCCTCGCCGCGATTCGCCGCGTGGGAATTGACGTTCCCGCGATGTGTTGCCACGACGAACAGTCGCCCAACACGTCTTGTATGTGTTGCTTGGTACGCACCGATGGACGCCTTGTGCCATCATGCGCAGCGAAAGTACAGGCAGGAATGCGAGTCGAGTCGGAGTCGGATGAAATTCACGAGCTGCGGCGCACTGGAATTGAACTCCTGCTGGCAGACCATGCCGGCGATTGTCACGCTCCGTGCGAGAACACTTGTCCCGCTCGGATGGACGTGCCCGATATGCTGCGTCATGTGGCGGAGGGCGACTATCGGGCCGCAATCGAAACCGTGAAACGTGATATCGCACTTCCCGCGATCCTTGGTCGCGTGTGCCCGGAGGTTTGCGAAAACGCCTGCCGTCGCGGAAGGCATGATAGCCCCGCAGCGATCTGTAAAATCAAGCAATTCGTGGCGGATCGGGACATGGAATCGGACTCACCTTATCGTCCTCCGATCGCCAAACCGACCGGTAAACAAATCGCGATTGTTGGAGGAGGCACGACTGGACTGACGGCGGCGTACCATCTGTCTCAACGTGGTCATCATTGCGTTCTGGTTGAACAACACGAACAGGTTGGTGGTCGACTCCTTGAAGAGTTTTCGCCCGAGGAATTGCCGCGTGACGTTTTGCAGAGCGAAGCCGATCTGGCGCTCGGACTTGGTGCCGAATCGCGATTGGCAACACAAGTTGTGACCCAGCAATCCTTGGACGACCTGCTGAACGAGTTTGATTCGGTGTTGCTAGCCACCGGACGTCCCAACGCTGAATGGTTAGAGCAACTCGAGATCGATGCCACAAAAAGCGGAATTCGCATTGACGCCCATTCGCGAATGACCAGTCGAGAAGGTGTGTTCGCGGCCGGTAACGCGGTGCGCCCGTACAAATTGGTCATCCAGTCAGTCGCCGAGGGCAAACTTGCCGCTCAGTGTATCGATGCCTGGCTCCGCGGCGCAGCGATTCCCGACCGGCGGCACAAATTCGAAACTCGATTAGCTCGACTTACCTCCGGAGAAATCTGTGATTTTTGTGAAGGGTATCCTGAGACGCCCCGCATCGATGAAAGCGTCGCGGCTGAAAACATGAGTGACGAACTGGCGCGGTTGGAAGCGGAACGATGCTTGAACTGTGACTGCTCGTCCTTGGACAACTGCCTTTTGCACCATTATGCCGACATGTACCATTGCGATGCCCAGCGATTCCAGGGCGGCGAGCGTCGGTTTGAAGGCCGCATCACAGGAAAGGAAGTGGTGTTGGAACCGGGGAAATGCATTCTTTGCGGTATTTGCGTTCAATTGGCTCGCGAGGCACCCGATGCAGCTGGCCTTGCCATTCTTAGTCGCAGCATCGAGACACGCATAGGGCCTCCGCCAGGGGTGTCGTTGGATCAGGCGTTGGGGTCTTCTGCCCGCACCTGTGCCGAAGCGTGCCCGACCGGAGCTATCAGCATGCAACGGTAACGATTGAACACATGGGCGAGTTGAATTTGAACTCTTAGAACAACTCACGATTATCCGTGCTTGGGAGGGAGAGGCGGCGAGGCTCCTGCCGAGCCAGCGCGTTTTCGGCTCGGCAGGAGCCTCGCCCTCCCGAAGTCGCTGGCACGAAATTAGGTGAACCGCGATAGAGGGGCAATACGCACATCGTCGCGCGATGTCGTTGGAAGTCATTGCGAGTAGGTTGACATACTTGGCGGTGAATCCCCGGCCGCACTACCCCAGCCGACATTCGGCTCGGGCCCCATCATTAAGGTGAGTTTCCCGCCGCCCACCAGCTGCTTCTGGTAGAACCATGGCCGATCTAAGGATCGACCGTTGAGCTCCGCAGATTGGACATACCGATTTGTTTTGGATACGTTTTGCGCCTCGATGACGAATTGGCCACCACGATAGTACTTGTTGTCAAGTTGGATGATCACTCGTTCAAACAAAGGGCTCCCGATTTCATAGACGGGCTTCACAGAACCGCCGCCATCCATCTGGAAGAGCCCCAGAGCGCTCATCACGAACCAGGCACCCATCTGTCCCTGGTCTTCATCACCCGGCCAGCCATCTTCGGGCGTCATCCCGTAGTATTGGTCCATGATCGCACGGGCCCATTTCTGCGAGAGCCAGGGCTTGCCCGAATAGTTGAATAGGTAAGCGGCCTGCATGTTGGGTTGGTTGCCGTGATTGACGGGATACAAAGCGAAAAGGTCACCGGTGGCATTGAAGTCCGACTTGGCCGATTGCTCGAAACCTTGATTCAGCCGCTGATTGAATTCGTCTTTGCCCATCGCCTTCACAAGGGCGTTCACGTCGTGAGGCACGAACCATGTGTACTGCCAGGCATTCCCCTCAATAAAGCCCGTGCCAGACCATGAATCAGATCGTTCGCGGTTTTTCAGCTTGCCGGGATCGTACCAATCACCGGAAGCCAGCCGTGGCTGAATGTAGCCGGTCTCGCTGTTGAATACATTCCGCCAGTTGTTCGCTCGCTTGCTAAAGTACTCGTAGTCCGACTGCTTACCGAGTGCCTTTGCCATCTGCGCAACATTCCAGTCGTCGTAGGCGTATTCAAGCGTGTTGGACACGGGCCCGTGCTGGTCCGTGCCAAAATGGTGACGTTCAGCTCCCGGTCCATGGGGCACATAGCCGAGCTGCATATAGGGCTTCAGATTGCGATTCCCCACAAGTCCGCCGCCAGGATGCGCCCGACCGTGTTCCATCATGACGTGCCGGATCGCTTCGTAAGCCTTGTCGACATCGTACCGCCGAATTCCCATCTGATAGGCGGAGTTAATGAGCGCCACTTCATGCGACGCCACCATGATACTCGAGTATTCAACACCGGTAGGCCCCTTGGGCAACCAGCCGCCCCGGTCGTAGACTTCCAGCAACGACTTCACCCACTGATTGGTAACATCGGGTGTGGCGAGAGCCCACAATTGATTTAGATTCCAAAACGTGTTCCAGAAAGCATCACAGCCGTAGAGCGGCGACTCAGGATCGTCAAGCGTCACGACTTGCTCATTCATGTCACGATACTTGCCGTTCACGTCGCTCCAGATCGTTCTGGCAGCATAGGAGCGATAAAGGTTCGTGTAAAACTTCACCTTGTCATTTTCGTTGTCGCCTTCGACTTTGATCTTGCTGAGCAACTCGTTCCAGGTCGTGCGGGCATGGTCACGTGCGGCGTCAAAATCCCATTGAAAATCTGCCAACTCCGAATTCAAGTTCAACCGGGCTTGATCGATGCTGACTAGTGAAATGCCTACTTGTGCCATGAGCACTTGATCCGAAACCCCACCAAATTCAAGGAAGACTCCGACATCCCCGCGGCCGTGAATCTGAAAGGTGTCACGCATCACCTCGGGGTCTTTCGACCCTCGCGTGCGTTGGTCAGCCTGGGGATGGCGCCATCCGTTGAACGACTTGAAGGGCTTGCTGAAGCGGATCACAAAAAAGACGGTGTAATCATTCGTCATTTCTGAGAAACCATCGTACGAACGCTGCTTCGAAAAGCCGGCAATCTCTCGGTCACTGATCTTCTCTACCGAGGCCCAATCGACGTCGTAGGGGTACTCTGCGGGAATGGCCAAGTCGATCAGGACGCGAGCGTCGTCGGACTCCGAGAAGGTATACCGGTGAGATCCCGTGCGCGTTGTCGCGGTCAGCTCAGCACGCACGCCGTAGTCTTCGAGCGTCACGGCATAGTATCCCGGAGCTGCGACTTCCGTAGATTTGTCAATGCGCGAGCGGTACCCGGAGTCGGGATCGCCTTCCGAGCCCGGACTTGTCTGCAGCGGCCCGCTACATGGCTGCATGAGCAAACCAGCCATGACCCAGGAATGAATGTGACTGAAGCCGGCAATGTTGGAGATCGAATACTCGTAGCCGGCCTTCCACTTCGCGTCTTGATTGTCCGGGCTCAACTTCACCATCCCAAAAGGTAAACTCGGCCCCGGGTACAACATCCATCGCGATGTATCGGTCCCGATAAAGCAGTCAACGTAATCGACGGGGGCTTTCTGGGCTGCCGCGTCGGAGAACATTAGAGAAATGGCCAGGCATTGGGCAACAATGATGGGCGTCTTAGCCATGTGTGTCGTCCTCATGGTAGAACTGTCAAGTCAATACGGCTGTCATGAATCGCAATGTGATGGGGGAAGCGTACGGTACCACGTGAAGTAAAGCACTGTGCAAGCCATTGTGCAGCAGGCTCCCAACAACAGCGCTTCATTATAGCGGTGACCGACTAGGTACATGGGAGCCAAGTACGCACTTCCCACTGCCGTCATGCCGAGCGCCACGTTCAACAATGCCAGCGACGGAGATTCCGAGAGTTCCCGACGCTCCTCACCGTTCGAGGCAGCACGGCTCACCGGTCCCCATGCGCCAAAGGGCTGGACCGATTCGTAGAACGTTACCAATGTATCGTGATCGCAGGGCTTCGTGAGGAGCGAAGTGACCACGCAGGCGGCCAGGGAGACGAGAACGATCAGAGGGAATAACACGTACGTCGGTATGTCGGGTGATAAGAGTGCTGCGACTGCGAGAAGCATGCCACCCAACATGCCACACGTGTAACCCCATCCGTTCAGTCGCCACCAGTACCAACGCAGCACGTTGGGGACAATCACACCGGCGCCCAGCGCCATCATCATCCAATTCCAGATTTGGGCGATCGACTCGCCCAGGTATCCGATCCAGAGGCCACCCGCGACGAGCAGGACGGTGCTGATATAGCTCATTCGCACTGCGTCGCGATCGGTCGACGATGGGCGGAAGAAAAGTTGCCAGATATCGCGGACGACGAATGACGCTCCGCTGTTCACCGTTGAGCTGAATGTCGACATGAATGCCGCCAGGAGGCCAGCGATGATAAACCCGCGCACTCCCACCGGGACGACTTCACGTAAAATCGTGGGCATCACGAGTTCCGGGTCAGCCACACCAATAGCGCCGGTCAACGCCAACAGCGCAATCCCCATCGCCATTCCCCAACGCACGGTCAGAAAAACGCTCCAACAGGCCCCCACCTTGGCTGCCTCACGAGGATCCCTTGCGGCCAGAAACCGCTGGAAGTCGTACATCTGCCCCGGACCTCCCGCATTCAACAGCAGCCCTTTCAGGACCCAAACGACCGTGAGTGCACCGAAGAACTCGAACTGCGCATTCGCGGTCCCAGCGAATTGAGGAAGACGCCAAGGAACACCAAGCGAGAAGAAATCATCAGGCAGGCGGCCCAACGCCGCGGGCGTCAGCCGTCCCCAAGCGACTCCCGCCAGGTACAGACTGCCGATGGAGAGAATCACGGTTTGCACGACATCCGTCACCACGACACTGAAGAAACCACCCAACAAAACATAGAGGGTTGTCACACCGATGACGATAGCGGCCAAGACGTCGGCCTCGTGATTGATCAGGAAACTCTGCATGCTGCCTGGTGGTAGTTTGGCAGCCCAGTCGTCTAAGGGCACGTACACAGATGCGAATTTGCCGATACCTTGGTAGGCGTAGCCGATCGCGCTGGTCGTGAGGAGTACGGCCATTAGCGCGTACGTGGCACGAGCGAGTCGTCCCGGCAGCCCATCGCCGAAACGAGTCTTCATCCACTCGGCCGCGGTCAGCACATTGGAGCGACGTACCCATTTCCCCATGTAGGCCATGAAGAAGGCGCCAAGCATGAAGCCCCACATCCAATGGTGCCACATCGACTTCATTCCCAGCAGGTAGATGATGGAAACGATCCACATTGTGCCGGTGATGTCAAAGTTCGAAACTGAACCGGACATCGACAGAGGCAACCAATGCATCCGCTTGCCACCCAAAAAGTACGCGTCCACGTTACGTGCTGCCGCACGTGCGTAGTAGAAGCCCAGCCCGATGACCAGAGCGAGGTAAAGCAGCACGATCAGCAAGTCAATCAGGTACACACCGTCCTCTTGTCAGCTGCTACTGCCGGCAAGGCCGCACGAAAGCCTTTACGGTCACGCATTCTGTTCCTTCGCCCGGCCCATGGGGTCGGATGATGTAATCGCCGATCGACGCCGGCACCACGAACGCTTCAGCATAATGCACAACAAACGGAGCAAAGGCATCGGACGGACTCTCGACGACCGCCTCGATCCCGTCCACTAGGCACAGCACATTCAGCGTGTTCTCGGTGTTGTGGGGGACGGCACGAGTGAACCAGTGTCGACGCGTCTCCAAAGGTTCCGACGGATATAGACCGGTTCGCTCTTCACGCCAGCCATGCCCGCTGGAAACGGGCGTTACAGTGTTGACCAGGTTGTCACCTACCCAACGGGTGCTTTTTGTCCAATCGATGACCCGCTCGCCGTGGTCCAAATGGATCGGCCGGGGTTTTCCGTCCAGGCCGAGTCGGTCCCAGTCCCACAGCTTGAACGTGAAAATGTAGGGCGTGGCGCTGATCTCGAGGACGACGGCGTCGACGCCCTGACAATGGACGGTGCCCGCAGGAATGTGATAGTGGTCGTGTTTCTTGGCGCTGAACCGATTTACGAAACGATCGACGACGAACGCCTCAAGGCCATCCTGCGCCGACCGAAGTTCTCGAAACATCTGACGTGGCTCGATGCCGTCTTTGACGCCAAGATACACCGAACCGTTGGGCTTGGCCTGCAAAAAGTAATAGCTTTCATCCTGCGTATAAGGCATGCCAAACGTGTCTCGAATGTAGTCGGCCGTCGGGTGAACTTGCAGACTGAGATTGCCACCACCTACGGTGTCCAGGAAATCGAAACGAATCGGAAACTCAGCACCATAACGCTGGTACACGTCTGGCCCTAGGAGTTCCAAAGGCTGAAAGAACACGAGGTCGATCGCGGGAAGTTCCAACATACGTCCACCGAAGTCAAGCAACAGACTGTTTTCTTCAGGTACACAGTTGAAACACCAGCCAAAATTGGGCGCTTCTCGGTCGAGCCCAAAGGTCTGCTGCATCCAATGGCCACCCCAGGGAGCTGGGTCGAAATAGGGAACAACAGAAAACGGGCGGTGTGCGGTCTGCCTGAGCGCGTCGCGCACCGCCGACCCCGTCGCCAGCTTGGGGTGTTGGGAATTCGTCGTGTCCAAGAGGTAATCGGACTGCTTGAAAATACGCTGTTTGTATTCGTCGGCCACTCGCCAATCAACGAAGTAGCCTCGCTTGTATTGTTCGGGCCAGGGGGCAGATCGGTTGTCGACGCCCAGATTGGAGGAAAGGTCTCGGCGAAAGCGGAGTTGCGCCTCCCGGCGGGGAAGATCGCAATAGACGAGTACGTCCGATCTGCACAACAGAGTCGATCCCACACCGCAGACCACAACGAGCCCGTTTGCTAGTGTGCTGAGTCGCTCTTGGAACTCTGCCTGGCGACCCGGGTCGAGGAAATCATCGAGCAGCAGCGACGTAAGGCGGCCGAATACTGGATCGTTTGTAAGGTAAGGGGCGACCATGCGCTGCACATCTTCAGCTGGTTTGAACGCAGCTTTGGATCGCAAGATCGCGCGGGGTCGCAATTGAGTTTCAAGCTCCGCGCAGATTGTTCCTTCATCCACGCCTGGGTAGCATTCGATGGCCAAAATGACGCGACTGGCGCCTACACGTTGGCAGGCGACGCCTAGCTGATCAACAATTGACTCCCAGCCGTCCCAGCAGCAGTTGTGATGCCCTCGGACTGGAACCGATGGACGCAGGTTGAAAGTCGGCGCCATGCTCATAAGTATGGCAATTCCTGCGTCAGCATGACCTCGGCTCCCAGCAAAGCCGCGTCCTCGGGGAACCGCGCACCCGCTATCTCCACGCGGCCCCATGGTGTCCAGGCATCCGCGTCGACACGGCCTTGGATCCATGGAATGACGACGTCCGCACTTCGTAGCACCGCTCCACCGAGAACGATCGACTGTGGATCAAACAAGTGGACGAGATTGATGACAAAGTCGGACCACAATTCTAGGCTACGGTCTCGCAGTCGCTTGGCCAGCGCGTCACCCGACTCGGCGAGCCGAAACAGCTCTTGGTAGTTGATGGCTGGCAGTTGAGCAAGCTGAGAAGCCTCGTAATCGGAGAACTGCCTGGCAATCGCAGGAAGCGCCCACGACCCCGTTTCGGCCTCGACGGAGCCGGCGGCAGACTCGGTCCAAGGCTGGCCACCTGAGCAGACAACGGTGAAACCGCCTAACAATCCTGCCTGGTAGTGACGGCCGCGCAGCGGACGCCCAGCAATCAGCGCCGAACTGCCCACCCCTGTGCCGAGAGTCACCATGACCAGGTCATCGACTCCCCGACCAGCGCCATATCGCCATTCCCCTAACAAGGCAAGATGGGCATCATTATCGACTCGAACAGGCAACTGAAAGTTCTCCTGGCCCCATCTTGGGAGATCAAAGTCTGGCGCATCTTCATATTTTTGGGTGGGCGACGCGATGACTCGACTCAGACGACAGTCCACGATGCACGGCAACCCAAGACCAACGCCGGCGCAATCTCGGCTGTTCAACCCCACTTGGCGACAAAGCGACGTGAGCACCGGAGCTGCGTCCTTTAATGTCATCGCCAAACCATCTCGTGGACGGGCCGGGCAGGTTGCTCGTGCCACGAGTTGTCCTTCGGCGACCACTCCTAACTTCACCGTGGAGCCTCCCACGTCGAGGGCGAGCAATGGTTTGGTCATCCTATCTCCTTTAAGCCGTCGCTTCGAAGAAGAGTGAACTACGCACCCGCCAGCGGTATCTCAACCGGGGAGACTTCCCTACAGGCATACCGAATGCACCGGCCACTGAAGTAGCCCGAACACTTTTGCAGGACTTCGGCGTGATGCCCGACCGCCAGAGCGGAATGGTGCGTCGGTGCCAAGGCAAACCAAGCATTCATGAACCGGCTGGGGGATTCGGCAGAATTCGTAGGAAGAACCAGCAGCGGTCGCCTTAGCGTCGTCCGATCCGACCTAAGTATATCAAAAAGACTTCCAGCACGAATGGCAACGGTCAGACCTTCGATCGGCCCACACCGAGCGGCCGTTACATCGTCGAAGTGGCTCGGAAGCGTGCGAAAGGCGGTGTAGCCAAGCGAAGCGAGTTGGGCGGACGATCCAACGACGGTACGACTTTGCTGACGTAGGCCGCACTGCACCGCGATGCCGAAGGAGCGCGTATCTTATGGATCATCAACAACTTCGATGGTTGCCGTTAGTTTTCGTTTCAACGATTCCGGCCATGTTTCAAGCAACACGATCACCTCACGCTTGGTTTGCTCATCATTGGGCCGACGAATGGCGGTCACCCTGCCATCGTACGTTGTCTCGGGGAACGCATCGATGGTTACTTTGGCGGATTGACCGACGTGAATACGATCGATGCGTGCTTCTTCCACGGATAGCCGTACTCGAGGAGATTGTCGGGTGTGCCCCTGGCCAGTCGATGATTCGACTGCGCCTCGGAACATCAGCGTTCCGCGATCGCTATTGCCAGCCGCATCGTCAAGCGGAATGGCCACGGGGGTGCCACTGGTCTGTTTCTCGCCCCCGACTTTGGTAATCGCACTACGAATTGACCGCAGGTTACGTCCGATATCCACCACGACCAATTGCTTGGCTGCAGGCAGAACAACCATGGATCCATGCGATCCAAGCAATCGCTTGACGTCTTCTCCGACGCTTGAAATGTCGCTCGGTGCGACGTCAAACCGACACGATGCAAGTTGGAAGTCACCGATGCTGTCCAGATCCCCTGGCGGAGTCTCGACGAGCAGATCTTGTACAAGTCTCTTGTCGAGGCCATCCTCAAGGTCGACGAGGTACATCCTCTTCTCTCGGCGAATAAGGCTGTACCCTCTTCGGTACAGTGCTTCGTTGATCACATCGAATGCTTCGACAGGTGCGTACGAACGAGAAGAGTCCTCGAAGGTGAAGGTACCCGTTGGCATTGTGTCTTGACTCAGTGATGAGTCCGTCTGTCGCGCGATCCACTCAAGTACGTCCGACCACGGCGCATTTCGAAACGCCAAGCTCAACTGCCCCTTCGCGGCTCGGCCCATCTGTTCAATCGTCTTTTCGATCAACCCATGCTGTTGTTCTGTTGCGTACGCGAGAATGCGGTCAGACTCCGCCTCTATCCGAACGTCAGAGTCGCTGAGCAAGGCGGCGAGGACTCGCACAATGTCCTTTGCCCCCGTACCCACTTTGTAGACTTTGAAGGTTCTTTCTGGCGACGCGTCGACCCCGTTTCCGGCGCCTATCTTCGACATGATTCGGTCGACATCCTCCTCGCGGCCCTTGACCACGAACCCATCACTGCCTTCGAGGAATTGGAGCTGAACAGGAGCCGACAACCGGCTGGGCTTATCGACATTGCGCACGCCTTCGCCGGCGGTCGCAGCCCGGTCATCGACGCCACGCTTGCTTGCCTCTGATTTCGTCTGCACGATTTTTGCAAGTGCTTCTCCGCGACGCGACAGCACGATCGCGCCGTCCTTGACCTCAAGCCCATCTGCCGGTCCGTCGATTTCGACAACATACTCACCGGCGAATATCCTCGTGGAATTTGTCCCGCGATCGACCGTTAGCTTCCTGTAGACTTCATCGCCCTTCATGATCCGGACCGGAACGCCGTCCTTCGCACATTCGATTGTTAGTTTGCCCTTATTCAGTTCCAGGGAGATCAGAATTCCTGCCAACACAAACAGAAAGCCAGCGAACATGACGAACCACTGTTTGGCTCGACCATTGAAGCTACCTGATAATCGGGAATCCAGATTGGGTTTCGGCTCTTGTGGTTTGGCGGCCACGTCCGGTTGCTGTAGGAACGCCAGCCACTTTGACAGGACGTCGGCGACCTCGGTCGCGGTTTGAAGTCGCAAGTCTTTGTCCTTTGTTAGCAAGCGATGAATGATGTCTTGCAGCCATTGGGGGATGTCTGCGTTAACGGCGCGGACAGGTCGCGGGTCGTCGTTGGCTATCCGGTGCAACACGCCCATAGTTGTCTCCGCACGAAACGGTGATCGACCGGTGCACATGAAGTACAGAACACTACCCAAACTGAACAAGTCTGAACGGTGATCCACGTCGTCACCGCGAGCTTGTTCGGGCGACATGTATTGTGGCGTTCCGGCCAGCACACCGGTCTGGGTCATGTTCGCGTCATCCGCTGCTCGGGCCAGCCCGAAGTCGGTCAGCATGACTCGCTCCACGCCATGCTCAAGCAGCACGTTTGCCGGTTTGATGTCTCGGTGCACCAATCCCTGCGCATGGGCTGCCGCCAGTCCGGAGGCGATCTGCATGCCGATGCGAAGGACTTCCTTGACTTCAAGCGGGCCGGTTTCCTCAACACGTTGCTGGAGTGAATGTCCGTCGACGACCGGCATGACCAGGTACGGTAGTCCATTCTCTTCGTCGATGGTTTGAATCGGCACGACGTGCTCGTGCACGACGGCGGCAGCCGATTTGGCTTCACGCGCAAAGCGCTGTCGCGCACTGGCGCTAGTCGCCAGCACCGGAGCCAGGACTTTGATGGCAGAAAAACGATGGAGCGCGGGATCAAAACCCTTCATGACGACACCCATTCCGCCGCACCCTAGTACTTCGACAATCTCATAGCGCCCAAATCGGCCAAGCGAATTCGGCTGGTCGCTCTTGGCAAGAAACTCTGGTCGAGGAGATGTCCGGGTATGCTTGCCGTTGGCGATACCCTTGCCCTGCTTGTTTTCGTCTGGCTTTAGAAGGCCAGGGAT
>CAJHYQ010000805.1_pt1 | contig 28208 bp, 16 predicted proteins | sample 9198721 | NCBI WGS metagenome assembly CAJHYQ01 (sample SAMEA7708357, study PRJEB35096) | sediment metagenome | biome: marine neritic benthic zone biome [ENVO:01000025]; feature: sediment [ENVO:00002007]; material: shallow marine sediment [ENVO:03000034] sea grass bed [ENVO_01000059] ... | reverse complement strand
TCGTCAACCAATTCAATTGCTTGCCGGACGAGAATCGCGTTCAGACGCGGCACTCCAGGTAAACGCCGCGGTCGGCCTTCTGTCGTTAAGCCGACTTTGGCCAGCAGCAATCGATAAATAGCCCGCGTACTACTAGCCTCGATGATCTCGCGACGAAACTGATCCGATTCGAGCAAGTCGGCCAAGGCTGCCAGCAATTCCAGGTGGAATTCCTTCTGCCGCTGCCGGCTGACGACAAACAGGGCGATGAGATGAACCCGGCCGCTTTCCGGTATGCCAAATTCGACGCCAGGCCGGCTGCGCCCCAAGACAATGCGAAAGTCGCCGTCCCAATCGATAACCGCGTGCGGCAACGCGAAGCCCTTTTCAATGATCGTCTGGGCAGTCGCTTCGCGTTCTTCGATTGCTTCGAGCACGTCGTCGGGGACAATGCCTTCTTTATCCAGGTCCGTCGCCTGGACGAGCGACCGAATAGCCGCCGTGCGAGTTTTCGCAGACAACTCGACCAGTCGAATCGAATTGACAAGTTTGCTGACATGCATCGCAGTCATCCCGAAGAAGTGACGAATCCTGCACTAGCTAACATTTACTTCTTTGCTGGGTTCCTGGCAATGGCTGCTGCAGAGCCGGGAATGTGTGGCGGACGAACTATTCGAGGCCTGGGCTAAGAAACTCGCTGAAGTGACCCGCGCACTCAGCCTGTTCCTGCGTCAACCATCGCCACTGGATGCCCCGCTGGCGACACGACCTGACCGCCAAGTGCGGAAGGCGGCTGATTCAGTCAGGCAGCAAAGTGGGGGATCGGTCTCCAGCAAGGGACTTGAGCTATCGCCGCGACAATTGGAGCGGATAGAATCGCAGTACGCGCTTGATTTCCGGGACGGCCCCGGGTCTCGCTGTTTACCGCCGTTAAGCACATCTTGCGGACACTTGACCAGGACCATCACGTTACCTTGACTTCCACTGCGGACACAGAACGAAGGATCGGACTGCTCGGCGCCACTGGTGTGGGGGTCGGGGCGATCGTGGGCGGCGGCATTCTGGCGTTGGCCGGCGTGGCGTTTGCCACCACGGGGCCGGCGGCGATGGCTGCGTTTGCCCTGAACGGAGTGATCGCGCTGATGACAGCGCTAAGCTTCGCGGAAATGGCGTCCAAGTTCCCTGAGTCCGGTGGGACCTATGCGTTTTCCAAGAAAGTGCTTTCGGTCGAAGCGGCAGCTGCCGTGGGTTGGGTAGTCTGGTTCGCGTCGATGGTCGCCGCCGTGCTGTATGCTATCGGCTTTGCTTACTTTTCCACGCTCATGATCAGCGATCTGTGGCGCGCCGCGCGGGGCGATGCGCCCGACTGGCTTGGCAGCAAGCAAGTGGTCACGGGAGTCGCCGTGGCGACGACCGTTCTGTTGACGATCGGATTGATGCGCAAAGCCGCGAGTGGGGGGCAGTGGGTCAACGTTGGCAAAGTCTTCGTATTCGCCGTGTTGATCCTGGGCGGACTCTGGGCAATCGCAGGGCAACCGCTCGTCGATACGGGCCAGGCGCTTCGACCGTTCTTCACAGCGGGCTTTGGCGGGCTGGTTCAGGCGATGGGCTATACGTTCATCGCCCTGCAAGGGTTCGACTTGATCGCCGCCGTGGGCGGAGAAGTCCGCGCGCCCACCAAGACGCTGCCGCGAGCCATGATCTTGTCTTTGGCCATCGCGTTGTCGATCTACTTGCCCTTGCTGTTCGTCATCACGACCGTAGGCACACCAGCGGGGATGACGGTTGCAGCAGCGGCGGCAGAAGATCCTGAAGCGATCGTGGCCAACGCTGCGCAACAATATCTAGGGCCATTTGGTTACTGGTCGGTGATCGTGGCTGCTGTGTTGTCGATGTACTCCGCCTTGCAGGCCAACCTGTTCGCCGCGTCGCGAATCGCGCATGCAATGGCTCGCGACGGCACGCTGCATTCTCGCCTCAAAGCGCTGCATCCGCAGCGCGGGACTCCGGTTGTGGCACTGGCCGTCACGGGGGTCGTGGTCACGATGATCCTACTCGTGTTGAGGGACGTGAGTGCGGCGGGTGCGGCTTCGAGTTTGATTTTTCTCATCACGTTTGCCCTGGCTCACGGAGTGACGATCCTGGTCCGGATAAGGAGCGTTCGCCGGCCACCGCCGTTTCGCGTACCGCTGTTTCCGGTGATCCCGACCGTGGGCGGCCTGGCGTGCGTTGGACTGGCCGTTTTTCAGGGCGTTGCCGTTCCGTTGGCAGGGATCATCACTGTCATCTGGCTGGGCGTCGGCGGCATTCTGTTCTGGGGATTGTTCGTGCGTCGGGCGCGACGGAAAGACGTTTCGAACACAGCCTTCGACCCAGAACTCGTGACGCTCCGCGGACGGGCGCCGCTGGTGCTGGTGCCGGTCGCCAACCCCCAACATGCCGACGCGATGATCACGCTGGCCGACGCCCTGGTGCCCGCCGAGATTGGCCGCGTGCTGATGCAGACAATCACCGTCGCCCCGACGGATTGGCAGCCAGCTGACGACCCGGGGCCGATCGAGAGGTCGCAAGCCGTGCTCCGCGAAGCCTTGCAGGCGTCGGCCCGACTTGGCATTCCCGTTGAAATGTTGACGACCATCGCCCCGCGTCCGATGGAAGAAATCGCCCGAGTCGCTCGGCTCCATCGCTGCGAGTCGATTCTTTTGGGGCTGCCCGATATCTCCGCAGGGCGTGAGGGCAGGCAGTTGGAATCGCTATTGAACACGCTCGATACCAACGTGGTGGTGCTGCGTTCGCACAAGGGCTGGCAACTGGCGGAGGCTGAGCGCATCTTGATTCCGATCGCTGGGCGTGGTGGCCACGAGGACTTGCTGGCTCTGTTGCTTGGCAGTCTGTTGCGGGTCAGGCGACGCCAATTGACTTTCCTCCGCGTCCTGCCGACGAGTGCCGGTGCCGACGAGCTGCGTCGCGCGCAGCGAGCCCTGGGCCGGCTAGCGAGCGACGAAGTCCGCGAGCGGTGCGAGGTGGAAGTCGTGCGAGACGACAATGCGTTGGCTACGGTGGCCGCGCGTGCTGCAGCATCCGACTTGACGATTCTGGGTGCTCAGCGCCACGGCCGCAAGAAACTGTTCGGCGAGTTCACGCGTCAAATCGCCCAACGCACGTCGTGCCCCCTGATCGTGATCAGCCGCCGGTGATCGCGGCCGCCCGCGTTGACGATCGCTGGTTTCGGCCGAAGCGCGCCGATTCAAAATCGGAACAGATTCTTCAATTCCTGCTAAATGACTCCCGCAGGGAGCTGTTTCGCCGAGAACTCCCCATGGTTTGCGATCAATGAACGATAGACCATGAGATTATATCGACGTATCATCGAGGAATGGACTGGCTCAATTACCACCATCTTTATTACTTCTGGTTGGTAGCCCGCGAAGGGAGCATCGCGCGGGCGGCCGAGCAGTTGCACCTTGCCCATCCGACGATCAGTAAGCAATTACACCAGCTGGAAGCGTCGTTCGACGACAAGCTGTTTCATCGTGTTGGGCGCAATTTGGAGCTGACTGAGTTCGGCCAGATCGTGTTTCGTTATGCCGAAGAGATCTTTTCAACGGGTCGTGAACTACAGGATGCAGTAAAAGGACGCCCCAGCAGTCGGCCGCTGCGTTTCGTCGTTGGCATTCCCGATGTGCTGCCAAAGTTGGTTGCCCACCGACTTCTCAAGCCAGCTCTTGAACTTCCAGACGAGGTCCACATGGTCTGCCACGAGGGTCGCCATGACGAGTTGTTGGCTGAACTGGCAGTGCACCGTCTGGACATCGTGCTGTCCGACTCACCTGTCAACCCATCGTCCCGCGTGCGCGCCTTTAACCATCTGCTCGGCGAATGCGGCTTGACGTTCTTCGCGAAAGCCGATCTCGCTGCCAAATATCGTCGCAAGTTTCCGTCATCTCTTGAACAGGCCCCGCTGTTGATTCCAACGGAACGAACGGCTGTACGTCGCGAGCTGGAACAGTGGTTCTACGACCAAAACCTACGACCGAAGATTGTCGGCGAGTTTGAGGACACTGCGTTGATGAAGGTTTTTGGCCAGGATGGAATGGGCGTGTTCCCGGCACCAACGGCAATCGAGAAAGATGTGTGTCGCCAGTACTCGGTGCGCGTGGTCGGTCACGTTGAGGCCGTGCGAGAGCGTTACTACGCCATCTCCGTCGAGCGTCGAATAAAACATCCCGCGGTCCTCGCCATCTGCAATCTTGCTCGCGAAATGATATTTGCCTGACCGCCTGCACAGTTGCTCAGCACCCTTAGATAAAATCTACGCTTCGTGGCATGATTATCTGGATTTCTACTGGTTGGCGGCGGGGGTAAAATAGGGTGCGGCTGAGAAAAGGTGCCGTTGTGCTTGACCTTTCGTGTTCCCAAGGCAGCAGAGGGTACAACGATGATTCTTCGACAGCTAAGCCGGTTCAACGTAGACAACAGCGGACAAGTTCGCGTTGTGACTAGGAGCCCCGGCGGCACGGCGACCCGGGTAAGCGAGGGAAGAGTCTTACACCGCGCAACCGCACCGTATCAGCGCCGCAATTCTCGCTCGGAAGGTCCGGTACTCATCACTGCGGGCACGCCCCGGATCCCGGTCGGTCGCTAACGAATCATGGGAGACTCTCTCAGACACTCCTGTGAATTGTTGTTCCATCTGTTCGCGCGAGCGTGACTCGCTCGAAGCCGGGCGTGCACTGGATTTCGATGGCATGTTCTGCATGGGATTTGACCTGCCTGTGCCCTGGTCCAGACCAAGGGACGTAGCTCCGTGACGAGGACTTCTGGGCCTCATCGAAAGCGGAGATTCACTCAATCTTGCTGAGTTGGCGCCGCCTCGCTGTTTTCCGTAACCCATTCCCAGAAAGCAACTTACAGCTTCCCTCTTGGCCGCTTGGCGCAATCGGGGCGTTGAAGGTTGAAACGGGGAACAGTTCACTTAACGTCCATTTTAAGATACTTTAAATTAGATAAGGTCTAAAATAGAAGACGTAAAATGAGCACTAATCAGTCAAATTTACCGATTCCGGTTAGACGAGCACTTCGAAAACTGGGTCGGGACATTCGCGACGCTCGTCGCAGACGTCGAATACCCGTCACAGTGATGGCCGAGCGAGCCTCCATTAGTCGCATGACGCTCAATCGAGTGGAGAAGGGTGAGGCGGGCGTATCGATGGGAGCCTATGCCACTGTCCTGTTTGTTCTGGGCATGGCGGATCGAGTCGGGGCACTCGCGGACGTACGGGAGGATGACGTAGGGCTTGAGCTAGAAGAAGAACGTTTGCCACAGCGCATTCGAAGCCGGCGGAAGGGCTAGGACGGAGTCAATGATAGAGACGGAAGTTTTCGTCTTTGCGGATCTTGGGGGCTCGCCGATTCTAGTCGGGCGGCTTTGGGCTCGCGCGCGCGGGCATCGAGAGAGCGCAACCTTTGAATACGACGAGGGCTGGCTTTCACATGAGGACCGTTTCGCGCTGGAACCAGCCTTGAAGCTCGGACCAGGTCCCTTTCATACAGCTGGCGAAAGGACCATTTTTGGGGCTATTGGGGACTCGGCACCTGACCGATGGGGCCGCACGCTGATGCGACGCGCTGAGCGGCAACGTGCAATACGAGCGGGTGAGGCGCCCAGGTCATTACGCGAGATCGACTTTCTGTTGAGGCCAACGGCAGATATGCATGCGCTGTGGAGACGGATCGTGTTTAACATTTTGATCTCCAATACGGACGATCATTTGCGAAATCACGGGTTCCTATACGAGAGCGCAGATGGTTGGCGGCTATCGCCCGCCTATGATCTTAACCCCGTTCCAACGGATATAAAGCCGCGAGTCCTCGCAACTAACATCGACGAGGATGATGGAACTGCAGCGCTGCCATTGGCAATGAGTGTAGCCGAGTACTTTGAGCTCGACGCAAGTGGCGCACGTGTGATCGCAAGGGAAGTCGGTGAAGCGGTCTCACGATGGCGGGAGGAAGCGGCTGCTCTAGGATTTCCAAAGCCTCAGATCAGCCGTATGGTGTCTGCATTCGAGCACGATGACTTGAATGCTGCGCTTGGAAGTACCTGAGCGACAATTCTCGCGCGCAAAACAAGACCCACTGCGCTGGTCTAACGATTCTTGCGAGCGTCTTCGGCAGCCCAAACATGTTGGCGTGACGAATCGGTGTCAGGGGCAGCGTACGTTACGGACTCGATTCTTTTCGGGCTTCGAAGCCGGGAGCGATGACAATCCGTTCCGGCATTGGTCCGGCGTAGACCCAGATCATGTCCATCGGGTGTTCCGACTCGTTGATGAAATAGTGAACGCGTCCCCGAGGAATCATCGCTGTGGCGCAATCGCTCAGCGAATACTGCCGACCTTCGACCAGACAGTGCGCCTCGCCGTGAATGATGCATATCGATTCATCGAATTCATGCAGGTGGTCGGGCAGACGGCCGCCCGGGTCAAAACGTGCGAAGCCACCGCTCATTTCTATTCCCGGCAGCAACGAGGCGTTGAAGTAATCAATGACTTCCGTTCCCAGGCCGATGTCGTGCGAACGGTTGGCAGTGGCGAATCGAGTGACTCGCTCGAAGCCAGGCGTACCGCTGGATTTCGATGGCATCTCTATCTGGTCGAATGATCGGGTGACCGGCTCGCGTTCGGGGACGCTCATGGCCAACGCGACATGCAGACGCGCCGGCTTCTCGGAATCGGGATTGCGCGCTTGATGTGGCAGCCAGCGCGGGATCGTGATGTTGTCCATCGGGGCCAGGAGATACGTCCGCCCTTCGACCCCTATCTCGGCTTGGCCTTCGAGGACCGTGATCGACTCGCTGCAGGGATGGATGTGGTATCCCAGCAGTGCCTCCGGCTGCATGATCACGATGCCCGTTGTCAGGCCGCGCGCCGTGTTGAATTCTCCCACCAACGCTTCAATGGCTACACCCGGCTCCAACTCCACGGTTTGCTCAGCGCCAAGACAGGAGATGACTTCACGGCGATCGGGAGTTGTGTCTGCGGGCAGCTGGGTAAGCGGCAATCGAACGTCACGACCATCGGCGGGGTCCAGGCTTGCCGCCGGTAATCGGTCGCGATCAACGGCCTGAAGCGCCTGATGAATTGATCTCAGCAACAGCCCGTTGTCAGCGCCCACTCCCAGCATCTGAAAATCCTGCTCACGTCGCAGCAGAAGATTCTCGATGCTGGTTGTCATAACGCCGCAGTGCTTACCGGCTGCTCGGATCGTGTCCTTCAATTGAAGTATCTGCTCAGCAACTCCCGGCCCTTCCCATTGACCACGGTAACCGGCCGTTGCAGAGAAGTCCGCAGGCCCGAAGAAGAACACGTCCGTGCCTTCAACCTCACACATCGCCGGCACATGAGGGATCGCGGCAATGCTTTCGATGAGCGGCACGACCAGTACGTGCTCGTTCGCCTCGGAGGTGTGCTCGGCAAGACACTGCCCCCACGCGGTTGCGCGCTCGCCCCCGATTCCGCGTCGACCCTCGGTTGGATAGTAAGCATCATTGATGGCCTCTTTAAGCTCTTCGGCGGTCTCCATCCAAGGAATGACAACGCCGTCGGCGCCAATGTCGAGTGCCCGCTTCGTCAAAGCTGTGCTTCGTTCGGCCAGCCTCACCAGTACGATGGTATCGCTACGCAAGCCAGCGCGGAGATGCTCGTTGATCTCCTTCCAGTCCAGGTATCCGTGCTCGGCGTCGATCACCACCCAGTCCATCCCCAGGGCGACGGCCATTTCCGTAATGCTCGCGGACTCGAGCGTTACCCAGAGGCCATAGACCGGTTCGTGGTTGGCAAGTTTGGATCGAAAGTGTTTCAGTGCATCGGTCTTCATGATTGATTGGCCGTTTCCTCGTTGTAGTTTGGGATACCGTCCCGGCCATTTTCCTGAGATGATTCTGAAGTCGGATCAGAGACGCAACCGTCGTCTGTCGGATGTGCTCTCCACCAGTTGGCGAGCGTCGATGCGATGACGTTCATGACGGGGCCAAAGACGATGGGAACGAGGCCGAGTGTGGCCACTTTTCCAAGCTCCTTGGCGAGTCCCGCGGCCATCCCGGAATTTTGCAGACCGACTTCGAGTGCAATCGTCCTACACGTGAGCTGATCTCGCCCCAGCAGCCGGCACACGAAATAGCCCAGCGTGAAACCAGTCGTGCTGTGGACGAGGCAGGCGAAGATCAACAGCGGACCGACCTGTAGGAGCTTGTCACGTCCAAGTGCGACGGTCAGCAACGTCATGACCAGGATGCCGACCATCGAAACCATCGGCATGACTCGGTCGAGCCACTTGAGTCGATGATAGAACAGATGATGAAACACCAGGCCGGCGAGAACCGGAAGCAGCACGATCTTCGTCATGCTCCACATCATCGCCGGAACGTCGATCTCGACCATCTCGCCTGCAAGCGTCTTCATCAGTATGGGTGTCAACAGTGGCGCGAGCAACGTGGAGAACGCGGTCATGGTGACGGACATCGCGACATTCGCCTTCGCGATAAACGCCATCACGTTCGAGGCAAGTCCGCTCGGTGAGCAACCCACCAGAACGAGTCCCGCGGCGATCTCCGTCGGTAAGGCGAAGGAATAGGCGAGGCCGAATCCGACGCATGGCATGATTGTAAACTGACAGACAAGACCAATCAGAACGCCGGACGGCATTTTGAAAACGCGAGTGAAGTCCGCCACGCTCAGCGTCGTCCCCATGGCGAACATGATGACCTGCAGGACGGGGATGAACAGGACGCTCATCTCGCGGTCGCCCAACCCAAAGAACCACGGTGGAAACGTGATGAACCACTCGTGATAGGCCATTCCCACAACGACGCCAGTGGCAATCCAGATCGTAAATGCCAACTGCTTCAGAATTCCCCGGCCTGACGATGCCGCTAGAGAGAGACTGAGAAAGACGCCGGTCAACGTTGGCCCGATCCAGGTTGCCTTCCCGAAAGCACAGGCAAAAATAAAGACGATGGCGCTGGCGGCGGTCAGCCCCAGGAGCAGACGTGATGCGAGTGGTGAATAGACTTCATCAGTCAACCACACGATCAATACGACCAATGCCGTACGGTGGCAGATGGATGGAGAGTTCCGGCGTCGTCTGAATCTTCTTCGCACCGAGGACCTGGACATCTACCGGTTTACCGCTGAGTCCGCGAAGTGTGACCGTCTGAGGTTCACCCGTGAGATTCCCGACGAGCAAGCGCATCCTTCCTGGCTTGTGCAAAGCCAGTCCAACGGCCGCGAGGTCATCTGACGTGTCGACCTGACGAACCGAGCCTCCTTTGAATTCACCCACCTCACGCAGAAGACGATAGACAGGGAACACGTCACCCGGTCGAGATGGAAAGTCCTTTGGCCGGGACGAAACATCATCAGCGTCCATGATTCCGTTCCAGCCGACGGTCTCGAAGAACGTGGCTGAATGGGTGCGGGCCTCGGCAAGATACTTGAGGCTGCCCAGCGTCCACACGGCCGTGAATGGTTCGACCTGCCGCTTGTCCACGTACGTTGGCAAAGGACCTCCCATGGGCGGACCCCCAGGCTGATCGACGCCGTCGAGGAACTGCGGTGCCATCGTAATCGGGCCGATGATCAACGGCCGCTCCCCGGCAAACTGGCGAGTGCTGTTGACCACACCGGCATGGATCGGCAGCGTCTCGACGATCGAAGCATTGTCGAAGGCGTGAATCTGTGGGTTGATGGCAAAACCGACCGCCTGAATGGACTTGTCTTCCGGCTGGGCCCGATTCAGGTCGACGAAGTTCGTGACGCGAGTCACACCGATCTTCTGATTGCCCACCACCGGTGCAAGGTGTTCACGCGCCATCTCGAAATGCGCTGGATCGCCGCCTCTCACTAGCCAGTATGAAACAGCTGGCTGAAGTTCTTTGATCTCGTTCATCAGCGTGTCGAAGGCGGGTGACTCCCCTAGGCCAAGGACAATCTGCAGCGACACACCCAGGGCTTTTGCCTGTTGGGTCGCCCGTCGCAGGTCCTCTACAAACGATTCATCGGAAAGCGCCAGATCCACGTGAAGATGATCCAGGTTCAACGCCCTCAGCCGTCTAATCTGTTGGTCTGTGAGATCCTCAACCTCACCGGAAACCTGTACGCCCAGCAGCGGGAGCGTCGATTCCTCATTACCAAGCGTGAGTACGGTCCGGTTCGTGGGCGATGCAGCAAAGTCTGGAAGATTGCCATCGAGGCTGATCCTAATCTTCTGCGAAATCTTCGTGCCTTTGGGTACCTCGACCGGGTATGGAATCTCCAGTGGCGTGCAGTAAGTCTTGAACGAGGCGTCAGTCCAGTTGCGTTGGTCTTCCATTTCAAAAACTTCACCCTCAAACTCGACTCGGGCGTGGATACCGGTCGCAACCTCATGAGTAATTGCTCGCAGTTTCTTTGCCGGCTGATGAGGCGAGATGAACTTGGGAAATCGTCCTTTCGATTTCTTGCCGTCAACAGTTTCGAGCAACCAGGGCCGACCAGCGGCAGAGGGCCCGTGAAGTACGCAAAAGCCAATTCGGTTCCGCTTGAACGTCGAATGAGCTTCGCCATCAAATGTGAACTCGATCACTCCCTTCGCGTTACCCGATATCGAACCCTTCCAGCGAAAATCGATGTCCGCCCGCTGGCACGCCACGGCAAACGTTACCTTGAAGTTATCGCCATAATTCATGACTCGGAGATTCGAGACTTTGGGCGCGATCGTGGCCCAGTTCTGATTGCGGATCGGGGCATTGATGCCACGCAACACTTCATGCGACCCCACGCGCACATAACGTAGAAACACGTTGTCCGCATCGAAGACCATCGTGATCGGTCCAGCCTGTAACGGAATCAGGTCGCCCGCGTGGACGGACGAAGTGAGCACGAACAGTCCAAGTAACAAACTCATAGGTTTCGAAAGAATCTTCATGGTGCTAGTCCCGTTCATTTAATCGCCTTATCTTGCTGAGACGGCAGGCCCCAGCGGTAGTATGTTTCTTCACCGGTGATCGCTTTGATGGCTCGCTCAAAGGGCCGGTTGAGTCCGTATGGAATGCCCGGAAGTTTTTCTATTTCGATCTCCGAGGCCGCATCTCGAAGCGCAGCGATCGCGGGCTGGAGTTTGTCGTTGGCCGCCGGGGGCTGTGTGTCAAGCACGCCGGAGGCCCGAACCCGAGCGGCGGGAACGGGATGGTCCAGCGCGGCGATGATTGCCGGTAGCCCATCCTCGTATCGCTGCAGGTTGAAGAGACCGTCAGCTGCGGTGATGCGAACACTGATGGATTCGTCCTTCGTGGCAGCCTGTAATGCGGCAATGACTGAGGTGTCGTCGGATTGCATGGCGACTAGGCCGAGCACGGCCCAGAAGCGGACCGCTGAATCGGGATCCTTGGTACGGCGCAGCAATTCACCAGTAGCAGCCTTCCCTTGAATCTGCAGATCCGCGGTGTCGAGGATCCGCTCGTAGTTATGCATCGACTGCCCCAGATCCCAGTGCGAGTCGTGGGACGCCGCGCGCAGTAGCGTTTCAGTCTCTTCGAGAATCCCCAGATCGCGCGTCTCCAGCATCCAATCGCGAAGTTGCTTGCGCATCCTCTTTACGACGTCCGCGTACTGAGGATCATCGATGATGTTGTTGATCATGTGCGGATCGTTCTCAGAATCGTAGAGTTCCTCGATCGGCTTGAAACGCTGGTTCAGCATGGCCTGTGGGCCGGTGAGCTTCCCCTGTCTGGCGAGCTCAACCCACTTCCTCAAAACAGGCGCGTTGAACTCGAAATCCTCGTGGGGTTTGAATGGCAAGTGTGGATAAAAATTGCGCTGGTAGCGAAAACGTTGGTCACGAACGGTGCGGACCATTTCATAGCGGCTATCGAGCCGGTCGCGCATACCAATGATGTAGTTGTGGTACTTGATTTCGCCTTCGCCGGTTTTACACAGTAGTGGTCGACCGTGCATCCAGTCCGGTGTTTCGAGACCGGCCAGAGCCAATGTGGAAGGACCGAGATCCATCAACGTCACCAGCCCGTCGATGGCCGAACCGGGGTTGGCCGGCGCCAGGTGCTGATACTGTTTGGGAAATCGCACAATCAGTGGGACGTGCGTGCCTTGCTCCCAGGCGGTGTGTTTTCCCCGCGGCATTCCGACCCCGTGATCGGCCCAGACGAAGACGATCGTGTTTTCCCAGAGCCCGTCTTCCTTCAACTGCGCGATTAGCTCTCCCGCCTGATAGTCCACTTGGGTGACCGCGTCATAGTAGCGCGACCAGGCCTGGCGGAATTCGGCCACGTCCGGATGGTAGGGCGGAATCGGAGCCTCAGACGGATCGTGAAAGTCTTCGGGTTGAAGTCGATTCAAGCGTTGCCTGACGATCACATCTTCTGAGATCTTCGTGATGCTCGAATGGCAGGCGCCGAAGTTGAACACAGCAAAGAAAGGTTGTCCCTTGTCGAGTCGGTTTCGCCAATGGGCATTCCGGGAACTATCATGCCACCGATCGCCGCCAATGTTGTAATCCTTCTTGGCATTGTTGCTCGTGTAATAACCCGCCTCACGCATCAGGTTCGGGAGCATCTTCACGAAGACCGGCGGCTGCCCAATATGGCTTCGATGGTGGTGCGTGCCCAGCGAGGTGGGGTACATGCCGGTGATGATGTTGCAGCGTGATACGGAACACACCGGCGCGATAGAGTGAGCCTTGGTATAACAAACGCCGTCGGCGGCGAGCTTGTCGAACACCGGCGTGCGGGCGTAGTTGTCGCCGTAGCAGCCCATCATCGGTGTGATGTCTTCAAGCGAGATCCAGAGAATGTTGGGGCGTTCCGGTTGCTCCACTCCGTGTGCCGTTGCCGCACACAAAACCGAGAGCGTCACTATCACGCCTGCTGACAGTCTATTCATGTTGTCGAGCGTGTCTCTTCATCGGTACTGGCTTGCTCTATTCACTTTTCTTGATGAGTGTCGCAGACATTACGCGATGATCTCCTTCACCACTTTTCCCGCGACATCAGTCAGGCGGAACGGGCGACCGTGGTGTTTGAACGTGAGACGTTCGTGATCGAGGCCCATGAGGTGAAGCATCGTGGCGTGCAGGTCATTGACGTGAACCTGGTCTTGAACACCGTAGTAGCCAAAGTCATCGGTCACGCCGTGGGGGATGCCGCCTTTCACACCACCTCCGGCCATCCACATGGTGAAGCCGTGATGATTGTGTTCCCGGCCGTCGCCATTTTGAGCATGCGGCGTCCGGCCGAATTCGCCACCCCACAGAACAAGCGTGTCATCGAGAAGGCCGCGTGTTTTCAGATCGGTGAGCAACGCAGCAATCGGTTTGTCGGACACCGCACAACGCTCAGGCAGTCCGGTCGCAATCTTGTTGTGATGATCCCAGCCGCCGAGTGACACCTGTACGAATCGCACGCCAGCTTCAGCAAATCGACGGGCAAGCAGGCATTGGCGACCGAATTGGTCGGTCTGCTTGTCGCCGATGCCATACAGCGCCAAAGTTTCCTTTGACTCCTCAGCGAAGTCGACCAGTCGTGGAGTTTCGGTCTGCATCCGAAAGGCAAGTTCAAACGACTCGATGACGCCTTCCATCTGTTGGTCTGTCTCCAACCGCTCCAGTTGCCGATGGTTCATCGTTTGAATCAAGTTGATACGGCGACGTTGGACTTCCTTGGGAACTGAGGAATCCGTCAGATGTCGGATGGGAGCTTTGTCCGGTGAAGAACCCACGTGCTGGATGGCCGTACCCTGGTGAATGGCCGGCAGAAAAGCACTGCTGAAGTTGCGCTCGCCTTCCTGCGGCAAAATCGTGATGTAAGAGGGCAGTTGCTGATTCTCCGTGCCGAGTCCGTAGGACAGCCATGAACCCATCGAGGGAACCGTGTCGAACAAATTGCCCGTGTGAAGTTGCCGGATCGCCACCGGATGATTTGGGCTGTCGGCCTGCACGGCTCGCAGAACACACAGTTCATCTGCATGCCGGGCGGTATGCGGCAACAGGTCGCTCATATAAAGCCCGCATTCTCCTTGGTGATTGAAACCGGACACTGGTCCTAGAAGACGCGTGTCTTCGAGACCGACGGTCGCTTCGGTCTCTGGCAACTGGTACGGCAACTCGTTGCCCGATCCCTTGACGAGTTGAGGCTTGTAATCGTAGAGGTCCATCTGCGACGGGCCTCCGGACATAAACAGGAAGATGATGCGTCTGGCTCGGGGCCGGAAATGCGTCGGCTTGATGGCCAAAGGCGATCCGCCGTCCGCCTTCGTCGATGAGGCGGCGGCTACCTGTTGAAGCATGGCGCTCAGTGCCAAGGAACCGAACCCACAGCTTGTTGTGCGGAGAAAAGCTCGTCGGGACGGGCCTTGTGATGGTACCGGATGATTCATAGCTGTTTCTTTTCGCTATGGTTCGTCTTATTCGCGAAATAGAAAACCATTCGAGCCCAGGATGGCATGGCACAACTGTCTCCAAGCCGCGGGCCGATTCCCGTCCAGGTCCTCAGCAGATTGTTCCAGGAAGGCCAGTGCCGTCTCAGTTTCGTCTGAAGTGGCAGGTCGGCTTATCGTCAATAGGTATAACCGATCAATCCGATCACGCTCGTCATCGGGTTGGTCCTTCCTCAAACGCTCCGCCAACTTGTCGGCACGTTGTTTCACGAGTGGTGCGTTGAGCAGGAACAAAGCCTGGGTCGCGACCGTCGTGTTGGGCCGCGCACCGGTGATGTCGTTCGGGTGTGGGAAGTCGAAGACGCTGAGTATTTCGAGTTCACCCAGGGGGCGTTCTCGCTTGAATGGCAGGTAAACAGCACGACGGTTTCTGACGTAGTCCGGAATCTTTCCGGCCCACGTCGGTGGGTTGACGTTGCCACCCAGACCGTTAATGTTGCCTTCCAGCTCCAAGCCGAGTGAAGGTCCTCCTCGACCGGGATCAAGTTCGCCGCTGGCGGCCAGCATGGCGTCACGAATCGACTCGGCCGTCAGACGCCGACGAGGCATCCGCCACAGTAGTTCGTTATCGGGATCAACATTCGCTGCTTCGGCATGATGTGTCGATGACATCTGGTAAGTGCGGGAAAGCACCATGCGGCGCACCGTCTGCTTCAGCGACCACCGATCCTCTTCACGTAGGCGGATGGCGAGGAAGTCGAGGAGTTCCGGATGGCTTGGCGTTTCACCGTGGACACCGAAGTAATCCACCGTGCGGACAAGGCCCTTCCCGAACAAGTGGTGCCAGATGCGATTAACCAGTACGCGCGAAGTCAGCGGATTGTTGGAATCTGTTAGCCACTGGGCTAACTGCAGTCGTCCGCTTGTTGTCTTGGGAATGTCGCGTCGCTTTGAGACGGAGACCGTGCTGAGAAAACCGCGCGGAACGATCTCACCGAGTGATTGAAAGTCGCCACGACGGTAGATGCGGCTGTCCGTCGGCGCTTCGATATCGCGAACCGCCAAAGCCTTCTCCGGTGCATCCTTTCTGTCGAGGCTCGCGATTCTCGCATCAAACCCCTGCACTTCCTGCTCCAGATTTAACGCCTGGGCGTGATCTTGTTTCTCGGCTTCGCTGATCGGCACGGCCGAAGCCAGTGATTGGGCGCTGCCTCCAAAGAACTGCACGGCGTAATCACCACCGCCAAGATCGACCGCGTGGGTATGGTTGAGACCGGCGCCCTTCCATCCAGGTATGCTTGTACCGGCGAGGACCCTGAGTTTCGTATCCGCCTGCGAGCCTTGCGTCTTGCTGGGTTGGAGATGGTCGAAGCTCTCCGCCAAGACGGTCTTGCCGTCCGCGTGGATCTGCAGATTGTCCAGTGCACCGCCGAATCTGCCGCTGCCCGGAGTCGCGCTGGTGAGCCGAATTGTCACGTCTCCCGAACCATCGCCCGCGTAGAAAAATTCGGCGGTGTGCATCCTCTGCGCGTCCTTTGTGCCGGACCAGGGGCCCGGGTTGTGGCGGAATCCGGCTAGGACGCTGCCGTCGGCCCTTAGAATATCAATCTGCAATCCGTCGGCTGCCCTGGTGCGCTGTGTTGGAGAGGCCCAAACACTCGGTGCGGCCTCAAAGCGGACCTCGTATCGGCGTCCTCTTTCGTTGGCCGCGATGGCGTTGGCCAGAGTCAGGACGTTCGCGCTCGCGGCGCCGGGAATTCTGTGAATGAGTTGCGTTAGTTCGAACTGCAACCTCTGCCGACGGGAAGCCAACTCCTCGCGAGCCTTCTTGCGTCGCGCTAATTCCTCCGGAGCCGTGCCAGGATCGGGGAGCGGGACATGGTTCATCGCGCTCCATACTCCGGGGCCGTCGTAGCTGGTGGTGAGTGTGCTGTGAAAAATACCGGCAAGTGCATAGTAATCGGTCGTGGGAACCGGATCGAACTTGTGATCGTGACAGCGGGCGCAGGAGATCGTTTGCGCGAGGAACGTGCGACCGATCCGATCGATCTGATGATCCACCACATCGGCATCTAACTGACCTTTGATGTAGTTCTGCAGCGTCCACGGACCGATCGCGAGGTAGCCCGTTGCGATGATCTGCTCGCGCCGTTGCTCGATGTTCTCGAATGGCAACAGGTCACCGGCAATCTGCTCGTGGATAAAGCGATCCAGCGGCTTGTCGCAGTTGAACGCTGCGATGACGTAGTCGCGATAACGCCATGCATCGCGGATTAAGACGTTGCCCTGAATGTCGGCCAGGTCGGCGTAGCACGAGAGGTCGAACCAGTGCCGAGCCCAGTGATCCCCGAACCCCGGAGATTCCAGCAACCGATCGACGACCTTTTCATAAGCGTGATCAGAAGGATCACTAATAAACGCTTCGATTTCCTCTGGCGTGGGCGGCAGGCCTGTGAGATCAAATGTAACGCGACGCAGCAGCGTAAACCGATCAGCATCTCGAGCCGGGCGAAGCCCCTTTGCCTCAAGTCGCGCGAGAATGAAGGCATCGAAATCACTCCGAGACCACTCTACGTTTTTCACGTTTGGGACAGCAGGCTTTGTGATCGGCTGCAACGCCCAGAGGTTGTCGGGATCAATTTCCAATACCTTGGACTCGCGCGGATCCGGCGCTCCCATTGCGATCCACTTTTCCAGCAGCGCAATCTCGCGGTCCCGAAGTTTTTCCTCTGGCGGCATCTCGTAGCTCTCATACCGAACAGCCTCCATCAAGAGGCTCTCGTCCGGTTTGCCGGGAACGAGCGCCGCACCTTCGCTGCCTCCCTTTTCCCAGCCGCGACGAGAATCAAGCACCAACCCGCCTTTTGCCTTACCGGACGCGTGACTGTGGCATTCGTAGCACCGCTGTTTCAGAAGGGGCTGAATGTGCTTTTCAAAGAACTGCACCTGACTTTCATCGGCTGATGCGACCGCCACCGGCAGAACGAGCGTCACTCCCAAAAGCTGCCAAGCCATCCACCGAAACGGGGACCACCGAAAAGGGGTCAGGCTTCTTTTCGGCGAAAAGAAGCCTGACCCCTTTTCGGTGGAGGACCCCTTTTCGGTGGACCCCTTTTCGGCACTCGAACTGCGTCGATTGCATCTCATCGTCATTCTTTCGAGTGGGGCAAGTTTCCAACTTGCGAACACAACGAGATTACACGCGTCTGGTTCACTGAAAGCTACTCGACAGTTCCTAGCCAACGTTCATCGTCGGTGGATCGCGGAGTTCATCCAACAAGCTATTGTAGGCGGTGCGAATATGGGCCTGCATTTCTTTTTTGGCCTGCTCGACATCGCCTGCGACGAGTGCTGAATAGATCCTCGCGTGCGAACAGTTTGTCTCTTCGCGGCGATGCTCAGACCAGCGAATTCGGGCCAAGTGAGGTTGCAATTCTCTAAGTAAAGTGGCCAGCACGGCAGTCATCACTGCATTGCCGGACAACCGCCCGACCTCTAAATGGAATTCAATGTCCAGCTCGACGTATTTTGGTGATTCCGTGGTAATTGGAATGGCCGCCATTTCTTCAAGAATCTGCCGCAGTCGGAATAGCTCGGGTAGCTCTCGACGCTCGGCGGCACGCGCCACCGTCGTCAATTCCAAGATCTCCCGCGTCTCGAGCACGTGCAATAGATTGTGGTCCTGTTGTCCCATGAGCTCCCCACGATCACGGCCAAGCGGCGATCCGACTAGATGCGAGTTCTTAGGATCGTCAACGGACTGAACGATCGCGCCGACGCGGGGAAGCACCTTCACCAGTCCCTTGCCTTGGGCGTCAAGCAACGCGTCCCGGACGACGCCCGCCTTCACGCCAAATCGGAGAGCTAGTTGTCGAATGGGCGGCAGTCGCTCGCCAGGTGCTAGACCGTCGTTCGCGATCAAATCGCCAAGCAGATCGACGACTTCCGACGCGTCGAAAGCCGAGGCGGCGGTGGTTTGATGACTCATCCAATTCCCTTCGTGCTGATAATCAGAAGCTGTTCTCAAGTTCAGCATAGATTGTACTCACGCGGCCAACTGATTGTCAACAATCTTGCCTGATCGATCAGTTAATGGTCAATGCTTCCTCCACAATTGCGCGATTGGGACGATGCAAACCATTCTTGAATGCCGCTTGGCTCTTTTGGAAATGTTTTCATCAAACAATTGATTATCAATATTCCGTCATCTATCATGCCCGGTTGAAATGTTGATTAAACAGACGGAGACCGAATCGCTGGGCCACTGCCGCATCCGAGTGCAGGCTTGCGATCTCAACGAAGTCAAAGCGTTGTCCATGTTGTCGGGGTCGTGTTGCTGCCTAATTCTTTTGGAGCTATGTCATGAGAATTGCGACATTCGTCACGCTTGCTGTCACGTTCCTCGGCTTGGCCAAGACCACGCAGGCCCAGATATTCACCGAGGACTTTAGCTCGTTCTTTTTGTCGGAGGGAACCGCCGGACAACCTGGTAACGGCATTGAAACGGATTGCGATCACCCCTTGCCGAATTGCGGCGTCCAGGCCGACAGCGGGCTCGATGTGTTTGGGTGGGGATGGGTCGAGGGATGGGTGGCAGAAGGACGTCATGCGGCTCACGCTGTGGACCTCGGCACCTTCGATGGAGATCCCAACTTCGCGCTCCAACTATTCTCGGGTATTCCCATTGATGTTGGCGGACCGTCGATGGCTGTTAATCCTGCGGTCATGATCTGGCAGGACAACGTGATCACTCTGCAGTCCGGCATTCCCGGCTCGAACCACTCGGGGCAGACCTACACATTCGACTTTGTTGCGAGCCCCGCCGTCTATCAGGCGCCTGCCCAAGTGACGACGGTCGACGACGGCCTGCTGATTGAAGTGCTGCGTGACGATGACACAGTGCTTGCCTCTCATGAACACTTGCCGGGGGATTGGGCGGGAGATCTTGAGCTTGTCGCCGACAGTTTTCAGTACGTGGGCGACGGCTCGGGCGATATTCGCCTGCGAGTCGGTCCCTCGAATTTCGGCAGCGGTCACTTCGGCGGAGCCATCGACGACCTGAAGCTGACCACTGACGCAGAGGTCTTTAGCGATGGGTTCGATGGTTTCACGGCGCCTCCTGCGAACTTCAACGGATTGCAGTTTGAGTCCGGTCTGCCGGTTGCCCACAGTGGAAACTTGCCCAATTGGGACAAGGAAGGAGGCGGAACGGTTCACATCGTGGATCGCGAATCGGTTCCCCCGCCGTCTGCCCAAGACCCCGCGGTCATGATCTGGCAGGACAACGTGATCACGCTCGAATCTGCCATTCCCGGTTCGAACAACTCGGGTCAGACCTGCACGTTAGACTTTGTTGCCAGCCCCGCTGTCTATCAGGCACCTGGACAAGTGACTACGGCAGATGATGGTCTGCTGATTGAAGTGTTGCGAGGCGACGATAGTGTGCTGGCTTCCCATACTCACATGCCGGGTGATTGGGACGGCGATCTTGAGCTCGTCCCCGATAGTCTTCAGTACGTAGGCGACGGCTCGGGCGATGTTCGCTTGCGCGTTGGTCCGTCGAATCCCGGCAGCGGTCACTTTGGCGGAGCGATCGACGACCTGAAGTTGACCTGCGACGGAGAGGTCTTTAGCGACGGTTTTGATGGCTTCTCGGCGCCGCCCGCGAACTTCAATGGCGTCCAGTTCCAGTCCGGTCTACCGGTCGCCCACAGTGGCGATTTGCCGAAGTGGACCAAGACGGGAGGCGGAGCGGTTCACATCGTGGATCGCGTTGAGGTAGAGCCACCAGAAGTGGCAAGCGATACGAACACGTTAACACTCGTCGAAGGCATTGACGCCAATGACGACGGAACAACCTATCAGCTCAGCGCGCGCATTGGCCCCAGCGTCTGGTCTGGCGCGGGACAGGCAACCACGGAAGATGATTTCATTACGATCGAATTGTTACGCCCAGATGATACCGTTCTCGCTAGTTTCGATGCGCGCCCGGAACCGTGGGATGCGGGCAACCCGGATGCTCAAGATTTGGATGCCGACGGCATGCTTGATACGCCCGTGCAGTTCGAATACACGGGTGACGGATCCGGTCCCGTACGCATTCAGATATTCGGCGCGGTGGGAGGAAGTAGACGGTTCGGCGGCGCAATCGACGATTTGGTAATCTCTCGTGCCTCAATCGTTGGAGATTACAACGAAAGTGGCGCACTGGATCCTCGAGACATGGATCTGTTGACGGCGGCCGTCGGCTCAGACGATCTGACGTTTGACGCGAATGGCGATGGCAGCGTTACGCCCGACGATCGAACGACATGGGTCCAGCAGCTTGCTAACACATGGTTTGGAGATTCCAACCTGGACGGCGAATTCAATTCGGGTGATTTGGTCGCGGTCTTCGCAACCGGAAAATATGAGCTGGATGAATTTGCGACCTGGGCTCAAGGAGATTGGAATGGTGACCAGCGATTCGGCAGTGGCGATTTGGTCACCGCCTTCGCAGATGGAGGTTACGAAGTAGGTCCGCGAAACGGTGTCGCAGCTGTGCCAGAACCATCGGCCGTGTTACTGTTGGTCATCGGCATGTTGTGCGTGTTGCGTCACCGAGTTTTTGCCGACCTAGGATGCGGATGATTGGACTGCCGAGAAGTGAAAGAGTGACAGTGAAAGAGTGACAGTGAAAGAGTGACAGTGAAAGAGTGACAGTGAAAGAGTGACAGTGAAAGAGTTAAAATGAGAACTGCAAAATGCAAATTCATTGTAACGTCGCTACGCGCCGGCGTTTTGTGCGTTAGCCTTTGCGGTGACAATCGACTTGCCAACGATATTGCACAGTTGTTGGGCTTCGTCCAGAAGCGGTAAGACTTGAGGCTCGGGTAAAAGTTCGGCCTTGAGTATCAGCTTGATCCAGGCGCGAGATTCCCGGAGTTCCTTTAAGGCGATACCTAGCTTATGAACAAAATCGCGTCTGCTTTCCGCGGCGCAGGCCTCTGCATAGTTTGGAGCAGGTGATGTCCCGCTACGAACAAGCTGTCCGGCGATATGTCGCCCCAAGCGAGAATCGGGCAATGATTCCACGGCGATTCCAACACGTGCAGCAAACGCCAGCAAACGATTTTCCAAATCCACGCCACGTCGTTCCCTATTGATCATCCTAAATGCCATCCTTCCTTGATGAATTCATTTTGCATTTTGCAGTTCTCACTTTAACTTTTTCAATCGCACGATGAGAATCCTCTATGAGTGTTTGCTGACGGATGCTCGGGACAACCATGAACTCAAATCTACGCCGTAGAGAATCTCATCGATTGCGCCGGCTCGTTGGCCTACGAAGCGTTCGTCATATCACTCAGCACTCATTCCGCCCGGCGCTCGAAAGTCTGGAGCCGCGGCAAATGCTGGCCGCGAATCTCACCGCGCACTGGTTGGCGCAAGACTTGAACGTTACCCTCGAGGACGGTCAGGCGATCGCCAGCTGGGTCGACTCAGTGAGTGGCGTGACGGCGGTGGCCCGGGGAACGCCTGTGCTTAAGCGAGACGTCCTCGCTGGGCAATCCGCCGTACGCTTTGATCCAAGTGACGATGCCGACTATTTTCGTATACCAGCAGCAGATAGTCCCATGTCGGGCGCAACGGACTATTCGATCGTCGTTGTTTTTGCGACATCGGCGCGGGAGCTGGGCAGCAATTCGCGGTTTTGGTTCGACCAGACGGGGCTGATCGACGCCAGTCAATTTGGATTCGCCGATGACTGGGGAATGTCCATCAACAATGTGGGGCAAGTGGCCGCCGGGATTGGCAACCCGTCGACAACGCAGCTCTCGACGGAAACGGGGCTCAATGATGCAAGGCATCACGTTGCCATCTACACGAAAGGTGGAGACACGCTTTCGTTGTACGTCGACGGTCAGGTCGACATCACCTCTGGCGTGTCCGAGGCGCCACGTGCTGCGCGCGAAGTGTGGGTAGGTGCGATTTCGGGCGGACTCCTTCACTACATGGGTGACATCGCGGAAATCCGGATCTATGACGACGATCTGACGACCGACGAAGCGACTGCTTTGAACGCTGACTTGCATGATCAATACTCCCATTCGCCACCTGTCGCCCAAGATGATGACTTCGAAGCAACCGAAGACATCCCCCTCGTCGTGAATCCACCCGGCGTGCTCGCGAACGACGCTGCCGATGGTGGTGACGCTCAACGAACGGCGAATCTTGTCGAGCAGCCCAGCAACGGCAGCGTGGAATTGCAGCCCGATGGTTCGTTCGTCTACTTGCCGTCGCCGGATTTCTTCGGAATGGATTCGTTTCGATACCGAGTGAGCGATGAACACGTCGTGACGGACACCATCTATACCGAGGATTTCGATTCAATCACTGGGTCACTCAGCGAGCATAACGGAAGTCAATTTGAAACCGGAATGCCCGTTCTCTTCGGTGGAAATCTGCGTGATTGGATCGAGTCCGGGGGCAATGCGGCGCACGCTGTGGACACCGCCAACGTAACGGCATGCGTTGAGGACTGCAGAGATGCACCAGACATCGTGAATCCTCGCGATTGGGCGGTCATGATCTGGCAAGATAACGTCATCAGATCACGCAACGCCATTGCTGAATCGAACATCGCAGGGATTGTTTACGCCGTCGATTTCGCCGCCAGCGCGGCCGTCTATCAGACGGGGAGTCAGCAGACGGAAAGTACCGACGGATTGCTGATCGAAGTCCTACGAGCTAACGACACCGTGTTGGCTTCCATGATCCATCGCCCCGGTGCGTGGACGGGTCGTACGGCGCTCGTCCCCAGTCGCTTCCACTATGTCGGTGACGGTGGCGGCGACATCCGGCTTCGAGTAAGTTCGTCCGCGCCTCGTAGCGGTCGATTCGGTGGAGCGATTGATCAGCTATCGGTATCGGTTGCGGCCGATCCGATCAGCATGGCCTCGGTAACGATTGACGTTCGTCCTCAACCGGATGCCCCTCAGGCTGTCGCCGACAGCTTCATTGTGGCACCCGACTCTGAGTCGTCCATACCTGCCGCGCGAGGTGTGCTCGCCAACGATTCTCATCCGGACGGAATTGCCTTCACGGCCCATCTAGTTGACGACGTTCAACACGGGGCGCTCTCCTTCGGGGCGGATGGTGCATTTCGCTACACACCGGAGCTAGGTTACGACGGCGTCGATCGTTTTCGATATCGGCTTGATGACGGTACGCGGCAGTCAGAGATCGTTACCGCCGAACTCGTGATCTCCGCAACGTCGGTTTTCATTTCCGAAGTTCTCGCTCACAACGACCGAGGACTTTCTACGCGAACGCGGTTGACGTCGGAGACTAATTTCGGCGGACGAAGCGTGCATTACGACTGGATCGAACTCACGAATCTGTTGACCGTTCCCGTCGATGTTGGTGGACTGCATCTCACGGACGATCTTGACGATCGCAAGAAATGGAAATTCCCTTCCGGTTCAGTGATACCGGCAACAGGAACTCTTGTGGTCTTTGCTTCAGGGCTCGATATCAAGGACCCTCCGTTGGATGAGAGCGGTCGGTATCATACGAACTTTCGGCTGGACGCGAGCGGCGAGTCTTTAGCCATCACGTGGGACGATGGCCAGTTGCTCGACACGCTGACCGATGTACCTCAACAGTTCACTGACGTTTCATACGGTGTGGGCATTGACGCACTCACGGGCTATTTCAAGGATCCTTCTCCCGGCCAACCCAATAGTGCGATCGACACCAAAGGGCCCGTGGTCTCGGGTGTTACCGAAAACCCAGGACCGTTGGCCGCTGGCCAGGAGTTAACGGTCACAGCTCAGGTGAGCAGCCGGAGTGCACCGGTCGATTCTGTGCAGTTGGTGTATGCGGTCATGTACGGCGCCGAGCAGACCGTCCCCATGGTCGATGACGCAACGGGAGGCGATGCTTCCGCGGGAGACGGACTCTACACGGGAGTCATTCCGGCCGTGGCGAACGCCGGAGAGATGCTTCGCTGGAAGGTTGTCGCGCGAGACCAGCACGAGAACATCACGCATGAGCCTCTCTTTCTGGATACGTTCTCACGCCGGCAATCTCCTGAGTATTTGGGCACGATCATTTCCGATCCTGACCGGGAAACTCAGCTGACGACTTTGCATTGGTATGTGCAGAGCCCTAGCAGAGCCGATCGAGAAAGCGGCACGCGGGCATCGGTCTATTTTGACGGCGAGTTCTACGACAATGTTTTTGTTCGTGTCCGGGGGGCTTCTTCACGAAGTGTGCGAAAGAAGTCCTACAAATTCGAGTTCAACGTTGGACACGATTTTCAATATGCATCGGATGCGCCTCGCGTGACCGAATTCAACTTGAACACGACTTTTCAAGACAAGGCCTATGTCCGACAGCAGTTGACGTACGAGTACTACCAAGATGCGGGAGCCGTCGCGAGCGACTCGGGCACATGGCGTGTTCAGCAGAACGGCGAATTCTTCAGCGTGGCGGCATTTGCGGAAAATGTCGATGCAGACATGCTGGCCCATCACGGACTCGATCCGGATGGAGCACTCTACAAACTAAACAACGGCAACGGCGTCAGCTCGCCTACGACAGGTGTCGAGAAAAAGACGCGGCAGCACGAAGACAACTCGGATCTACAGGATTTGGTGCGCGGAGTAAGGCGGACGAATCCAGACCGAAGTGAATACATTTTCGATAACATCGATCTGCCGGGGATGATTAGCTATTTGACGGCCGGAATTATCAGTCAAGATTTTGACCGTTGGCAGAAGAACATCTTTGTTTATCGCGACACCAATGGAACGGGGGAGTGGCTGACGATCGGCCATGACAAAGACCTGACCTGGGGCAATCGCTTCTTCGACGACGAAATCAGTGGTGATGGATTTACATTCGAGCGCAATCTCTCACCGGAAAGACGTCGGGCGCATCCATTCCAAACTGCGATCGCTCACAATTGTTGTGGCCCGAACATGAAGAATGATGCGCTGATCACCGACCCTCGCGTCCAAGAGATGTACCTTCGTTACCTGCGGACATTAATGGAGCAACAGTTGCAACCGCCGGGTACGCCGGTGGCAGAACGGAGGCTGGAAACACAGATTGACGAAATGGCCGCTGTGCTGGCACCCGATGCCACGTTGGACTTGAACAAATGGGGCGCGATTTACGGCCGACGAATCGACTTTCCCACAGCGATTGAAGATTTGAAAACCGCCTACTTGGACAAGCGCCGCGTTTACCTCTATGAGACCCATGGCCTGAACGGCCCCGCGGACTTTTCCGTGGGCATCCCCGGCCCTCAAGTGGGCAACCCGGAACTGATTGTTGGTGAGGTTGATTTCAATCCAGTCAGCGGCAACCAACGTCAAGAATACGTGCGCATCGACAACCCGCACGACGTTGCGGTTGACATATCTAACTGGCAAGTGGCCGGCCTGGTCGAGTTCACATTCCGGCCAGGCACTGTGATTCCCAGCCAGGATTCGATTTACGTTACGCCCGACGTGAGGGCATTTCGAGCAAGGGCTTCGGGACCGGGGGGAGGGCAGAAGTTGTTTGTCCAAGGGACCTACCAGGGGCGTCTTGCCAACGCGGGCGGCACGCTGCGTGTGGTCGCTGCCGATGGTGAGGTCGTTGCCCAGCACACTTACGTCGGTGATCAACCACCGGTCGAAGCCTCTTTGCGGATCAGCGAAATCCACTACAACCCGGCAGATCCAACAGAGCTGGAGATCGCTGCTGGACACGACAACAACGACGACTTCGAGTTCGTTGAACTCGTCAACATCAGCCCAGATGTCATTCAACTTGCTGATGCTCGGTTGACGCAAGTGACGTTAGCAGACCAACTGGAGGGCATTGGATTTGATTTCAGCAATAGCCCAATTACGCAACTCGCACCGGGCCAGCACGTGGTGGTCGTCGAAGATCTAGATGCGTTTGAGCTTCGGTATGGAAGCGATCTTCCCGTCGCGGGTCAGTGGAACGGTCAACTGAGCAACGGTGGCGAAACAATCACATTGCAGGCGGGTGACGCGACCATCCATCAATTCGCTTACGACGACGCCTGGTATCGGACCACCGACGGTCATGGCATGTCCCTGGAGATCGTCAATGCGTCAAACCCGGATGTGTCCAGGTGGGCCGTAGCCGATAGTTGGAGGCCAAGTAACGTTGTTGGGGGAACTCCGGGGGTGGCGCGTGGTCCTGCCGTGCCGGGGGACTTGGACGGAAGTGGACAAGTCGATGCCGACGATATTGATCTGTTGTCGGCTGCTCTCCGAGCTGGGAACGACGAAGTACGATTTGACTTGAACGCCGACGTACACGTGAATCAATCTGACAGGGAGCATCTGGTTCGTGACATCCTGATGACGGACTTCGGCGACACGAATCTGGATGGGATATTCGATTCGGCGGATCTCGTTAGCATCTTTCGAGTTGGCGAATACGAGGACGAAATCGCGAATAACTCCACCTGGAAGGACGGGGATTGGAACGGCGACGGCGAATTTGATACTGGCGATTTGGTACTGGCTTTCCAAGCTGGGAAATACGTACGCATCTAGCCAGCACGCGCGGTGAAGGCAGCCATTTCCAAGTTCGCCGAAAAAGGGGTCAGGCTTCTTTTCGCCGACCGGGGAAACGATCTCGAGGCGCGCTTCAACGCGTCATAGATTCCACCCGCCTTATCAGCAGGGGGTGACCGAGACATCCAAGCCGCATGACAAACAGGAACCTGCGATCAAAAACGGCTGGTACTTGGAAGCCTGAGCGTGAAAAAAGGGGTCAGGCTTCTTTTCGCCCATCGGGGAAACGAACGCGAGTCCGACCGCTTGCGCGCATCGTTGACTCGTTCCCATGAAGCCGCCGTGCTTTGTGCAGGGTTCGAAGGCGAGCCAACGATTGTCACTCGATACAGCAAGCGTAGGGAGGTATTCGGGCACGACAACAAAGAAGCCTGACCCCTTTTTATCAACTGCGCTCAAGTGTTTGACGCCTCTCCCTTCTTCACATAGCCATGGCTTTGAAGCCATTCCTTCATTGCGAACCGAGCTGCGTTGAACAACTGTGCTTGCATCTTGTCGGCTTCCGCAGCATGCTCGGAATCCGACGTGATGCCCATGTCGCCGTCGACCGCTGAGCCCGGATGGTCAGCGGCTCGTGTCCGGTTCTGGCGACGGAACAGTGCGCATCTGGGAAACCTCTCCTTTGGCGCAGCGCCTGGCGAGCGTTCGCGCTGCCGAGTCGATGCGTCCCTCGGCTAAAGCGATTGTTGACACCGTTTTCGCTGAAGAGCCTGACCCGAGCGTGGCCATTAAGCGCATTAAGACGAATGCTGATCTGACCCCGGTGTTGCGACAGCAAGCGCTGAACATGGCGTTGCGCCGTTCGGTCGCGATACGAAACGCAACATCCGATGCCGAACAGTAGAGTGACCTGAAGTCTGTCGTTACCTGTCAGAGAGCCTTGACGACGCGAACGGCAATTATTAAGTCCGAAAAACACCGGATCAACTCACTCCACGAACGTCCCTATCCGTGCGCAAAAAACAACCAATCGGTGTACTGCTGGTTGATCTGGTGGTTGATGTAAGTGACCGACTCGACTCGGACATGCTTGAAGACGGCATGAAGTGCATCGGCAAATGGAGAACTCTCCGCGTACGACCAGACCGCCAAGATTCCCTCGGCGGCTAGATGCCTCCGCGTGGCCTGCAAGCCAGGCAGGCTATAGAACGAGACGCTCTCCTCACCCAGACGCTCTTCCGGCGAGTGATCGACGTCGATCAAGATCAGATCGAAC
>CAJHYQ010001162.1_pt1 | contig 28290 bp, 25 predicted proteins | sample 9198721 | NCBI WGS metagenome assembly CAJHYQ01 (sample SAMEA7708357, study PRJEB35096) | sediment metagenome | biome: marine neritic benthic zone biome [ENVO:01000025]; feature: sediment [ENVO:00002007]; material: shallow marine sediment [ENVO:03000034] sea grass bed [ENVO_01000059] ... | reverse complement strand
TGACACAGTGATTGTGCAGATTGAAAATCAGGGTGACTCGTTCGTCTCGGGCATCAATTCCAAGACCGGAGAAACCCGTTGGCGACTAGAACGTCCGCATCTCGCCAACTGGTCTTCGCCCGTCGTGATGGAAGACGCGGCGGGAGAGCCGATCGTATTGGTCAAGTCTAGCAACGGTCTCGACGCCCATCACGCCGTTACGGGCGAGCAACTCTGGACCTTTGAGGTCGATGCTGGGGGCATTCCTTCGATTGCCACAATGGATGACTTAATCTTTCTACCAGCTGACGGCCTAACCATCCTCAAGGTGCAAGGGGGGAAGAAGCAACCTGAAGTTGTATGGTCGTCGCCACGCCTGCGGCCAGGGCCTGCAAGTCCAATTGTCTACCGCAACAAGATCTACTCGATGAACCGATCGGGAGTACTGACTTGTGCGGACATGGAAGAAGAGAAAGTCCAGTGGCAGTTGAGACTGAAGGGTACGTTTTGGGCAACACCTGTGTTGGCCGGTGGCTATATCTATTGCATCAACGACGGTGGTTCGGCTCACGTCGTCAGCACCGGTGATCAAGGTGAACTCGTTGCGACGTCGGAATTTGGTGACACGATCCAAGCGTCTCCTGCCGTCGCTGACAACGGGCTCTTTGTCCGCAGTGATAAATACCTTTGGAAGATCTCTTCACGTTAGGCAGCACTTTGGACTCGGTACGCATTCAACCGGCATCCACCGTTGGCGGTAAGATTCGACCACCAGGCTCCAAGAGTATCACCAATCGGGCGCTTGTCTGTGCGGCGCTCGCAACTGGCGAGTCAACTCTGTTCGGTGCGCTGGACAGCGATGACACAGGTGTGATGATTGATGGTCTGAAGCGGCTTGGCATCAAACTCGCTGTCGATGCTGACAAGTCGCTCATCACTGTCGAAGGTTGCGGAGGCAAATTTCCCGCTGATGCGGCCGATCTGTTTGTCGGCAACAGCGGAACCACGATCCGTTTCCTAACAGCTGCCGCCACGCTCGGTTCGGGAGAGTTTCGCCTGGATGGCGTCCCACGTATGCGTGAGCGCCCGATTGTCGATTTGCTCAATGCACTGCGACCACTTGGCGCTCAGATTGAAACCGAACAGTCAAGTGATTGTCCGCCTGTCGTGGTCAACGCGCGGGGACTGGACGGTGGAACAACATCGATTCGCGGTAGTGTGTCAAGCCAATACCTGAGTGCACTGTTGATGTCCGCGCCGTACGCGAAATCCGACGTCGTGATCCAAATCGATGGGGAACTCGTGTCGAAGCCCTACGTTGCCATGACGCTCGCGGTGATGGAATCGTTCGGCGTCCGAGTGAGCCACGACCAGTCACAGTTTCGAGTTGATTCCGGTCAGCGATATCAAGGAAAGGCATACCAGATCGAGCCGGACGCATCAGCCGCCAGCTATTTCTGGGCCGCGGCAGCCATCACCGGTGGAAGTATTACCGTTAGCGGACTAGGCCAAGACTCGCTGCAGGGAGATGTTGGATTCTGCGATTGCCTCCAACAGATGGGATGCCATGTCGAATACCTTAGCGACGAGATACGCGTCACTGGTGCCGCGCTACGGGGGATTGCGGTCGACATGAACGCGATCAGCGATACAGTTCAAACGCTTGCCGCTGTTGCACTCTTCGCCGACGGCCCGACACGAATCACCGGCGTGGGCCACATTCGACACAAAGAGACCGATCGCATCGGAAATCTGGCGACGGAATTGAGAAAACTTGGCGCAGAGGTCGAGGAATTCGAGAACGGACTGGAAATTCGCCCCAATCAACTACGCGGAGCGACGATCGAAACTTATGACGATCATCGGATGGCGATGAGTTTATCGCTTGTCGGGCTGAGGACGCCCGACGTGGTCATTCTAGACCCCGGGTGCACGAGCAAGACATACCCGAATTTCTTCAGCGATCTAGATTCTGTCTCTAGAACGGGCTAAGACGCCGATCGCGCTCGCCAGTCATTCGCGCTGGCCATTCATCGCCAAGCGTGAACGCGGACGGTCTCCAACAACTCGTTGGCACGATCAAGAAGTTTGTCATGAGAAACCGTCGTGTCTTCCAGAGCCGCAGGGTCACGCGCTTCGAACTCACCCCGGCAGTGTCGGCAGACAACGGTCCGTCCCAAGTACTCGACGCGAACCTGAAGGCTCCGCCCGCACTTTGGACACTCCTGATAGTAGAAGGCACTCCTTGGCATGACAGTATCTCCCTAACATCGCCCTTTAAAAAAAGCGGTCAAGCGGCCACAAGCATAACAAAATCGTATTCAACTCTCAATAAAAACCGGGGGTTTTGAACGCTCGTCAAGCAGAATTGTGTCAGGAAAAACCGCAGATGATCGTATTGAAGGTCCGCTAAGGAAGTCGTTTCGCAACTAAGAAGCCCACTTTGCAGCTCATAAGACCGTGATAACGGAGCTAAGCGTGCGATCGAACGGGCTGGGGAATCAGCTGGGGTCAATTCGAATCTACCGGTCGATCTATATTCGGCATGATCGAGAGCTTATCAAGCAGAAAGTCCAAAATATGACGCCGACAATAATCGCTGTGATCGATCTTGATCATCAACCCGCATCACAGCGATTGGCGAACGATCTGATAGCCCAAAAAGAAGATTCCAGCGTCGACAATCAGATGACTTATCCAAGGCGCGTAGAGCGATTTGGTATTGTCATACAGCCACGCCCAGAATAGCCCGCCGACAGCGACGGAAAGGGAGAAGACGTAGGTAATCGGCGAGGCCCACCCAAAATAGAATCCCAGCACGATGACGTGGTGCGCCATGAAGCCGAGGCTGGAGACGATCATGGCCACGCTCAGGCTGCAGCGTTCACGCAGCTGACCAAATACGAACCAGCGCCAGTAGTACTCTTCCAGCAACGAGTGGATGAGCGAATAGAACAGGGCCAGCAAGCAGAAGGCAATCGGTGACGTAACGCCAAAATCCTCAACCTTTTCAATGATGGGTCCGCTGGCCGCATCCACGATCCCGTTGGGTACAAGCACAAAATGAAAGAGCAGCAACATCCCGGCTACGACAGCGAGGCCGAAGCCAATGGCGATCACCAAGCCTTTGCGATCCGGACGAGTCAGCTGCAGTCTTTGACGCTGGACCCACAGCACCCAGATGGCTGGGAATGCGAACTGAATCAGCTTGCCAAGGGTGTAAACCGTCTGCTGAATCGCGGAAGAAAACTCCGCGAAGGCCATGAAGTAAAGCCACGTGAGCAGGCTCGGGTAGACAAGTGCGAAGCCAATGCCTAGCCGGTTGTGTCGCCCATTTGGTTTCATGAGGCTTGGTCCTGAGTCTTGAGGCGTGGATTGAAGGCCTCAAATCGCGAATTTCCGCAAAGTGTTCCGGTTAGGCAAGCTGCTGAAAGCATTCGACATGCAGCGATTGCACCGTGGCTATCTGTGCAACATGAGTCTTGCCCCCAAAGTACCGATGAATCATTACGGCGATTAGCCTCACATCCCGAAAAACGAAACGAAATCAGGCCGAGATGCGACCACGATCCGTTCGATCCATCATTCAACAGACGTTTGCCAGTCTGACGTCTGAGCAGTGCGTGATTACAGAAGAAACGCTCTTGATTCGCAATGGTCATTATTGCGGTCAGCGATTTCATAGCGGTCATTTGACCGCCGTTTGGTTCTTGGAAGAGGACCAGATCAAGTTCCACGATGGCGACGGCAGCCTGCTGTTGGTCGTCAAGCCCAGCGAGAGCGAGTGGTCGACGTCCCGAGCCGCTTAGACCAGCAGAAGGATCGCCTGGTTGGCGAACCTTCCTTTCGCCGCGCGATCAACGGCTACTTGCTGTCGCCCGACTTCTTCTTTGGCTTCTTCGATTTATCCTTCGACTTGGAACCCGAATCGCTCGACTTCTCGGCTGATTCCTTTTCTGCTTTGGCGCCCTTCTTGTACGACTCGCTGCGATAATCGGTCTGGTAGAAGCCGGAGCCTTTGAAGACTACGGCTGCGCCCGTGCCGAACAGTCGCCGCAACTTGGGCTTGCCACAGTCGGGGCACTTGCGTTTGAGTTTGTCACTGATCGACTGAAACAGCTCAAAGGCATGGCCGCAAGCGTCACATTCGTAATCGTAGGTGGGCATATAGGGTTCTCACAAGAGAGTCTGCTTCGTCTCGAAACCTGGGCAGGGTTATGCGTCGCTGGGTGGGCCGGTCGACACGACGACTTGAGCAGGTCGGATGATGCGGTCGTGGAGTTTGTAGCCGTTCAGATTGACACGAACCACGACGCCTTTGGGAAATTCGGTGCTCGGTTCCTGCGCCACCGCTTCGTGTTGCGTTGGGTCAAAGTTCTCACCGACCGCGGAAACGCGCGGGCAGTTATGGCGCTCGAGCACGTCCAGCAATTGATGGTGGACCATTTGAAAGCCCTGCAGCAATCCGCTGTCGGCTTGATTCGCTTGGTTTGCGGCATCAATGGCTCGTTCGATATTGTCGAGGACTGGTAGCAGGTCACTCAGGAGCGCTTGAGTCGAGAACTTTCGCTCGTCCTCTATATCTCTTCGAGTGCGGCGACGGAAGTTCTCTAATTCGGCTTGTGAACGCAGGTAGCGATCTTTCGCTTCGTTCAACTCGTGCTTGAGACGATCCAGATCGTCGGTCAATTCCGAATCACCCGTGGTGTCGCCAACTGATCCACCGTCTGTGCTCTCGGTGTTTAACGAGTTGTCGTGCTCCTGTGGGTCAACCACTTTTCAATCTCCTATTCCGATGTCAGATTCTGATCTGATGGACTCAGGTAGTCCTTGAGCTTTTTCAGGAACGACTTCCGTCGCGGGCTTACATGCTTGTGTTCAAGTTCGGCGAGTTCACGCAACAGTTCATCCTCTCGTTCGCTCAATTTCTTGGGCACTTCGACATAGGTTTGAACAATCAGATCGCCCATGAAACCGCCACGTGGGTCAGGCATGCCTCGTTGTTTGAGTCGAAACGTTTCACCGGACTGGGTACCCTTTGGAACGGTCAGCTTATCGGGACCATCAAGCGTTGGAATTTCAATCTCAGCGCCCAGCACGGCTTGGGTATAGGCGACGGGCACTTCGACAAAGAGATGGATTCCATCACGCTTGAAGAGCGGATGTGCTCGCACCCGAATCAAACAGTAGCAATCTCCGGGAGGTCCGCCATCGGGACTGGGTTCGCCTTCACCGGTCAACCGGACTCTCATCCCGTCGTCAACTCCGGCGGGAATGGCGACCTCCAAATCAACACGCTTGGCGACAAAACCACGCCCGCGGCAGCTTTCGCAGGGATCCGTGATTACTTGTCCCGCACCGTGACAGCTCGGGCAAGTCGTTTGCACGCGCAAGATGCCGGCGGATTGGACAACCTGTCCATGGCCGTTGCATCGCCGGCACGTCGCACCGGTTGACCCCGGCTTGCTACCGCTTCCGCGGCAGGTGGTACAGGCTTCGTTGCGATCGAACTGAACCGTTTTTGTCACGCCCTTGGCGGCTTCGGCCAGGTGTAGCAAGACCTCGCACTTGACGTCGGCACCGCGATGTCGTCGTCGGCCGCGACCCCGCCCACCTCCGAAGAGGTCGCCAAACAGGCCACCACCAAATAAGTCACCGAAGGCGTCGAAGATATCCTCAACGTTGTCGAACCCCGCGCCGCCATTGGTGCCTTGGACACCCGCATGGCCGTAGCGGTCGTATCGAGCTCGCTTTTCGGCGTCGCTGAGTACTTCGTACGCTTCGGCCGCTTCCTTGAAGGCGAGAGTCGCTTCTTCGTCACCCGGATTACTGTCTGGGTGATATTTGATCGCCAGCTTTCGGTAGGCCGTAGAGATCTCACCGTCCGACGCGCTGCGGCTCACGCTGAGCACTTCGTAATAGTCCCGCTTTGTCGCCATAGAGGCCATCTTATCAGTGGCTTGAGCTCCTTCTCAGCGCAAGCGTCCAGAGCTAGTTCTACTTACCAAAGGTTCCGGCAAAATATAGCTTAAAGCCCTGGAAAACTATGGTTTCTTGGGCCGCCACGAAATGGGCCACTTCCGCGGAAGTGGCCCAATGGGTTTCCCGATCACGTCAATGGCAGGGCTACTGCACACTGCCTTCCACGCGTTGCTTTTCCTTATCCTCTTTGTCGAAGTTGGTTACGAGTGCCTCTGTGGTCAACAGCAGACCGGCAATACTGGCAGCATTGCTAAGAGCCGTACGAACGACCTTAGCCGGATCGATGATCCCTGCTTTGAACATATCGACGTAAGTGCCGGTGTTGGCGTTGTAGCCAGTATTGGCCGGCTTCTCCGACACCGTGTCTACCACCACCGAACCGTCAATTCCGCCGTTGTCGGCGATCTGCTTGAGCGGTGCGGACACGACGTTGAGCACCAGATCGACGCCAATTTTTTCGTCGCCCTTGGCGGCACTACGCGAATTACTCACCGCTTCGCGACATCGCAGCAAGGCGACGCCGCCACCCGGCAAGATGCCCTCTTCGACTGCCGCACGCGTAGCGTGCAGTGCGTCTTCGACTCGCGCCTTCTTCTGCTTCATATCGGCTTCGGTCTCAGCACCTACCGAAATGATTGCGACACCACCGGTTAATTTGGCCAGTCGCTCTTGCAGTTTCTCGCGATCGTACTCACTGTCGGTCTGATCGATCTGACGCTTGAGTTGGGCAATCCGCTGCTGGACGTCGGCAGTCTTGCCAGCGCCCTGAACGATTGTCGTATCACTCTTGTCGATCGTGATCTTCTTGGCGCTTCCAAGCTGTTCCAGCGTGAGGCTCTCGAGTTGAACGCCTAAATCTTCGCTGATCAACGTGCCACCAGTTAGCACGGCGATGTCGCCGAGCATGGCCTTACGTCGATCACCAAAGCCGGGAGCCTTGACGGCACAAATGTTTAAGACGCCACGCAGTTTGTTGACAACCAAAGTCGTCAACGCCTCGCCATCTACGTCTTCGGCGATGATCAGCAGCGGCTTGCCAGCCTGACTGACCTTCTCGAGAATTGGCACGAGATCGCGAAGACTACTGATCTTCTTCTCGTGAATCAGGATCAGGCCATCTTCCAGGTCACAAACCATTTCAGCGGGTTTGTTGATGAAGTAGGGCGAGATGAAGCCCTTGTCGAATTGCATGCCTTCCACGATTTCGAGCGTCGTGTCGGCAGCTTTACCTTCTTCGACGGTAATCACGCCATCCTTGCCAACCTGCTCTAGAGCATCGGCCAACAGTTCGCCAATCGTCATGTCGTTATTGGCACTAATGGCGCCGACATTCGCGATCTCGTTCTTGCTGGAAACCGGCTTTGCCATTTCATCCAGCTGATTTTCGACTGCACCAACGGCTCGGTCGATGCCACGACGAATCGCTGCTGGATTACTGCCGGCCACAATGTTGCGAATGCCTTCCTTGTAGATGGCTCGCGCCAGAACGGTTGCGGTTGTCGTCCCGTCACCGGCCAAATCAGAGGTTTTGCTGGCGACTTCGTTCACCAACTTGGCCCCCATGTTCTCAAAGCGATCCTCGAGTTCGATCTCCTTAGCGACCGTCACTCCGTCCTTGGTCACGGTCGGGCCACCGAATGACTTATCGATGATCACATTTCGCCCGGTCGGGCCCATGGTTATCGCCACAGCATCCGCGAGTTTATTGACACCGCGAAGAACTTTGGCTCGTGCTTGATCTTCAAATAGCAGCTGTTTCGCCACGCTTGTCGTTCCTTATGTTCGGGTTTCGTTCCAGCCGAGCGGTCGCATCGCAACCGCGGAACGTTTTCTTACGGAGCCAATCAGCCCAACACTTTGGCCAGAATATCGGTCTCACGCAGAATCTTGACGTCGTCACCCTCAACTTCAATGTCCGACCCACCGTACTTGCCGTAGATCACTTCGTCGCCCACCGAAACCGAGAGCTCGCCACGCTTGCCGGTGTCCAACAGCTTGCCAGGACCGACTGCAACGACCGTTCCACGCTGTGGCTTTTCCTTGGCTGTATCCGGGAGCACAATGCCGCCAGCGGTGGTCTCTTCGGCTTCGATTGGCTCCACAACGACGCGATCGTCTAGAGGTCGAATCTTGATTTTCTTAGCCATCGAATAGTCTTCCTTTATCTATGTGTTTCAGTGTTTGCTGGATTGGTTGAAAGAGTGTGAGCGAGGTGAGTCGGCTTACATCATGCCGCCCATGCCGCCCATGCCACCCATGCCACCCATGCCACCCATATCCATTCCGCCCATGCCACCCATGCCACCCATGCCGTGGTCATGATGGTCGCCACCTTCTTCTTCCTCTTCCTTCGGGATTTCGGTGACGAGTGAGGATGTGGTGAGCAACAGGCATGCGACGCTCGATGCATTCTGCAGGGCCGCGCGAACAACTTTGGCCGGGTCGATGACCCCGTCGGCGACCAGGTCACCGTAGTTGCCGGTGTCGGCGTTGTAGCCTTCAGTCTTGCCCTTGAGCTGTCGGACGCGGTTGACCACGACAGCGCCATCGGATCCGGCGTTGGAGGCGATGGCTCGTAGTGGATAATCGAGAACGTTCGCTACGATTTTTGCGCCAAGTGCTTCGTCACCTTCGAGCTTGAGCCTCTTCAGTGTGTTCTCGCAACGAATCAGAGCGACACCACCACCAGGAACGATGCCTTCATCCAGCGCTGCTTGCGTTGCCGACTTTGCGTCTTCGAGCAACGCCTTGCGTTCTTTCATTTCGGTTTCGGTGGCCGCACCGCAGTTGATCTGAGCAACGCCACCGGCAAGCTTTGCCAATCGCTCTTGTAGCTTCTCGCGATCGTATTCACTGTCGGTACTCGAGATCTCATTTCGAATCTGGTCAGTGCGACCAACGATCTCGTCTTTCTTTCCGCCTCCGCCAACGATCGTCGTCTCTTCAGTCGTGATCTTCACTTTGCGAGCCGTGCCAAGATCGCTCAATTGAACGCCGTCCAGTTCGATGCCGAGATCCTTGAAGATCGCGGTACCACCGGTCAAGACAGCGATGTCACCTAACATCGCCTTGCGCCGATCGCCGTAGCCTGGGGCCTTCACGGCGCAGACATTCAGGATGCCTCGCATCTTGTTGACGACGAGCGTTGCCAACGCCTCACCCTCGACGTCCTCGGCGATAATCAGCAGCGGCTTATTTGCTTTGCTGACGGCTTCCAGGATTGGCACGAGCTTCTTCGCGGAAGAGATTTTTTCTTCGAAGAGCAAGAGCAAACAACTTCCCAACTCAGCAACCTGCTCGTCGGGGTCCGTCACAAAGTGAGGGGATAGAAAACCGCGGTCGAACTGCATGCCTTCAACGACTTCGACCGTTGTCTCACTACTGCGTCCCTCTTCGACGGTGATCACGCCGTCTTTTCCGACCTTCAAGAAGGCGTCGGACAGAACGCTGCCGATCGTGCTGTCGTTGTTTCCAGCGATGGTCGCGATTTGCTGAATCTCTTTGCGACTCTTGCCATCGATTGGGCTGGACATTTTCTCAATCGCGGTCGCCAGAGCGTCGACGGCTTTGTTGATGCCGCGGGACAAAGCCATTGGGTCGGCACCCCCGGCGATCATCTTGAGCCCTTCGCGGTAGATGCCCTCGGCCAGGACCGTGGCCGTCGTGGTCCCGTCACCCGCGACGTCGTTGGTTTTGCTGGCGGCCTCCTTAACGAGCTGGGCCCCCAAGTTCTCAAACGGGTCATCCAGCTCGATGTCTTCGGCGACGGTCACGCCATCCTTGGTGATTTTGGGAGAGCCCCAACCCTTGTCCAAAACGGCATTGCGGCCGCGGGGCCCAAGGGTACTTTTTACGGCTCGCGCCAGTTTCGACACGCCTGAGAGCAGTGGTTGGCGTGCTTCGTCTTCAAAAACCATTTGCTTGGCCACGACAGATTTCCTCCTGCAAAGTCATCCGGAGTCTCGAAGCGAATGACCGATGCCATTCGCTTGTGCTATACGCAGTCGGTCTCGACAGACGCTGAGACCGAAATGGCAGTCGTCACACAATTTTTTCCCTCCCTTATGCAAGCTCCGTGCCAACCTGTCTGCGTCATCCCTAACCAGTGTTCTGGCAAGAGTTTGTAGTCGAAGCCAGCGAAAGGCCATGAGGCTGCCGGATTGGCAAATCGACGCGGACTGTCAATATGGCAGCAGGAAGGGCAAGTGGTCAGCCTAGGGGGTGAAGTCCTCGTTGCCGCTCAGGCTCAGCACGAATGCGGCGAGCAGATCGGCGGCCCGATCAATATCTTCCAGCGAGATTGTCTCAACCGCGCTGTGCATATAGCGGTTGGGAACACTCACCAATCCGGTGGCCACTCCGGCCCGTGTAATCTGCAGTGCGTTGGCATCGTTTGGGGTGGCCCGCCCGATGGCCGCCAACTGGTAGGGCAAGTTGGCCGATTCTGCTTGGTCAATCAGCCGTTGCGTGACAACTGGATTCATATTCGGGCCGCGGTAGATCACCGGTCCGGACCCAAGCTTAACGTCGCCTTGCTGGTTTTTGTCGATCGACGGGCAGTCGGTAGCGTGGGTGACGTCGACGGCGATGCCAACCTGCGGATCGATGCCATAAGCACTGGTGTGGGCCCCTCGCAGACCAATTTCCTCCTGCACCGTCGAAACGGCAAAGACCGCACAATTAAGATCGTTTTCGCTACAGCGACGAAGGGCCTCGATGACAACCCAAACGCCTGTGCGATTGTCCATTCCGGGGGCGTTGGCCAGTTGATTTCGCATCGGCTGGAAACCGAGTTGCAGGGTCACCGGGTCTCCAACTCGAACCACCTCCTGGGCGTCTTCCTTGCTGGACGCCCCGATATCTAGCCACAGATCCTTCTGTTGGACGACTTGTTTCCGCTCCTCATCTGTGAGTAGGTGGATCGGCTTTCTCGAGATCAATGCGGGAACCGGGCCCGACGCCGTCCAGATGGTCATTCGCTGTCCGACCAACTGCTGCGGATCCCAGCCGCCAATGGTTTGCGAGTAAATGAACCCATCAGCGTCGATATGCGTCACGATCAGCCCAATCTGATCGCAGTGGCCGGCGAACATGACACGCATCTTCGCATCCGGATTGAGTCCGACTGATACATTGCCGTGCGTATCGGTCTTTACATGATCGGAAAATGATTGGACATATTGACGGACGACTTCTTGGATCTGGCTTTCGTAGCCCGAGGGCCCCGGCGTTTGGAGCAGTGTTTGCAGGAAGTCGCGTGCGGCGGGAAGCATGGTATTTCCTTTCTTGGCCGCCCGAGGGGCTGGCTACGACGCTATCGATTCGGTTTCGAATTGCCGCTCGACAGTATCCCGGAACTGTGCGGCGAGACAACCGCAAACCTGAAGTTACGCTTGACGTTGCGTCGCTGGTCGACCTACGATAATCCGTTTCGATCATCCGTTCGGCCCGTCGGAGGGTCGAAGCTGTGGTAGTGCGAGCAATTGATGAACGGCACAAAGGTTGCCATCATCGGTCTTGGTACGGTCGGGACCGGTGTGGCCAAAATCTTACTGGAACAGAGCGACCGCGTGACTCGGCACGCGGGTCAACCGGTTGAATTGGCGAAGATTGTCGTCCGCGACCTCAAAAAACCACGCGATTGTGATGTGTCACCGGAAATTGTGACGTCCGAGCTGGAGGAGGTTACGAAAGATCCGGAGATTGGCGTGGTTGCTCAGCTCATCGGCGGAATCGAGCCCGCACGCACGATCATGCTGAAGTTGTTGGAGAGCGGTAAGGACATTGTAACCGCAAACAAGGCGCTGCTGGCTGATCACGGCCCCGAACTGTTTGATCGTGCCCGCGAACTTGGGCGCTCGATTGCATTCGAAGCATCAGTGGCCGGCGGCGTTCCGATCATTACCAACATTGGTCAATGTCTGGCCTCAAACCAAATCGTTTCGCTACGGGGCATTCTCAACGGAACCAGCAACTTCATCGTCTCGCAAATGGAAGAGCATGGCGCCGATTATTCCACGGCGGTCACCGAGGCACAGCGACTTGGATACGCTGAGGCGGATCCGACGATGGATGTTGATGGAACCGACGCGGCTCAAAAGCTCGCGATCCTAGCCCACCTGGCGTTCGGGGCGCACGTCAATTGGCCTGAAATTCCCCGCATTGGCATCGACGGACTGGATCCAACCGAGCTGCGCTGGGCCCAGGACTTGGGGTATCGTGTCAAGTTGCTGGCGGTTGCGCGACTGAATAACGAAATGCTGGAACTGCACGTGTCTCCCACCTTGGTCAAAATCGGCACTCCGCTCGCCGAGGTTCGTGCTGCCAACAACGCGATTAGTGTTGTGGGTGACATGGTCGGACGCGTGTTTTATCACGGAGCTGGCGCTGGCCAGTTGCCCACCGCATCCGCCGTTGTCGCTGATTTGATCGACACGGCGGTCGGACGAACCCAGATTACGTTTCGGACACTCGAATTGTGGTCCAATACGGCGCCTCGCGTCGATCTTTCGCACCACGCAGACGTGGCGGGACGGTTTTATCTCCGATTTACCGTGGAAGATCATCCAGGTGTTTTGTCGGATGTGGCCGGAGCGCTCGGTCGCCACAAGATATCGATTGCGTCCGTCATTCAACGCGAATTGGACGAACCATCGGCCAGCGGTGACGACGTTTCGTTGGTCATCATGACCCATACAGCCAACGAGGGTCGAGCGGACGCGGCCGTCGCGGAGATCGATCGGCTGCCGTCCGTTCGCGCTGGAAGTGTTCGCATGCGTGTCCTGGATTGATCCGTTTTTGGGTCTTGGTAACGACTTCATGAAATACGCGATTGTGATACCCGACGGATGTGCCGACGAGCCACAGGACTCACTCGGCGGTCGTAGTCCCTTGCAAGCGGCGAGCATCCCAGCAATGGACGAAATCGCAGCACTTGGCCAGGTCGGTCGCGCGTCGAATGTCCCCGACCATCTTCCGGCCGGTTCAGCCGTCGCCAACATGAGCTTGCTCGGTTATGACCCCGAGCGGCACTTCACCGGACGAGCACCGTTGGAGGCGTGCGCCCAGGGCATTGCCTTAGCCGAGCAAGACTGGGCAGTGAGATGCAATTTAGTCACGATTCAAGACCAGGTGATGAAAGACTTCACCGCGGGACACATTTCAACGGATGAAGCCAAACGGCTATTGGAATCGGCTCAACAGGAACTCGCCACGGAGAATCTGGAATTCATTCCCGGCGTGAGTTACCGCAACCTGTTGATCTATCGCGGTACGGACCAACCGGCACCGTTTTCGAACGAGACGCGTTGCACTCCGCCGCACGACCTCACCGACAAGAAGGTCACCGACGATTTTCCGCGTGGACCAGGAAGTGACTGGCTGAACGAATTGATGGAAGCCAGTTTTCATTTGTTCGCTGAGCATCCGGTGAATCGCGAGCGTGGTGCTGCTGGTCAACTTCCGGCGACCAACATTTGGCTGTGGGGACTCGGTCGAAGTCCGACCTTGCCAAGTTTTAAGGAAGTCTACGGCATCCAAGGCAAAATGATCACGGCCGTTGACCTGCTTCGCGGCATCGCTGCCCTGATCGGCTGGCATCGCATCGAAGTTGAAGGGGCGACCGGGTACACCGACACCGACTATGCTGCGAAAGGACGAGCGGCGATCGCGGCGCTTCCCGACACAGACCTGATCTGTGTTCATGTCGAGGCAACTGACGAAGCCTCTCACGAAGGCGACGTTGATGCGAAGGTGACGGCGCTTGAATCAATCGATCGTGATATCGTTGCCCCGTTGCACGAAGCACTCCGGCAACACGGCGAGTATCGCATTCTGGTGAGTCCTGACCATCCCACCCCATTGCGAACAAAAACTCACAGTCATGGTTTCGTGCCGTTTGCTATCGCTGGACACGGCATTACCGCCGACGCTTTTGATTCTTATGATGAAGCGTCAGCCGGCAAAAGCAAATTGGCTTTTGATCAAGGCTATCAGCTGATGTCCAGCTTTCTTAAGACCTAGATTGTCGTGATTGAAGGTCGCATCCAGCTCAATGCGACTTAATGGGAAAGAGGGTATTGATCGTGCCATTGATCGTGCAAAAGTTTGGTGGAACGAGTGTTGCGGACACGGAAAAGATCCTCGCTGCGGCTCGCAAGGCGATTCGAGCCCAGCAGGAGGGCAATCAGGTGGTCATGGTGGTTAGCGCCATGGGCAAGAACACCGACATGTTGGTGGAGTTGGCTGGCGAGATCACGGAGCGGCCCCCGGCTCGTGAAATGGACATGCTGCTTTCTACCGGTGAGCAGGTCAGCGTCGCCCTGATGGCGATGGCGATCGATTCGCTAGGGTTTGAGGCCGTCAGCCTCACCGGCTCGCAAATCGGAATTCGCACCGACAGCACGCACACCAAGGCCCGCATCCAGTCCATCTCGACCGAGCGTCTGCAGCGCCATCTCGAAGCAGGACATATTGTCATTGCCGCCGGATTTCAGGGGATCGACGAGGACCTCAACATCACGACGCTCGGGCGTGGAGGCAGCGATACGACGGCTGTTGCGCTGGCCGCTGTGTTGCAGGCAGACGCCTGCGAGATCCACACCGATGTGGATGGCGTCTACACCACGGATCCCAGACTCATGCCGGAAGCTCGTCGAGCAACCCGCGTTAGCTACGACGAGATGCTGGAACTGGCTAGCCTCGGTGCCGGTGTCATGCACAGCCGATCTATTGAGTTTGCCAAGAAGTTCTCGGTTCCGATTCACGTCCGCAGTAGCTTCACCGATATTCCGGGAACCATTATTGTGGCCGAACCTGAGGTCGACGGACGTGCGGTCAGCGGTGCGGCGTTGACACGTGATGAGGCGCGCGTGACAGCGGCCGGCGTCCCCGATGTTCCCGGTACGATTTACGAGATCTTTTCTCGCATCGCGAATAACAATGTGACCGTCGACATGATCGTGCAGAACGTGGGAGACGAGGGTCATGCCGACATTTCCTTTACGGTCCCACGTGATGAATTAGCGGTAACGATTGAAGCCGTTGAGGACGCTCAGTCCGTCGTCGGAGATTTTGATATCACCAGTGATGACAACGTGTCCAAGGTTTCCGTCGTCGGGCAGGGAATGGCAACTCAGTCCGGTATCGCCGATGCGATGTTCGGTGCCTTAGCAGCTGCGGAAATCAACATCCAAATGATCACGACCAGTGAGATTAAGATTTCGGCACTCATCGAACGTGGTCAAGCGATCGCGGCTCTGCGTGCGGTTCACCAGGCATTCGAACTCGACAAGGAGCCGGAGGGTATCTCCGCCGTCGCCGCATCAAATAAGGTGGCGAAAAAGTCGAGTGATGCCGTCGATGTCGTGCGTCGTCTGCAAGGCATGGAAGAGCTAACGATCGACGACATCTCTTTGGATGGTAGCCAAGGTCGAGTGACGATCTTTGGTGTGCCCAATACACCGGGAGTTGCCGAACAGGTGTTTCGTGAGATTGCAAAGGCTGGAATCTTTGTCGATATGATCGTCCAAAGTAGTCCGGTCAGCGGCGAAGCCAATCTCAGCTTCACCGTTCATCGAGAAGACATCCAGCGCAGCGTGGCGGTTGCCGAGTCGCTGATGTCGGAATTCCCTAGCTTGCGAATCACAAGTAGCCCAAACGTCGCCAAATTATCTGTTTCGGGCATCGGATTGCGCAGCCACACGGGCGTCGCCATTCGGATGTTTCGGGCTTTGTCGCAGGCAAAGATCAATGTGGCGATGATCAATACCAGCGAGGTTCAGGTGAATGTTGTCGTCGATGGTGCCCATGGCAAACAGGCACTGGCTTCACTCGAAAAAGCATTCGATGACGTTCGAAATCACGATGCGTAAGCGTGCAGCCTGGTTCTTGGCCGATTTGTTTGGCTTACGACGGTAAGCTAGGAGCGTGATGCCCAATCGGCACAACTACGATGCAGTCTTCAACCACGGACGATCTGCCCACCGTCGGAAGTCAGTTGGGTGAGATCGTATTGATCGTTCTGCTGCTGTTCGTCATCGGCAGTGGCCTGCCACCGGCCGTCAATGAGGTGCACTACTTGGGAAAGGCCAAGCACCTTTGGTCGCCCGATTGGTGCGCTCAGGACGCATTCTTGCAAAGCGCCGATGCCCATCTCGTGTTCAGCTGGGTCTACGGGTGGGTTACCACGTTGACTACGTTGCCCGCCGCGGCATGGATTGGGCGTGCCATCGGCTGGATCCTGTTGGCGATCGCTTTTCAGCGGCTATCCTCGTCGATTGTTCCGCAACGCGGTTATAGCATTCTCTCCGCTGCCATCTGGATGACTCTCGTCCATCGGTTTCACATGTCTGGCGAATGGCTAGTTGACGGGGTCGAAGCTAAGGTTTTTGCGTATCCGCTGCTCTTGTTTGGTCTGGTCGATCTGGTTTGCGGCAAATGGTACCGCGTTTGGCTTTGGTTCGGAGCGGCCTCCTCCTTCCATGTGCTCGTCGGTGGCTGGGCGGTGATCATGTTGTTCGTTAGCTGGGTGCTCCAGCCAGTCGACAGTCGGCCACGGATGGTATCGATGATCCCCGGCATATGTTTGGGTGGCTTGCTTGCCGTGCCTGGACTCATTCCGGCCCTGCAATTGTCGTCGGGTGTATCCCCTGAGGTTCGCAACCAAGCACAGCAGATCTACGTCTTCGAGCGGCTCGCGCACCATTTGCAGATACGTTCCTTCGATCCGATTTACATCACTCGCCACTTATTGTTGATGGTTGTGTTTTTCGTCATCTCCGTGAACCTGCGTCAGGACATAAGGTTTCGAAGGCTATGGGGATTCACTTGCGGAGCGATTCTGCTGGTCGTTGGGGGCGCGCTGGTGGACGGTGTGTTGGGTGAATCTGGTCTCGCCGCGGCGTTGTTGCGATTCTATTGGTTTCGTCCGTCCGATGTCTTCGTACCGCTCGGCTGCGCGATCGCTATGATTCTTGGGCTCTCGAGGCTCAAGCAGAAATACCCGGCGCAGGCTGCCTGGCTGATGATCGGCGCGATCCTGTTTGTATCCGCCAGCGTGATTCACCAGGCTTGGAGCTTTCATGCGACGCCCATTCCGGCTGCTGATCGGCAGGGCGGCGTGCGAAACCTACGGCAACTTGAACAATGGCGGGACATCTGCCAATGGTGTGATGCAAATCTGTCGGAAGACTCACTCGTTTTGACGCCGCTGGATCACCAGACGTTTCGCTGGTACAGCAATCGCAGCGAACTGGTCAACTGGAAGGACGTTCCCCAGGATGCACGTGGGTTGGTACAGTGGCAAAAGCGACGCGATCAGTCGGCCCAGCTGCATGAGGCGCTTGAGTTGAATGATCGCGATGCAGCACTTCGCTCGCTCGAGGACATTGCCCTAGAATACCCCGTTGAGTATTTCATTACCCGTTTCCCAGTCGATCTACGACAGGGCGGGCACGTGCCTCTATACTACAACCGATCATACGCTATCTATCAGCTTGCCCGTGGAGAAGAAGAAAGCGAATCAGCCACTGACCGTAGGGAGTGACCGATGGTGTTTTCTCTTGATCTGCCAGATCGCTTGAGCGAGCTCCTCGAGCAGCCACTGCCCACTCGGACCTATCGGTGCAAGTTTGCTCCGCAATTGGCGTACGGTCGACACCTAGGGCCGAGCGCGCCGGATGCACGCGCTGCGTCGGTGCTGTTGATGTTGTTTCAGCGAGATGGCCAATGGCGGCTGCCCCTGACGGTCCGGCAGTCGAACTTGCCCGAGCATGCGGGACAAGTCAGCTTGCCAGGAGGCATGCTTGAAGGGCAGGAGTCGTCATGTGCTGGAGCGTTGCGCGAGTCGGAAGAAGAAGTCGGGATCAAGGCGGATCGAGTTCAGGTCCTCGGACACCTTTCGCCGCTGTATGTGTTCAACAGTAACTTTCTGGTCACCCCCTGGGTCGGTCTGCTGCCAGAAGTGCCCGTATTTCAGGAAGATGAGCGTGAGGTGGCTGAACTGTTTGAGGTGCCGCTGGAGGCGTTTTTGGATCGTCAGAACTACAGTAGCATGGAAATCGTCCGTGGGTCCTTCCGCTTCAACGCACCGTGCTTCCACTGGGACCGCTTCACCATCTGGGGAGCAACCAGCATTATTCTTGGCGAGTTTCTCGAGATCCTGGAGCAAGCAACGTGTGATCCACCCGAACCGACTCAATAAACATGTGTCTATCGGGACAATTATCGATCGATCGGTTTTCGGATCGCCCGCTCCGGTTTATAAATTGCACGTTGGCACCAATTTCTGGCGGGCAGCGTAGAGCCCCGGTGTGTGCCGTCCATTGAACAGGCGAGACAGCCAAATGATTCGAGTTGGCGTTGTGGGTGCGACAGGATACACCGCCCTGGAGTTGATCAAGCTGCTCTTAGATCATCCCGAAGTGCAGATTGTGGCGGCTACCAGTCGTCAGGAAGGGCAACCCCCTATCGCGTCGGTGCATCGCCAATTGACGCGGCGCCTGGATTTGCATCTTCAGCCACTCGAACCTGGCGAATTAGCCGAGCGATGCGACTGCGTCTTCAGTTGCTTGCCGCATGCGACCTCTGCAGAGGTGGTGGCTCAATTGCTAACCGCTGGGACACGGGTCGTCGACTTTAGTGCGGATTATCGACTCACCGATGTTGCCGTCTATGAGAAATGGTACCAGACCACCCACCCCGATCCGTCTCGCTTGGAATCAACGCCCTACGGGTTGCCCGAATGGTTTGCCGCAGCGATTCCTGAAGCCGACCTTGTTGCCAACCCGGGTTGTTATCCGACATCCGCCATTCTCGCGCTCGCTCCGTTCTTGAAGTCAAAGCTCATTCAGACGACGGATTTGATCGTCGATTCTAAGAGCGGCGTGTCGGGTGCCGGACGGACACCGAAACTGACGACGCTCTTTCCCGAATGCAATGAGAGTCTCGCAGCTTACGGAGTTGGCAGCCACCGCCATACTCCGGAAATCCAACAGATTCTTTCCACCGTGATTCAAGAACCCGTCGAGCTTGTGTTCACGCCTCACCTCGTGCCAATGGATCGCGGAATACTCACAACCGCCTACGGACGCCTCACGTCGCAATTGACCGAAGCGGCGGCGATCGATTGCCTCCGCGAACACTATGCTGCGTGTCCATTTGTCCGTGTTGTCGAACATCTGCCTGCTACAAAGGATACAAGTCACACAAATTACTGCGACATCACGGCACGTGTCGTAGGTCAACGGCTGATCGTCGTCAGTGCGATCGACAACCTCATCAAAGGTGCATCGGGAGCCGCTGTGCAAAACATGAATTTAATGTTCGGATGTGCCGAAACGTCAGGGCTGACATAGCTTCTTCAATTCGTCCTTCAATTCGAGCAGGTCATGACTCCTCGCGGCTTCTCCTTTGCTGGTTTACACGCGGGCATCAAACAAGATGCTTCGGCTGAAGACGTTTCCCTAATCGTCTCGGACTACGACTGTACCGGCGTTGGTGTTTACACACAGAACCGCGTCGTGGCGGCACCCGTCACCTTGGACCGGCAACGAACGCCATCTCGTGACATTCGCGCGATCGTCATCAATTCGGGCAACGCAAACGCATGCACCGGAGAGAAGGGCATGCAGGATGCCACAGAAATGGCGCGATTGGTGGCCGACTGCAAAAGCGTAGGCGCCGAACAGGTACTTGTACTGTCGACGGGCACCATCGGCGAACACTTACCAATGGATCGAATTAAGGCCGGCATCGAAGCCGCGGCTGGGCAACTAGCGGCTAGCGACGAGGCATTAGTGCGTTGTGCGCGCGGCATGATGACAACCGATACGCGACATAAGATTGTGGGTTCTGAACTGCAGTTGGCGGGCGAGACCATCACCGTTGTGGGGCTTGCCAAAGGTGCTGCCATGATCGGACCAAGGATGGCGACGATGCTGGCCGTTATTCTGACTGATGGCGCGCTTCGCACCGAAGATGCCCAAGCGATGATCAGGGCGGCCGTCAACGACAGTTTCAATTGCATTAGTGTCGAAGGGCACATGAGCACGAACGATACCGTGCTGCTGCTCGCCAATGGAGCCGCCTCGGACGATCCACTTGCTGGCGAAGATCAGGAAAAGATGAGGCAGGCGGTGACGGATGTGTGCGTTCAGCTTGCTCGCGAAATTCCAAATGATGGCGAGGGTGCCACTCATTTAATCGAGGTCGAAGTGCACGGATGTCGCGATCGAGAAGAAGCACACCGCATTGCGCAAACGGTCGCGGACAGCGCATTGGTCAAAACCGCGATTGCCGGTGCTGACCCGAATTGGGGACGCATCATTTCAGCGGCCGGATATGCCGGCATTGATTTCGATCCCAACGCAATCGAGCTCGCGGTGAATGGTACGGATCTCTATCGTGATGGTACTCCGCTCGCCTTTGATGCCGAACAGGTCGCGCAGTCGATACGAGCGAATCGAGACACTCACATTCGTCTGCAACTACGCCGGGGTACCGCGACGGTCCGCTTCTGGACGTGCGATCTCACGACCGAATACGTTCGGTTGAACGCTGACTATCACACTTAGGCACCCTTATAGGAAAGCCTCTTGATCTCTAGGTGGCGCAACGCGCATACGGGAAGTCGAGGCGTTATCGGACGGTGGGGTGTTATCGGGAGGGTGGGGCGTTATCGGGAGGGCGAGGCTCCTGCCGAGCCACAAAACGCACTCGATTCGGCAGGAATCTCGCCCGCCCGATAATGTCTTAAACTTGAGGCGTGAATCGGCTGAACCTCTGACCGACCCGCGCGAACTTGGGACCGAAAGGTGACTGATGTTAAATTCGGCACTCTCGAAACTTCTTCTTGCTATTGCCTTCTGCTGTTCGACCTCCATATACGCCGAAGAAATACGGCTCTTCAATGGAAAGGATCTGGATGCTTGGACGTTTGATACCGGATCAAGGTCGGGTGATAACAATGTCAAGAAAGAGGACTTTTGGAGGGTCCAGAATGGTGTTTTGATTTATCCCGGTTCTCTAGGTCGGGGAACACTACGGCATGAGGGCGTCTATGAAGCGGAGTACGTGTTGTCGTTGGAGTGGAGTTGGCCAACGAACGCCGGCTCGGGCGCAGACATTGTGCTGCATTCGTCGGCTGATCAGGATGAATCTGGTAGAAGGAAGGAAATCCGCGTCGCACTGACTGTGGATGAGGCGGGTGACATCATCTATCGAGGAGCACCTGAGCGTTTTGACACGACGCGCGGCCGGCAAACAGACAAGGAGTTGGAACGAGAGTTTGGCCAGTGGAATCAACTGCAGATCATTTGCCGAAAAGAGATGATCACGGTGGTGGTCAACGGCGTGCCGGTGAACCAAGTTACGGATGCGCCGTTGTCCAAGGGTGCGATCGGTCTTGGCACGGCGCCTGTGCCGATTGTCTATCGCAATGTGAAGGTGATACGGCCTATTGGTCCGCAGCATGTGCGTGCTGAAAACGCCGCCAAACCTCTCGCCGCCGCCTGGGAAAAGATTCAAGCTGCAAAGAAAGCCGAAGAGTGGCGGCGCGAGCAGGCAAGACTCGCCGCCGAACAACGTGAAAAGCAACGGCAGGAACGACTCGTCGCTGAACGGAATTCGGTGGTCCAACAAATACGTGATGCTGTCAGTTCCGCAGCGGCGGCTGAGGTGACGCCTCAACTGACGGGAAAGTCGCTTCCCTACCCAGGAGATGCACGCGAACTTCGCTTCAATGCGTCATTCGGAATGGTTGATTTCAAGAGCGGATCGTCCCTCAAGGCTCTGGCCGGATTCTACCTGCAGGAATTGGCCAAACGAGGTTGGGTCGAGAATGAATCCGAGGCGACGATGGAGGAGGACTCAATTGAATTGCTGTTCGAGGCCGCGGATGCAAAGTTCGAATTAGAACTGGATGAACGGTCAGACTATGTGGATGTCAGCATCGACACCGACGGTGTTGACTTCAGCGGAATGAATGACCCGGCGGCACTCGTGGCACTCGGAATTCCCCAACCGCGCAAAGCGTTGTTGCTGCAGAAGGAGGTTGCGATTCCAGACGATGTGCAGCGTCTCTCGTTTGATGACGATAGCTGTATGTTCTATTCAAAAATGAAACTGGAAGAAGCGTTCGCACATTTCAGCAATTTGATCAAGAGAAAAGGATATCGCGAGAGTCGACGCCCCATCATTTCGAGTTCGCGAAATTACACGGAATTCAAGCGAGGTGGAGTCGAATTGAGCGTCAACGTGTTCACGGATGATGTGGGCAGCCGGATCATCCTCGAATATGACGACGGAAAAAAAGATCCCATTGTTCCACCACTGCCTGAATTGACGCTGGCAAGCAGTCGATCATCGACGTCCGAGAGGAATCCGACCCGCGGTGACAAAACACCGATCGACGTAGGATCGAACAAAGGGTCAGCGACCGTGACACTCAACGGTGAGCGACACGTGTTTGAGCATGTCGCCGCTTATCGTGCCAAGAGCGATATCGAGGAAGGTGATTCGACATCAATTGTCTTTTCACAGCGGCCGATTTCGTTCGGACAAATCCAGAGTCGTTTGGCAACGGACAAGAACTTTAAGTACATGGACGTGTCGACCTTCGAGTTGCCTGTCTATCTTGTGGTCACTATCGGAGAGTATTCGTCGCTGCAGTTATCGGTACCTGGCACAGGTTTCTTTCGGAGTATGCAGGACTCAATCGAGGGCATCGAGGTAAATGGTGGACGTGTGAAAGGCACTCTGAAACTGCCCGCCAGTGTGGAACTTGACGAATTGACGATTTCCGCAACGGCAGATGCCGTGATTATGACACCGTCCACAACTCTTGCTTCCGCTTCGAGCACAGCTCAATCCTTGGGCCCGTTTGTCGATGTCTCCCCTCCGATGCCAGATCAAGCCAGCGGATTTCAACGCAGCGGGTCGAACTACTCAAAGGCATACGAAGCCGAGGTTCGTATGTCGGTGGGTGAAACTGCCGACTTCTATCGTACGGCTTTGACCGCGCCGCAATGGCGCGAGGTCGCAGCACCATCGCCCGTGGCAAACGAGGAAGTCTTGCACTTTCGCAATCAAGTCGGCTCGATGATCGTCAGTCTTAGACGCGATGGTGCCCACACCAAGATTTCGGTTACCAAACGCGATGACCAGAAGGCAAAGCAGGACGGAGTCTTGCCGGAGCCTGGTAAAGGTCGACTGATCCTGGCCAACGCGCACACGGTACCTGTGGTGTACACGATCGGCAGCAGGAACTATCCCGTGAAGGCCGGCGCCGGTGCTGAAAATTTCAAAGATGCACTGAACTATTCCGTGGGTCCGGGTACCTATACGGTCGTCATCAAGATCCCGGGACGGAGACCCGAGACGGAGCGGATCAAAATCACGGAGGGTTCGTGTTGGGCCGTCGTGGCCGTACCGACGGGCGGATACGCGGCACTTCAGCTCTATTAGTGCCCCGCATTCATGTTCCGATAGCTTTCAATCGGTCCAGTTCTTCAGGCCGGCATGACCGCGCCGGCGCGCACAATTGGCAAAGTCCGATACGATAGTGCTGCGCGGTCGCTGAGCCGCACTTGTGACCTACGATTTGAGGAGACCGGAATGCTGATGATTCCGCGCAAATACCGAAACACCCGCCAACACATTGACGATCATGGAATCAAGCCAGAACAATCTGACGCCTTTTGCTGCCGCTAATCTTCTGAAGAATGAATTCGATGGGGACGATCCAAGCTGGGCGATCGCGGCAACGGATCCACATACTCGGCAGGCTACCTACGAAAAGAACCTGCCCGCTGCAGAAAGTAAAACGTCCAATTCGAACGACGGTTCCTTTGTACCGTTCGTTCCTGATTCGATCCGTGAAACCGGGCTCAGTCAGACGCAGCTTGAGTCTCTGATTCTTAAGTTCCTATTAAACACGGGGCAGGCCTCGGGACGAGAAATTGCCGAACAGATTGCTATTCCGTTTGGACTCGTGGAACGCATATTGCATGCCCTCAAACTGGATCAGCTCGCCAGCATCAAGTCTTCGGCACCGGTCGGCGACTATACGTTCGAACTCACCTCGGCGGGCAGCGAACGTGCTCGGAGGTACGCCGAACAGTGCACGTATTTCGGTTCCGCACCAGTTCCGTTGGAACAGTATGCGGCAAGCGTACGCGCGCAATCGCTTCAGTTGCAAACGCTGACGATGCCCGAGATCAGGAGCGCTTTCGAAGAGCTCGTCCTCAGCGACACAGCCCTGACGCGTCTGGGCGAAGCGATGAATCTCGGTCGTGGTCTGTTTCTGTACGGTGCTCCTGGTAACGGCAAGTCGTCAATTGCGGAACGAATTGTCAACGCTTACAGTAACTACATCTGGATTCCGCGAGCGATTTCTGTCGGTGGGCAAATCCTAAGACTCTACGACTCGATCCACCACGTTGCAGCGCCGATACCAGAAGCCGAATCAGCTGCTTTCGATCAGCGGTGGGTCCGCATTCATCGACCGACGATTTCAGTTGGCGGTGAATTGCAGCTGGGAAGCTTCGATGTTTCCACGAACCCCGTGACGGGAATCAGCGAAGCGCCGCTTCATCTGAAGAGCAACTGTGGTACGCTCGTGATCGACGACTTTGGTCGAAATCGATTCCGACCTGACGAGCTTCTTAACCGACTGGTCGTTCCGTTGGAACGTGAGCACGATCGACTCGATTTGCCAAACGGGCGAACGTTCCAAGTACCATTCGATGCGATGGTCGTCTTTTCGTCCAACTTGGACCCGGCAGAGCTATTAGACGAGGCGTTTCTACGTCGTGTGCCGTTTAAGATCGAAGTGAATGATCCAACGGACCAACAATTCCACGAAGTCTTCCAGCGTATCGCCAAGTCGCTGCAGGTAGAGTTCGACGCTTCGGATGTCGATTATTTGTTGAAGCAACATTACTTCAACACCGGTCGGCCTCGTCGATTCTGTCACGCGCGGGATCTGCTCCAATTCATACGAAACGCGTGTGAATTCCAGGGCCGGCCCTCCAAGGTAACGAAAGAGAGTATTGACTCGGCCGTCGATTCGTATCTCGCTTTGCTCCTCACGGGCAGCAAAGAAAACGGCCAGGATTGAGCCGTTAATTGACGAAACCTGTGAATCGAGTTGTAGGTCACTGAGGTCTTAACCTCGACTTCACACCGCGGAGCGAGAGCCCCGCGGATTCTGGCAGGCGTGCGAGTTTCTTGACCGTTTGGCGAACTCCGAACTAAAGCTGTCTGTACCGCGTACGAACCAACGTATGCAGTTGCGTGATAGCATGCCCAAGCTGTCGCTATCCGGGGCTCGTCATTGGAACTAGCTGAAATAGATGCGCACCGATCGCCGATAAATCCTATGTCGAAGCGGTTTTGTCAAGCCGCTTGCACATCGGCAGACACGGACTGTCGCTGGGGGAAAGTGCCTCGATGAACGATTGGCGATTCTTGGTGAAAGTTGTTCTTTGCGTGTCCCTGCTGGGATTGCTGTTTGGTTCTCTGCTCCCGCCGCGCGACGTGCCAGTTCAGGGCGTGAACGACAAATTGCTTCACTTTGCGGCCTACGCGTTAGTTGGCGTCCTCGCAACGCTGGCGTTTGATCGAACCAATCATCGAGTCCGGTGTTTGATTCTGCTAACCTTATTGGGTGTCGTCTTGGAATTTGGGCAAATGATTGTGCCCGGTCGAGCATTTGACGTAGCCGATATGGCGGCCAATGGTTGCGGCACGTTCGCGGCGTTCACGACCGTTCGTGTGATACCCGCGACCTAGCCGCTCCTCACTCACTGCTCCGACCGTTGGAGTTAGCAGTGACATCACGATTGAACGTCGTGCTCTATCAACCGGAGATTCCTCAAAATACCGGGAACATTGGCCGCACGTGCGTCGCCACCGACTCGAAGTTGTGGATTGTGCGTCCGGCAGCATTTCGTTTGGACGATCGCCATCTGCGTCGTTCCGGTTTGGACTACTGGCAGCACTTGAATTGGCAGGCGGTTGACGATTGGCAGTCGCTGCAAGATGCAATGCCGGATTGGCGTTTTTGGTTTTTTTCGAAGGCCGGTCGACATCCATACACAGATATCCAATATCGCGATGGAGATGTCTTGGTTTTCGGAAGTGAAACGCAGGGTCTGCCGGACTCGATTTTGAAGACGTACGCCGACCGATCTGTGCACATCCCAATGACGGGAAAGGTCCGCAGTCTTAATCTATCCAACGCCGTTGCGGTCGGCGTTTTTGAAGCGCTTCGTCAAATCGCTGCTAGATGAGCGAGGCGTTGCAAACGTCAAGCAGCCGTTCAATGGCCCGCACGATAGATGGGCAAATGTCGGTAGTATACCTCGAGCATGTAGATGCTGAGGCAGGTTGTGTAGAGTCGACCGCCGTGCGGTCCCCAACGATCGCCGACCGGAGACCAGCTGCCCCTTTGGGCGCCGATGCGCGTTTGCATTTCGGGCAGCATCTGTCGCATCACACGATTCCACGAATCCCAGTGGTCCCCGCCCATGTGATGCAGGACCTGTGTCGCGTAGTACCAGTAGTAAACATTGCGATCTTGGATGTTCATGGGCTCTTCGCCGATCAATTTGACACCCGTCATCAGTCGCGGATCGTCGTGCTTCCAGCCGAGATACTGTCGGCAAAGGAGTGCTTCGGCCGTCATGGCGAACGTCGGTTCATTGCCGGGTTGGTAACCATAGCGTCCACCGTCGTAGGCGGCAACTCGATCGAGATAACCGGAGACTCGCTCAAGCGTTTCCTCGGGAACGTTGAGCCCCGCCATCAACGCACTTTGCAAGCCCATTACAAACCAACCGGTGACCGATGTATCGCTGTCAAAACCAGGGCGGTATCGCCAACCTCCGAGTGAGTCTTGCGTTTTGGCTGCATAGTCGATAGCCAGCTGAGCGGGCTCGCGAAATCGGGAGTCCTTTGTCATCCCGTACAATTCGCAGATCGCAATCGTCGCTTGTGCCTGGCTATAGAGTCGATGTTGCGGAACATTGCCTCGAAAGAAATCCCCGTTGCGGCGCTGCATTTTCAACAACGCGTCGACTCCACGAGTAACGACGTCCTGGTACTTGCCCGCTTTCGTGGTGTTACCGGCACCGAGGAAGGCGAGCAATGCCATGGCCGTGGCAGCAGTTGGATTGTCGTTATACGCGCCGTCAGGGTAGGGCCCCGCAAGCGACCAAGAACCGTCTCTCATCTGTTGACGCTTGAGCCATTCCAGGCCGCGGAGCACGGCGCCTTCGGTTATATCGCCACCGCCATATGCAGCCAGCAGCGCCTTTTTCATTCCCTCCTCTCGACCCGTGAGCGCCATGCCGATTTGGGGCGCTTCGAGTTCAGAAGTTGCCGTGATACCCAACGGATCGAGCTGCAGCTCGGCCGGTGCGACCAATGGTTCTTCGACGACAGGCAAATCGTCCGGTGTGATGGCTTGCTCCAAGTGCTCTTCATCCAAGGCGAAGCGGACCGAATCCTCGTCCAACTGATCGCCTAGCTCCTCGGCGAACGTGGCGTCAAGACGCATGACCCGTGGCGCCATTTTCGGTAGCAACCATAATCCCATGACGATCAAAAAGCTCATGTGGATCAGCAGGCTAACCAACCAGGGTGGGGTGGCCTTGATCACATCCGGTTTACCCAGCAGGCTTTCCTCGTCCGGCTCGGGCTCTGTGCTAACGCTGAACGAATCGGTGAGGATAGGTTCCGGTTGGGTCGCAGTTCGTTCGGTAGTGCCGAAGTCGTGACGAGCGCGTATTAAGGCGGCATCTGGGTCGGCGGCGGGTAGATCGGGCGTCGGCGGAGAGGCGATCCGCGAAGGCGGTACAGCAGGCGTTTGCAGCCGAGGGTCCATGTCATTGCCTCGCAAATTGGCCGAGCGTGGGACTCGACAAACCGGCGCAATTAGGGCGGCGAATGTCGCACCTGAGCGTCGTGACTCGGCGATCTCTCTGTTCCGGCGAAGAGGCACCGATGTTTACAGTGTAGATCGATGTGCGAAAGTCATCAAGCAACAAGTCTTTTAATCAACTGGAGTTAGGCACGACGGACGGGTCGTTGGAGGTATCGGTGAGTGATTCGCTTAAGATCCGGCGGCTAATTCGACGATCTGAAGGTCTAATGTGATGTGGCAACCGCCCCTTCACGGATGTAACGATTGAGTTACAATGGAGGCTATCAGTGACGCGGGGTGGAGCAGTCCGGTAGCTCGCGAGGCTCATAACCTCGAGGTCGCAGGTTCGAATCCTGTCCCCGCCACTTCTCGAAAACCCAAGCCAAACCTGGACTTAGGTTACC
>CAJHYQ010001215.1_pt1 | contig 28464 bp, 13 predicted proteins | sample 9198721 | NCBI WGS metagenome assembly CAJHYQ01 (sample SAMEA7708357, study PRJEB35096) | sediment metagenome | biome: marine neritic benthic zone biome [ENVO:01000025]; feature: sediment [ENVO:00002007]; material: shallow marine sediment [ENVO:03000034] sea grass bed [ENVO_01000059] ... | reverse complement strand
TCCCCCGAGCCGTTGCAGCACGTGCGCCATGTTCGAGTACCAGTCATCGCTGTTACCACCAACACGGATCTGCTCATATGTTTCCATCGAAAAACCCACCACCCCGAATACGAGTCGCTTCCACTCTGAGTCAAGAAACCGTGGCGCAAGGTCGGGAGTCAGTCGTATGCCATTCGTGTTGAGACTAATGGAGCGAAGTCCGACCTTCTTTCCGTAATCAATCATCTGGAGCAAAAGCTCTGGCTCGAGGAGTGGTTCGCCACAAAAGGAGAACCAAACATCCGTGTTGGGCGCAACCTCGGCGACCTCGTCAGCACATCTCTTCCACAGTTCCAGCGGCATCACACCCTTGGGTCTCTGCATCATGTCGTGGTGGCACATCGTGCAATTAAGGTTGCAGTCGGCACAGAGTTCGACCGCCAGCCGTGAGGGAAAGGGGATCTGCTTGAGTGTCTTCGAAACTTTTGCCAGGTCTTGGTTATCCGTCATCTCATTCTCCAGGGTGTTGAGACCACGTTCGTGTTGATTAGAAATGCAGACAACAAGGCATGTTGATCCATTAGGCAATCCTGAAGCTGCCACCAGCCGCCTGTGAGATGCGGCACCGCATGCGAAAGTTTGCAGCAACGGTCACCGCAAAACTAGACAAATCAGATCTAGTATAAACACTAGACAGATCAGATCCAGCATAAACGAGAAGCAATCTGAAGAAACGTACCAGTCGCCTCGGTTTTGGAACCGAGCCAGTCAAACGGCGCAAGTTTGTTGGACCGTAACGACTATGACGGACGTTGTCGGCCCTTTGTGCCAATAGTCTGACACAAATCTGACACGACATTGGCAACATTTGGGCCCTGCAGGTCCAACACTCGTGCAAGGCGCATTCCTGTGCGAGACGCCTTTATGCGGGCAAGATCAAACGGCTCTCTAGCGGCTTGTTGGGATAGTGACCTCCCACAGCTTTCACTTCGGTTTTCGTGGCGAGCCTGCAGGCTACAGCTCGCCGTCTAACCCGCGCTGGTAGTACTTGTGCGTAATCTCGTTCTGATGTTCGAGCAGCCAGTCGATCGTCGGTTCGTTGCGCATTGCCTTGTGAATGCTTTGAGCCATTGCTTTACGATGGATCTCAAATAGCGCTTTGTGGTCGAGGTTGTCATCGGTCGCAGCTCCAGGGTTGAGCCATACCGAACAGACGATCCCGAGATCGTTTGCTTTCTCCTTCGGAATATCGCCAGCTCGAACGGCGTCGAGTACTCCGTTGGCGATAGCCGCTTGAACAGTACCCATCAAGATATTTGTGTAGGCACTGCTTTTGACCGTGACTTTGCTGACCATCAACGTGACAGGCCGAACTTGGATATCTGTGTCGAGGATGGCAAAGACCTTCGAGTGCCCAGCAGATTGATCCCCAGTCAGTGTTGCGATGGCAGTTCCTACCGGGCCATCGAGTTCGCCGATCACGACTTCCGGTTCGGCGGCTGTAAACGGAGGTCCACCGGCAACCAAAGATTCACCGGTACGCATCACAATTCGGTCACTCATCCAACTTTTCCTGTTTTGAGAGAATGGAACACTTAAACAAGCTAACGTGAAACTATGGAGCCGACTAGGCGTGAATGGAACAATTTAGGGTCTCGAATTCATCCGCAAGCGCGGTAACAGCGCCGGCACATCCGAGGTCAATGAACGATCCGATGTATCGGAGATGCGCAAAGCTTGGGCCGCACGATGCAGCGAGCAATTCGGTTCGCGTCGCGTCGGGCAGCCCAGTTGGTAGCTCGACCTCCGTGAATTCTCTGGCAGGCGCCGCCGCGAACGGAGCGCTGATTCTGCGGACCGATCGAGCGCTCTATCGAATCGGCCAATAATCCGTGCACCAGAGTCGCGTGCTCTTGTGGACAGTCTCTCGACCCGCCCACGACAGGTTACGCGTTCAGTATTCGTCGTCCGAGCCCGCGGCAAAGAGGGCGTCGATCGCGGCGGAAATGCCTTGCTGGGAATTACCGGCTTTGAACGCAAAGATCAGTTCGCCTTCATCGAACGGGTCGTCGTGATTCCAATCACCGTCGCCATACGTCGCAAACTCACCAGTTCGATCAAGACCGCGCTGCATCACTCGGACTAGGTCTCTCGAAGCCAGCCGCGATGGGTACAGAATAGCGCAAACGGAACTGTGACGATTGCTACCAATATCACCACGGGAGACAACCCAACTCCCATCTCTTCCACAGCGTCGCTTAGCAGATAGCTGTACAGATTCTGAGTGAGGACACCCATCAGGGAAACGATAAAGAACGGAACCGCGGCCCTTTTTCTCATCAGCAACGCAATACTGCCTAGGACTCCGAAGCCGACCGCGACGGCAAACGCGATGTTGGCCCACATCGGGGTGGACAAGATGACCTCTTTGGTCACAAGCGTCTGGGTTCGTTGAGCTTCATCCATGTTCGCCAGGTTCTGATCGCTGGCGATATCGAGATTGCCGGACACCATCAGGACCATCACGGCAAAAACAAATACGCCAAACAAGTTCCACAAGAGGATGAACCCACCAAGGACCCAGTACCACACGGGAGGTTTTACGGACGATTCATCGCTCATCTTGATCCTCAATTTCTTTTAAGCTAAGTCGCGTCGTATGCTGCTAGGTTGATAATCCGCCGGCGTTCAACCAGAATTGGGTCGCTTCAGGGTGCCGCGCAACACGTCCGGTATTTCACCTTCGACGCGAACAGGTTCAAATCCGTGTTCACGCGATAGGCTTCGATGCTAGCCGTGACTCGACGGCTTTCGAACTGAGTTAGCAGCGGAGGGCATGTAACAATCCATGACTGAAGTGGGAGAGAGAACCACTCTGCATTCTAGACTTCGTTGAGGCTAGCAACCACCGCGTAGATGGTGGGAGATCTTAAGTTGGCCGTGTCACCCCGAGCGGTTTGCGTCTGGCCGTAAGGTCAGAGTTCACCATCACCTCGTGCAGAAACAGGACCCCAGGAGAAACAGCGTTACATCATCCGCCGCGTCTGATGGAATGAGAGTTTGACAAGTCGCGCAGCGACATCATTGGATAGCCTGGGACGCAAGTCCGCACGCGACGCCTCCTTGTCGTCCCTACCGGGACTTGCGCATGCAGGATGACTCCGATTACCCAGCGATGAATCGCTGGGCTATTATCGGACGTCCCGTGGACGACGAGGTAACCCTCCCTATCTTTTTCGGGCGACCGCATCACAGCCCGAGCTTCTGCTTCGCATGGTCGCTGGTGAGGTGTTTGGCCACATCAAACGGATCACACGATTCGCTGTGCGTGATCGGGCCAATCGCTCTCGCGACTTTTAGCGCTTCCTTGTTGAGTTTCTTCGTCCGCATTCCGATGCCCATCAGCGCGCCGCCCATCGACATCAGGATCGGGATCGACGCCTTCTTGTGTTTCTTGTCGATGTCCGCGACATGCGCCAGGAAATACGCTTCGTCCGGCGCGCTCTTCTTCTGGCTTTTGGAGATCTCGTAGAGTAGTCCGTAGCCGCAGCGGCGGCGCATGGCATCTCTACTCTTGATCCATTTGTCGGCGAGTTCGACCGCGAACGGCGTTTTTGCCAAGGGCGCGTCGCAGGAGGAAAAGACGTGCGCGAGGTATCCGCCTTCGAGTTCTTCGACCTGCGCCTCCGCCTGCTCGATCGTCATTGTTTTCGGATCGTCGATGAGGATCGAGACGATCTTCACATCGTAATAGTTGGAATTCCACAATGACTTGGCCAGCTTCGCATCGCGTCCGATCGACTTGGCGTACTTGCGGAGGACGGTTAGGCCGATGCCGTAGCTTTTGAGCGCGCTTTTATTGCTCTTCTCCCAATGCTCGATGCCCCGCGGGTTCTGGTTCTTCTTTAGGTATGCGACGACTGTTGACTTGTTCATGCGAATCAACCTATCGGTTTTCTGAATCACGCCTATGAATGCACCTTTTATCGTCTCGGGAAACGTGCCGCAACCCACTGAGTATCCCCATCGCTGTCATTTCGCAGCAAGAGCCAACGTGTGCATTAGCACGATCCCGAGCAATTGTTCCGGCCTCGCCTGATTTTGACTCAGGCACCGCTCTCTCTTATAACTGCGGATTCTGCCAAGAGTGCGTCTAGCCCACGTTTGCACGTGGGTCATCTACCCTTTCATTCCGCTGGCTCGACAAAAGATCAATCGGCGGTGGTCATGGAGCTAACCAATGCGACGAGGCGACAGATCAAGAAGGAATTATCGGCCGAGCTGCGAAACGCTGGAGCCGCGACGAGTTCTGGCAACTGTTCTCGGTGTCGGCACAACGGCACTGATTGGCAACGACTTGACCGATCCAGAGAATGATCTTGTCGATGACGTTAACGATGGGGCAGGCGCGAATTTCAACTGGGTCTCAGTGGACGCGAATAGTGAACCGTATTTCTCGCCGGGCGGCGAATCGCGTCAAGGCGCGTTCGATGTATTCGACAACGAGGTCGGCCCCGCCAATGCAACATGGTGCTGCGAAGGTCCGGAGCCCGAAATATGGGTCGCCGTTGAACTCGGTCGACCCTATACACTAACTCACTTTACGATCGCCGCCGGGGATGGAAGGGAAAGGCGAGATCCTGACGTCTGGCAGATTCAAGGGTCAAACGATGGTGAGTCGTGGACGACGATTTATGCGTATGACCAAGACGGCACCTCGCCATTTTCAGAACGGCTGCAGGTTCTCCGTTACGATGGTGCAGGATCCGACTTTACAACTCCACTGCCCTATCATTGGTTCCGTTATCACGTGACTTCGGTCGTCGATCGGACCCAACACCAATTGGGTGAACTGGAGCTCTTCGGATTCTCCGGACTCGAAGTCACTTCGGGATCTCCGGCCGAAGGCGAGATCGTCAGTTCGCTGCCGGAATTTGTCACGGTTGATTTTACCATCGATGTGAATCCGGATACGGTACAAGGCTCCGATCTAACGATTGATGGCATGCCAGCGACGAGCGCGACGATGGTCGATTCCGACACCATCCAATTCGGTCTGCCGTCGCTAGACCCCGGCACGCACCGTTTGGCAATTGCCGAGGGGACGATCTCACCAGTGGACACCGTCCATTCAGACGTGGCCGCGTTCTCGTCCACATTCATCGTGCCAGAGCCTGCCATTGTCGAGAACGTGGCCGTGACCGACCTGCTGGCGGACACCGTGACGATCGGTGCTCAGCTGCTCGATGATCGAGGAACCGAGGCTGGGGTGACCATTTACTGGGGAACGGAGGATGCTGAAACCGATCGAGAGGCCTGGCAAAACGTGATCGATCTCGGCCGGGTCAACAGAAACATTTATCGCAAGGTCATTGATCGCCTAGCGCCCGAAACCGATTACTTCTACCGAGCTGCTACGATGAACGCCGGAGGTGAATCTTGGGCGCCGGCCACAAGCTCCTTCAAGACCGCTCCGCTAACGCTACCGGACTTGTCGGTCGGCCGAGTGGATTTCGTTTCGTCAACGGCGGCGACGATTGCCGGACAAGTCACGGACACAGGCGGTGATGTGCCCGAGGTCGTTGTCTACTACGGAGCTGCTGACGGCCGTAACGACCCTTCGGCCTGGCAGACATCAGTCGATGTGGGAGAGCGACTTGACGATTTCGCGACATCGATTAGCGGTCTAACGGCCGAAGCTGAGTACTTCTATGCGGCCGCCGCGACCAATTCCGCCGGCACCATATGGTCAGCCAGCCGAAGCTTTCGCACCTCGCCCGCTCCCCGATTACAGATCAGCGAGCTGATGGCGATCAACAACTCAGTGCTCACGACACGAATCCGCGCCGATGAATCCGTCGAGTTCGGAGGGATCGCCGAAGCGCCCGACTGGATTGAAATCGAGAATTTGACGGACGCTCCCCTGGATCTCTCCGGCTCCTTCCTCACGGACAACCCAGGGGACACTCGACAATGGCAGTTTCCGCCCGGAACGATGTTACCCGCGAACGGACGAAACGTTGTGTTCCTGTCCGGACGAGACATTAAGGACCCTGCACTCGATGAACAGGGATTCCTACACACGAACTTCGGACTAAGCGGTGAAGGTGAGTACCTCGCCTTGGTCAGTCGCACGGGCGAGACCCTGTTTGAGTACGCTCCGTTTCCGCAACAAGAAACAGATGTGTCTTTTGGAGTCGCGAATGGACTACGGCAGTACTTTGCCACTCCAACGCCAGGAGCACCCAACAATCCCGAAACTCTCGAGCTGGCCGGTGACACGACGTTTTCGGTCGATCGTGGATTCTACGACGAGCCAATTTTTATTGAGATTGCGACCCGCACGCCCGGCGCGACGATTCACTACACAACCGACGGGTCGGCGCCCAGCGAAACCCATGGTGATGTCTATACCAATCCGCTCTTGATCGAGCAGACAACCACGCTACGGGCGGTGGCTTTCAAGCCTGGCATGCGTTCGTCCAATGTTGACACCCAGTCATACTTCTTTCTGAATGACATCATTACCCAGTCCGAGCAGACAACGCTGGCCGCCGGTTTTCCTCCGTTCTGGGGACGTATCTTGCCTGACTATGGCATGGACACCAAGGTGATCGGCCCCAACGATCTGTTTGAAGGACGCTACGCGGCCACGATCAAAGATGATCTGACCTCGCTACCCACGTTGTCGATCGTAACCGATGTCGACAACTTATTCGGCGGCGACGGCATCTATACAAACCCGACGAATAGCAATCTGGAAGTTCCCACATCGATCGAGTTGGTCACCGCCGACGGCAGCGAGGAATTTCAAATCAACGCGGGCATCAAGATCCAGGGGGGAGCGTTTCGATCGTGGGACCTGACGAAGAAGAAGTCGTTCCGTCTCAAGTTCAAATCGGAGTATGGTCCAGCCAAGTTGAACTACCCTTTCTTTGGACCCGACGCCACCGATGAATTCGACACCATCACGCTCCGCATGGAAGCGAATGATGGATGGCAATGGAACGGCGCCGGCAGGCAACCGCAGTATGCTCGAGACGAATTCGGCCGCCGAGTTCAACTTGCCATGGGGCACCCGGCTCCCGCCGGCCGATTCGTTCACGTCTATCTGAACGGCGTGTACTGGGGTATGTACAACGCCGTCGAACGGCCTGACCAATCTTTCGCAGAGTCGTATCTTGGCTCTGACAAGGAAGATTGGGACGGTATTAACTCTGGGCAGGCCATCAACGCTGGTGATGATCCCGAACGTCGATCTCGAACCTTGGACGCGTGGAGGGAGCTTGTTCGGTTGTCCGACGAAGTGAAAGAGGGAGAGACCGAGGCAGATCGGACCGCGGCGCTGATGCGAATTCAAGGTCTGAATCCAGATGGATCAGACAATCCTGACTTGCCCGCCTATTTGGACGTCGTCAATTACATCGACTACATGATTGTGAACTTCTACGGAGGCAACACGGATTGGCCTCGCAAGAACTACTATCTCGGCCGCGAACACACTGCCGATTCGGAGGGCTTCAAGTTCTTCATGTGGGATTCGGAGTGGTCGCTGTTCATCCGAAATGACATTAATACGAACGTGATCGACGACCCGGCGGGGGTCGGGGCTCCCTTCCAAAATCTTCGGTTCAGCGAGTCATTTCGATTGCTGTTTGCCGACCGTGTTCAAAAGCATCTGTTTAATGGCGGCCCGCTGTATGTCGACCCGGAAAACCCAAACTGGGATCCGGATCACCCAGAGCGCAACTTTCCCGCGGCGACCTACGTCGGTGTCGTCGACGAGAACTTCAACGGACTCGTTGCCGAGTCTGCCCGGTGGGGCGATCAGCATCGGGCCAATCAGCCCTATACCCGTGACAATGAATGGCAAGCAGAGTTCGAGCGTTTAATCACAGAGTGGTTTCCCCAGCGCACCGCCAAGATTCTCGAACACTTTGTCGACGGTAAACTCTTCCCAACCGTCGATGCGCCAGGATTTCAGATTAACGGACAGGATCAACACGGCGGAGCGGTGTCGCGCGGCGACGTACTGACGATGCCCTCGACGATCGGCGAAACAACATCCGATATCGAGCTCGTCCAAGACCGCGACTCGGTGAGGTTTTTGTTGCCGTCGGATGACTCGCTGGAAGGTGGCGACCAACCAGCTTGGACCGCTTCGGACTTCGATGCCAGCAGCTGGTCCGAAGGGGTCAATGGAGTGGGATATGAGAATCGTCCAAGGGAATACACGCAATTGATCAGAACCGATATTCGGGATGCTTGGGAGGCACAGCCAACTTCGCTTTACCTTCGTTACGAATTCGATTTACCAAACGATTTTAATCCTGCAGATTTCGACCGTCTGAAACTCCGCATGATCTACGACGATGGGTTCGTCGCGTACGTCAACGGAAAGATGGCGATCGCGGACACCGTCGAGTTGCCTGTGAATTTCGACTCCAGCGCAACCGATCAGCGGCGCGATACCGAAGTCGTCGAGTTCATCGAGTTCCAAGTCGATGAAAGCAGAAACGATCTTCAACCGGGCAAGAACGTGTTGGCCATTCATGGCTTCAACAAAAGCGCTACGGGCAGCGACCTGTTGATGCTTGCGGAACTGGTCCTGTCGAAGATTGAGTCTGTTGCCCCTGCCCCGGTCTATTTCACGACCGATGGCACCGACCCACGTGCCATCGACGGTTCCGCGGTCGGGACGCTCTATACCGGCCCGTTTGAGCTTAACGAAACCACTTCAATTCAGGCGCGGGCGCTACTCAACGGTACGTGGAGTCCGCTGGAGGAGGTTAGTTTTGTCGTCAATGAAGCCAGCGCGACGAACCTGCTGATCAGTGAGATCAACTACAACCCAGCACAACCAACCGACAGAGAGTTGGCGATGATGCCGACCTTGGACAACGACGATTTCGAGTTCGTCGAAGTCCACAATCCGACAGATGCCTCGATCAGTTTGGCCGGGTTGCGTTTCACGGATGGCATCGACTACGAGTTTCCCGCAGTTGATCTTGGCCCCGGCAGCTATGCCGTCGTCGTCCAGGATTCAGCCGCATTCGCCGCTCGCTATGGCGATCAAATCGAGATCATGGGCGAGTTTGCCGACGGAAGGCTGGACAACGGTGGCGAGCGGCTCACAATCTCTGGAGCGGCTGGTCAGCCAATCGTCGATTTCGAGTACCGCGTCTCCGATCCCTGGCCTGAGCGAGCGGACGGAGCGGGTAGCACGCTACAGCTGGTTCATTTGGATCCCGACAAGGCGGATCAGTTCGACAAGTCGACGCAGTGGCGAGGAAGTACACTGTACAACGGCTCACCGGGTAGCGCGGATGGGACGCCAAGCCCAATCGTCATCAACGAAGTCATTACTAATACCGCATCGCTGAACGAGCGAAGTGATTCGATTGAGCTCCACAACACAGCCGATACTTCCATCGACATCGACGGTTGGTATCTCAGCGATTCGGCCGACGACCTTCTTAAGTTCCGCATCCCTGACGGAACAACCTTGGACGCCGGCGGTTACATTGTCTTTGACGAGACCCACTTCAATCCCAATCCGGCCAACCCCGGTCCAAAAGACTTCGCTCTCGGAGGCAACGGAGGTGATGACGTTTGGCTAGTCGTACCTGACGAGACGGGGCAAGTTGGTCAGTTCGTGGACGACGTTCATTTCACGGGGACGCACGCGGGCCAGTCACTGGGTCGGTTGCCAAATGGGACAGGCCGCCTGGTGCCCATCGAAAACAGTCTGAACGTGGCGAATTCACAGTGGCTCGCAAGCCCGGTCGGAATCACAGAAGTCCATTATGCTCCGTCGACACCAGGCCAAGCTGCGCTCGCGATTGCACCAAACTTAGGCCCATCTGACTTGGAGTTCATCGAACTGCACAACAGTTCGGACGCCGCTGTCGACCTCACCAACTGGCGGCTGCGTGCAGGAATCGATTTCGATTTTCCGCGAGGCACGATGCTTGGAGCACAGAGCACGATCGTCGTGATCTCGTTTAATCCCGATAACCCTGAGAACGCGGATCGTTTGGCTGCGCTTCGGGCGGAGTTCGGTATCGACGATTCGGTACCGCTGCTAGGCGGGTTTGGCGGACGACTCAACAACGGCGAAGACTTGGTCAAGCTCCAGCGTCCCGGTGAAATAATCGATCCTGATTCGATTCCGCGAATTCTGAGCGACGAGCTGCTGTACGATAACATCGAGCCGTGGCCGCTTCTGGCTGCGGGCGAATCGCTGCATCGATCCGACTCATTCGTAAACGGCAACGCGAGCGAGAATTGGGAGTCTGCTGCTCCAACTCCTGGTGTTTTCGATGCGGTGGTGCTGGGCGATTTCACGCACGACGGCCTGGTCGACGCCAGCGATGTCAATCTGCTTTGCCAAGGCGTGCGCGACGAGAATTTGACTTTTGACCTAACCGGCGACGGCGAGACCAGCCTAGCGGACCTCGACTTCTTGTTCGAATCGATTCTGCGGACGAGCGTTGCAGACATTAACCTGGACGGGGTCTTTGATGGGCGCGATTTAGCGTTGGCCTTGGCGTCGGGCGAGTTTGAAGACGAAATCGCCGACAATTCAACCTGGTCCAGTGGGGACTGGAACTGCGACGGCGAATTCACGACCGGAGACATCGTGCGTGCATTCAGGGGCGGAAACTTCGTTTCCCCAGCGCGGGCTGCTGACGGACTGGATCGGGCCGAGCTTGCCTCAGCAATTTCGAGTATGCAGCCGCCGGCGCAATCGACCTCGTCCATCAAGCTTGCTCGTGTCGAGCGAAAAACTGCCGCAGTTAAGCAAGCCGACCAGTTAGAAAATATCGCGACGGAGGTGCGGTTGCAGTTGGTAGATAGCGTCTTTTCAGACCTTGATAGGCCGGAACAATTCCGCGCCGCTTCGGCGTCCGAACAACAGATCCAAGCCGTCCGGTCAGAGAACTCGAAGGACATGGAGGCTCTTTGATATCATCGACGCCGCCGGCTCGTCCTCCCGAAGGGAAATTTGACAATAGCCCAGCGATTCATCGCTGGGAATCGTTATTTTTTGGTCGCGTTCAACCCAGCAGCCAGCGCCCGTTGCTTGAAACGCAGATGCGTTTCTGAATTCGGATCATCGGAAAAGAGGTAGGTCAAAAGCTTCTGATAGCCGTTCAGCGCCGCGACTGCCGCGCGCCACTCGTCCGGATGGACCTCGGCGAGTTCGGCCGACATGTCGAGGCAAATCGCGAGATACGCCGCGCGAGCCCGCTGCTCAGGCGACTGGCCTGCTACGATACCGCTGTAAACCTGATCTCTGAGGCGTTCCCGCAAATCCCGCCGACTCTCACCCATCTCGGACATCGGATAAACGTTGGCAGGTTTCTCAATTACGACTCGATACACCGGCCGCCCCGATCTGATTGTCCGTTCACCTCCGCGCTCAGTAATCGTCTTTTCTGCCAGGTCGATCAAACGATCGGCGAAACTGGTGATCGTTTCGTCCATGGGCATCGCATCGCGTGTCGTATTGCGATACCGGTCGACGATCTGCCAGTCGTGGGCAAGTAAACTGCGATAGCCGCGCACAACTCCGACAACCGCTCCCGCCGTGGCCGCCGTGTTATCCGCGTCCCAACCGAAATTGAATGCTGCGCGAAGCGTCTCGGCCAGATCACCGTTGCCATAAAGAAGCGCGCCGATCGTGGACCCCGTTGTCAATTCGTAGCCGTTCCGATCGCGTCTTCCACCATCCACTTGCGAGTATTTCTCTTTGAGCAACCTTCTCGTTTCTCGCCAGTCTTTAGGATACTGACCATGCCAACGTCTCACGTCGGTGATGATCTGACGTTGCACGCTCTCCTTGTCGAGCGAGTCAACCGCGAGATCGATCAGCGTATCAATGTCACTAGTAAAGAAGGCACTCGCGATCATGGAACAAAACAGTTGCGTCGTTTGAGCAGGTTCATGATCTATGGCAACACGTGTGTAGTTGAGCCCGATACGCGAAGCCGTCTGCGGCATCCCGGGTGCGATGAGCCCGAATGTTTCGCACAGGAATTGACCGGAGATGTTGAATTCAGCCCACGGATTGAGCGTTAGTGAACCCGTCAGCGGAGGCTCGATGCCCAAATCCATTAAGCGCCTGGCATAGAGATTCGAACAGTAGATGCCTCGATTGATGCGGTTCTTCCACAACTCCGCGATGCGCTTCTGAGACAGGAAAACTTTATTCTCGTCCTGCATGGCGATCACATAGACCCATTCGAAATCGGTATCGTCATCCGTCCGCGCGCCATCCGGCAGAGAAGGAGTGTATTGCGTCACATTCCCTGGTTCGCGGATGTACTCATTCTCATGTGGCAGTCCGTTGAGATTCCCCAAGATCTGTCCAAGCAGCCCACCGCGAATCTTGTCGCGAAGCACATCTGCGGAAATCGTTTTGACAGTTGGCTCGTCGGCAAACACCACGCTCGAACTTAGCAAGAGCGATAACATTCCTAAAACGGTAGCTCGCCGATTCATTGCTTTGACTCCCCTTAAAACCTGAGATTCTTCTTGAGCGCCGCCGCTAGTAGACGACCACAGACGAATTCATACGCTGGTCTGAAAATTGTATACAATCATGAGCGATGCAATCTCGATCGACGCAAGAAGAGTTTGAAAGCGAGCGATTCGACGCCGATCGGTTATCGCAGCTGAGGAGGCCCTGCAGAAACCAGACTCTTGATGCTCGCAAAGCAGAGCTGGTTCGCCTCCGTTTCTTGGCCGCCTCGCCTTGAGTAGGTTCGACTTGGCGTTGTAGAGATCCTCCTCGATCGTACCCGCCAGATAGGCGTTGTGTCATTCTCTGAAAGAAGGGTGTCGTCTAGGATTTGCAGGCAACGTGTTCGGTACACCAAGGCCCGAATCGCCGACAAACCTTCCCGCTATCGCCCCGGACACGAGCGGCGCAACGCCATGCGGACTTAGCTGGAAGCACACCGTGCAAATGAGAGCCGCGCCCTGCCACGACTTGATTGATCCCTTGGAGATGGTGTTGGAGGTTCGGTCTGGCCCGCCATTGTGCGCGTTTCTTGCGAAATCCAACTCGCGACCGAAGGGTGAAGATGAAGCGGCGCGGTCTCTATTTTCCAATCGTCATTCATTTTGTGCTTTGCGGATCACCGAATGCGAAGTTGCCAACCATCGTTGTTGTCATGACCGCGATCAGGGCTTTGCCGAAAAAAGTGGCATTGACTCGGAATATGGAGAATAATGTTGCAGCTCGCGACGAGCGTGGATTCTTCGTCGCCTGACGTGTTAGCGAGGGAACCTTGTGAGTGCGGTCGCTTTGCTTCCTCGTAATGGCTCACGCGGTTGAGAGCTTCGCGTTTAGGCCACGAATTGGCGGCAGTATTTCCTGAGCGTAGGCGAACGCCTCGGGTCAACCTTCGCGTGGCGATTTGGGCGACAGAGCGTAACCAACCAGCGATGCACCACCTTATGAATCCGCTCTAGCGCGTGTCGCGTGTTCTCAACACGGAAACAACAGATCGTATGGGAGTGCAGTCTATGTCTATCGCGCAGCGTCGTCGCCGCAACATATCTCTACGTTCCGAATTGTTAGAAGCGCGTCGAGTGCTTGATAGCACGGTGGTATTCAACGAGATCATGTACAACCCGCTCGGCGCCGACGACGAAACCATGGAGTATATCGAGCTGCACAACCAGCTGGCTGTCGACATGGACATTTCCGATTGGCGACTCGAAGGGGGCGTCCGTTACCAATTTCCGGATGGCACGATCGTTCCCGGCCGTAGCCAATTGGTGGTCGCGGTCGACCCGGCCGCGTTGAAGGAAGCAACAGGTCTCGAAAATGTGCTAGGTCCCTGGGAAGGACGCCTCAACAATGACGGCGAGGCGCTGCAGCTGTTCAACAATGACGAGCGACTGATGAACGCGGTCACGTTCAACGACGCGGGTGATTGGCCCGAGGGACCCGACGGCGGCGGTATGAGTCTGTCGAAGTTGGATCAACAATCGGCCAGTCACATGCCTGAGAATTGGACCTTCAGCCGTAAGCTCGGCGGAACTCCAGGCGACAATAATTTCCAGCCAGACCGAATTGTCGAGCAGCATGATGTCTTGGCCGAGGGGGCACCGGCGAGTGCCATTGTTCCGACCGACGATAGCCTTGGGCTCAGCTGGGTCCAACCTGGCTTCGACGACTCGACCTGGCTGCAGGGAATCACCGGTGTCGGATACGATTCGTCGCGGCGAGAATCCCTAAAGGAATTCCTGGGGCTCGATCTGGATGCCCCTCCCAACGACCAGGCGCCGATGCCGGCTCGGGATGTCAATCCCTCAATCTATGTCCGAATTCCTTTCCACTTAGACCGGGACCCAAGCGAATATGAACGTCTGTTGATGCTGACCCGTTATGACGATGGATTCGTTGCCTATCTGAACGGTGAGGAATGGACCTTCGCCAACGCGCCCGGTCGCGGCGGCGAAGAGGGTGAGTTGAGTTGGAATTCTGAGTCCGAGGGATCGAACGCCGGAGCGGCCACCCAGCTGTCGTTCGATGTGTTGTCGCGGGCAGACCTCTTAAAGCCTGGTGACAATATTCTGGCAGTCCATCTGCTGAATCGTCGGGTCAGTGACAGCGATATGTTGTTTTCACCATCGATCTTAGGCGTCACGGAGCGCATCCCCGACAATCCACTCAGCCCCCTAAAGTTCAACGAACTCGGTGGATCTGACTCGTTCTTTGTCGAAATCGTGAATCCGAGCCTAGAGGAACAATCGCTGGACGGCCTGATTCTCACGACCGATGCTGAGGGCGCCACCGACTACGCATTTCCGGCTGGCACCTTGGGACCAGGCGAACGAGTCTCGGTCAGCGCCGATCAGCTGGGATTCGCCGCGACCGCCGGCGCCCAAATACAGCTTTACAAAGCCGACCGGCAAACGATCATCGACGTCCGCGAGATTTCCGATCAGCTGGAGGGATTTCACGAAGTGACCGGCGACTGGCAATATCCAACAACCACCACGCCCGGCCAGGAAAACTCATTCGCGACCGAAAGCGATATTGTGATCAACGAGATCATGTATCACGCGCCCACGACGCCTGGGGTCTTCGAAACGCCTCCTGAATTTCAGCGAACCGAGTTCTTTCCGATAACCTCCAATTGGCGCTACAACCAGGCCGGTGTCGATCTCGGGCCGGATTGGTTCAACACCGTGCACGCGGTTGATAACCAACAATGGTTCGAAGGGCCGGGGCCGCTCGGTGCCGCCCGTAACGAGCTGAATCCGCCCATTCAAACCCCGTTGACCGTACCGCGCGATAATGATCCGCGTTTCCTGACCCACTATTTCCAAACCGAATTCGAAGTGACGGCCGAGATGATGGAACAGGCCGACATTTTTGAAATGTTGTTCATGATCGATGACGGAGCGGCTTTTTATGTCAACGGGCAAGAGATCCGCCGGTTCAAGCTGCCCAGCGGTGAATTGACCTTCGAAACACGGGCAACCCAACCGGCCGTCGCCACGCCGGCCCTCACCGGCCCCGTCCCGATCCCCAAGGAAGTGCTGAATGTCGGCACGAACGTCTTGTCGATCGAAACTCGTCAAGACAACGATCGCAGTCGCGATATCGCCATGGGCGTTTCACTATCGTTCGGCCAAGAGGTGACGGACAGGATCCCGGGAATTCAATCGCAGGCGAATCCCGAAGAGTGGATCGAACTCTACAATCGAGGTGACCAGGCGGTCGATTTGACCGGCTGGGAATTGCGCGACGCGGTTCGATTTGATTTTGCGGATCAAACGTCGATTGGTCCTGGCGAATATCTGGTGATCGCCAACGATGCCGAGGTGCTGGCCCAAAAGTTTCCGGGGATAACGGTTGCCGGTAGCTTCGACGGTCGGCTCGGAAATCGCGACGACCGCATTCGTCTGTACGATTCGATCAGTAACTTGGCCGACGACGTGCACTACTACGAACGTGGACGCTGGCCTGCGACGGCAGATGGTGGTGGAGTTAGTCTCGAGTTGCGCGATCCCGATGCCGACAACAACATCGGTGAATCGTGGTCGATCAGCGACAATTCAAGTCAATCGGAATGGGTCAGTCATTCTCGCCGCGGAATCGCCGACTTGGATGTCACCGGTTCGACCGCCGCGTTCCATGAATTCGTCTTTGGCATGCTCAGCGCTAGCCAAGTCTTGATCGACGATATTAGCGTGATTCAGGATCCCGCCGGAGAGGCGATTCAGGTGATTCAGAACGGCACCTTCGAGGCGGATCCGCTGGGCCAAGCACCGGAGAAATGGCGGATTATCGGCAATCATTCGGGAGTGGTCATCACCGATCCGACCGATCCCAACAACAAGGTGTTGCATCTAACGGCCACCGGAGCTCAAGCCAATATCCACGACCATGCCGAGACGACGTTTGCCAACGAACTGGAGATCGTTCCAGGTCGCGAATACGAGATTTCGTTCCGAGCCAAATGGTTGAACGGAAATAGCCAACTCAATAGTCGACTGTTCTACAACCGAATTCCCGACACGCTGAACCTACACGTACCGGACCAAATGGGAACTCCGGGCGCCGTCAATTCTTCACACATCGACAACGACGGCCCGACGTTTGACGGCTTGGCCCAGGATTCGGTCATTCCCAAAGTCAACCAGCCAGTTACCGTATCGATCAATGCCCATGATCCCGACGGCGTCAGCCAGGTTACGCTGTGGTGGCGTCCGGACGGCGGCGAGTGGAGTCAGGCTCCGATGTCCGCCAACGCGCTCGGAGCTTACGAAGGGCAGATCCCGGGTCACGACTCCGGACAGATCGTGCAATTCTATGCCGAGGCGACCGATTCGTTAGGAGCCACCTCAACCTTCCCAGCTGAAGGTCCCGAATCGGGTGCCCTGTTGCAGGTGGCCGACGGCAAAGGGCCTTTGACCCCGATCGACACCTTCCGGATTATCATCCGACAAGACGATCTCGATCGCCTCTATGAACGAACCAATCGGATGAGCAATTGGTTCTTGCCGATCACCCTGGTTCACAACCAAACCCCGTACTATGACGTCAGCGTTCGGCAGATCGGCAGCCGTTGGATTCGTCCCAACAGCGGTTACAAGGTCCGGCTGCATCCCGATCAAGCCTTCAATGGAGTTCATGATTCGCTGCGGTTCGATCTGAATGGCTTGGCGGAAATCGTCATGAAGCAGATGATGAACCGAGCTGGCGGCGGCAGAACCACCATGTACGACGACATCTCGTACCTGGTCGTACCAGAACATCGGGCTCAGAACGGCCACAACCACGAGATCCTGCTCAACCTAGCCCGGTTTGAGACCATCTATCTCGATGAACAGTTCGAGAACGGTGGACAAGGTACGAAGTGGGAGTTGGACGACGTCGTCTTTCCGAGCGCTCCGGTCGGCCGTGAACCAGAGGGGCTTAAGGCGGATACGATGGTTATCGAAACGGCCGATATCGGCGTCAACAGCGACATCACGTTCCTGCAGGGCAACGACCCCGAGTTCTATCGGGCTCATGTGCTGATCAAAAACCGACGCGTCGATGATCGATTCGACGCGTTGAAGGAATTTGCCCACGGTATCCACACCAGCGGGGAAGCGCTGTTCGAGGCATCCAATGCTGTGATGGACGTTGATCTGTGGATGCGACATTACGCCAATCAATCTTACTTCGGCAACTGGGATACCTACGGGTTTCGCCGACCGAAGAACTTGCGGATGTATCAGCGCCCGAGTGATGGCAAGATCATTCCGTTCTTCTGGGACTGCGATTTGTGCAACTTCACCGAACCGATTTATCATGCCAGCGAACCAACCTCGCGGTTGGACGAAATCCGCGATATCCCCCATAACTTGCGTCTCTACTGGGGGCACATGCTTGACTATGTAAATCGGTCGTTCAACGCCGAATACGTGGCCTATTGGGCCAATCACTACGGGGAATTGACCAGCTTCAACGTCCATGGCGGCGATGAGACCTTCGTCGGTATTGTTGAGTCGACCGAAAACCGCAGTGAACGGGTCCTTGGGGAAATCAACGAAGCGATTCCGCCAATCGACTTTGCCATCACGACCGAAAACGGCACGAATGTCGAAAGCTCGGTTACGCTCGAGGGGACCGGTTGGGTCAACGTGCGCAAGATTCAGGTGGCTGGTACGGGTGTTCAGCTGGACGCCTTCTGGCCCACCACCAGTACATGGCAGATCGAACTGGATTTGTTGTCGCCGGGCGAAAATCAGATCACGCTCGAAGCGATTGACTACGAAGGTCAGCTGATCGGCACCAGCAGTGTGACCATCAACAGCACCGCCGATAACCCGGTCATCAATTCGCTGAGAGTCTCAGAATTGAATTACAACCCTGGACCGGCGACGCAAGCCGAGCAGGATGCCGGGTATGGCAACGACGATTTTGAATTCGTCGAGCTCGTCAACCGCGGGCCAAACGAGATTTCGTTGGCCGACGTGCGGTTAGCCAAGATCAATGTCGACGGTGACGAGCAAGGAATTGAGTTTGCCTTCGGCGATTCGCCGGTAACCACATTGGCTCCGGGTGCCCATGTGATTGTGGTCGAAGATCTGGATGCGTTCCAAGCCCGCTACGGCGAGGTCGCGGGTGTGGCTGGACAATGGTCGGGGCGGCTCAGCAATACGTCGGAAACGCTCACCTTGACCGCTGGAGGCTCGCTGGTTCAACAGTTCGCTTACCAGGATGAATGGTATCCGCTCAGCGACGGTGACGGCTCCTCGTTGGTGATCGTCAATCCGGATGCCGAATTGGAAATGTGGAGCAAGGCCGAAGGATGGAGTCCCAGCGGGATCATCGGCGGATCGCCGGGTACAGCGACGGGGCGACCAGGCGATGCCAACGGCGACGGCGTTTTTGATTCCCAAGATCTGACTCTGGTGCTACAGTCGGGTAAATTCGAAGACGACATCCCGGACAATTCGACCTTCGCTGAAGGTGACTGGGACGGTGACGGCGATTTCACGACGACCGACATCGTCGTGGCATTCATGGTCGGCGGCTATTCCGGCGGACCGGTTGGAGCAGTCCAGCGCCTGCAACCGCACCCACTAGCAATCGATCATATCTTTGCCGACACGAAAGAACGTGATCGGGATTCGTCGTCATCGAAACGCGGCCGCCAAGCAGAGTTGGACCTGGGTGCGCTCGAGCGCGCCTTCGTTTAGCCGCGGCCGCATGCGCGGGCGAACGAGCGTGGGTGATGAAGGATCTTCTTTCCCGAAGGGAAATCTGACAATAGCCCAGCGATTCATCGCTGGGAAGCGCGAGAGGAATGATCCGATTACCCAGCGATGAATCGCGGGCTATTATCGGACGTCCCGTAGAAGACGAGGCCATACCTTCATCGGGCGACGTCAGATTCTTCTCGTTTGAGGGAGTCACTACTTCGGACGCACACGGGATCGCTCGGATTTGGCTTTGAACTCAGGGGCAGCCTCTCTCGGCAACCAGCGGGCGAGCTGATTGCGGATCGCCTTGTGAGTCGGGTCGTTTGCGAGGTTGTTGAACTCGTGCGGATCGTTTCGATGGTCGTACAGTTCCTCCGCTCCGTCGTCGTAGACAATCAATCGCCAATCCCGATTTCGGATGGAGTGATTGCCAAAATACGAAGACGTGATCGCCGGCCGGTCTCTGGGCGTCGTCGGGTCGTTAAGTTGGGGGACCAACGAAAGTCCTTCGAGGTGGGGATTTACCGGCAACTTGCACAGCTCGACCAGCGTCGGGTAGATGTCGAGCAGGCTGGCGGGTTCCGAGCATGCCTTGCCGGCCTTGATACCCGGTCCGGCGCACAGGAGCGGAACCCGTGTGGATTCTTCCCACAGCGTGCGTTTGGCCCAATGCTGTTTCTCACCCAAGTGAAATCCATGATCGCTCCATAGGACGATCAGAGTGTTGTCGGCATGGGGGCTGGATTTCAAGGCACTCAAGACAATGCCCACGCAATGATCGACAAAGCTAATGGATGCCAGGTAAGCACGCGTCAGGCTACGCTGCTTACCGTGCTTGACCACCTCGGCATGCGTCGGAGCAACGGCATAGTCGTTGATGCCGAGAAAGTTCTTCGGAAGATCATCAAGGTCCGACTTTGGATTGCGCGGGAGCGTGAACGAGTCCGCGTCGTAGAGATTAAACCACGTCGGCGGAACATAGAGCGGAACGTGCGGTCGAAAGAAACCGACTGACATGAAGAACGGTTTCTCAAAATCCTGCTGCAGCGCTTCGGCCGCGTTCTTTGCCAGTTGGAACTCAGCCATCTCAGCGTTGTTTTCCGGATACGCTCCCCAATCCCAGGCTCTACTCCAGTGGGCGGGACGGTTCAAGGGTTTGGGAGGTGTGGGGCTTTTCCTTCGCCCGAGCGTCCGGTCAATGTCGCCGGCTAACCTTCCATTGAAACCGTGATGCAGCACCTTTCCGCCGGACAGGGTGTAATAGCCATTGTCCTTGAAGTATCGCTGAATGGTGGGGACATCACTGAGAGCTGGCAACACTTCGTATTTCGGCCCGAGTTCGTAACTGCCATGCGTCGTCGCCGCGACTCCCGACATGACGCTGACTCGCGAAGGCGAACAGACCGGCACGGTGCAATGGGCGTTGGTGAAATTGCGGCCTCGCTTTGCCAGCCCATCCATGTGAGGAGTGACCGCGTCCGGATGGCCTCCGAGGAAGGCCGTCCAGTCATTCAGGTCGTCAATGCAGATCATCAGGACGTTAAGTTTGGGCGCCTCGGCATGAGTTTCCCGGGTGAGAAGAAACGAAAGAATGGCAATTGTGACCGCTTGAATAAACCTGATTACGTAGAGCGACGTCTTTGCGCGCAGGGTGATGTCGGTCGATCCGAGATCCTCCGCAAGAATCAGGACGATCTTCTTTGGAGACTCCGCTGCGGCCGCGACGGCCGCCCTCGCGAGAAACGGAAGCAGCCGGAGAATGCTTGTCGTGTTCATTGTCATGACGTTCTTGAAGGAATCTCGTTGAGGCTCCATTGCCCTCGTTCCAGATAATGTGTCCGCTTCTTCCAAGGCGTACGAGCGGTACGACCAACTGATGGCGGAGCGTGGTGATCCGACCAGGAAGCCGAAGGATCCGCCCAAAGCTGCGTTCAGTTTACTGCCTCGCCTGCGTGTTGGATTCGAAAACTCGACGCAGGCCCGTTGAAGAAGATAAGGGGTCAGGCTTCTTAATGCTTGACCCATCAAAGAAGCCTGACCCCTTTTTCTTTCGCCTGCGTGTTGGATTCGAAAATTCGACGCAGGCCCGTGACCCCCACAGGCGCCTCGCCTTGCCAGGGCACGAGGAATGAGCGAGTCGCGAGGGACGCCGTGACCTTGTCGATGAACGCAAGCTCACCGAGTCGTCTCTGCTGTAGCGTTCGATCCTCGATTTCAAGTGGAACGAGACTCCGATTGATAACCCACGCAAACGGTTCGATCTCGGCGCGCCGTAGGTCCTCCTGCAGCTGACCAGCCTCTTCGACAGGCGTTGCCTCTGGCAATGTCACAATCAAAACTCGCGTGAAGTCGGGATCGCGCAGGCGCGGCAGTAGCTGCTCGACGTACTTCGGCATTTGGCTACTTTGGCGAGTCACCTCGCGATGATAGGCAAGCGCCGAGTCAAGCAGCAGAATGGTATGGCCGGTCGGTGCCGTATCCATGACCACGAATCGATCGGTCCCCTGAGAGACAGCTTTGGCAAAAGCGCGAAAGACTGCGATCTCTTCGGTGCATGGCGATCGCAAGTCTTCCTCCAGCAGAAGTCTGCCCTGGCGGTCCAAATTGGCACCGGCCGTCCGCATGACTTCGGCCGTATAGTCAGCCGTTTCTTTGGTGGGGTCAATACGTCCGACACTGAGTCCAGGCAACTCATCGGCTGCCAGCGTGTCGGTCAGGTGAGCGGCTGGATCGGTGGTTGACAGATGCACGTTGAAGCCGCGTTGGGCCAGCGCGACCGCGATCGCCGATGCCATCGTCGTTTTTCCCACGCCTCCCTTACCCATGGCCAGAATGACTCCGCGCCCAACCTCCGCCAAATCATCAACCATCCCGCTCAGTCCATCGATGTGGGCCGGGCCGCTTTGAGGCTCGGAAGGCAAGGTCGGAGGTGCTGCATGATTTCCAACTTGGCGAAGGGCCTCAATTCCCATCAGGCTGTGTCCGGACAAAGGCACCGTGGTTCGCGGAAGGCCGCAAATCTCATTCGGAAGTGAATTCAAGGCCTCTTCGCCGCGCGACTGCATGGCGATCGCGACGTCATCAATGAGCGAGTCCGTTGTGAAGACTCCGTTGACGATTAGACGTTGATTGGTGACGCCCAGAAGCTGCAATTCGCTACTTGTTCTGGCCGCTTCATCCAAGGCGGACGATTCCGGCCGCGTCACCAAGATCAACGTCGTTGTTTGTGAGTCCTTCAGCGCGATTACTGTTTCCGCGTAGATTTGTTGTTTCGATTGCAAGCCCGCCAGCGGCCCAAGACATGAGGTTCCGGTTGTGTTGGATTCCATGAACCCTGTCCAGGCCGAAGGAAGGGTCAGGAGCCGCAACGTGTGGCCGGTCGGAGCCGTGTCGAAGATGACGTGATCAAATCCGTTCGTTGCTTCGCGATGGCCCAGCAGACGAGAGAATTCATCAAACGCTGCAATCTCTAGCGTGCACGAGCCGGAGAACTGCTCTTCCATGCTCCTGATCGCGGCTTCGGGCAACACGCCTCGGTAAGGACCGACCATTCGCTCGCGGTACTCGTGAGCGGCCGCTTGCGGGTCGATATTCGTTGCCAACAAGTTCGCCGTCACTTCGACAGGCGTTGCGGTGTTACCAAGTCTCACTCCCAGCACGTCGTCAAGGTTGGATGCCGGATCGGTTGAAACCAACAGCACGCGTCGGCCACGATCCGCCAGTTGCACCGCAGCCGCACACGCCATCGAAGTTTTACCGACCCCTCCCTTCCCCGTGAAGAAAAGATTTCGTGTCGGTTGCTCGAGAAAGTCCACGTGAATTCCTCCTGAACTGCATGTGATGTCAACAGCAACCAGTATCGCCACAGCACCCTTCATCGGATGCGATGGGCAAAGTTGGCTGGAGCTTGGTACCTGTCCACAAGGCCAGGTGTTCTCGAGATGGGTACTCGCTGCGACTGACGATACTGCCGTCGACCATCACCAGTGGAAGGCAATCGACGCCTTCCGCCGTCAACATCTGCTGAACGACCGCGTTGTTGGCGAAATCTTGAGGCTGCTGAGCCAGGTTGTAGCGTTCCACTTCGTGGCCTTGGCCTTTCAACCAATCGAGATCTGCCGCAAAACGGGGTAACACCGGGTCAACCTCTGGACCGCATACGCCGGTCGAACAGCACATGGGTTTATCATAGATTTGCACTCTGCTCATATTGCCTTCCTTTGGAATTTGAGATGAATTGCCTTTGACGGCGTGTACACGCACGCTGGCGGCGTACGCATTCGCATCGAACTTGGCCAGGACTTCTCCCAATGAATCATGAAGGGATGGCTCCTCTTCGTTCGATGAACCGCAGCACGAGATAGCAGGCGCCGGTGTTGTCGATCCATCCGTCGGACTTGTACTACATCCCGACCCGGCTTGACCTGCCTGCGCGTACGCATTGAGATCGGCACCACTGTCAGTGACCATGACCGATGCAAAGCCCGCTTCCTGAAGACGATGTTGGTAGTCCTCAATCAGGATCGCGCCTGATATGCACCCAACGTAGGCCTCAACGCTTTCCTTGACGTCGCGGGGTAGAGCTTGCTTGAGCGCGATATCGCTAATGGCGAGGCGTCCTCCAGGCTTTAGGACCCGCAGCATCTCACGAAACACCTTGTCCTTATCCGGCACGAGGTTGATCACGCAATTGCTGATAATGCAGTCCACCGAATTGTCGGGCAAGGATAGCTCGTCGATCTTCGCCTGGTGAAACGCGACATTCGTTGCTCCAACTTTCTCGGCACCAACGCGAGCACGCTCCAGCATGTCTGCCGTCATATCAATGCCGATTGCCTTGCCGGCAGGACCAACCTGCTTGGCAGCGAGAATCACATCGATGCCCCCGCCGCAGCCCAAATCGACGACGACCTCGCCTGGCTTCAATGAGGCAATCGCAACCGGGTTTCCACAAGAGAGACCCATATTCGCTTCGGGCGGAAGTGACTGCAGTTCCTCCTCCGAATAACCAAAGGCGGCTGCCACAGTGCGAACTGCGTCTGCGTCATTCGACAGTGTGCTTCTAGCAACGGATGCGTACTGATCATGGACTGTCCGCAAGAGCTTGGAATGGTCGTCGGTCATGGTTGTGTCCTGTCCGTCAAACGTTGGCGTGAGCTGCAATAGCGGAAACTCCGTCAGGGCTAGAGCCGGGCCACGAGTGACTTCAATTCCTTGAGTTTCTGTCGATTGATGCAGTAACAGACCTTCGGTCCGTCAACTTCTCCTTGGATTAGCTCTGACTCCTTCAGGATCTTCAGATGCTGAGAAACGGTGGACTGCGCCAGGGGCAACTGGTCCACGATTTCACCGCAGACACAGGATTTCCGGCTGATCAGCAGCCGAACAATCTGCACGCGTGCCGGATGCGCGACGGCCCAAGCCAGCTGAGCAAGGGCCTCATCCGTCACACCGGGCTTCAGTTCGATCGGTGTCGTGTCACAGCAATTTGCGGCGGAAGACTTACCCATGGCGGCTCCTTTATCGTATATCTACGATGAACGATATCGTCCATTTGGCGATCAGTCAATGAGGGAATCGAGTGGAATATCGTGAGAGGCTCAAAGAACCGGCCGAGCAGCGCGTGAACAACCCTTCGCCCGCGTCGGTGACTCTTGGCAAGGGAAGCCAAAATCGGTCAGAACAATGCCGTTGATCGATACGGAGTGCTTCACATGGGAAGGAAGAAAGTTCCGATGAGGCACGAATAAACAACTGCCAACGCGAGAAACACCAGCGGCGGGAATGAGAAGATGCGTGACAGGCGAACAGCGGCCTGCACGCCAGAAGACGATCTCATTCAGGCGTACCGGAACTCAACCGGCTGGCCCAGCCGTCGCATGCGTAGCGTCTTAGTCGCGGGAGGACATGAACAATCGCAGAATGTACCAGAACAAAAGCACGACTGACGAGAACAATGAGAGCGAAGCTGCAACGTGCTGCCCTATGCGATAGTGGTGCAGAACATTAGACGTGTCGTACAGAATGTGTCCACACGCAAATGCAATCATTGCGTAAGTGAACATCGGCCCTAGTGTGAAGTTGAAGATTATCGCAAACACGATGAATCCCATTGCAGCCAAGCCCGCAAACATGAGTAGCGAGCGCAAGAACGAGAAGTCCTTTCGTGTGATGAATACGACCGCTGTCATTGCCGCGAATAACCCGAGCGTAGTAACGGCTGCGGCTGGCACGACCCCGGCGTAAGCGGGGTTGTTCGTGGCGAAATACAAGGGCGCAAGAAGAATGATTGCCTGAGCCACGACATATAGCCCAAGCCCCATATACTGCTTCGGCAGCGACGTCGCGGACAACGCCCAACTGTTAGCCATCCAGCTAACACCCATGAAGAGCCCCAACACGATCAACCAACCATATCGACTGCCGACCATCAATCCGACAAGTGGAGCGGCGAGCGGCGTTTGCAGCAAGATAAACTCGAGTAAAACCAAAACGCCAACGGCTCCCGCCAAGTGCAGATAGGTCTTGGCAATGAAGCCAGCTCGCTCGTCGGCTGCGGCCATGGCCGCGACAGAGAACCGTGGTGCGTCGTAAGGGTTCGTTGTGTATTCCACTTGAGGGCCTCAGATGAGTGTGGTGCGAATAGGTTTGTGACAATGGCGCCTAAACCGAACAGCAATTGATCTTTGCGAACTTCCATGCAGCACAAGAGATTATCTTGTCTCAAATGCAGCCTAGCGGCAATACAGACGGGCAACAGGATCGACAATTGGCAATTGCGATCCGAAAACAACCGGCGGCGGGAATAGCAGCAGAGATGGCTGCGTCTGCGAATTCCTTCACTATCTACGAGGATCTCGCTCAACCGGAGAGATTCAGGTCACACGCACCAGATGACCACCTGTCGGATCCAGACCCAGCCCCATCCGCGCCGAGTGACGTACTGGCGGGTCTCCGCCCTTTTTTCGTATTTTGTTGAGTCTCAATGGGGCGCCTACATTCGCCACTCACGGAACATTAAATTCATCAATGTGGAACTGAAGACCGCACGGCAGATGCCCGGAAAAAGAGTTTTCCTGAAAGATATCGACGGTTTGCCGAGCCATGAGTTGACCTTATTGAGGATTCCCCGCACATGAGAACAACGGCAATTCTGTCGGGCACGCTGATGCTTTCCGTTCTGCTTCTGAGTGCGCTTGCCCAAACGGCACGGGCCGACCGAGCTCGGGAAACTCCCGGCGAAGGTCCATTGGTGCTCAGTCATGGCGTGGAGCTGTTCAAGGTTGGGCCGCTACTGAAACAGGATGACTTCGAGAATCTCGACAATTGGGTGGTTCAGGTTCAGCAGAAGTCCGGGTTCGAACCAGCGCATGTTGAGGCGCGAGATAACTCGCTGGATTGTCTCGTACCGGGACGCGGATGCACGGTGTGGTTCAAGCGGAAACTGTCGACTCGCGTGGCCATCACCTACGACGTGCTTTGCCCAACGCATGAGCCTGCCATCAAGGGCCTGCAGCCTCGTGACATCAATAACTTCTGGATGGCGACCGATCCAGTAGATTCTAACCTGTTCGATTCCGCGCGGTACACCGGAGCTTTCAAGTCGTACGACAAGATGCATGGCTACTACGCAAGCACTGGCGGCGGTGGAGCGATCGCTAACCGGACGACTCGGATGCGACGGTATCCCCGCGAGGTGAATGGCAAACCGGCCGAGCATGTGGCGCTCAACAACAAAGATGGAAAACCAGGCTATCTGATCACTCCGGACAAGGTGATGAAGGTGCAGCTGGTGGCCTATGACGATGTGATCCAATACATCGTGGATGGCAAGCTGAATTATCAGATCGGCCGCGGTGACAGGATTCAGATTGAGGAGCGTGACAACAAAGGCCAGCCTCAGGCGCGGGACGCCGTTTACGACCTCGATCGCTTTCCGGTTTACAAGGAGGGTTACTTTGGATTTCGCATGGTCGGCACTCACCACATCTATACGAACTTCAAGGTATACGCCCTGGAGCCGGATGACGCGAACGGAGCGGCCCGACGACGCCCGACCGTCAGAGTCGCTTCCCTGGATGGTCTTCGAAAAGCGGCGGCGAAGAGCAACCAGCAGATCATACTGGAGCCGGGAGACTACGAGGTCTCGGACCGCGAGGGTTTTCGTCTGTCGGGTTCCAACAATGATGTCGTCCTGTCAGACGCTTACATCACGGTTCCTCTGGAGGCTGCGTCTGGCGAAAGTCTCTTCAGGCTTACAGGCGACAACATCACGCTGCGTGGCGGAACGCTTGAAGACACCTATCCCGACGGCACGACCGACGTCACCGACTTCGGCGCCTACAACCAGAGGCAGAAACTCGGGGGTATGAACGAGATCGTTGTCTCGGGAGACGACAACCGGGTCATTGGCATGCAGATGACCATCAGGGGATCCTTTCCTTATGGCTATGGGAACATGTACGGCATTGGACGGGGGAATGTCGTCGGACTCAAGAAGCATTGCGGGATCAGAGTCACCGGCGATCGGGCAATCATCGACGGCTGCAACATCAAGATGGAGGCCTTCGGTCACGTGATCTATGTGCAAGGCGGGGACCGGACGACCGTTCGCAACACCGTCATTGAGGGAACGGTGCGCGCGAGTAACGATTGCTACAACGAAACGGCCCCAGGCGATTTGGCCAAGAGATTCAACTACCAGCTTCAGTGGCCCGAGGAGGTCAGAGGGCTCCCCATCCCCCGAGACCACATGCTCAATTGCACGGAGGATGGGATCAGGGCCTACAAGGGCGCCGGCGACATGATTGTGGAGAACTGCGTGGTGAAGAAGTGCCGCGGCGGAATAAAGCTCTACATGGCCAAAAGCGCAAGGATCACAAACTGCCAGGTATTGGACTGCGTCGTTCAGGGCTACTCCGTGCCCAGCGGCGGAGTGATCTCCAGCTCAAGCGGGAATGCCGCCTATGGCCCGTTGCTATACATCCATTTCGATTCGCACACCAACCAGAACATCGATCTTAAGGTCCTCCCTTCCTCGCACGGTCTTGGAGACCATCCACTAGCCGCGATCAAAGGTCGGGGCCATTCGATTGCGTTCACCCAAGCTGGCAGCCCCACGCCAGAAACTTCGCGCCCAATCATCGTTGGATATCCGATGCGGTTTGACTTCCTCTGCCTCAACTACCCGGACGTGCCCGACGGCTATGAGGAACACTTCGCAAAGTACTCACCGAATACCTACAAGGCGTCAGGGATCAC
>CAJHYQ010000288.1_pt1 | contig 28523 bp, 18 predicted proteins | sample 9198721 | NCBI WGS metagenome assembly CAJHYQ01 (sample SAMEA7708357, study PRJEB35096) | sediment metagenome | biome: marine neritic benthic zone biome [ENVO:01000025]; feature: sediment [ENVO:00002007]; material: shallow marine sediment [ENVO:03000034] sea grass bed [ENVO_01000059] ... | reverse complement strand
CAGGTCGTGTCGCGAAGTCCAAGTGAAATTGTGGATGGGCAGTTGAATGAAGACTATGCGGAAGCGTTTGCCGCCGTCAATCGGATGGTGAATGAGGGCATGTCTTGGAGTGGCAACGAGCGGAATCGTTGCTTTCTTAACACCGGTGGAGTTCGATTCGCTGACGTGTCTGCCACAACCGGCCTCGATTTCCTCGATGATTCCAGGGCCATTGCCTCCGTGGATTGGGACGGAGACGGGGATCTCGATCTATTGCAAGTCAATCGAACCGCTCCACAAGTTCGCTTTCTTCGTAACCAGTGGGACAACGATGGTCATTGGCTCACTTTGCGATTGGTTGGCACTCAATGCAATCGCGACGCGGTTGGAGCTCGCGTGGAACTCTATCGAAGCAATCTCGCCACACCCGACGTGCGGACGGTACGCGCTGGCAACTCATTCCTGAGTCAGTCGAGTAAAGCGATACACTTCGGCTTGGGAAAAAACACCGTCATCACCAAAGTCGTTGTCCACTGGCCAGGGCAGGGGAGCGAGACATTTCGCGGACTCGAAGCGAACCAGACCTATCGACTGGTTGAGGGAAGCAACCGAGTTGAACAACTTCCGCCGCGAAGTGGCTCGCTGCGAATCGACAACACACCGCTGCCGCTTGCAGAATCGACCCAGCAGGGTCGCGCAGTGCTGAGTGCACCGGTCCCCATCCCTCGACTCACTATCAAACGGATGGACGGGACTCCTGCGGCTTTGACGTTCGCAAAACGACCTACACTGGTTCAACTGTGGGCAAGCTGGTGTCCGATGTGTCAGGCCGAGATGCACGAATTCACTCAGCGTGCCGACGACGTTCAAAAAACCGGCGTGCGCGTCGTGGCGTTGAGTGTTGATGGATTGGGAGACGATACATCCAATCCAAGCAATGCTCGGCAAGCGGTCTCACGAATGCAGTACCCTTTCACGGTCGCACTGGGCACGGAGGACCTGCTGCAAATACTCGAGACCTTACGAGGCGAATTGTTTTCGAACCTCACTCCGTTCCCAGTGCCAACGAGCTTTTTGCTCGATAACCAAGGCCACTTGAGAGTGATCTACTTGGGTCCGATGACGGTCGACCAGATGCTACGCGACACCGCCCAGCTGCAAGCGACCAACCAGCAATGGCGTGATTATGCGTCACCCATGGGCGGCAGTTGGTTTACCGATCCCAAACCGATTCGGTTGATCAACTTGGCCAAAGTCATGGCTGATGCAGGGTTTGCCTCAGAGTCGCAGTGGTACCGGGATCAGGCGGCACCTCAAATCGCGTTGGGGCACTGTAGTTTGGCATTAGATCTAGAACGTCAAGGAGATAGACTTGGAGCATTGGCTCAGTACCGGCAGGCCATTGAAACCGATCCTCAATCGGCTCGGGCGTATAATCTGCTAGGCAAGTTCTTGATGCGACAAAGACAACTGGATGGTGCTCTTACTGCGCTCAAGAACAGCGCCCTTCTGGATGATGCCGACGCCGACACTCACTTTCACCTTGCGACTCTCTATGTACTTCGCCGGGAATTGGACAAGGCAGACCAGAGCTATCGAGACGCGCTGACAGCTGATCCGGAGCATGCGTCCGCGCACGCCGCCCTTGGGCGCCTGCTTCAGCAGCAACAACGTTGGCCGGATGCAATTGACCACCTTCAATCGGCCATCCGATTGCAGCCAACGTTGGCCCCTCCGTACGTTTATTTGGGGATCATCTACGCACAGCAGGACAAGCAACAAGAAGCGATTCGACTCTTCAAACAAGCCCTCAACATTCAGCCGACGTTGACAGACGCCCGGATCAACCTCGCGGAGCTTCTCGTATCGCGAGGAGACGTGAATGAGGGACTGAAGCAGTATCGCTTAGTCCTGCGCAGCCAGCCCAAGGCAACCTCGGTCATGGGCAAGTTGGCGTGGCATCTGGCCACAAACCAAGCAGCCGAGAAGAAATCTCCGCGTGAAGCAGTCGAGATGGCCGAACAGCTGGCATCGGCTACGCAATATCGCTCGGCAAAGGCACTCGACATTCTTGCGGCGAGCTACGCGGATTTGGGGGAGTATCGCAAGGCCGCGGACACTATCCAAAAGGCGTTGGCCCTTGAGACTTCATCGCAACTAAAGGAAGAATTGCGGCGGAGACTCGCACTGTACAAGGACGGCCGATCGCTGCGAATTGGCGACAAGCCCTGACATTCCTACCCGCGGCCTCATGACCTCACTTGGTCTTCAATAAGGCACCGACACCACCATCGAGTGAATTCAATTGCTGAACCGTCGATTCAGCAAGAGCACGGTTGAAGATTGCCAAGTCGTCAATCTCTCCGATGTACTGAATGCCGAGCATCACGGCCACCTTCTTCATGTCCCACGTGATGCGGAGATCGCGCTGCAAGCAACCGACTCTCTTACCGTCGACATACAAGCAAGCACGACCATCAGGCCGCCCCGAATTAATCTCGGATAGCGTTACCACAACATGAGTCCATCGGTCCCCGCCGAAGGGCGTTTTACGTTGAACAACCATCGGGCGATCTTTCTCTGCAACATCTTCCCATTTCTTCTGCGTGGGATTCCAATGCTGAAAATCGGAAAACACGCCAAGTCGAAAGTGGCGTGGTTGATCGTCTTTCGTAAAGTCGACGAATAACGATGCGTCGTTCCACTTCTTGTCCGTAATCTGTAGCGGATCGACATACCCGGGCTTCAAACCGTTTTCTGGATCAACGCGCAGCCAGAACGAAATCGTCATTTCCATCGGCGCGTCGCCGTACGGTACGTTTCCTTCGCCACGGAATAACACGATTTCCTCCGAGACGTCGGTGAATCTCAAGCATCTACCCCAGCGTCCACCGGAGACAATCTCGGCGTATTCCGGTAGGCCAGGCACGATCTTCTCGCGCTGGATCGTCTTGGCCGTCAGCAATTGACCGTCGCCGGGGGCCAAGTCAGCCTGCTCCGAATCGAACGAAGCGTAAAACACGAGTGCATCGGACAGATCATCGGCCTTCGCGAGTTGAGTCATCATAAGAGCGGCAATCAACAACAGACCAAGCGATTTCGAACTGACCATAATTCGGATTCCTGTGGTTCAGTGCAATTCAAAACAGACAATCGATCCTGATTGTAGCCTTCCGAGTTGAATGTTCGAGTACAGCCGCGACAATCAGTGTCATGTCCACGTGCCATCGAAATCGACGACAGTTCCTCAATGCGGCTGCTGGATTCTGCCTCGCCACTCCGTTTGCCGCAAATGGAGCCGAGTGGCAAAAGGATGTGCCTTGGCTGAGCGAAACCCAGAAACCACCGAAATCGTTAGTAAAACACGAGCTTCCCCGTATTATCGCAAAGGAAGCGACGTTGGCGGAGTGGAATCGACTGCGCCCGAGTATCCGACGACGATGGCTCGAGTATCTCCGGCCGAGCCCTCGACCGAATCAGGCGCCCCAAGTCAAGTTGATCGATGAAGAGCGAGTCGGCCAAGTCATTCGCCAACGGATTCGCTACGAAAGCGAACCGGGATGGGAAACGGAAGCTTACCTGCTCAAGCCAGCAGAAACCAAAGCTACACGTCGCCCCGGTGTCGTCGTTTTTCATTCAACGGTGAATCACTCGATTCGCCAACCGGCGGGAGTCGAAGGCAAGCCGGAGAAAGCATTCGGATTACGTTTAGCGAATCGAGGCTTTGTCACACTGTGCCCTCGGAATTTTCTTTGGCCCGACAACCATCACATCGATACGGCTACGCAGACCGCGGCCTTCGGTCAGCGACATCCTTCGTCGAAGGGCATGGCGAAGATGCTACGTGATGCGCAGGTGGCCGTCGACATTTTACTGGCTGTTCCTGAAGTCGATCCATTGCGAGTTGCGGCTGTAGGACACTCGCTGGGTGCGAAAGAAGTGCTGTATCTGGCCGCCTTCGACCAGCGTGTGCGCACGACTGTGAGCAGCGAAGGTGGCATTGGTACTTCGTTTTCGAATTGGGATGCTCCCTGGTATCTGGGTCCTGACATTCGAGATTTTGCCGCGATGCATGAACATCATGAACTCTTGGCGCTGGTGGCACCTCGACCGTTTCTCTTGATAGGTGGCCAGTCCGCGGATGGCGATCGCAGCTGGCCGTACATTGATGCGGCCCTGGAAATCTATCGACTCTACGAGGGCGTACCGAGAATTGGGCTGTTTAATCATCGACAGGGGCATGCGGTACCGCCCATCGCTGAACGACGTATTTACCAGTGGCTAGAGACCTATCTCAAGTGAGCTCCGATGGGCTTACGTTGCGACGGGCTGAACAAGCTGAGAGAATTTAGCTGCTCGTATTCGACCGCGCAGACCCGTCGCGCATTTTTCGTAGCTCGATTGATTTCTAGTAGGAGTAACGATGTTTGCCTATCGAACTCTGTTCATGATCGCGTTGGCGATCTGTTGGCCGCGTCTTGTCGCGCAGGCGGACGAATCATTTGACCTGATTATCCGTGGCGGAAGAATCGTCGACGGCACGGGCAATCCCTGGTATCGCGGTGATGTAGCACTGCGTGACGACAGGATCGCCGCGATTGGACGAAGTGTATCCGGTAGCGCGCAAGTGGAGATCGATGCCACGGGGTTAGTGGTCGCTCCAGGATTCATCGACATACACTCTCATTCGGACTACTTGCTGCTGGAGGACGGCAACGCTCAAAGCAAGATCAGACAGGGAGTCACGACCGAAATTCTGGGCGAGGGAAGTTCTGCGGGACCGCGGCAGGGAAAGTTGTCTGCGCGCGGTGTCGTAATCGACGATGAACCAACCGAATGGACAACTTTGGGAGAATACTTCGACACGCTGCAACAGGCCGGTATCTCGACGAACGTCGCATCCTACGTCGGCTTAGGGACCGTTTGGCAATGCGTGATGGGTAATTCGTTCGAGCGTCCAACAAGCGAGCAGCTTAACGAGATGCAAGCGCTCGTCGACCAAGCCATGCGCGATGGTGCACTCGGGTTATCGAGTCAGGTCATGATGCCGCCCGGTTCGCTCGCCACGACCGAAGAGATTGTCCGGTTGTGCAAAGTCGTGGCGAAACACAACGGGATTTATTCCACACACATCCGCAATGAAGGAACCGGAGTGTTCGAATCGGTCGCTGAGGCCATTGAGATTGGGGAAAAATCTGGTGTCCCGGTCGACGTGATCCATCTGAAGATTGCCGATCAGGAATATTGGGGACGTATGGCCGAGATTGTCGCGATGATCGATGATGCGCGGCAACGAGGCGTTGATGTCCAGGCGAACGTCTATCCATACACTCGCGGCAACAACAATCTGGTGAGTATCATCCCGCCGTGGGCGCATGAAGGAGGCCGCGAAAAACTGATTGAGCGACTACGCGACGCTGAGGAGCGAGAGAAGATCAAGCGCGACATCCACGGCGTCATACCGGGTTGGTACAACCACTTTACGGCGGTCGGCAAAGACTGGAGTCGGATACTTGTCAGTGGTAACAGTTCTGTGGCCGGCCTGACGATGGATCGCGTCATGTCCCTCCGAACCAAAGATCGCCCCCATGCCGACCTCCTGGACGAGTTGTTCGACCTTCTCATCGAGGAGGGAGGATCGGTGGGAGCCGTGTACGCCCACCACACGGAAGAGGATATGAACCTGGCGCTCAGGCAGCCCTGGTGCTCGATCGGCTCCGACGGTTCAGCGTATGCCATCAGCGGCACGCTTCGGCGTGGAAACCCCCATCCGCGAAATTTTGGCACGTTTCCCCGCATTCTGGGCGTCTACGTGCGTGACCGCCAATTGCTCAAGCTGGAGGATGCGGTTCGGAAAATGACGTCGTTAAATGCTTCCAAAGTTGGTATCCAAGATCGCGGCGTTTTGATCGAAGGCTATTTTGCAGACTTGACGGTGTTCGATCCCAAGCGGGTCATCGATCGGTCAACCTACACTGAGCCGTTTCAATATAGTGAAGGAATTCTGTACGTCGTTGTGAACGGCGATGTGGTTTTGCGACGAGGCGAGCACACGGGAAGTCGGCCAGGCCGCACTCTGCGCCACAGCCAACTTAAGGATTGAACGGCCTGGGCGAGAAATGGAATGCCAACGCCAACGGGAAAATCAAAGTGAATGCGCAAAATAGATGTCCACGCTGTCAGGCCGAGCTTGTCGTCAGGCGCGTTGCCGACCATTTATTTGTCTGCGAAACCTGTGGCGAACCCGTACGTAGTGGGCTGACGGCCCCGAGCATCAGCGCGAAGGCCCAGATTAGCATGATGCTGGGCATTCTTTCCCTGGTCTTCTCCATTCTGACCGCCTTGCCGGCCATGATTCTTGGCTGGTCAGCGCTCCACGATATCCGCCGCCATCCGGATCGGTTGCACGGAAGGGAGCTTGCCGCGGGTGGAATCAGTCTGGGGCTTATCGTGACACTCTTCAACGTGGGTTGTACCGCCTGGATGTTCCGCGCTCCCATCGCCCAACAGGTGGCTCAGCGAAATACCGACACGGTCGTTCCGGCAGGCTCCGAGTGGCGTTGGCTTCATCCCGTTGATGGACTTGATCCTGCCATCGATGACGAGGACTTCCATACGACGTTCCACGAATTACATTTCGATGATTCAGCTTGGATGGTCGATTTTGACCAGCGAGGCGTTAGGGGTGGCTTCGGCTATGGCGACGACATTGCCGTCGACATCGGCACGCCGCCGGAGGAAGAACGTCGGACAGCCTACTTCCGCCACCGTTTCTCGACAGATAAAGAGTACGACGGCCTTTTTGTGCGACTACGGCGAGACGACGGAGTAATCATCTACCTGGATGGCGTCGAAGTTGCACGCGATAATGTGCATGTTGGACAAAACAGCTTCGAACTACTTGCCCTGCAAACCGCCAGCGGCGATCAGGAAACCAGTCTACGAAGCATCTACCTCAACGGGAACTTGCCCACCGGCGAACATGTACTGGCCGTATCACTACATAACCGCGGGACAACCAGTAGCGACCTGCGTCTTGGCGAGATCTCGCTGCACGGTCGGCCATTGGAGGATTAGTCTACTTCGAGCGGCGATATGCTTAGCTGTTCTCGCGATCGCCCATTCGCAACGATCCCCGACAGCTTTGGGGCAGCCTCTGCAGAAACCACAGCGGTGCCAGATTGTGCCGTTGGCCAACCAACAGGTGTCACTGCGCATCGACGGCCTCGAACAGAGTCGGTGGCATTTTGGTCGCGAATATCCAAGACCCTTCTTTTTCCCGTTCAACGGACCCTCGGGGCAATCACTGACCCGCATGGGACATCCAGGTGCACCCAACCACGACCATCACCGCTCAATTTGGGTTGCGCACCACAGCATCAATGGCCTCGATTTTTGGTCGGACCAAACCGACACACGAATCCGGCAGAAATCTTGGCAAGCCTATGTAGACGGGGATGCTGAGGGCGTGATGGCACTGGCGACGGGTTGGTTGGACGGCGAGGGAAGAGAAATCATGCAGCAGAATCTCGTCGCAGCCTTGATTCCTCAACCGCATGGTGAATGTGCGTTGGAAGTGCAGTTAACCTTTCGACCGTCGCATGACCTCGACGCAATTGAACTTGGCAAGACGAACTTTGGCTTTTTGGCAGTGAGAGTTGCCAAGTCGCTTTCGGCGCACTTTGGCGGCGGTCAATTGACCAATAGTGAAGGCAGCACAAGCGAAGCAGGTGTGTTCGGAAAAAGAGCACGCTGGATGGATTACAGCGGACCGGTATTCGTCGGCACCGGCAACCTCCGGACGACGGTCGTCGAGGGGATCACTTACTTCGACCATCCAGCAAACCCAAGATACCCAACTCGGTGGCATGTTCGAGAGGATGGGTGGATGGGTGCATCGTTCAACATGGATGCTGCGTATTCGGTCACACACGAACACCCGCTTGTGTTGCGGTATTTGCTTCACGCCCACCGCGGAGCTTATGATCAAGCTCGTGCGACTACCGTACACGATGCGTTTGCTAAGCGTCCGGGGTTTGTCGTGCGGAAGTCAGCAGAGAAACACCAACAATTCTCTGTTGGTCGCAGCAGTGAAGAGTCGGTAACGAAAAAGGCAGGCTCACGATGAAACTCAGTCTCTTTTCCGTGGGATACGCTGGATATTGGGGACAACACCAACTTGATCTGCTGCAATTCATTGCGCGTGCGGCTGAATTTGGCTATGACGCCGTGATGATCGCCGGCAAACGCCCCCACCTCTCACCGCTAGATGCCACTGACGAACACCTGGCTACCGTCAAAGAGGCACTCCAGCAGCACAACATCGAGTGTGCTGTGATCGCCGGTTATACGGACTTGTCTCCGAGCGGGGCGGCTGAGGTGCCGATCGCCGAGTTACAAATCGCCTATGTACAGGCGTTGTCACGTATCGCCTCGACCCTGGGCGCGTCCATCGTACGGGTGTTTTCGTCTTACGAGGCAGACCAGTCCAGTCCGCAGCAGACTTGGGGAGGAATGGTTACGGCACTGCGGGAGATGTGCGATCGAGCCGCCGAATATAAGGTGACGATCGCCGTCCAGAACCATCACGACTTAGGCGTACATAGTGACGTGCTTCTCGAGTTGATTTCTGATGTGGATCGGTCCAACTGCAAGGTCGGCTTCGACGCTTGGGCGCCAGCACTTTGTGGCGAAAACCTCTTCGAATCGGCTCGTAAGATGGCCCCTCATGCGGTGATGACGACGAATGCCGACTACATTCGACTGCCCCGTTTTCGATATCAGCCTGAATTGGTGAGTTATCAGCCCATCTGGCCCGACTGGGTGCGCGCGGTCAAATTCGGCGATGGGTTCATCGACCTGGGGTCCTTTTTCGCCGGTTTGCGTGAGGGCGGCTTCGACGGCATCGCCAACTACGAAATGTGCTCACCCGTCCGTGGAGGCGGATCGATCCAGAACCTTGACGCTTACTGCCAGCATTACCTGAGCTGGATGCGCGAGAATTGGTGAGCGGTAACGACTAGGCCAAGATCGATCGGATGATCCTTCCGTGGACGTCCGTCAAGCGGAAGTCGCGACCGGCGTAGCGATAAGTGAGCCGTTCGTGATCAAACCCCAGCAGATACAGCAGGGTCGCGTGCAGATCATGGACGTGTACCCGATCTTTCACGGCACGGAAACCGAATTCGTCGGTGGCCCCGTGCACATATCCTCCTCTGACGCCGCCACCAGCTAAGCAAAGCGAGAAACCATAGTGATTATGATCTCGCCCCGTCGACGCCATCGTGCCACCTTTATTCAGCTCCACGGTCGGCGTGCGACCAAATTCGCCGCCAATGATCACGAGTGTCGAGTCGAGCATTCCACGTTGACGAAGATCGGCGATCAGGGCGCCGATGGCCCGCGAACACTCACCGGCTAGTTTCCGGTGATCTCGTTCGAGATGATCGTGATTGTCCCATGGCTGCCATGCGCCGTGCCAAAGTTGGATGAATCGGACTCCCCGTTCTGCGAGACGACGCGCCATGAGAATCTGTCGTGCCTGCGGTGAATCACCGTACATCCGATGGATGTAATCGGGTTCGCGAGTTAGATCGAAGGCCTCGGTTGCTGCCGCCTGCATCCGAAACGCTTGTTCATAGGACTGAATTCTCGATTCCAACCACGGATCGGCCGCGTGACTGTCCAAATGACGACTGTTCAAACGCTGCACGAAGTCCAACTGATGTCGCTGCTGCTCGGTGGACAACTCGCTATTGCGAATATTATGGATCAGCTTTTCGAGATCCGTACTCTTTGTGTCGATATAAGTGCCTTGGTAAACACTGGGCAAGAACGCCGATTGCCAATTCTGCGGTCCCTTGACCGGGTGTCCTCCAGGTGACATCGCGACGAACGCGGGCAAGTTCTCGTTTTCAGATCCCAAACCATAGGAAACCCAAGCTCCAAAGCTCGGCCGCACGATGTTGGCGACACCGGTGTTCATCAGCATCAAGGAAGGTTCGTGATTCGGAAAGTCGGCGTACATCGAGCGAATGACACACACGTCATCGATCTGCCGACCGATGTCCGAGAACAGCTCACTGACCTCAATTCCACTTTCGCCGTACGGACGAAACTTGAACCGCGATCCCATCGCTGTTCCTGTTTGTCGCTCAGTCAGCAAATTGGGAGAGGGCAACGGTTGTCCGTCACGCCTAGATAGCTCAGGCTTCGGATCAAACGTATCGACATGAGATGCTCCGCCATTGAAGAAAATATGGATCACTCGTTTGGCGGGAGCTGGAAAGTGAGCGGGCTTGGCGGCGAGAGCATTGAGTTCCGCACCGTGAAGCCGTTGAATCCCGTCTTGATCGACAACCGTTGCGAGCCCGAGGGTAGCCATGCCCATACCGGCACGTCGGAGAAACTCGCGACGAGATCTAATCGGAGTCGACAGACAATCGCTGGGCGGATTTGTGGTCATTTCTGTTCGAGCTTCGAAGCCCTCAGCCAAGGCTCCTATTCCACGTAAATGAACTCGTTTGATTGTAGCAGCCCGTGCGCAACGACGGACCAGAACTTGTTTTCGTCTGACGTGAACGAGACATTCCGCCTTAAGAGTTCAAGATCACTTGAGTTCTCATTCGACTCGCGGCCCAGGATACGTCGATGAAGCCAATCGAACTTTTCACGATCCGATGCTTCCGACAAGCTGGCGGCAGCCTTTCCCAGCGTTCGCGCTTGCTGGATAACGAACGGGCTGTTGAGGAAGAACAACTGCTGTTGAGGCACGGTTGTCCGCGGCCGACCCGGCGACGTGAAGTCGGGAGCCGGGAAATCATAGTGACGGGCAAAGCGGGATATCTCTTGGCGGTCAATCTTCAGGTAGATCGTTCGACACCTCGACTGCGGATCGTCCGGCGCGAGGTCGATTGGACGACCTCCGCTCTGATCGATCAGGCGCCCCGATGCAGCAAGGAGTGAATCCCGAATGACCTCCCACTCAAGTCGGCGCCCGATGTAACGCCAGAGGAGCCGATTTTCCGGATCGGCGGCCAGTCCTTCGGGCCGAATGACACTCGACTGCTGGTAGGTGTTTGAGGTCATGATCAGCCGATGCAGCTGCTTCAACGACCAATCGTTTTCTATCAGCCAGGCAGCCAGATAGTCCAACAAGTCTACGTGCAACGGTGGAGCACTGCGTAGGCCGAAATCGCTGGGTGTACCCACCAACGGCGCACCGAAATGCCACTGCCAGACACGGTTGACAATGACACGTGCGGTTAGGGTGTTGGTCGGCGCGATGATCGATCGGGCGAGACTCAACCGATCGTCCGCAGAGCGATTATCGCGAGGCGGCGCACTGGCCTTGCGAAACACGTCCGGAATTCGCCGACTGACCCGTTTGCCCGTTCGATTCGGTTGGCCACGCAAAAACACAACAGGATCGTAGGGTCTTTCTCGACGGCGAAGGACCATGGCTCGCGATGGCGCATTTTCATGCTCGATTGACACCTTCTCGATCTTGGCGATCAGACCTCGCATATGAGTGTGTTCGTCCAAAGAGTAGCAGTCGATCGATTCATACGCTGTCATGTCCGGTGGTGTACCCGGACCATACAACACCTGCCGCACCTGCTCCCAATCATTATCAGGCAGATGATCAGAGTTGGGTTCAGCATTGTGGTGCGCTGTCCAGCGACGGTACGCCTCTTCCAGAACCGCGCCGTAGACTCTCGCAAGATCGATCATCGTCCGCGGCTTCGCTTGACGTAGTCGACTCAGCAGAACTCGGTTGACGCCAGGTGATAAACGCGTCTGAAGCTCGGATGAAAAATCAGTTTCCTTGACGCTTTCCATTCGAAGCCAAACACCGAAGACTGGATCGCCGATCGAACGGGATGCGATGAATCGCCGCCACCGCCGAATCGCTCCAAATCCGTAGGCTGCCGGACCTCGTAGAATTGTCCGATCTGTCTTGAGTGGGTTCTGTGATTGATCACGATGCCTGGGCGATTCACGGACCAGATACACAAGGTAGTCGCCGGCATAGGCTCGTAACTCATGCTTAATCTTTTCGTGAAGCTCGTTGAACTCTGTGCGAAACTGGTCATTCTGCTTGGCCAGCTCTCGCACATATTCTCTGTAACGGTCGGTGGCGGGTTCATCGCCAAGGACCGGCAGATCGGCGTGTGTCGGTTCGAATGAGCTGGCAAAGATGCCATACAAGGCGTAGTAGTCTTCCGTCGATATCGGGTCGTACTTGTGATCGTGGCATCGAGCACACGTTACCGTCATCCCTTGGAGACCGCGCGAGATCACGTCGATGCGGTCATCGATAATGTCATGGTCGTTGTTATTGAAACGGCGACCGATCGTCAGGAACCCCATGCCCGCCAACCGCCACCGCTGTGGGCGTGAGTAAGTTAAATGGTCCGCTGCTATTTGATCGACCACGAATTGGTCAAAGGGCAGATCTTCGTTGAGCGCTCTCACGACGTAGTCGCGATAAGTGTACGAAAAGACAAATTGGACCTGTCCCCCGTCAAGGTAACCTTTGGTATCCGCGTACCGAGCGACATCCAACCAATGTCTCGCCCAGCGTTCTCCATACTCGCGTTGAGCCAAAAGTCGATCAATCAGCGCTTCCCACCCGGAACCATTTTGCTCGCGGAGCCTCGTTGAATCGGCTGCCCATGCAGGAGGCAAACCGATCAGATCGAAATGAGCTCGACGCAAGAGCACACGCGCACTGGCACGCGGCGATGGTTCAAGGCCTGCTTCTTCCAACTTCGCCAGAATAAAGCAATCGATTGGATTCGCGGGCCAGGACCGATCATGCACGACGGGCAAAGCAGGTTTGACGATGGGCTGAAACGCCCAGTGCGAATTCTCGACCGCATCATCACCGAGCCTGGGCAACGGTGTGTCTTCATCCGCGGGCCACGGCGCTTGTTGCTCGACCCAGTGACGCAAATGTCGAACTTGGTCCTCGGCAAGTTTGCCCTCGGGCGGCATCGCCAAATCATCCGTGTCGTAGGAAATGGCCCGTATCAGCAAGCTCTTGTCCGCATTTCCTGGAACCACAGCTGGACCGCGATCACCTCCATCGAGCAGTGCCGCACGGCTATCCACGCGTAAACCACTCTCCTGTTTCTCTTCGCCGTGACAGGAAAAGCAGTGGCGAATCAGAATCGGGCGGACATCTCGTTCAAAATCATCGAGGTGCTGACGCGAGACTTCTTGACCCAGGAGCTGAGTACTAAACCAGCCTATCGCGAGACAAACGGTCCAGAAGACTTGCCTGATTCGAGTTCGACAATCGAAATTCACTTCAACTCCAGAGCTTTGAACTCGAAACCACGGACTTGAAACCACCTCGAACCTTGGCACCCTCAGAGCTCAACCATTATAACGATCGAGTCCGGACGACACCTAAGTCGAGAGAGTAAGATGCGAATCGAAGACATTAACTTGTTTTATCTGGCGATGCCAGTCATCAAGGATATTGGCGACGGCAGCCAAGATGCACTCCTAGTTCGGGTGAGATCCGAATCAGGGTTGATCGGTTGGGGCGAGTGTGAAGCATCTCCCTTGGTGTCAATTGCCAACTGGGTCTGTCCGATGTCTCACTCGGCGTGTAAGAACGTCCAAAGCTCGATCATCGGACGCAACATCGCTGAGCCAAGCGATATCATCCAGCTCGGGCACGAAGTACGCGCCAACGGACTAGACATCGCACAGACTGACCACACTTGGTCGGGCGTTGAAATCGCCTTGTGGGATCTGCTAGGCAAGAGGCATGAAGTGCCCGTCTTCGAACTACTTGGCTACCAGACGGCACTACCGAAGACACCGTACGCGTCTCAACTGTTCGGTGAGGATCCAGCAGAAACTTACGCGAAAGCGAGAAAGACCCGGAACGATGGCTTTCGCGCCGTCAAGTTTGGCTGGGAAAGCTACGGTCGTGGGACGAGCGCGCAAGACCGCGAACAAGTCGCTGCCGCTCGCAAAGGACTTGGGCCCGACGGGATCCTGCTCATCGATGCGGGCACTGTTTGGCGCGAGGACGTTGACATGGCAAGAGAGCGACTGGCGGCTTTGGAGGAACACAAGGTCCTCTGGCTAGAAGAACCATTCGTAGGTGAAGCGACGCACGCCTATCGAGAACTTGCTAAGAACTGCCGCTCAGTCAAACTCGCGGGAGGTGAAGGCGCTTCCAACTTCTTCGAGGCACAACATCTGATTGATCACGGTCAAATTGGATTCGTGCAGATCGACGCGGGCAGAATCGGCGGCATTGGCCCTGCCAAGGCGGTGGCCGATTATGCAACCGAGCGTGGTGTTACTTTCGTCAACCACACGTTCACAACTCATCTCGCGTTGAGCGCGTCGCTGGCACCTATGGTTGGAATCGAGTCCGCACAGCTTTGCGAATATCCTGTTGAAGCAAGCGACCTCGCCCGTCAACTCACGACAACTAAGATCGAGCCAGTCGACGGCCTGATTCATGCGCCGGTAAAACCTGGCCTCGGCGTTGAGCCCGATCCGTTGATCGTCGAGCGATACTCGATTGACGTAACAATCACGGTCGGTGGAGAGACGCTCTACAGGACGCCGAACATATGAAATTTGAGTTGGGTCCGGAACTAGCACGTTGCAGCGCCTTAACCTCGGCGACTCATCAATACGAGCGGGCACTCCGTGCGTTGCGCGATCTGCCTGGCGAAGCTGCCAAAGAGCTTTGTGCGACGGGCGATTCTCTGAACGCCGAGGATCAATAGATCAAATTGCTGGGCACGATCTATGACCGCCATCAAGGCGTCGTCGCTCCGTACAACTTCCGTGGTCGCACGCTTACGCATCACGTCGGCCGCAAGACGTCGTAGATCTCGCTTTGCGCGACGGACTTCGTCATCTGCCGACGCAACAGGTAAGACGTGCATGAAAGTGACTTCGGGTTGAATCGTTCGCGCGAGACTACCAAGCAGCAAAGCCAACAGGTGTTCATGCCCACCACGCCGGCCAATTGGCACAAGGATCTTCTTGGCATCGGTGATCCGCCAATCCTTACGCGAACGAAGAACAACAACGTCAGCATCCAGAGTTCCCAGCAAGCTCTCAAGCGATTCGCCGTGCGCGTCCGCTGAGATTTGGCTCAAACCCAACAGCACCGACTCACAACGATGCAAATCAGCAACCCGAGCGATTTCGTTCATCGGCTCTGGCGAGACGGTGATCAACGTCTCCGCATGGATTCCAATTCGGCTGGAAGCACGCAACAGCTCGCGTAGAACCGTCTGTGATCGTTCCACGGGTGCAGAATCTTGGCTTGGATCCCAGTCATCCGGCGCCACGATGACGGTCTGCATCAAAACACGACCTACGTTGGCCGGAACTAAAGCATCAGCAAGCGCAATCATCGCTTCCGCATTGTCGGGATTAGCAACCGGGACTAGGACCAATGGTGATCGGCCTCGCAACGTAACCAGCTCGGGGTTAAGCCCCGTGCTTGATGCGTCTCGAACACGGGCCCGTCCGGCGAAGAGCCCGATAAACAGGATCCCACCGATGCCCAGCCAGATGATTGTGACAATCCCCGCGGATGGAACAGCAAATCCCTGATAGCAGGCCAGACTCAAACACGCGACGCCGCCGACTACGGGTAACAGGGGAAATAGTGGAACGCGAAAAGGGGGCGGTCGCCGCTTGGCGCGTCTTCGTACGAGCACCGACAACGCATGAGCAATGGCAAAATTCACCAGAAAAATCAAACTGGTCGCTGCACCGGCGGCGGCCACGTCGCGCAGCACGACAAGGATCGCTGTGACAAGAACCGTCGTGACGATGATCGCAACGACGGGCGTGCCGTAGCTCTGACTGAGGCCACTCAAACGGCTGGGCAGAGTGCGGTCGCGTGCCATCGCTCTGGCAATCCGGGACGCTGCGAAAAGATTGGCGTGCAGCGCCGAGAACATTGACAACATGGCCGCCACGATCACCATCCAAAACCCGAAGGGCCCCAGATATGTCCTCGCGGCGTTTGCCACAATGCCCTCTGGATCTTCTGCGGCAAGGGCGGCGATCGATTGCCCTTGGCCCACTCCCACGGTTGCAATGACCAACAATAACGGCAGGTAAATGGCCAGTGCGATGGTTAACGATAAGATCATCGCTCGAGGCAGATTACGTCTTGGCTCACGAACCTCTCCACCCACGGCCGCGATCAGGTCGAATCCTTGCAACGCGATGAACGTATACCCCATCGCCTGAATCAAGCCAGTTGCGCCGGCGGTAAAGAAGGGGTTCAATGCTTGGCTTGTGCGCTGTGGATCTTGTCTCCAGATGGCCCACGCTCCGCTCAGGATCAGAATCGAAAACAGTACAACCTTACCCACGTTGGCCCAGGCCCCACCGCCAGCGGTTGTCCTCGTCAAGCTAAACGCGACGGCGATCGTCGTGACTAGGGCAACGGCAGTCTCCGCTCGGGGATCGGTAAGCCAAGTCGGCGTATCGGCCGCGAACAGTCGCATTAGGTTGTCAATCAGCTTGATCACGAAGTAGCCGAAGCCAAGAGCGTAGAGCACCGCCGCAACAATCGACGCAAACCAAACCACCCAGCCGACGGTGAACGCGGCCTCGACGGACAACACCTTCTTGGAATAGGTGTAGGTTCCACCCGACTCTGGAAACTTCGACGCCATTTCAGCGAAGCTGAGCGCCGTCATCATGGCGATCAGACCGTTTACGCCGAAGGCCACCATCGCCGCCGGCCCCGTGGCAGCGAATGCCACGCCGGCAAGTGCGAGAATTCCACCGCCGACAATCGCGCCGACGCCGACCCCCGTCGCACCCCAGAGGCCGATCGTGCGTTCTGTCTCCCTACCCGAACTCATCTGACCAATTCCCAGGGTCGCGATATGATTTTATTTGGCCCACTCAAGCAGCGGGGTATTCAACAGACCCAGCATCCAAGACCCAGCATCGAGCGTCTTCCATCAGCGGTCACCGCTGCGGCCAAGCGTCGCCGATCATATCCATCTTGCCCTGCTTCAACAAGCGACCATCCAGCCGTTGGGCCGTGCGCATGGAAAACCAGCGAGGCTAGCAGAGTAAGCGAAGCTGCGGAGGGATCAGACTAGTCGACGGTGGTGACGTCAAACTCTTCGTCGGGTGGGCTGACTCGACCGCACACGTCGTAATAAGAGCGTAGACGAGCATCGTTGCGCAAGGCGGATTGAGTCGTGTCGACGATCTCAAAGACGCTGCCATCCAGATTCAGTGTCCGAAAGACTTCCCGGAGTTCGCGAGACATTTCGCACAGCTTCAATTTGATGTCGAGCTGTTTCGCTCGATGTTGAATCGCCAGGAGGCATTCGACGACATTGGACGAGATCATTTTGACGTTGCGGAAGTCGACAACTAAAGTCGGCGTTCCTTCCGCCAAGACTTGTTGTAACTCCAGCTTGAGAATCTCGGTTTGAATGGCTCCTCGAAGAATGGATTCAACCAGTTCGGCGACCAGCACGTCGTTGTAGCGCTGGACCTTAATGTATCGGAGCGACTGCATGGTAGTACTTCCCTTCGACGGCGCGTCTCCTCTTAATCCGATGGCTTCCGATTAACGCGCCGGCTCTCTCCTCTGTTCGCGTGCTTGCCCGTGCACCATCAACACTTAGACTTCATCGCAGCTGGGCAAAGGCATTCAAAACTCGCTAATCACCGTTACGGCGATATCCCTCTCCTTAAATCACTCTACAGCAGCGGGAAGAATTAGGGGTGAGGATTTCTTTAAGATATGAAGAAGATCAAAAAGGGTTGAAAAGCCGGTGTGCAACCCTGTGGTTGCCACCCCAGATACGATTTGCCGCACAAGACGATGCATGCTTGCGTTTTGCAACGGGTGGCACGCGGATCCGCAACGGACAGGCTCACCGATCAGCCGCAAAGATTTTGTGCTGTTTTTTCCAATTATCTGCCTAAGAAGATCGGTTTTGAGTCGTTGTTGGGGGTAGAGATCGCAATCATTGCGTTGAGCCATGAAACCTGAAAACAACGGCCAAGAATCCCGGTGGCTAAGGAGCCTATTCGAAAGGCTCGAGACGCCATTGGTCCGCTACGCGTCAAGACTCGTTGGCGACGTCGATCGAGGTCGTGACATTGTGCAAGATGCGTTTCTAAGGCTCTGCCAAGACCCATCGGTCGCGCAGCGGGACTACGCCGCAGCATGGCTTTACAAGGTGTGCCGCAATCGAGCGCTCGACGTTCGTAAGAAGGAGCAACGTATGTCCTCCCTGCCTTTGCCCAATAGACAGGCACTCAGCTCGGAAGCCTCAGATCCGGCAATGCTTGTGCAGCGGCAGGAGGCAGCTGGAAACGCCCGCTTGCTAATGCAATCACTGCCAGAGCAGCAGCAGGAAGTGCTGCGGCTGAAGATCGATCACGGCCTGACATATCGCGAGATCAGTAAGATCACCGATCTCAGCATATCGAACGTTGGTTACCTTCTGCATCAGGGACTTCAAACTCTGCGTTCAAAGTTGGAGTCGCAACGCATCGATTAAATGCTGGCAGCGGGAAACACATTACAGATGACACCGTCTCCCAACGGGAATGAACTGATGAACCATAACGACGATCCTCGCATCACGGCGTACCTATTCGATGAACTCGGACCGGACAAGCTCAAGGAATTTGAGCTAGAGCTAGAATCATCGGCACAACTTCGGGAGTTGGTAGAGTCGACTCGGGCGACAATTGAGCAGCTCCGGATCGAATCGGCCACCGAGGGCGAGATGGCCCTCAGCGGTCCGCAGCGAGAGAAAGTTCTGTCGGGGATTTCGTCACGGCCTGGCGACACTTCGCCCGGCTCCGGCAAATCTGCGGCAGTGTTTTCACGTCGACCAACAAGAGCTTTCGCGATCGCGGGCGGCATTGCGGCATTAATCTCGGTCGCGGCGCTGCAGTGGGGGCTGTTTGCTGACCTGAGGCTGGCAGAGATTCAACGGCAACAAGATGTTCAACAGACGAGGCTCCAGGATCGTCTCGAGGCGACGCCTGCTGAGGTACGCGAGAAGTACCGCACAATCGATCAAAAGCACTGGACCGAAGGCAGGATCGAACAGCTTTCAAAGAATGATAACGAACGAGTCAAGGTCGAGTTGGTCAATCGGCATTTGGGCACGTCCGTTGACGCCGACTTGACAAAGAGGCTGGGACAACGATTCGAAGATCAGAGTATCACGATTTGGACGGATCACGGCGCAGGTCCCGGCATGAGTGGCGACAAATTCGATCCGATTGTCGATAACGCCTTTCGACGTGTGACCGAAGATCCACTTTCGACATTCTCAATTGACGTCGACACCGCATCTTATTCCAAAGTCCGTATGTTCCTGAGGGACTACGACAGCCTTCCACGGCCCGACGCAGTTCGCATCGAGGAGCTGGTCAACTACTTCACCTACGACTACGCCGGGCCCACAGGCCCACACCCATTCTCCGCAAATCTGGCTGCCGCGACGTGCCCATGGAATCCAAAGCATCAACTGGTCAGGATCGGCATCAAGGGCCGTGAGATCCCAAAGCAGGAACGCCCTCGCAGCAATCTTGTGTTCCTGCTTGATGTTTCTGGATCGATGAAGCATTCGAACAAGTTGCCACTGGTCAAGACGGGCATGAAGATGCTGGTCGACCAGCTATCTGAAAACGACCAAGTGGCCATCGTGGTGTACGCGGGAGCATCCGGTCTGGTGCTCGATTCGACGACGGCTGATCAAAAAGGCAAGATCATTGACGCGCTGGATCGTCTACACGCGGGTGGCTCAACCAATGGCGGTGAGGGAATCCGCCTGGCATACGCGACGGCCATTGACCATTTCATTGAGGGCGGTGTGAATCGCGTCATCCTCTGCACCGACGGTGATTTCAATGTGGGAACGACCGGTACCGACCAGCTGGTCCGTGTGGTGGCAGATCATGCCAAGGATGATGTCTTTCTGTCGGTTCTAGGCTTTGGCATGGGCAATCACAATGACGCAATGCTGGAACAGATCTCTAACAAGGGAAACGGCAATTACGCCATGGTCGACAGCGTTGGCGAAGCCCGCAAAGTGCTCGTTCAACAAACATCATCCACGCTCGTGACAATTGCCAAGGACGTTAAGATCCAGGTTGAGTTCAATCCCAAGAAGATCACCGCCTATCGATTGATCGGCTACGAGAACCGCATCCTGCACGCGCAAGATTTCAACGACGACACTAAAGATGCGGGCGAAATCGGTGCAGGACATACGGTGACGGCCCTGTACGAAATCGTGCCCTCGGACAAACAACTGGACGTTTCGATTCCAACGATTGACCCGCTTAAGTACCAAACTTCCGGGCAGCCAAGCGAAGCGGCGAATCAGGACGAGTTGCTGACGCTTAAACTTCGCTACAAACAACCCGACGAGGACACGAGTACGTTGATGTCGCTACCGCTCGAAGGGGTCGTGTCGTCCTTCAACCAGGCCGACCGAGATTTCCAGTTTGCGGCAGCTGTCGCCTCGTTTGGTATGTTGTTGCGAGACTCGAAATACAAGGGCAATGCGACCTATTCCTCCGTGTTGGAGATCGCAGCCTCCGCTGCTGAAGACGACGGCGATGGTTACCGAACCGAGTTCTTGGAGCTCATTCGAAGCGCTGCTCGCCTGACTGGCGAATCGCTTCCTTAACGGCATTCGGGAGGGCGAGGCGGCGAGGCTCCTGCCGAGCCGATTGCGTTTTGCGGCTCGGCAGGAGCCTCGCCGCCTCGCCCTCCCGAATCCTCGCCCTCCCGAATCCTCGCCCTCCCGAATCCTCGCCCTACCCAAAGGCGCGCCATGCCCTTGCCGGCTGCCTTCTTTTGCCCGCGGCAAGGCCTCGCGGTACAATGGAGCAGAGCGGCTCAATTGCTCCTCGCTGAGTGCCCGTTCATGGACTTCCGCAACAGCAAACTCATCGTCACCCTCGCGATTCTCTTCGCTGTCATCATTTCAACGCTTGCCTATCTGGCGTTTCGCAACGCTGGTCGAGACCTGTTAGAGCGAGGCGGCATGACAGACTTGGTTGACCAGCGGTACCCGCAGTACGATCGTCGATACGTTCAAGCCTCGCATCGCGACGCCACACGAGAAGAAATCAGGACGCTCAGAAAACTACGTGATCTTGTCCATACGAAGGATGAGTTAATCACCACGCGCACGGAGCAATTGCGTGAGGCTACCTACGAGCTGATTCAGCTCAAGAGGGATCTGCAAGCACTACAACGTCGACACGAGGCACTGCAGCGCGAAACCGACCAGACGATTAATGCGTTCGTCGAACTCTCTTCACAAGTTGAAGATGACGGAGCCCAGACAACGCCGGTTGTTCGTGAGGAACCGCGGCAAGAGGACGAGGTGTCCGACCTTGACATGGAAGTCGATTTGATTCAGTGGCAGATTGAGCAGGCAAATCTGCGCGTTGCCGAATTGGAATTAACGGCACTGCGAGAGCTCGTTCGATCGAGCGAGGCCACGCAGGCCCTTGTCGCGACCGGAGCGGCGGCAGTCCCGGCTCTGCTCGATCGGTTAGAAGACGACGATCCAGACGTGCGTCAATGGGCCGCCGATGTGTTAGGGCAAATCGGCCCCGAAGCGTCACTTGCCGAGGAAGCTTTGCTCGAAGCTCTCAACGACGAAAACGCCGACGTTCGAGACGCAGCCCGCATCGCCCTCGATCTGATTGAGAACCGCTCGTAGTCGAAGTTGCGGTCAAGAGTCGATTGGTTAGAATGCGGCCATGCTCTTTGCGGGAAGTAAACCTTCTCAGAATCTCGCTTTCTCACTTCGACAAGAAACGCCGATGCCTAGTCGATCAACACCGTTTGTATGTTTCTTCGCCTGCATCACAATGCTCGCTGCGACCACTCCAGTTGCTGCAGCACCCGCATCTGAGCGACCCAACATAGTGCTGATGATGCTTGATGACCTAGGCTTCTCCGACCTTGGCGGCTACGGCGCGTCGATCATTCAGACGCCAACCATCGATCGCCTGGCTCAACAGGGGCTCCGCTTTTCGCAGTTCTACAGCACCTCGAAATGCCATAGCTCACGCATCTGCCTGCTCACCGGCCTCTACCCGTTTCAGGCCGGAAACAACTCAATGAAACATGCCGTGACGATTGCGGAAGTACTGCAATCGGCCGGTTACTTTACTGCGATGACGGGTAAATGGCATCTCGATGACCAGCCAACCGATCGCGGATTTCAGCGACATTTTGGACATCTCTCGGGAGCCACGAATTTTTTTACCGGTGATGATACGTTTCGTCTGAATGGAAAGCCTTGGTCTGAGTTTGGTGATGACTTTTACACGACCGACGCAAATACAGATTTTGCGATGCAATTCATCGACGACGCATTGCAGCGGCAACAACCCTTTTTCATGTACGTCGCGCACAACGCTCCGCACTATCCACTGCAGGCAAGGAAAGAGGATGTACTCAAGTATCGTGGCAAGTTTAAGCATGTCGGTTGGGATCGACTGCGAAGCCAGCGCCATGCGAGACAACTCGAGCTGCAGCTGATCGGTCCCACGTGCCGGCTTTCACCACGCCCAGACTACATCCCCGCCTGGGACGACCTCACGGACCAGTGGAAGGACTGGGAAGATTATCGGATGGCCGCCTTTGCCGCGATGGTGGATCGAGTCGATCAGAATGTAAAGCGGCTGGTCGACCATCTCAAAGAGAGGGGTGTTTGGGAAAACACGCTGTTCATGCTCTGCTCGGACAACGGAGCCTGCCCGTTTGAACGCACGCGTGGACGAGAGCACTCGCCATGGGATCCGCGCTCCTATTGGTGCTACGACGTCGGTTGGGCGCATGTGGGCAATACACCATTCCGTTGGTACAAGCAGAATCAGCACGAAGGTGGAATTTCTTCGCCGCTGATCGTTCATTGGCCGACGGGATTGAAAACGCCACCCGGATCGGTCACCCATCAGGTTGGGCATCTCACGGACATTCTGCCGACAGTCGCCGAACTGACCGGAGTCGACTATCCGACAGAATGGAATGGACGAAAGATTCGACCGGTCCAAGGGCTGTCGCTACTTCCGATCTTCCGCGGACAGGAGCGTGTGGGGCACCCCTGGCTCTACTTCCTTTTCAATGACAATCGGGCCATCCGTCGCGGCAATTGGAAGCTCGTTTCCGCGGAATGGGGCAAATGGGAGCTGTACGACTTGTCTGTCGACCGCAGCGAATTGAATGATCTAGCTGCGCAGGAACCAGATCGGGTCGAAGAGTTGCGACAGCTATGGCTCGAGGTGGCCGAACACGTTGACGGAGCACCTAAGCGACTTCGCCAGACCGTGACGACGGAAACTCCAACCTTTCCGCCGAAACAAATGAGCCAACGCGAGACCAAATAGTCGGGTCGTCGCGTCGCCTGAGCCGAACATGTTGGGTCGGATTATGCCCGTCGCTCCGAACGTCCCATCGCAGCGGTGCATTACGTGTTTCATCCCCAAAACACTGCCGACCGCTGTCTTGTACCCGCTTCTATACTGTAGATAAAATGGGGACCCATTTCACAAACGTCTACTTGAAAGTGACCCGATGAACAAAGCTGCTCCCTGGATTACCTATCGCCCGGAACTGAAGGTCCTCGACTGTACCGTTCGAGACGGAGGCTTGATCAACAATCATAAGTTTACCGACGAATTGGTGCGTGCAGTCTACGACACGTGTGTCGCCGCCGGCATCGATAGTATGGAGATCGGCTACAAGAACTCGGCAAGGATCTTTCCCAAAAGTGAGTACGGAGATTGGCGTCACTGCGATGAGGACGATCTGAATCGCGTTGTTGGAGGTCACGATGCGGAAGCGACTGGTTTGAAGTTGGTCGCTATGGCTGACGCCGAGAAGAGCGATTGGAAAGAACAGATTGTGCCGGCAGACCAAAGCGTGCTGAGCATGATCCGAGTCGCGTTCTACGCCCATCAGGTTTCTGAAGCCGTGCAGATGATCGAGCACGCACACGAAATGGGTTACGAGACAATGGCTAACTTAATGGCCGTCTCGAACATCACGGAAACCGAGATCGATACCGTACTTGAGGCAATACGTCCGACTCCCGCTGGCACCATGGTTATTGTCGATAGCTTCGGACACCTCTATCGCGAGCAAGTTGACATGCTCTACAAAAAGTACGCGGCGGCGATGGACGGGACCAAGGAAATCGGGATCCACGCACACAACAATATGCAGCTGGCGTTCGCCAATACATTGGAAGCCATCATTCTCGGTTCGAATCGCGTCGACGCAACGATGATGGGCCTGGGTCGGGGCGCCGGGAATTGCCCGATGGAATTACTGCTCGGCTTCTTACGCAACCCGAAGTTTTCTTTGCGACCCGTGATTCAACTGCTGCGGGATCATATCGAGCCGCTGCGTGAGACAGTCGAGTGGGGACCACTCGTGCCCTATAACATTACCGGTCAATTGAATCGTCACCCCCGAGCCGCAATGCAATTTCGGGCGAGCGATGAAAAGAAAGACTATCTGCTCTTCTACGATCAAATCGTGAGCGACATCTAGCTGCTCAGCCGGCTATTCATTGGCAACGGGGGAAGACGATCGGCGAAAGAGATGCGTGTAGCGCCGTCGCCCACGCATACCCGCTTCCAGCCGTTGAGCTCATACTCTCCTACATCAGAAGGGTATGTCGTCATCTCCGACGGCCGGAGCCTCGTCCTCGGAGCGAGTCGATAAGGGAGCGTCGTCCGAACTGCCGCTCTGCATCACCTTAAAATCAAGCGCTTCGGCGTTGAGGAAGAACTTGACCTCACTATTCTCATCTCGCTGCCATTTGCGACCTGAGAGTCGATAGGTCACTTCGACGTCATCTCCGACGCTCAATCGATCGACCGAATCGCACGCGTCCTGGACAAATTCGAGCGGCACGAAGTTCGTGAATCGCCCTTTATCCTGCTCCAGAACCACCAGTCGTTTGCGAAATCCCTTTTGTCCATACGTTTTGGTTGGTTCGACCAAATGGACAATGCCTCTGACCGTGGGGTCACTCATAGCACTCCAAAGCCTCAATTGAACATGTCGATTCCAAAACGGCCATCGTAAGACCTTGACGTATCGACGACAAGCGGCGGTGAGGCCTCGAAAAACCCAGGTGTTAGAAAAACACGATGAAGTTGGGGTACCCAAGGTAGCGGCCTGCCACAAGCGACTCGGAAGGAACTTGTAGGTTGGACGGCCAACGCCCGCTCCTGTGAGGAAGTGTGGCCTTCGAAAATCAACAATCGCTACTCGACAATCATCATTCACATCGATCCATCGAGTGATGATTGTCGAGTAGCGATTGTTGATTGTGTTGAAGTACCAGACGGCCTGCGGCATTCCACGATCAACACCGCCCCTGCAAGGGGGTTAGAATGCTCGGAAGGAGCTCTCGCTGGGCAGCAGCGATCTGCAGCAATGCAAGTCTTTCCATCCAAGTAGCGCCGCAAGTACACTGGTGAGTATCCGCTCTCGACCTGGAGTCATATCGCATGTGTACACCTATCAAGCGAATTGCCCACCTAATTCTTATCGCGACGGTTGCCTTCTCCTGGCCTGCCAGTCAGCAACTACGCGGTGACGATTCAGCAACATCGGGTGCCGAATCGAAGACCAAAGACGGCGAAGCGGACAAATGGGACATCGAATCTCCACCTGGCCCCACGCGCAATCAGCAGATCGACGTCAGCGAGGGCACTTGGCTCAATCTCGACGTGAGTCCAGATGGTGAGCAGATTGTCTTTGACCTCCTCGGCGACCTCTATTTGATGCCTATCACCGGTGCGGATGGGACGGATGGCACGTATCCACAACGATTGACTCAAGGCATCGCTTGGGACATGCAACCGCGTTTCAGCCCGGACGGCAAGTCGATTGCCTTCACGAGCGATCGGACGGGCAAGACCAACCGAGCTGGCGACAACATCTGGATCATTGACATCGACGCAAATGAATTGCGACAGGTGTCGAATGAAACATTCCGTCTCGTCAACGGTCCGGCATGGTCACCAGATGGGCAGTACCTTGTTGCCCGCAAGCACTTTACGAGCCGCCGGTCGTTGGGCGCTGGGGAAATGTGGCTGTTTCATCATTCAGCGCTCGACACCAATGCGATGAGCGGCGTACAGCTCACCAAGAGACCTAACGACCAAAAGGACGTCAACGAACCGGTGTTTTGTCCGGATGGCCGCTACCTCTATTTCTCGCAGGACACAACGGCTGGTGACACTTTTCAATATGACAAAGATTCGAACAAACAGATTTATGTCATCAAACGACATGACATGAAGACAGGCGAAACCGAGAACTACATTTCCGGTCCGGGCGGAGCCTGCCGACCGGTTCCTGCGCCCGATGGTAAGACAATCGCCTTCGTTCGCCGCATCGGGGCAAAAACTGCTTTGCATCTATTCGACACCGAGTCCGGCGCGATCCGGCCGATCTACGATCGACTTGAACGAGACATGCAGGAAGCATGGGCAATACACGGTGTCTATCCATCCTACGCATGGACGCCAGATGGTGAGTCGATCGTGATTTGGTCCGGTGGGAAGATTCGGCGCATTGATGTTGCTACGGGGACTGACAAGGTCATTCCATTCCACATCAAAGACAGCCGCACGATTGTCGATCGTTTGAGATTTCCGATTGATGTCGCACCGGAGGAATTCGACGTCAAAATGCTTCGTTGGGTACAGACTTCGCCGCGCGGGGACCAAGTCACTTATCAGGCCTTGGGACACATTTATGTGAGGCAGCTTCCGGAGGGTCGACCAAAGCGCCTCACGCAGCAAACCGATCATTTTGAATTCTGTCCAAGCTATTCGCGCGATGGTCGTTACATCGTTTATGCGACGTGGAATGATGACAAGCTGGGAGCGATCCGGATTGCGTCCGTCGATCCCGACGCGGGAGAAAACTGGAAAGTAACCCGTCAATCCGGCCACTATGTCAACCCGGTGTTTTCACCAAACGGTGAGACGGTGGTTTTCGAAAAACGTGGTGGGGGATACCTGCGTTCTGCACTCTGGTCGCGCGAACCTGGAGTGTACCGCGTTGAAGCACGGGGAGGCGAGGCCGAGCGTATTTCAAAATCGGGTCGCAGACCCCAGTTTGGGAATCGAGATGACCGCGTGTTTTTCTCTCAGTCAAAGCACGCCAAGGACGGTGACAATCTGCATCTGTGCTCGATTGGCCTAGACGGTCACCAACTGCGTGAACACTACTCCAGTCAGTGGGCGACCGACTACCGCATCTCGCCCGACGGTCGCTGGATCGCGTTTGTCGAGCGTTTCAAAGTCTTCGTCGCTCCGTTTGTCGAAACGGGAACAACCATCCAAATTGGACCGGCGGCGTCAGGCATTCCGACGAGAAAAGTGAGTGAGCAGGCGGGGGACTGGATCCACTTCTCAGGCGACGGGAAGCAACTTCACTGGGCACTGGGCCCCGAACTGTTCACTCAGGATTTGAATCAACCCTTCAGCTATCTTGGGGCGGGTAGACAAGCGCAGGGGGAAGAAGATCAAGGTCCTCGCTCGATTCATATCAGCTTTAGCCGACCCCACGCCAAACCGACCAGCGAGTACGCATTGGTCGGTGGCAAGATCTTGACGATGGAGTCGGAGGGCATCATCGAGGATGGAACAATCGTTGTTCGCCACAATCGAATCGTCGCGGTTGGACCGAGGGACGAAATCGATGTGCCGGAAAGTGCGCGTGTTATCGAGCTTAATGGGCAACTGGTCATGCCTGGCTTCATCGACACGCACGCTCACGGGGCCCAGGCAACCAGCGGCCTGACACCTCAGCGAAACTGGATTGACTTTGCGAGGCTGGCGTTTGGCGTAACAACGATTCACGATCCCTCAAATGATACACAGAGCATCTTTGCGGCAAGTGAGATGACGAAAGCCGGTCTTATCACCGCACCTCGGACCTTTTCCACTGGAACAATTCTGTACGGCGCGGCCGGTAGCTTCAAAGCCGAAATCGACAGTCTTGAGGATGCTCGTTTTCACCTCAAACGAATGAAGGCTGTGGGTGCCTTCTCAGTCAAGAGCTACAACCAACCGCGACGCGACCAGCGACAGCAAGTCGTTGCGGCCGCCCGTGACCTTCAGATGATGGTTGTCCCGGAGGGCGGATCGACTTTCATGCACAACATGACCATGATCGTCGACGGCCACACGGGTATTGAGCATACGTTGCCGGTGCAGACAGCATATGATGACGTGATGGACCTCTGGAGAAATACGGAGGTTGGTTACACGCCGACGCTCTGCGTTGCCTATGGCGGAATTTCGGGCGAACAATATTGGTACGAGGTTGATGATCTGTGGCTGCATCCGCGATTGCAAACCTTCACACCTCCACACGTCTTAACGCCTCGCTCGCGTCGACGAAACAAATCGCCGATCGAAGACTACAACCACATTCGCGTGGCCCAAATTGCACGGCAAGTTGTTGATCAGGGTGGATTGGT
>CAJHYQ010000384.1_pt1 | contig 28554 bp, 21 predicted proteins | sample 9198721 | NCBI WGS metagenome assembly CAJHYQ01 (sample SAMEA7708357, study PRJEB35096) | sediment metagenome | biome: marine neritic benthic zone biome [ENVO:01000025]; feature: sediment [ENVO:00002007]; material: shallow marine sediment [ENVO:03000034] sea grass bed [ENVO_01000059] ... | reverse complement strand
GGAGCCTCGCCGCCTCGCCCTCCGGACACGGAAAACAGTAAGTTGCTCTAGACTAGAACCGTCCAGCTCGACGCTCTTGGGCGGGCAGAATCTCTAGGCAGGTAGTCCACCAGCCGGTCAGAATGGTCTGGACGAATTCGGGCGGCAGTTTTTCAGCGGTCATCTCCGCGGCCAAGCGTTCAAAGTCGTACACCACTGGGACAAATTCCACGGAGAGCTCACGGTCCCATTCCAGAAGTGTGTACCAGACGTTTGTCTGGCCGTCGTTTTCAGGACGTCCGAGTACACCGACATTGACGAAGTGACGCCCGTTCCCGAGGTCTCGATGCCACTTGATGCCCGTATGCGTCGCGAGAATCGCATCGACATCGAACTGATCCGCCAACCAACGAAGGAAGTGCGTTGGTGAAGTGGACTCCCAGAGGAATTCGTTAACGCTACGCGGACTTCCGTGACACAGCAGTAGCTTGTGGTCGCCCAACTGGATTCGTCGCTGCATGGGAAGTTCGCGTAGGAAAGCACGATTCTGTGAAGCGGTGTGCTCTAAGGTATAAGCGTAACTGATGGCGGCGAAATGATTGTCGCGTGGGTCGGTGTAACCACACTGACAATCACTTAACTGGTGCCCAATCGAATTGTCGTAGTTCCCCTGCACGCAGACCACGTCATGCTCGACAAGCAGCGGGAAAACGCGATTGGGGTGCGGACCGAAGGCACCCATGTCACCAAGGCAGTAGATTGCATCAACGCCTCGCGACTTGGCATCTTGGATGGCAGATTCGAGCGCCAGGTAGTTGTTGTAGATGCCGCCAAATAATGCGATTCGCATTTCAGGATTTGTGTCTCGCGCGATAGCTGAAGCTATTGATCGTCACCCGCAGCCAACATCGACCGCGTCGTGGAATTTGAACAGATAGCGCCGTATTGGTAGCAGGTAAAGCATGCTCCATGATGCAATGGATAGTCGTCCATCGATTCGGCCAGGGTCTCGCCGAGTAACGACGTTGGTGACTCAATGAGGATCGGACATACATGGACTCCCCGATCGGTCACAATACGACTGTGCTCACAGATGAATTGCGACAGGTCGAAGTCCACGAGCATCCCAGTCGAAACTCGTTCGTCTTTTCGATAGGCGTGTGTTCGATTCTCTTCGGCTCCCATTTGCAAAGTGGGAAGGATCTTTAGGCGCGGTCGCGAGTAACCGGCTTGGTTCAGGACGGAAACGAACTGCCTGACGACCTCCATTTCCCGATCATCGGGCCACGTCCGCGTGGCGGTGATGATAGGCAAGAAGCCGAAGTGAACCAGTTGTCGAACGCCTTGCATGGCTCGATCAAAAGTTCCCTTCCCACGAATGGGATCGTTTGTCTCGGGTGAGAACCCGTCGATCGATACACGGAATTCGAGCGAATAGATACTGTCTGATTCCGCTGCTTGGAGCGTTTCCAGCCATTCTTCCTTGAAGACCGTGCCGTTGGTCAAAACCGTTGCCGGGCCATACCGTAGCGTTTCGACCAGAATCGTGACCATGTCCCGATTCAGAAACGGTTCGCCACCGGTGAAATAGTATTCTTTCACCCCAATCGCCAAAGACTCTTCAAGACGACGACGAACTTGATCGACGCTTAAAAAGCCAAACGAGTCGTTCTTGGGACTGCAACTGATGAAGCAATGTTCGCAGGTCAAATTGCAGAGCGTCCCCGCCACCTGAAACCAGAGCTGATCCAAGTGAGAAAGAGGAATGCGAGGGACCTTTGAGTCTCTGTTCATCCGCTGAGGTGCTTCATCCTGTCATAAAGATTGAGATCCTCGCGGCCGGAGATCACGGTAAACAGCTCACGGATCTGGGTGAGGCCGGACATGAGCAGGAACTGCGAGTTTCTGGCATAGCTCTTACTACCGAGAATGTAAAAGCGGACCTCGGTTGTCAGCAGGCTCTCGGCACGCGTTTTCGGTTGGTTCATACAGTCCGCGGATGACGATGACAGTAAGAGTGAGGCAAGTTTCATCGGTCCTTCCGATGCATAGCATTGCTGCAGCTGCAGTTCAGACAACATTTCGAGATTCGGCTTGAATCCAACGTTAGCCACAATCTGATCCACCACTTGAATCGACTCGTTGTCGCCAACCAACTGAACATGGAGCCGTTGGTCTTCGTCGAGTTGAAGACTCTTCGCTTCGCTCCCCATGATGTGGTGAACAACACCATCTGCTTGTGCCAGTTCGTTCGCCGTTTCAGCGAGCTCTCGACGCCTGGGCAGCGAATCCCCCGGGATCACGCGGATGGGTGCCGAACGTGACTGACGCGTAACCCAGGTCACTTTCGTATCGGGTGCCTCACGGGCAACTTCGGCAAGCAGCACAATGGTGGTCGCCGCGGAGTAGCCGTTACCGACAACCAAAGTGTGGTGGTTTGCGTACTTTTCTCGTTCGTCCCCCAGAACGTCTGGGATTTGATACTCAATGCGATCATGTAGGCGGTGCTCATTAATGGCCGGCATTCCCGAGCAGCCCATCCGACGCGGTTGATTCCAGGTCCCTGTGGAGTCGATCACCGCATCAGCGCTCAGGTATTCCTCAGCCGCACCGTTTCGTTGCACTAGAATCTGGAATTTCGATTTTGCCCGCGTCTTGTGCCCGACCGCTTCGTCTTTCAGAAACCCTTCACGACAAATCGAGATCACGCGTGTGTGCGTGTGAGTCGAATCCGCGAGCAAATCAGTCTTCGACAGCGGGTCGAGATATCGATCAACGAACTCGTGTCCGGTCGGCGTGTGATCCGGGTCAGGCGGACTCAAGTCTGGGTATTGCGCAGAGAGTGCGGCGAGGGCAAGCGGAGAAGTGTTCATCGAGAATGGGGTGAACATCCGCACGTGACCCCACTGACGCACGTTCTCAGCGACCTCGCCTTGTTCGAGTAAATCGACTTCATAACCAAGGAAGCGAGCATACAACGCAGTTTCAAGGCCGATTGGGCCTGCACCAAGTACGGCGATTCGGGCTGGAGTATCAATGGCCATTTGCAGAAATGTATGGTTGGTTGTGCATTGCCCTGTGCATTACTCGTTGCCTTGTTGTGATGGTTCGCCGAAGGGCAGCTCAACCGCACCTCCAAGCCGCCGAATGGATTATCGAACCGTAACGCGTTGGCGGCAACCACCAATTAATACCAGGAGACTAAGCGCGTAGCGGTGCGAAAGGTAACAAATCGAGATCGGGCGTGTCACTCCGAATTAACTGCCCAACCAGACGCGCGGTGGCGGGTGCCAGATGGATTCCGCTGCGATAGTGGCCGGTTGCAACGAGGACATTTCGGTATTGCGGCACTCGCCCGACTAACGGAAATCCATCTCGCGACATCGGTCGCAAGGCCGCCCATTTCGTTGACGGCGCAATGTCGCGGAGCGAAGGGATCAGACTGCTGGCGAATTCAGTCAGTTCTGCCACGCCTTCGTCTGTCGTTCGATCGTCGAACCCGACTTCTTCGACCGTCGAACCAGCTAATAGGCATCCATCGGGACGAGACAGCAAATAGCGAGGCCCTTCGTTTACGACCCGTTTGATTACCGGTTTTTCGAATTGCCACATCAACATCTGACCCCGCATCGGTTCGACAGGCAAATCGAGTCCGAACTGTTCAAAGATCGCGTGCGACCATGGTCCGGCAGTTACGCAAACATGATCCGCCTTGATCACGCCAGAAGTGGTGTGCACCTCGTGTACAGGCTGGCTTGGGTCCCAATCTGTAATCTCGATCTCGTCCAGCACCTGGGCAGCTCTCGATTCCAGCGACTTGCGCAGTGCCTGGATCAGCCGAGGGGGCCGCACCAGGGCCTCGTCCGGTAAGTAGTAGGCGCATCGCAAGGAATCGATTTGCGTCAAAGCCGGTTCCAACTCGACGATCGAAGCTGCATCGATTTCTTCCATGTGGACCCCGTCGACCTGCCATTGGCCAGCGGACGCTCGGAGCGCCGCCGTCTCACCCGGCTTTCGACCGAGGTAGATTCCTCCGCACCGATCATAGTCGACCGAGATGCCGCTCTCGGAACTCAATCTCTCGCACCACTCGGGATACAGTCTGTGACTGAGGGCCCGCAGTTGCTCCATGGCGTCGTGCTTGGCGCGATGGATCGGTGGTGGCAAGATTCCGGCCGCGGCCCAGGACGCCGTACGATGGCTCATTTGGCGATTCAGTACTTGGACCGAAACGCCCATTCGTGCGAGTTCATCCGCGATGGAGAGCCCAATAATGCCTCCGCCAATAACCAGGCAGTCAATCATGATTCAAACCGCCGCGATTTTGAGATTCACGGCGCAACGCATGAGGTAATCGAAACCAGGTGTTAGGACCGCTTTGTTTGAAGATATCTCTTCGAAATCTTCACCGCGACCGTGCCAAATGCATAGTACCCGATCGAAGTTCGGGCGACGTGCGTCAAAAGATCATAGGCCTTCCAGCGATTCCAGGAATAGTCTCGCTCCATCCAGAGGATTAGTTGTGCGAAGGCTTCGGCCAGCGACCTTTCCATGGGGCAGCCCGAGACGACGGTCATGATTTCTTCCGCCGTTTCGATACGTGGACAGGCGATCGGTTGCTGACTGATGAGGTCAACCGATAGGGTCGTGAGCGACGCCATCTCCAGACCTGTGGCGGACAATTCACCATGGCCCATGGCCGCGTGCGCATCGCCGACGTAAAGCAGGGCACCGTCCACGGATACCGGCAGATAGACCGTGCTGCCGGGGGCGACTTCAACGATGTCCAGGTTGCCGCCATGGCGATGTGCCGGTACGGTCGTGGGCACTCCCCATTCCGGTGCGGTCGCAATACAGCCCAGCATGGGTTCCATTGGAATCGAGATTTCGTCGCTCCAATGGATCTCACCATCCACGATCGGGCAGACGTGCGCCCCGTGGGGCAACTCACTTCCAAGCCATTCGCTCAGCTGCTTGGGAGGACCAGTGTAAGTGGCACAGCGGTTGTCACGTGATCGAATCTCACGCAGGTGGACGGCCAGCGTGTCGCCCGGTTTGGCGTTCTCAATGAAGATCGGTCCGGTGACCGGATTGCTGTATGGCACGGCTTGTTTGTCTCGTCGATCTCCGGGAGCTGAAATCTGACCGGATAGGGCGTCCTCCGTTTCAACCTGGATCGATTCGCCACAACGAATCCGGGCCTTCGGCTCGAGGTGTCGGCTGAACTCGTAATTCAGCGGTTCCGGCTTGATCGTTTGCAAGTCGACGAGTCCTTCGGGCGGTTGAAAGACGCGGCGAAGCGTCGATCGATCTGAGGTGTTGACTTAGGCGACGATGTCGTCGACGACTCGCCCGTAGACGTCGGTCAGACGGAAGTCACGCCCAGAATAGCGATAGGTCAGACGGGTATGATCAATTCCCATCAAGTGCAGGATGGTAGCGTGCAGATCATGCACGTGCATACGGCCTTCGACCGCGTTCATTCCCACTTCGTCGGTCGCGCCGTACATTTGACCAGCACGGACACCACCACCGGCCAGAAACATCGAGAACCCGGTATGGTGATGATCTCGTCCCGGTTTGTCCTTGCTGGGTTGAGCGTAGGGCGTGCGGCCGAACTCACCACCCCAGACGACCAAGGTATCGTCCAAGAGCCCTCGTTGTTTGAGATCCTTCAACAAGGCGGCCGTGGCCTGGTCGCTATCGGCGCACAGCTTACGATGTCGTCCGTTGTTGTCCTGATGTGTATCCCACGGTTGTTTGTTCTTCTGATTCACGTAGTAGACCTGAACGAAGCGCACGCCACGCTCTACCAAACGGCGTGCTAACAAGCAGGATTGTCCAAAAAGGGTCTTCCCGTACTTCTCACGAACTTGCTCCGATTCGCGGGTCACATCGAAAGCATCTGAGGCTTCGCTTTGCATACGAAATGCCATTTCCATGGCACGGATATGCGCTTCCAAACGATCGTCGCCGGGTCGTGATTGCTGATGCAGCCGATTGATTCTCGCAATCAGATCCAGCTGTTTGCGTTGCTGTGGACGATTCAGACTGGGATGCTTCAGATTAGAAATGAGCTTGTCGACATCCAAGTCGTTGGTGTCAACGGCCATCCCTTGATGCTCGCCGGGTAGGAAGCCATTGGACCAGAGTTTTGGGCCGACAACGGGCCGTCCCGGACATAGAACGACGAACGAAGGTAAGTTCTCATTTTCAGTGCCCAGCCCGTAGGAGGCCCATGATCCCAAGGACGGACGCACCGGTTGCTGATGACCAGAATTCATGACCAACAAGCCGGGTTCATGATTGGGCACGTCGGTGTGCATGCCGCGCAGGACACACAGGTCGTCTGCGCAATGAGCAAGATGCGGGAATAACTCGCTCATATCGATCCCACTTTCACCATGCTTATAGAATCGAAACGGTGATGGTAGGAATCCCGCCTTGGCCGATTTGTACAGCTTGCCAGCTGGCTTCTGCCCCTCGCGGCGCGCGAGTTCAGGTTTTGGGTCGAAGGTATCGACGTGAGACGGAGCGCCGTTCATGAACAAAAAGATGACGCGACGGGCGCGAGGACTGATATGAGTTTCGTCGAGCGCTGCGCCTTCGACGAGTCCCGCGGCATTCATCGCGCCAGCCAGCCCCAGCATCCCAAAGCCGCTGGCCGACCGGGTGAGCATCTCACGCCGTGAGATCGGATGGGTGACGGTTCGTATCGGCATCACGGTTTGCCCTCTTAGCACGAATGGTTCAGATCAGTCCAGAAACAGCATCTCGTTCGAGGCCAAAAGCCCCTGCGCATACTGAATCCAAGCCTCTTGATCGCCCGCCTGTTCGGGCCCAAGGAATTGTCGTGCAATATCGATTTCTACATCTTCGGGAGCACGGCTGAACAAACTCCAATAGAGTGTTTCAACTCGATCGTCCAACTTGGCACCCGCCTCCTCGAACAACCACTGGACCAGCAACTTGGACTGGCGCGTCATCAGCGGATGGTTCATGGTAAACAGTTTCTGGATCGGCGTTGTCGTTTCTATTCGCCGGGCTGAGTGCACATTCGCATCAGGGAAGTCGAACAGGGCGAGCATGGGGTTGAGTTTGAATCGGCTGACTTCCGAATAGATCGTGCGGCGACGCGCGTCAGGCTGCTGTGGGTCCATCGACGGTCCACCGATGTTTTCGTCGAGTTGTTTGGAGCAGAACAGCACGCTGTCACGCCAAGCTTCAACATCGAGCCGTCGTCGATTCATTGAACTCAACAAGACGTTGCCTGGATCAATCTCGAGCTGCTTCTGACTTGCGACGCTCGACTGCTGGTAGGTGGCCGACGAGACAATCTCACGGACAAGCCATTTAATCGACCAATTGTTATCCATGAACCGAACGGCTAGATCGTCCAGCAATTCCGGGTGAGTGGGGCGATCACCGAGTGCACCAAAGTTGCTTGGCGTTCCCACGAGGGGCTTTCCGATCAACTGCCCCCAAACTCGATTCACAAACACACGAGCCGTCAGCGGATTGTCGCGACTCACGATTGCCTCGGCCAATTCAAGTCGACCGCTGCCGCCTTTGAACTGTTGACGCTCGCCGTGCCCCAGAATTCGCAGAAAGCCTCGTGGAATCAGCTCGCCTTTGGTTTCCACGTTCCCGCGTAGGAAAACCTGCAGATCGGTTGGCTTACCTTCACGAACAACATGAAATGCATCTTCAGGATTCTTGGTCTTCTTGCCTTTATCCTTTTCTGCCGCCTGTTCCTCCTTCGGCGATTCGGACGTATCCAACTTCATGTTGAACATCTCCGAGCTTGCGAAGACGCCTGCCATCGCATAATAGTCTTCGGTCAACACCGGGTCATACTTATGGTCGTGGCATCGAGCACATGCCACCGTCAATCCCAGCAACCCACGCGAAACCGTATCCACCCGGTCTTCCCATTCCTCAGCCTTGACGTCTAAACGACCACGGTTGTAGTACTTGGGCCCGAGGCCGATGAACCCGAGTGCGACTTGCCTTGCGCGATCTTCGGGCGCGATCAAGTCCGCCGCCAATTGCATGCGGACAAACTGATCAAACGGTAGGTCTTGATTGAGCGCTCCGATCACCCAGTCTCGGTATCGATAAGCATTGGGATAGAACAGCGATTTGTTGTTGCCCACGATATGAGCCTGATCTTCGGCATAGCGAGCTAGATCAAGCCACATGCGAGCCCACCGCTCGCCAAATTGAGGCGAGCTGATCAAGCGTTCGATGATCCTCTTGGTGGCCTGCGACGAAATTTCGTCAGCCAGTGCGTCTAGGTCTGAGGACTGGGGTGGCAAACCGATGAGGTCGAATGAGAGTCGACGAATCAAGGCATAGGGCGGTGCGCGTGGACTGGGCTGCAAGCCTGATTGCTCCAAACGATGAAGCACAAAGTAGTCCAGCCGGGTCGTGGGCCAACTGACGTTCTCAACTTCGGGACGCTCGGCTAACTGCGGTGTCTGAAAGGCCCAGAATTCGCCCGCGGCTTTCCAATCGATTGAGGGTTCGGATACGACGACCGCAGTGGATTCGGAGCTGCGTGGGTCGGGAGCACCGATGCTGAGCCACCTCTCAAAGTCCGCGATGATCTCATCGGGCAATCGACGGTCGGGCGGCATCTCCAAGCTTTCGTGTCGCAGTGCTTGAAGAATCAAGCTCTGTTCGCCCGCGCCGATCGCAGGTCCCGAGTCACCACCGGACCGCATGGCCTGGCGTGTGTCTAACCTCAGACCGCCTTCGGGTTCGCCGCTATCGGCCGAATGGCACTCGTAGCAATGCTTGATCAGCACTGGCCGAATCTTGGCTTCGAAGAATTCAAGGCCCTCCGGATTGGAGGCGGGTTCCTCGCCGAAGGCGCCGGCAGAGGCCAGAAAAAGCAGCCACGGAGTTGCAACTCGGCGCAACATCATTTGTGCGTCCACACAGGAAGGCCAGGTTCGCGGGGGGCCTTCAGTATAAGACTTCTGCTTGGTGGGAACAACGGATACGGCCAGGATCGGGCGAGTGCCGCTCAACCTTCCGATTATGTGGCAAGCACTTACGATCCCGAACGCTTCTCGATCTTCGCCCACGTATCCCGCAAAGCAACGGTTCGGTTGAATACCAGAGCGTCTGATTTCGAGTCGATATCCACCGTGAAATAGCCCAGCCGCTCGAATTGGAAGCGTTGGCCAGACGCCGCTTGCGACATGGAAGGTTCGAGGACGCTGTCTTCGAGGACCTCCAACGAGTGGGGATTCAGATTGTCTAGGAAGGTCGCGCCCTCCGGTACGTTATCTGGGTCAGGCTCTTTGAATAGATGGTCGTAGACGCGCACTTCCGCGCGGATCGCGTGCTGCCTCGAGACCCAGTGAATCGTGCCCTTGACCTTGCGTTTTGACTGTGGCTTGCCGCTGCGAGTTTCAGGGTCGTAGGTGCAGTGGACTTCGACAATCTCTCCCGTATCCGGGTCCTTGACGACGTCAGTGCATTTAACGATGTAAGCGTATCGCAGTCGAACCTCCTTGCCCGGAGCCAAGCGGAAATACTTCTTGGGCGGATCCTCGCGGAAGTCGTCACGCTCGATGTACAGCTCGCGCGAAAACGGTAATACGCGTGTGCCCATCGATTCATCTTCGGGATTGTTGACCGCCGTCATTTCCTCCGTTTGACCTTCCGGATAATTCGTAATCACCAGCTTTAAGGGGCGCAGCACGGCCATCACCCGAGCGGCCGTACGGTTGAGATGCTCGCGTACGCTGTTCTCCAGTACGTGCATATCGATCGTGCTGTTGAATTTGGCGACGCCGATCACTTCGCAGAAGCGTCGAATCGACTCGGCGGTGTAGCCACGCCGACGAAGGCCGCAAATGGTCGGCATCCTTGGATCATCCCATCCCTGGACGAACTTGTCTTCGACCAGTTGGAGCAGCTTGCGCTTACTCATCACGGTATAGGTCAGATTCAGCCGTGCGAATTCAATTTGTTGTGGAGCAAAGATGCCAAGTTGTTGGATGTACCAATCGTAGAGTGGCCGATGGTCCTCAAATTCCAACGTGCAAACGCTGTGCGTGATGCCTTCGATTGAATCAGACTGGCCGTGCGTAAAGTCGTACATCGGGTAGATGCACCAGTTGTCACCCGTGCGGTGGTGATGCGCGTGGAGGATGCGATACATGACTGGATCGCGCAGATTCAGATTGGGTGATGCCATGTCAATTTTCGCACGGAGCGTTCTCGATCCGTCGGGGAACTCACCATTCTTCATGCGTTCGAAAAAGTCGAGGTTTTCCTCAACAGATCGATCACGATGAGGACTGTTTTTGCCAGCTTCTGTGAGCGTGCCCCGATACTCACGGATCTGTTCGGCCGTCAGATCACAGACGAACGCTTTACCAGCTTTGATCAGCTGAATGGCCCACTGATAGAGTTGGTCGAAGTAGGAGGATGCGAAGAACAATCGATCTTCCCAGTCGAAACCAAGCCACCGTACGTCGTCCTTGATTGATTCGACATACTCGTCGCTTTCTTTGGTCGGATTCGTGTCGTCGAATCGCAGATTGCAGAGCCCGGCATACTTGCTCGCAAGACCAAAGTTCAGGCAGATACTCTTGGCATGTCCGATGTGCAAGTAGCCGTTTGGCTCCGGTGGGAACCGCGTGTGTACACGGCCGTCATACTTGCCGTTCTCGTTGTCCGCGACGATGATCTGTTCGATAAAATTCAGGCGGTTTGATGAATCGAGGGGTTCCGTCGTCTGGTTGGATTCCGGCATGTTTCCTTGTTCCTCTCCGAGTGGCCTGAATCGTGTTTCGAGTCGGGTAGTTCGCTAAACCGCCTCTGACTACCGCCGGCTTTATACCAGGATTGCTGCCCAGTGACGATACGATCCGGGCATCAAGCCAGTCGCTGCAACGCTCTGTCGATGCGCTTTAGACTGCTATCGCGACCAAGGATCTCGAGTGTTTCGAAAATGCCGAAGCCGATGGGCTTGCCTGTCAGTGATAAGCGCAAGGCATGGACGATCTGTCCGATTTTCATTTGCTTCGCTTCGACGAATTGTCGCAACTGCGTTTCCAACGAATCGGCATCGAAGGGATCGGCTGTGGTCAGCACGGCTGTGAATTCACGCAAGAGCTCGACCGAGTCCGGCGCGTTTCTTAGTCGCTTATCAAATGCTTTCTCATCGTAATCAAAGTCATCATCACCGACGAAGAACTCTCGGAATTCCAAGATATCTCCCGCCACGACCAGACGGTCACCCGCTGCCTGAATTACGGCTGAGATTTTCCCGCTGATGTCGCACGGTGGCGGTGAGTCAACCAGCCCAGCCTTCTGTAGATAAGGCAAGGCGAAGGCGACTTTCTGCTTGAGCGGCATTGCGTTCATGTAGTGTTTTTGGAAAGCAACGAGTTTTTGACAATCGAAGCTCGCCGGTGCTTTGTTGACCCGCTCGAGCGAGAAGAGTTCGATCATCTCGTTCCGACTGAAGAACTCTGTCTTGTCATCCAGCGACCACCCGAGCAGCAACAGGTAGTTCACTAGCGCATCGGCGATGAACCCCACCTGCTCGTAGAAATCGACAATGACCGGATTGAATGTATCGGCGTCCGCTGTGAGCCCGATTTGATTTGCGATACCCTGACCGTGCTCGTTGAGACTGGCGAAGTCTTTGTTCTTGAGATACTTCTGCAGTTTGCGTTTGCTGAGCTTCGTACGGCTTCCTGGTTCCGCCACATAAGGTAGATGCGCGAACCGAGGTGGTTCGATACCAAGCCCTTTCGCAATGAACACTTGTCGTGGCGTATTGGAGAGATGTTCTTCGGCCCGAATCACATGAGAGATTTCAAAGTCGCGGTCATCAACCACGGTCGCCAGATGGTAAAGGCAGCTGCCGTCCGCCCGTTGAATGACGTGGTCTTGTTCTCGTTTCCACTCAAATTCCACATCGCCCCGTATCATGTCGGCGATCATCAACGTTCCCTCACGTGGCATTTTCAACCGAACGACCGAGTCGCGTCCTTCCTGTTTGAAGGCTGCCATCTGTTCCTCGGTTCCGGCCATCCAGCGCCGGCTGTAGACGAATGGGCGTTTTTCCTGCTCCGCCGCCTCACGCTCAGCCTGAATTTCTTCGGGACGTGCATAGTCGTGGTAGGCGACCCCGGCGTCGAGCAACTTGCGGACCGCCTCTTCATACCGCTGCTGTCGCTGTGACTGATAATACGGAGCCACGGGGCCGCCGACATCCGGGCCTTCGTCCCAATCGATTCCCAACCAACGGAACCCATTGAGGATCGGTTGCAAGGCTGCCTCGACGTTACGCTGCCGGTCCGTGTCGTCGATCCGCAGAATGAAGGTTCCACCGTGGTGGCGAGCGAAGAGCCAGTTGAACAGCGCCGTGCGGACTCCACCGATGTGCAGATATCCGGTTGGGCTGGGGGCGAAGCGGGTACGAACTGTTGTCATGGTCTGCGAAACCGCCGGTGGCACGGAAAGCCAGTGATTTGTCTAGGGATCAGCAAGATCGAGAGATTCTACGCAGAAATGCCGACCGCCAGAAGAGCCGGTCGGTGACTCGCCTTAGGCGGCTCGACGATCGCGTCGCTTTTGCTTGCGTAATCTGCGTCGCTCGGACTTGCTCATCTTCAACGTCGCCGGTTCCTCGTCATCATAAGCATCGCCGGTGTCAGGAGGCAGTGACGCTTTCTGTTCCGCCGATTCGGAGGAGGCAGACGTTTGGGATGTTGCTCGCCTGTTTTGCGACGACACCGTCGACTCGGCTGGGTTCGGTTGTGTCTTGGGCTTCCTGCTGCTTCTCTTGGCCGCAGACTGTGTCTTGGGCTGCTCGCTGCGTTTGGCGTTCGGCTTCCGCTGCTTTCCTGCAGTTTTTTTCTTTTTTACAGACGCGTGGGCGATCAAACCTTCGGCATCGAGGACGACATACCGGGCGTAGAGCACGAGACTCATGACCAGACAAAAATGACCGACCAGTCGGGTTAGCCCGATCGCGAGCGCATTGAGATCGGCGGAAGGGATCGGCCAGATTTCTGCCATCAGCAGCACATGTGAGACGTAGGTGGCGGCTGCTAGAACGCCCATGGACACGGTGCCGCGAGATGATCGAACTTCTAACAACATCCGCACGCAGAGTCCCGTCACGCAGATCGACAGCACTCCATTGATCCACAGCGAGGCATGCTGGATCTCGTAAGTGGCGGCCGTCACCGCGGCGGCTTGTAGCAGAATCTGGTGTCCCCCGATCGACGCATCGATGCTGGCAACGACCATTCCTGCCACGACGTAGTACCAGACGCGATACTCGCCACGGTAATCGTCGATGCGATGTCGGCGAAATTGGACGATTAGCGTTGAGAGCACTGCTGCAAGTAGAAGCATTAACGAAGCTGACCAATTGGCCAGCGCGCGTGGGCCGGACAATTGGATTGGGGTCAGGTCAATTGGCAGCGCCGCCGGGGCGTAGCGAACCATCAGGGCGAAGGCAGTCCCATGGGCGACGACAAATGACAATCCGGCCAGAAACCAAACCAACACAGTCCAGCGGCGAATTGGCAAGAAGCTGCAAACGCGTGGCTGGCGATTGACCAGCGCCGCCTCGGCATAGCGGCGTGCGCGACCGCTCGACCGCGGTTTAGTTGCCGTTGCCTTCTCTTGTGGCGCCAGAATTCGCTCGTCGACGAGCACACGCCGCCGTCGTTCGTCGCGTTGCCTGGTTTTTCGGATTCCCATTGCTCGTTGTGCTAGCAGTCGTTCTATCGTGTTCAATCCGCGCTCTTCCTAGGATCGGACGTCGGGATCGGGCATCTTCAGTTCGACTGGTTGGTGCCGCAGGTGGTGCTTGGGGGCATCAAATTCGCCTTTGGGCTACCGGTACTGGTTGGGCGGGCTGGTTGGGGGAGCATGGACTGGGTGTCGGCATATCGAAGGTGGACGTTTTGACGCTCAGCTGCGAGAGGCCTAGGTTTTCGTAATCCGGTTCACAAGTCGTATGGCTCCGTCGATTTTATCCGCTCAAATCGTCACGGCCGTCTTCACCCTCCGCAGTACACCCGTGGAAATCACACCTGCAAATCCCGCAGACGTGGCAGGATCGATTGCCGGCCCGGTACCGACTCCTACCACTCCGCTGCCAGCGTTGTCATCGCTGGAGCTGCTGCTGGGCAACGTCGACGGTGCGTCCTACGCGAACCTGGAGTTTCAAGACAAACTGGTGGGTGCGAAGCTGGGGGTGGCCAGCGGCCTTTTTACCGCCCTACGAGCCAAGCACGCACCGACTGCGCACCATTGTCTGCGTGTCGCGTTGCGGTGTTCGGTCTTCGCGCGACATCTGGGTCTTTCGCCGGAAAAGACGAATCAGCTGGAAGTTGCGGCCTTGCTGCATGACGTCGGCAAGATTGGTGTACCGGATCAGTTGTTGACCAAGGCCGGACCGTTGGACGACGAGCAGCAGGTGGTGATGGATCGGCATCGCTCGTTTGGCAATCAGATTCTAGCCACGTGCGCGGCCGACCCGGACGTGTTGGAAATCATTCGGTATTCCGCGGTCCGATACGATGGCATGCGTCGTTCGGACCTTCCGCTGGTCGAAAACCAAATTCCCATTGGCGCTCGAATTCTGGCGATCATCGACGCGTACGATGCGATGACGACCGATCACGTTTATCGTCGAGCGATGCCGCGTGAGCGCGCGTTATCGGAACTGTTCCATTTTGCCGGAGCTCAATTTGATCCCCACTTGGTTCGTGAGTTCGCCTCGATCTCGGCCGACGTCGAATCGCAGGTTCGAGATCACGACGTCAATGGGTGGAACCATTCAGGCGATTCGGACATTGCGAACTCGCTTTGGCGTCTGGCACGACCTTTAGGATTGGGTGCTGATCGAAGAAGTGCCGAATCGCTGTTTCATTTGCGGCTGTTGGACGCGATGCATGACGGCGTTGTCTGCATCGATGCGACTGGCCAGATTGTGTTGTGGAATTCAGGGCTCGAGCGACTGACCGGAGTCTCGGCTCAAAGTGTACTGGAGAAGACTTGGAACTGTGAATTCCTGGAACTGCGGGACGCCGATGGCAATGCGATCCGCAATCAAAACTGTCCGCTAACGACGGTTCTGCGGACGCGTGCCCAAGCGACCTTTCGTGGTTCGATCAATCCCGACAGCGAAAGTCTTATCAATGTCGATATTCTGGTGATCCCGGTTGTCGATGAGAAGACGAAAGTCTGTCACGGTGTCACGACCCTGATTCGTGATATCTCGTCCGAGACCACGTTGCGTGAGCGAGTCCAGGATCTTCATGAACAGGCAACGACGGATCCGCTGACTGGGTTGAGCAATCGCGCCGAATTCGATCGCGGTCTAAATGAAGCGGTTGAATCTAGCCTGAATGAAGGCGGTACGGTCAGCGTCGTGATCGCTGACATTGATCGCTTCAAACAGGTCAATGATGTGTACGGGCATCAGGCCGGCGACGAAGTGTTAACCGTCTTTGCCAAGCTCTTACGTCGCTTCTCGCGGGAGGAAGACCTGGTTGCGAGGTATGGCGGCGAAGAATTCGTCGTCCTTTGTCCTGACTGTGACAATGCCGCAGCGACGCGGCGAGCGGAAATGGTCCGACGTGAACTGGCCCAACTCTCGCATCACTGCCTGGACCATCAGACCGTGACGGCCAGTTTTGGAGTGACGGAGATTCAATTAGGCGACGATTCGGAAACAATGCTGCGGCGCGCGGACCGAGCGTTGTACCAGGCCAAGGATGGCGGCCGAAATCGAGTGGTTCAACTAGGAGCCGGCTTGTTGCTGACCGACGACAACAAGGAGCGAAAATGGCTCGATTGGATGCGACGCAAGCCGCTCGACTGCCTTTTGGAACGGACGCTCGTTGCCAACGTCCCGATGAACGTGTTGGCCGAGAAGATCCGCGGCTTCATCGCAGATCACGGAGCCGAGATCGTGAGCATCGAGGAAAATCAAGTTGTGCTCTCGCTCGATATCCAGCAGATGCGGCAGCTACGACGAAGTACCGATCGCCCCGTTGCCTTGCTGATCGAGTTGCTCCTCAGCGAGCGACCCGTGGACGACGACGACAGTACCGGACAAGCTGCTACGCTGATCGAAGTTCGCATCCGCCCCCGCCGTGCGCGCGACCGACGGGCGATGGCCCAACCGCAAGCTGAACAGATTCTGGCCAGCATCCGATCTTATCTGATTGCCCAAAACCTGTAGGCAACCAGGCACCTCTCGGCCTCGGGCGCCGGCTCGCTTGGCCTCGCTCCCGTCCTTGCCCGATGGGGGTTCCCCTGATTGCCAGGAACTTCCGGATTCGGTATGTTCCCGAAGGTCGGAGGTGGCTACCGGTCCTGGTCGTCGCCGAGGCCGGCGACTAACATTCCACAGCAATTTGCCTGCTCATGGTGATTCCACGACCTGACGTCAAGGTCCTGGGTTGGCAGTGCGAAATAAGGTTTGACTGACAGGAACGAACGCATGGCTTTTACATTGCCAGAACTACCGTATGGTTACGATGCACTGGAGCCTCATGTTGATGCGCGAACCATGGAAATCCACCATACCAAGCATCATCAGGCCTACATCACGAAGGTGAATGACGCGATCGCCGGGACCAATTTAGAGAGCAAGAGCATCGAGGAACTCGTCGCAAGTTTGGATTCAGTGCCCGAAAACATACGTGGCGTTGTACGAAACAATGGCGGCGGCCACGCAAATCACTCACTCTTCTGGACGGTCATGAGTCCAGATGGCGGGGGCGAGCCATCCGGCGATTTGGCGGCGGCTATCAACTCAGACCTCGGCGGCTTTGACAAGTTTAAGGAGGCTTTTTCAGGGGCTGCCGCCACGCGATTCGGAAGTGGCTGGGCGTGGCTGAGTGTGGATGGTGGCAAAGTCGTCGTGGAAAGTACCCCCAATCAAGATAGTCCCCTCATGGAAGGTCGCACGCCCATCCTCGGTCTGGACGTTTGGGAGCACGCATACTACCTGAAGTATCAGAATCGGCGGCCGGACTACGTGGCTGCTTTTTTTAATGTCATCAACTGGTCGGAAGTTGCCAGCCGATTCGCGGCAGCAAAATAGCCAAAGTCAGTGGATGGGTGAAGACGGGCACACTTCTTAAGATGTGTGCCCGTTTTTTGATGCTATCAAGGCAAGTCCGCGGAATTCGACGGACTAAGTTCTCGTCCCGATGTTGCCTGGCAAACTGGCTGCGAGTTGCGTCAAGTCTCTCTGTTCTCGGCGCCTGGCTGGCGATAGCGACGCTGCCAATTGAAATTTGACAGCTGTTTTTCGCTTGACCCATTTTTAGGTCTTTCCTACTATCCCGCCGCGTGCGGTTACCAACGAACGAATCGTACGAGTTAGGAAAACTTCGCGGTTAGACTTGTGCCATGCCGTATCACGGTCCGAATACAGAGATACCGAGTTATCACATCCGCTACAGAATTACGCGACGAGTCGTCACGCCGATCATTCGCATCCGCGAACTCGTCAATCCAATGCAAGAGGTCTGAATCATGCACGTCATGTTTCATCACCAGCGCTCTCGTTTTGCCTTGTTGGTTGTCCTGAGCCTGACACTGATGACCACTGGTTGTCGCAGCACACGCAACGGTCTTTCCGGACTTCCTGGGATGCGTTGGCTGGCTGCCGAAGAGGTTCCCAACTGGGGTAGTGATGCGGAAGAACCCGGATTGCCTCCGCCTTCACGCGAAGCGACGCCACAGCTAACGACGACGACCAATACAAGCAGGGACCAAGAGTCGTATCCCGATACCGGATATCCTTCTCCCTACAACGACGACGTGGGTGGAAGTAGCAGTGACAGCTATCCGACCGGGCATTATGACGATTCGAATTCGCTCTCGGTCAGCGACGGCGTTGACGCTGCGACCGTTGGAAATACGCAGCAGGGATTTTACGGTGACGAATACGGCGACGACCGTCGAGGCCTCGCTGATGACGATAGCTCGTCAACCGACAGCTATGACCGCTATGAAGATTCCTACGCTGACCAGGACTATAGCTCGGATGCCTCGGACGCCGATCCTCAATTTGAGCAAATGGGCGATGGTGCATACGATCAGGCCGAAGTGGATCCTTACGAGCGAGATGCGCAAGGCGATCTGTCGACGCCCGAGGACTCAGGCGGATTGCGAGACGGCTACGAGAAATTCTCGCGTGGCATTCGTGACGGCGCCGAAGCAATCGCTGGCGGGGCAGAGCGGGTGGGTGATCGCGTGCAGGATTTTGCTCGCGAACAGGGCGAGAACATTCGCTCCACCGTTCGAGATGGCTACGATCGTATGAATCTGCCGCCGAACGATCTGGATCAAACCACGACCGATGGCTATGACGCTGACGACAGCCTGCCGATGGACAGCGGCGATCCAAACGCGGTTGAAGCGGATTCGTACGACGATGGGTACTCAGACTATCCTGCTGAAACGAGCGAGGATGCATACGACGACTATCCGCAGGAAAACTACGACGACTACTCAACGGATTCGTACGATTCGACCAACGATCCCGCGGGCTCATCGCCTTATCAAGATCCGGGTGCGAGCCTGAATCCACCGGGCGACTATGACCAACCCAACGAGGGGCCAGGCGTTGACAGCACGCCACGACGATCGGTTCAGCCTTGGCGTCCTGGCAGCACCGGGACGTTCCGCTCCAGCGGCATTGATGCTGGCAGCCGGTCTTATCGGGACACGAGTGCAGTTGCACCGGCTTCATTTCCTGGCCAAGCCACCGATGCCTTGCAACCGCAAGCGGGGCCAGACGACTATCCCGCGCACGGATGGGAATCGCATACTGAAGCTTCGTCGCAACGCCTGTCGCCAACGTATCGCTAACGACTACCAGGGCGTGTTGCCACCGTTGACGCAGAGCGTTTGACCGGTCACGAAGGATGCTTCGTCACTGGCATAGTAGACAATCGCGTAGGCCACGTCCTCGCCGGTTCCCCATCGTCCCATCGGGATGATCGCGAAGTAGGCGTCTTTCATTTCCTGCGGATCCTGTTCATGACGTTCCGTAGGAATCCAACCGGGGGCTACGGTGTTAACCGTGATTCCAAAGGGCGCAAGCTCCGACGCCATGCTGCGGCTCCATCCAATCTGTCCACCCTTCGCGGCAACGTAAGCGCTGAAGGGCGACACGCTTCGGTGAAAGACCTCGCTGGTTACGTTGATGATGCGTCCCCAATGACGCTCTTTCATCGCCGGTAGCGCCCGACGTGCGAGCAAATAGGGGCTCTTCACAAAGAAATCCAGCATCTGTTGGTAGAGATCCCAATCGTACTCTTCAATCGGGCGTAACGGCTGATCTGGGGTGGCGTTGACCACCAAAATGTCGACCGGACCGAGATTCGTTTCAACCTCGTTGAACAAACGGTCGACTTCACCCTCACTGGTCACATTCGCCTTGGCCAAAGAGCACTCGATGCCTTGTTGTTGGAATTCAGCAAGTGTTCGCTGCGCGCGCTGGTCGTTGTTGAAATAGTTGATGGCGACCTTGGCGCCGGCCTGGCCTAGGGCGAGAGCAGCAGCCTTGCCAAGTCCCGTTGAACTACCGGTTACCAGCGCAACACGTCCCTCGAGTGAAAACATAATGCACGCTCCCAATGAAACCGGGCAGCCGCTGCTGTGGCCGCCCCGCTGATCTACCAGCCCATGACCATGTTGGATTCGATCACCTTGCGGGCGGCCGGTAAGTCGACACCGGTCTCTTGCATATAGAGTCGAATGGCGTGAACCTTGTCGCCTGCCGCCTTGGCGAGACAATCACGAGCGACGGAACATGGATCGACTTCGTCAGCGATTCCGAGCGCGGCCTTGGAGATGACCCAGGTATCGCGGGGTCGTTTTGTCATTCGGATGACTTCGTCACTCGGATAGGCGTCCCGAACAACCTGCGTGGCGTTATCTTCGCTGTCGGCCCAAGTGATGATGATATGTGCCGTCGTCTCGATCTCATAAAGCGGCATGTGCAATTCTCCGCGTGCTGCAGCAAATGGCTGGTTTGACGGTCGAGTGAAATCGTTGTAGACCGATTCAATGATCCACTGCTCACCTGGCCGCTAGCCGGGGATTCCCCGCGGCGTACCCGATTCTACCTGAGGCATGGGGCTTGTCGATGGCACCCCGCAGAAGTAGCCTACAAGTTTTCCGCCGCCTGTTGCCGTCGGTCACGGAGGGATGGTGGGTCATCAAAGGCCCTCGATTTGCTAAATCACCCGACGGCCGGTAATCCGACGGCTGGCAATCCAACGACCCGCAACGGGACGACCCCGATGGATGGTTCGACAACACCTGCGTTCACTCCCGGCGAAGCTCCTCGCCCGCCTCGTCGATCGGGTCAAGTCGGACGGTGGATCGCGGTGAGCGGTGCCGTGCTCCTCGTGTTAGGGCCGCTGGTCATCATGGGGCTTCCGCCAGAGATCGCTCGCTGGTACCGGGCGGCGGCCGAAGAGGCAAGTCTCGATGAGGATTACGAGTCGGCCATCAGAAAGCTGGACGAAGCGCTCCGCTGGGACCCCGACGATCCGCTGCTGCTGATTGCCCGCGCTCGAATGAAGCTGCAATTGAAAGACCTATCGGGCAGCTTAGAAGACACCCAGCGCGGCATCGAGTTGCAGGGAGATGATTTTGCTTCCGGGCTCATGCAGCGGATGCTTGTCCAGCAGCGGCTCGGCAATCACGAAGCGGCGATTGCCGACGCGACGGCCATTGTTGATCTGATGGAAGAGTTGGCCAGCCTGTCGGAGGCCGCCAATCCAGCTTACGCCGATGCGCTCAACGCCAGGGCCTACGCTCGAGCACTGGGCGAGATCGACATCGATCAAGCGCTCGAGGACATCGAGAAGGCTTTTGAATTGTTGGGAACGGAGGACAATGCGGCCTATTTGGATACGCGTGGTTACCTCTATTATTTGGCCGATGACATCGAGAACGCTCTGACCGACATGGAACGCAGCGTGCAGCTGGCCGAGGACGATCGCTCCGCCATCGTGATGCGTCGCGACGAGCGTATTCGCAATGGAGTGGACGAACGGTGGGTCGATCGCTTCGAGCAATCGGCTGAGGAGAACCTGGCAGTGCTCTACCAGCACCGCGGACTTGTCTATGAGATGCTCGGACGTGAAGAAGAAGCCGCGGAGGATTTTCGTCGCGCTGAGGAATTTGGGTACAGTCCGGAAGACGGCGTCTGGTAGGGTGCGCGGCGGCAAAGCCGTCTTGGGGGGCATTCGACGCTTGTGATCAGTAGTCCGTGCGAGATCCGAATCCACGCATGCAAATTAGGCCAATGACCAAAAGGACTGTCACCAGGATGATGCAGTCATTCAGGTCCATCTGCGTGGCCAGATTCGTGAACTTTCTGGAATACCGATCGATGAAGCCCATCTCTTTTCCACCAAATATGCTGTTCCCTACTCAAGCTTAGACCAAACATAGGTTACGGGCGGTCAAGCGACTTTAAGATTTCGAAAACACGCATTTGCATTTCCGCTGACGCAATTTGTCGGTCCGACCGGGTATTCCGGCTTGCAGTAGTCGCGCTGCGACGTGGAGATTTCGCACCATCGACCTTGCGACGTTTTAGGGGTGGGGTATAATTCGAGGCTTCCACCTACTAAGGGGCCGTAGCTCAATTGGTTAGAGTACCGGACTGTCGATCCGGTGGTTGGGGGTTCGAGTCCCCTCGGCCTCGCTTAAAGCAAACCCTTAAGCCTTCCAGGTTTGAGGGTTTTGTAGTTTCTACACATCTTGATGGACCGCTGGCTGACACCCCATCTGCATTCAGCCGTGCTTAGGCAGTGGGCACGAACAGCCGTTGCGAAGTCCGCTTCACCGGATGCGGCTCGGACCGGCGTCGGCGGCCAGGTCTGAAGCTGTCACGATTCGCCCCGTCCATCGGTAATGGCGCGCGAACTTCCCGACGTCACGCGGCCCAGCGATCCGAATTCCGGACTAACTCGATCGACGCTGGCCCAGGCCAAACTGGTCGCCGTTACGGACCGGCTTGCCGTCGACGAAATCTATCTCGAGCATCTTCTCGCTATGCACCTCCCGTCCAGTTTCATCGGAGAGCGCGGCAATGATTTTGCGAGTCTTCACGTCGATGACTTCACCCGTTGAAGGATAAGCCAGTTTGCCATCGATGCTAAAGGTGACCCAACCGGGTTGCTCACGAAGCTTGATACTGGCAACCTGAACAGGTGGCATCTGCGTGTTGTCAAAAATGTGAACGTGGCTGTTGGCACCATCGGCAAGCCAGATTTCAGTCTCGTCGGGAGTCATACCGATGCCATGACTCGGGCACCCGTGACGTTTGACCGGACCCTTGGCGAAGCCTTTCACCTCAACGCGATGCAGTTTCTGTTTTGACTTGAGATCACCGACCTCGAAGCCCAACAGTCCGTTCACGTTAACAAAGCACAGAGTCTGGGAACCGTTCACAGTGAACGGGCGAATGCTGTTCGAGAAGGGGCCAACCGTCTCGATGGCTTTGTGCGTCGACGTGTCGGCGACCGTCAACAGCGGCGACCGCAGACCCGCCAGGTACGCTCGCTTTCCATCCACGCCGACAATGGTGTTGTGCGCACCGGAGTCGGGCGAGATGCGGGCCAATTCCTCGCCGTCCCGGGCACGCACGATCTTCCAGTGTTCTTTTTCCAGCGTTGGCAGGTAAATGAACGAGCCGTCGGGCGAGATCGACATTCGATCGCAACCACCTTCGTACTCTCGCTGCCAGAGCATCTCTTCACTCACGAGATCCAAGCACATCAAGTGCCGCAGAGTACTCACGTAGATGCGTTGTTTGGCAGCGCTGGCACAGACCCCTTTGACGTTCAGCGGCCGCCCGTTCTCGTCAAGCCCACCGATGGGGATTCGCTTAACGAAGCGATGTCCCTGGTCGATGTCAAAAACCAAAATACCGTGTCCGCCAAACTCGAGATAGTTACGTATGCCTGGCGACGCCACATACAACCGTCGTTGCGTTTGTGCATTCGCCTGCAAGCCGGAAGCCGCCAAACTTGCAACGGTGACAAGGATCAATAAAACACGTGACATTGAATTGGTCTCCATCACTTGGGTGCGGTAACGCACGCTTGAGGTAGTGTCTATTTGCTTGACTCGATGATTTCTTGGCGACGATAACAGTTGAGCGAGTGGTCGTTGACCATGCCCGTTGCCTGCATGTGTGCGTAGCAAATCGTCGATCCAACGAACTTAAATCCACGTTGCTTCAGGTCTTTGCTCATCGCATCCGATTCCGTGCTTGTTGCTGGGTAGTCCTTCAGCGTCCGTGGGCGGTTAACGATGGGGCGGCTATCGACAAATTGCCACATGTACTCGGCAAAGGTACCGAATTCGCTTTGAACTGTCAGAAAACTCTTCGCATTGTTGATCGCCGCGGCGATCTTCTGACGGTTGCGAATGATGCCCGCATTCTGCATGAGCCGATCGATGCGTTTTTCTGTGAAGCGAGCGACTTTGTGGGCGTCGAAATTAGCGAATGCCTTTCGATAGTTTTCGCGTTTTCGCAAGACGGTATACCAGCTCAGCCCTGCTTGGGCGGATTCCAAAGTCAGGAACTCGAACAGCGTATCGTCGTCATGAATCGGGACTCCCCATTCTTCGTCGTGATAAGCAACATAGTCTGGTTTGCTCAAATCAACCCACGGACATCGCCCAACCTCCAGTTTTGCCACCGCATCGACTCCCTGACTCGTGCTGCATCGAGTTAATCGGTTTTGGTACCGAGATCAGAACTTATCAGGCATCCAGCTCTCCGGCCCTGAAAATATTAGGTTGGCAGTTTCAATCGCTGCTTCAGGTCCCGATAGGAGCCCTGTCGCATGGAGCATGTTGGCATCGCAGAAACCGGTATAGAGTGGCGCGAGGCCTCGAATGTCGAGCTGCAGGCTGGCCTCGCCGCCGCTCTCAATCGTCCCTTTACCGTCGGCAATCAACAGCCGGCATCGCAAGTTGTTTTCGGGTATCACGTCGTCGCGGATTTCCATGTCAATTCGTAGGTTGAGGCCAGGCGGATAGCCTCGCAAGCGGAGTGCGAGTTCGACATCGATGATGCGCAGCATCCAGTGTTCAAGATGCACGACTTCCGGCTGGAACTCAGCGGTTGTCATGACAAATGCATCGTGCATCGCACCGTACCATTGCACGTTGGGGAAAATCGTTCGATGACCGTTGATCAAGGCCCAAAGACTGTGAGCTGCCTCGACGGTCTTCGCCGCCATATCACGAACTAAAAAGACCGGGTCGCCCGTTGACTGTGAGGTCTGTTCGTGAATCAAGTAGCCTTCCGGCGCCTCAAGCTCCCCGACGACGTAGCCGTAAACGCGAGTCGGGCTATTCCGCGCGTCGAACAATCGCTCCCAGGCTCCTTCGCTTCGCTGCAGATTACCGTTGGAGATCCGTGCACGGTGTTCGGCCACCTCCGCAAAGCGATCCGCCTCAAGACACTCCACCTTGTGCACTGGCCGCAGTTGTTCATGGTGTCCGATCTGAGTCATCGGTAGCTCCCAGCGACACCAGTTTCCTGCTTGTTCGAATCCAACCTTTCGATACGGGCGCTGCGTTGTTGCGTAGAGTGTGGCAAGCGGCACCTGATGCTGTCGATGATGTCGTAGGCATTCAGTCAGCATAAACTGTGAAATGCCGCTGGCACGGATTTCGGGCGGGACACAAACCAGCGCGATACCCGCCATCGGAATGCAGCGACCGCCAAACCATTGCCCGAGTTGATAGGCCGCCATTCCTCCCACCACGCGGTTGCCGTCGGTAGCAACTCGTAGATTCTCCACTCCGACTCGCTCGCTAAAAGCAGCGAACTGATCGACCGGGAAGTCGAAGGTTTGGGCAGCGATAGGGCCAAGCTGATCCAGCAGTTCTGGGGTCGGCACAACGAATTGAAGTTTGGGATCCATGTTGAAATGGGGCTCGGAGCGCACTTTCGAAACAACCACAGACGAATGCACTATTGTGGCGTTGCCTGATAACAGATCGCAAGTCGGGTGGGCGAGTCGAGCTAGAGGCCCATCTCCGATTTCACCTCGGCAAACGCGTTGATCGCTTTCTCGAGGTCTTCGCGAGTGTGTGCGGCAGACAGTTGCGTTCGGATGCGTGCCTGACCTTTGGGCACCACCGGGTAAGAAAAGCCGATGACATAGATGCCCTTCTGCAGCAACCGCTCAGCCATTTGCGCGGCAATCTTGGCATCGTACAGCATCACCGGCACGATCGGATGCTCTCCTTTGCGGACATCCAATCCGATGCTCTGAATCTGATGTCGGAAATAGGATGTATTCTCACGCAACTTCTCGCGCAGATCGTTCGAATGACAGACAAGATCGAGAGCTTTGAGTGATGCGGCCACAATCGGAGGAGCAACCGAATTTGAGAAAAGATAGGGTCTTGATCGTTGGCGTAGCAATTCGATGATTTCGTGTCGTCCACTGGTGTAACCGCCACTGCCTCCTCCCATTGCCTTGCCCAAGGTCCCCGTCGTTAGGTCAATTCGATCCATCACTCCGCAGTGCTCGTGCGTGCCGCGACCCGTGTCGCCGAGAAAGCCGGTGGCATGACAGTCGTCGAAGTGAACAAGTGCGTCAAACTGGTCGGCGAGATCACAAATCGCGTCCAATCGAGCGATCAGACCATCCATTGAGAAAACGCCATCGGTGGTGATGAGTTTGAACCGCGCACCGTCGTCCTGAGTACGTTGCAGCTGATTGCGTAGATCATCCATATCGCAATTCTTATAGCGGTATCGTTTGGCCTTGCACAATCGAACGCCATCGATGATGCTCGCGTGATTCAACTCGTCTGATATCACCGCGTCGTCTTCGCTAAGAATCGTCTCGAACAAGCCAGCGTTCGCATCAAAACAAGATGGGTACAGAATCGTATCTTCCGTGCCGAGAAACTCCGTCAAGCGACTTTCCAAGGTCTTGTGGATGTCTTGGGTGCCGCAAATGAAACGCACAGATGATAGGCCATAGCCCCAACGGTCAAGTCCCTCGTGGGCTGCCTGAATGATTTCGGGATGATTCGATAGCCCCAAGTAGTTGTTCGCGCATAGATTGATGACCGGCTGATCATCACCAACGAGGATTTGGTTGGCCTGAGGCGAATGTATGAGGCGTTCTGACTTATAAAGACCCTCTGCACGAAGCTGGTCGAGCGAGCCTTGAATCGTGTCTTTCATCCCAGCAAACATCTACAACTCCTTTGCCACTCGCTGGTGCGTGCTTGTGACGACAAGCATCAGTCAAAGTGCACGTTATGTGGATTTCCAATAGAGGATGACCTTGCCTGATTGGCCATTTTGCATCGCTTCGAAACCAGATTCAAAATCTGTGAACGGTAGGCGATGAGTAATTACCGGCTCGATATTCAAGCCACTTTCGAGCATCACGGTCATCTTGTACCACGTCTCGTACATCTCTCGTCCGTAAATGCCCTTGATGGTCAACATGTTGAAGACCACCTGATTCCAATCGATGGCCATGTCATCCGGTGGAATGCCGAGCATGGCAATCTTGCCGCCGTGACACATGTTGTCGAGCATCTCGCGAAACGCCTGGGCATTACCCGACATTTCCAAACCGACGTCAAAGCCCTCGTGCATGTTGAGCTCTTCTTGAATGTCGCACAGCTTCTCTGTTCGAGCGTCAACTACACGCGTCGCGCCCATCGACCGAGCTAGCTCAATCCGATATGGATTTACATCTGTGACGACAACATATCGAGCGCCGGCATGACGCGCGATTGCCGTCGCCATCAAGCCGATCGGTCCGGCACCCGTAATCAACACATCTTCACCCAACAAATCAAAGGATAGGGCTGTGTGCACGGCATTGCCGAATGGATCAAAGATGGATGCCACATCTTTGTTGATCGCGTCGGCGTGGAGCCAGACGTTGGTCATTGGCAAGCAGAGATATTCGGCGAATGCACCGGGTCGATTGACGCCAATTCCTTTGGTATCGGCGCAGAGGTGTCGTCGGCCTGCCATGCAATTTCGGCAGCGACCACACACAACATGGCCCTCGCCACTGACAACATCGCCGGCTTGAAAGTCGGTCACGTTGGCACCCGTTTGGACCACCTCGCCTACAAATTCGTGACCCACCACAAGTGGCACCGGGATGGTCTTCTGTGCCCAGGCGTCCCAGTTGTAGATATGAAGGTCGGTCCCACAGATGCCGGTCCGATCCACTTTGATGAGGACGTCATTGTTGCCGACTTCCGGTTCCGGCACGTCTTCCATCCAAAGACCAGGTTCGGCCTTTCGTTTAACAAGAGCTTTCATTGCTTACCGCTAGTCCAATCCTGGTGCGAATCCCCGCCGCATCGTGTTCTCGCAGCAGATGATCGGATTCACAAAGTGCTTTAGATAGTCCTGTCCGCCAGCCTTGGTGCCCGTACCGGAGTGACCGAAACCGCCGAACGGTTGTCGGCCCACTAACGCGCCAGTGCAACCTCGGTTCAAGTAGAGATTGCCAACGAGAAACCGGCGTTTTGCCAAATTCAGATTGATCGGCGTTCGGCTGAAAACGCCACCGGTCAACTTGAAGGGGCTGTCATTGGCCAGTTGCAGAGCATGTTCGAAATCATCAGCCACCATCACAGCCAATACGGGACCAAACACTTCCTCGCGAGCCAGCGTATGGTCGGGCGCGACTTCGGTAAAGATATGAGGCCCGATTAAGGGCTTGCCATCGACCTCGGGCGTTGGTGCATTCACAGCGAGACGCAGGTTGCTCTCCGCCTTTGCCGTTTCGATATAGCGCCAAATTCCATCAGCTGCGGAGTCATCGATCACCGGTCCGACATCAGTGCCTGGATTCCGTGGATCGCCGACCGTCAGCGACGCGGTTGCCTCACAAAGCCGCTCCACAAAATTCGGGTAGGCATCCTTGACAACAATGACGCGGCTGCAGGCCGAACACTTTTGACCCGCGTAGCCAAACGCACTGTCGCGCACGCCCAAGACGGCTTCGTCCAGATCGGCCGTTGAATCAACGATCACGGCGTTCTTTCCGCCCATCTCGCAGACCACTTTCTTGGCACCCGGGTGATTCTCCGTGAGGTGGCCAGCTGCCTTAAGAATCTCGAAGCCAACTTCGCGCGAACCAGTAAATCCAATCACGGCGACACGCGGGTCCTGCACCAAATAGGCGCCCACGGTCCTCCCCGGACCAGGTACGAACTGCAGCACGTCACGCGGTACCCCACTGGTCCATAGGGCTTCGCACATCAGGGAGGCGATGCCACATGTTTGACCCGATGGCTTGACCAACGTCGGATTGCCTGTCACGAGCGCCGCGACTGTCATCCCCGTACAGATAGCCAGCGGGAAGTTCCAAGGGCTGATCACGACGGCAACACCAGCCGCGTGATACCTTTGTTGATTCGACTCGCCAAGAAACTTTCCAAGCAGTTGGTCGCGGAACAGAGGTACAGCCTCGCGAGCGTAGTATTCGCAGAAGTCAATGGCTTCGCAAACGTCGGCAT
>CAJHYQ010001296.1_pt1 | contig 28803 bp, 16 predicted proteins | sample 9198721 | NCBI WGS metagenome assembly CAJHYQ01 (sample SAMEA7708357, study PRJEB35096) | sediment metagenome | biome: marine neritic benthic zone biome [ENVO:01000025]; feature: sediment [ENVO:00002007]; material: shallow marine sediment [ENVO:03000034] sea grass bed [ENVO_01000059] ... | reverse complement strand
GGCGAGGCTCCTGCCGAGCCGAATGCGTTTTGCGGCTCGGCGGCTAGCCTCGCCCTCCCGAAAATGCGTTGGCCCATCGCGAACCGAACATAAGTGTACGAGAAAACGACATGAATGCACTGTCTCATTCGATGTTGGCTTTGATGCTTGCGGTCAGCTCGATCGCCTTCGCCGGTCAGCCGTCACGCCCTAACATCGTTTTCATACTTGCGGACGATTTAGGGTACGGTGATTTAGGATGCTTTGGCCGCGAGGACATTCGCACGCCTGAGCTCGACGCAATGGCTGCGGCGGGCGTTCGCTTCACCGCTCACTACGCGAATGGACCGGAGTGTTCGCCAACTCGCGCTGCCTTTCTAACCGGTCGATATCAGCAATGGATCGGTGGTTTGGAGTGCGCGATCGGAACCGGAAACGTCGGACGCTACGACGATGCGATTCGGTTGCGTGAAACGAATGACCTGGGATTGCCAGCCTCAATTCCAACCTTGCCAGCCGCTTTGAAAAAAGCAGGATATCGGACTGGCATCTTTGGAAAGTGGCATTTGGGTTACGAGTCCAAGTTTGCGCCTCGTCATCATGGTTTTGACCAGTCTTACTATTGCACCGGTGGAGGGATGGACTATTTTCACTACATCGACACCGTTGCCGGTTACAACTTATTTCGCGACGGCCAGCCGACCCGCGACGAAGGCTATTTCACCGATCGCATAACAGAAGAAGCCCTGAAATTCATCCGGGCCGATCGAAGCTCGCCGTATTTTCTCTACCTCACTTACACTTGCCCGCACTCTCCGTTTCAAGGGCCGGATGAAAAACAGCCGCACCCGTTGCCGCTGGATTCGCCACTGTGGAATCAGAGTACAGCGCCGCCGGACGTTTATCGGGCGATGATCGAGCGGATGGATCAGCGAATCGGTGAGATACTCAAGGCGGTCGACGAGAACACCTTCGTGGTATTCGCCAGTGATAACGGGGGGACCAAGAGCGCGCGAAACAATCCATACCGCGGAATCAAAGGCAGCACGTTCGAGGGCGGCATCCGCGTACCGGCGATCGCTTATTGGCCCAAGCGGCTGACACCAGGAACCCGTTGCGACGTACCCACGCTAACGTTTGACTGGACAAAGACATTTGTCGAGATCGCCGGTGCCGAGTTTCCGACATCTCACAACTTGGAAGGCGTCAATGTCTTTTCGATTCTGAATGGCAACCTACCGAATCGGACCCTGTACTGGCGTAAACCTCGCGGCCATCAAGTGTGGAAGGGTGTCCGCGATGGTGACCTGAAGTACATCGCCAGCAAAAGCGGCGATCGTGAGCAAGAATACCTTTTCAATCTTGCGAACGATGAGGGTGAATCCAACAACCTGATTGAAACGCGACCGCAGGATGCTCGACGTTTGCGCCACATGTTCGATCGCTGGGAAGAGACGACGCGGCAAAATCGTCGAGGGCGACCCGTCGGCAAGTGGCAAGCCGTTTCCCCGCGTGACGAGGTTCGTCCGATGTTCTCGGCAAAGGACCGGAATCATTTGATGATCGCGGCGGACAAACGAGAAGGTGTGATGGGATGTTGGACGCGGGACTTCCCCGTCCAGCCGGGCCAGCTTTATCGCTTTTCGGCAGAGTGCCTCACGTCAGGAATGCGCTCTCCACGACGGGAAGCGATCGCGCGCATTGTCTGGTTGGGATCTGATGGGGAGTCGGTAAATCGTGACGATACTGAAACGCTGCGATTCCTCCCCGGCGGTCGAGTGAGGGCCGAGCCCGAGTTTCCGGCACGACAGCCAATGGACGGTGGCGCTACCTTCTCGGGGATTTATCGCGCCCCAAGCCACGCCACGGCCGCTCGCGTTGAACTGCATTTGCGGTGGGCAACGCCCAGCGCGTCGGTCACGTGGTCGGATGTGACCTGGAAACATGTTGCCGGGGACATGCCGCACCGCCCCGTCAAGATCGCGGCCGTCCATTATCGACCCGAAAGTGGAACGACCAACCGCCAAAAACGTGAACAGTTCGCCACGTTTTTCCAGCAAGCCGGACAACAGTCGGTCGACTTGCTTGTCCTGCCCGAAACACTGACCTACTACAAATCCGGTCGAGCATTCGTCCAGTGTGCCGAACCGATTCCTGGGCCATCAACGGCGTATTTTGGCAAGCTGGCCAAACAGCATGATCTATACATCGTTGCCGGACTTGTCGAACGCGATCAGCACTTGATCTACAACACATCAGCACTCATTGGGCCGGACGGAAGTCTTGTGGGCAAGTATCGAAAGGTTTCGCTACCCCGTAGCGAAATTGAGGCGGGGCTGACGCCAGGCAATGAACTGCCCGTCTTCGAAACTCGCTTTGGAACCGTGGGCATGATGGTTTGCTACGACGGTTTCTTTCCCGAGGTGGCCAAGGGACTCGCTGAAAATGGGGCGGAAATCATTGCGTGGCCGGTTTGGGGCTGCAATCCACTTTTGGCCGCTGCACGAGCTTGTGAAAACCACGTGTATTTGGTCAGCAGTACGTACACGGCGTCCGACCAACAGTGGATTCGAACCGCGATTTACGGTCATGATGGAGAGCCGATCGAGGTCGCGGACGAGTTTGGCACGATGGCCATTGCGGAAGTCGATCTCCAGCAGCGGCTGTACTGGCAAAGCTTGGGAGATTTCAAAGCCCAGATTCCCGCACATCGACCGGCTCTCAACTCCTCCGGCTCACCGTGAAGACGATTTGACGGAGGGCGAAAGCATGACGGGAGGGCGAAGCTCCTGCTGAGCCGCACGCCGCTGAACGGTTGAATGTTTCGACGGCTCAGCAGGAGCTTCGCCCTCCCGGCCAATTCTTAGTCCTGGCAGCGTGGACGGTCTTGTGCAGGTTGTTGATCAGGTTCAACTTCATCGATCAATACCTCGCAAAGACGCCCTAATCGTGAACATCACAACGTATCTTGACATGCTGACTGCTAAAGTGGATTTCCGGATCGAGTTGGTGTAATTGTGTGTTTTGGGAGATTCCGCCGTCTGGCATCCTGACGATTCGATCACTGCATCTTGGAATGGTATGACCGCGAGCCGTCCTACGGAACGTGATGTAACGACACTGCTTGAACGTGCGGCCGCGGGCGACGCTGAGGCGGCAAATGAGTTATTGCCGCTCGTGTATGAGCAACTTCGCGCGATCGCGCGAGTCCGCATGGCGTCCGAGAATGTCGGGCATACGCTGCAGGCCACGGCGCTGGTGCACGAGTTGTTCCTCAAGCTGATTGGTGAGAGACGGCTTCCATGGCAGAACCGGGCTCATTTTTACACGGTGGCCGCTGACGGGATGCGGCGTCTACTGCTCGATCACGCTCGGGCAAAGCGTCGAGTGAAACGCGGCGGAAATGCCCGCAAAGTACCGATCAATGTGGCGGATCTGGCCGCGCGGGAAAATCCGGAACAAATTTTGGCGCTCGACGCCGCCCTTTGTCGCTTGGAAGAACTGAACCCGGAAGCCGCTCGTGTGGTGCGGTTGCGGTTTTACGCGGGACTGGGCGTGGATGAAACCGCTGCAGCGATGGAGCTCTCGCCGCGAACCGTGGATCGACGCTGGAAGTTTGCGCGAGCCTGGCTGTTCAAGGAAATGGAGCGGTAGGTTGTGCGGGCGTATATCTTGCGACGACGCGGGTGATTGCAATGAACGAACGCGCTCAAGACGTTTTTGAACAGACGGTCGAGTTAACGGGCGAGAAGCGTTCGAAAGCCGTAAGCGAAAGCTGCGGGGACGATTCGCAGCTTCGTAGAGAAGTGGAATCGCTTCTGGCAGCACATGACGAGGCCGGTGACTTCATGAGTGAACCGACGCTAGATCGCGTCGAAGGCTATTCGGCTCCGGCAGAAGAGGCCGGGACGACGATTGGCCGGTACAAGCTGCTCGAGAAGATTGGTTCGGGCGGATTCGGGGATGTGTTCATGGCTCAGCAGTTTGAGCCAGTGAAGCGACGCGTGGCGCTGAAGATCATTAAGCTGGGGATGGACACCAAGCAGGTTGTGGCACGGTTTGAAGCCGAGCGGCAAGCGCTGGCCCTGATGGATCATCCTAATATCGCCAGCGTGCTCGATGGTGGTGAGACAGTCTCCGGTCGACCGTATTTCGTCATGGAATTGGTCCGGGGTGATCCGATCACGCAGTACTGCGACCGCGAGCGGGTTCCAACGAAAGAGCGACTCAAGCTGTTCCAGCAGGTTTGCGACGCGATTCAGCACGCACATCAGAAAGGTGTGATCCATCGCGACATCAAACCAAACAACGTGCTGATCACCGTTGCTGACGGTAAGCCGCTGGTGAAAGTGATCGACTTTGGGATCGCCAAGGCAACCAACACAGAGCTGACCGAGAAGACACTGTTCACCGAGTTCCGACAGTTGATCGGAACCCCGCAGTACATGAGCCCCGAGCAGGCCGAACGCTCCGGCGTCGACATCGATACACGCAGCGATATCTATTCGCTTGGTGTGTTGTTGTATGAGATGCTGACGGGACAGACCCCCGTCGACATGAAGAAGATGAAGACCGAGGTGTGGGAAGAGTTGCAGCGGATGATTCGCGAGGAGGAACCGAAGCGGCCGTCGACAATGGTGACATCGATGGGTGCTGATTCGCAGCTGGTCGCGAAGCAGCGTGGTACGGACATCGCAAAACTCGGCAAAGCTCTGAAGGGAGATCTCGACTGGATTGTACTCAAGGCACTCGAAAAGGATAGAACTCGTCGATATGGAACAGCGACCGAACTTTCGGACGACGTTCAGCGTTATCTCGACGACGAGGCCGTGACGGCTACGCCTCCGAGTACGCCGTACCGGCTAAAAAAGCTGGTTCGCAAACATCGAACGGCCATCGGGATTGCGACCGCCATTGCTGCTTCGTTGCTGTTGGGAATCGTTGCGACTTCCCTAATGGCTGTCCGAGCACAGCGAATGGCCATCGTTGCTCAAAAGGAATCCGACGAGGCTCAGCGAGCCCGGCAGGAAGCCGTTGAAGCGGCAGAAGAACTCAACAAACAGCGGAAGCGGATGGTGCGTCTGGCTGCGCTCTACTCGTCACCTGGCACGAACGAAGACGTGGAGTTCACCAGCCAGTGGCTGCAAGACATTAAAAAGGCTGAGCTGACCGGTCTCGACCCCAAGTACGTTCTCGAACAGAAGTGCTTGCTGGCACCGTGGTGGTTCCGCAATGGGGGCGGAGAGGATGCCGCGAAGATGATCGAAGACATCTACGACGACGCGAAACGGGAACTCGGAACAGCAGATCCAGTATTCACGGGGCTCGTGAACGCCCATATCGTTTCGCATCTTGCACAGTACAGTGCCGGGAAGACGGCAGACCTGTTCGGAGACCTGGTCGAATCGATGCGCGCGAACCAGCCGGAAGGGTTTGGCACGTTGTTACCTCAATACGCGGCGGCGCTGGCGAGTGCCGGTCGCTTCGACGCGGCGACTGGGGCGATCGACGAGTACCTTGAAATTCGCAACGGGAGTCGACCGAATCCGCAGGCAGCAGGCCTCGAGAGTATGCGGCTCCAATCGGCGCTTGGGGAACTTCGTGACTGGGGCCAGCGGCATCCCGATCGGATGCAGCGGCTCCGGGAACTTCGGGATACGCTTTCCCGCACCGGTCGCCAACCTTTCAGTGTTGTGAAACCGGCGAAGCAAGTCGGCGCCAGGCAGGTCTGGGAAGGCAAGTCAAGCGGGTCGGAGGCTGAACGTTGAGTCGAAGATGAACAGGAAGCAACTGCTGCAAGAAACGAAGATCATGTTGATCACGTATTCCGTCTTCGGCTGCGTCCTCGTGGTCCTCTTCAAGGCGACAGGATGGGATGCGGACGTTGGTACGGGATTTCTCATGGGATCCATGGCAGGTCTGTACGCGGGCAAGGCCATTGGAGCCAAAAGGGTCAAGGCTGCCTGAGCAGCCGTAGAAAAAGCAGCCGAGGAATTGGAACGATACAACATGTACCGAAATTGCAGAGTCACGGCGTCTGCCCTGCTACAAGTCGTATTCGCGATGTTGATTTTGTATTCACCTGGGCTTTCCGCTGAGGTGTTCGAGATTCAGCTTGGCGATGGTCAGGTCACCAAGGGTAAACTCCACCTGCCCAGGAATGTCGACGACGTCCGGACCATCGTGGTGTATGTCCACGGTACCGGTCCGAATACGTACGAGAATCCGCGCCTGGTGGGGGGCAAGAGCTTCAAGTTCTACGACATGCTCAGTGAGGAATTCGTGCGGCGCGGGATCGCGGCGTTTGCGTTCAACCGGCGTGGTGTCGAAATTGGGACGGAACCACCCAACTTCGACAAAATCGATCGGGAGAAGTATCGCGCGGGGGTCCCCAGCGTCGAGGTCAGCGATTTTAGGACGATTCTCGCAGCGCTGCGAAAACGTCCGGAGCTTGAGAGGGCGAACTTTGTGCTGCTCGGATTCAGTGAAGGGACGATGATTGCGTCGCTGGTTGCCGAGCACAAGGAAAACAGAATCGCCGCCTTGCTGCTGGCCGGTTACGCCCACGAGAATCTATACGACATCATCAAGTGGCAGTACTCGGGCGCAAGCTCCATGATAAATCTTCGTCCTCCGTTCGACGCGAACAAGGACGGTGATATCAGCCGTGAAGAATTCGAGTCGCAAGCAAAACTGCCCACCGCTTGGCGCGAGAAGGTGATGCAGGGCGTCGAGTTTGGAGTGCTCGATAAGAACAAGGACGAGGCACTTACGGCCGAGGATTTTCGTATTACGGTCGAGCCGATGTACAAGATGATCCTCACAAAGATCAAGGACAACGACGAGGACTGGATCTGGAAGAATTACTTCCGTGTGTCGATCCCATGGCTCAATGAGCACTTCAAGCTTGAGCCGAACAAGGAGCGGCTACCGCGTTTGGATATGCCGATCTTTGTTTTTCACGGGGATCGAGATGCGAACGTCGACGTTGCGGGCGTCTATGATCTGGAGAAGCGGTTTGAGAAAGCCGGCAAGACAAACCTTAAGGCGTACATATTTAAGGACCACGACCACCAGCTGAAGATATTTGACTGGATCCTCAAGGACGAGATGTCAGAAGGCTACCGCAAACTCTTTGAAGTAGCCAGCAAGTTGAACGATCAGTTTGCGGCCACGGGAACCAGTGAAGCGCGATAACATTTCCGTCGTCGTTCAAGTCGTACCGCGAGTCCTCCCTAGCTGCGATAACGGCGGCTGTGAGCGCACCGACGTCTGCGGCGGTTAGCGTAGCCCTGGCGGCTACGCCACCGCTTCGAGGAGTTTGAGCGCGTCGAATCCCTCAAGCGACGTCGGACGTCTGAGGCCAAGCCAATCAGACAACACCGCTGAGTAGATGTTGCGAAAATCGATGTTGTACTTTAGGTCTCCATCGTCAAGGTCGTCGAGTCGCGGAAGTTGACCGTAGCTTCTCTGGGAAAGCTTCGTGCCAGCAAGAAAAACAGGACCTGCCGTGCCGTGGTCAGTTCCGATCGATGTGTTCTCTTTGACACGCCGCCCGAATTCGCTGAATGCCATGACCATCACGCGGTCTTCGAGGCCCGAGTCCTTCAGGTCGTCCATGAAAGCCTTGAGCGAACTCGATAGCTCGCCCAGCAGGTTTCCGTGCGTTGCAAGCTGAGCCGCATGAGTGTCGTAGCCTCCTTGCAGGGTGTAGTAAACTCGCGCGGCGGCGTCGGATTTGATCATCTGGCTGACGAGCTTCAAGCGTTTTGCAAGCTTACTGTTCGGGTAGCGAGCCGTTGCGTCACTCTGCGTGGCTGAAGCAAGTTCGTTCGCGGAGACGTATGCGTCGCTCACACTCTTCGACAGGAAGTCGCTCAATGAAGCGTTTGAGGCAACCGATTCTTTCGTGTGAGGTGCAGAGTCAAACAAATCCAGCCGCAGCTGCAAGTCGGCGGCGTTGGAGATCGTTGTCGCGGTACAACGCCGACCTCGCAAGGCAATCGGCAGCGTCTCGTCGCCGACGTGGATCGTGTGCGGGCCGCGAGTGGATTGTTGCATGCTGATGGCTTTTCCAATCCAGCCGTTCCCGACGTGACGGAGTTCTTGCTCCGTGCTACCCGCGTGCCAGATCGCCATGCTCTCGAAATGCGAACGATTGGGGTTTGGATAGCCGACTCCGTGCACAACCGATAGTCGTCCGTCCTGGAAGAGATCGCTGGCACTTCGTAGTCGAGGGTGAAAAGCGAAGTCGTTTGTTAGCTTGATGAGGTCTTTCTCCGGCAGTCGAAGGTCACTGCGGTGCTGAGCGTAGCCTTCGTCTTTGAAGGGTACGACCGTATTGATGCCGTCGTTGCCCCCATCAAGCTGAATCACAACCAGGATGCGACCGTTGTCCGCCTTCGGTTCGGTCGCGGCCAAGCCTGCCTTGAAGAGGAACGTGGGTAGCGCCGGAGATAGGGAGACAAGTGCCGATGTCTTGATGAAGTCGCGTCGGTTATGCATGGTATGGCCTCTCTCTGAATGGTGATTGGTGCGAGAAAAGAACCGAGGCTTTTCAAAAAGGATCGTGTCACCGGTCCTCAACATACGAACGCTTCAGGGCAGCTCAACAATCGAGCCACCTTCACCGGTAATTCCTTAGGCTCTCTGATGTCGTCTTCTGCACAGGGTGTACTCAACAGCAGTTTTTCAAAATCCCCCGTTCCACCCAGTTTTGCCGATAGCTTCTCAAGTGGCGGAGGGGCAGCCGGTGCACGCAGGTCACCGGCGACGAGCGCGGCGGCGAAGTTGGATCGCCCAATGATTGTGCGGGACGTCAGCCAGTTGCGACCGCCGTTCCAGCCACCGACGTTAGGGGGGCGAAACAGGTCTTGGCCCAGTCGCGTACACCATTCGGCGAGAATCAGCGTACTTGGCGGTTTATCAAGCAGCTCCAGCGAACGTACGGCACCAACAGCGAACTCGACCGGACTACTCACTCGCGACGCGATGTTCTTGTCGGAGAAAAACAACTTCGATCGCAAAATCGTCTCGACGGCCCAGCCGATGTCGAGGTCGCGCTTGCGCAAGCCATCGGCAAGTTCGTCGATCTCTGCGCTACCAACGACGTCCTCGCCCATGAACAGGTCGCACAGTCGCCATGCGAGATGGCGACTCGTCGCCTGATGATCGAGCAACTGTTGAGCAAGCGACTTGGCATCGAAGCGGGCAGTTTCTCCAAGAATCGTCTTCTCGCCATTATCATGGCGATCCTTTCGGAATTTCACTTCCGCCCGTTTGACCGTCCAGCCCGTCAATGCCCGCGCGGCTTCCTTCACGTCGTCTTCCGTGTAGTTACCGACGCCCAGCGTAAACAGCTCCATCAACTCCCGCGCCAGATTCTCGTTTGGCTGACCTTTGCGGTTAGAGTTGGCGTCCAGCCAGTACATCATCGCAGGGTCTTGGAGAATTCCGAGCAACAGCTTGCTGAACTTCGCGGTCGCGTGCTCGCGAAACAGTTCGTTTTGCTGCATCATGAGCAGCAGGTCTTGCACTTTGAGATTGCTGGTCGCGAAGTGATTGTGCCACAGCAACGTCAATTTTTCGCGGAGCGGATCGGGGGTGAAGAGAATTCGAAGCAGCCACCATGCCTTGAGCCGATTTTCATCGCCGCTGCCTGTCGCCGCGTTGCCAATGATCTGTGACATTTCTTCGAAGTCATCTCGCTGACCGTCGACACGCGACGTACCGTCTAGGAGTCGAGAAACCGACTTCTCCGAGCCATCTGCTGTGTCGCGCTGGAGTTCCGACCAGGTCGCACCGAAGGACGCTCGACGATGGAGATGTTTGGCTCGGTCGAAGGTCCATGGTAGCGAAGCGGACGGCATGTAGGGTTTCCACAGGGTGCTCATGGTCATCCCATTTACTGAAAGCGTGAAGGTACTGTGACACACTCGGCGATCTGCGCGCCTCTGCGGTCATTCTTCATCATCCGCGATTGTTTGCTGGCCAATTTCGATGGTCTCGCCTGACTTCGCGATGAGTTGCTTCATCTTCATTTCGCCGGCGGCATACCGATATGTGGCTCCGGGAATGAGGGCAGCAAGGACGAGGCGACCGTCATCGCGGGAGAGATTGTTCCAGTGATTCAGTCGGTCAATGTTGGCGACGAAGTCCTCGTCTGCAGCGACCTTGCCTTTGTAAGTCATGGCATCCATGTCGAAGTAGTTCACGCCCGGAGTAACAACCATGTGAAACGGTAGCCCCTTGCCCGCAAGTGGATCTCCTTGTGGCGAGACGTATCGTTTCACAGCGGTGCCGCAGGGTTGAAGCGTGATTCGTTGTGTCGACTGTTGAGCGTTGACCGTCGCCACGGCTCCCAGTTTGCGTTTCGGATCAAGCAAATAGATCGGGTAGTCGACACCTTTGCCAAGCCCACCGATCTCGACCCTCCCGTCCCGAATCACGTCCGGATTCTGGCCTCGCCAGCGTCCCGAATACGCCGAGACATGCAAACGTGAAACCGCGATGCCCTCGGCAATGGGTTGCCCGTCGGGATCAACAACTTCGAGCGTCACCGACCTTGCGGGCGTCAGCTTGATCTGACCAACGTTCGCTTCGCCTTTCGTCGGATTGATCTTCATGAACGCATGCGCGTAGTGCCGCACGCCGCCAGGTTTATCGAGTGCGAGTCGCCGACTGGTTCGCTCTTGCAGCACGTGGTCGCGACTGTTCGAGTGCACGAGCAACCATCCTTCACCGGGCAGCACCGAGATGCGGAACTCGCCGCGGTTGTTGGTCTTCTTGATGCCTTGCCAACCGGTGATGATGTCGTCAGCGTTGTTCGGATTCGTTTGCATCGGTTGGTATTGCACCGCTGCGTCAGCGATGGGCTCACCCGACTTCTCATCGACGATGCGCCCCGTCGCCAGCACGCCGCGATTCAGTTCGATCGTCACGTTCTTGCTCGCGTCGCCGGACGTCCAACGCAGACCCTCAAAACCACCTAGGCGTTTGATCTGATAGGCGGTGCCCTCGGGCGGATAGGCCGTAATGCCGAATCGAACGCCCGGATACGGATTGAGTCGGAAGCGACCTTGGTCATCCGTCTTGTCGAAGAGCGACACCATCGAACCGGAGTTTTCTTGCCTCGCCCAGATGGAAATCCTCACGTTCGCAGCGGGCTGGCCGGTATCGGCGAGTCGCACGACACCCTCGAAGGTCTTGGCTGGCGAGAGCGGAATCGTGGCCACTTCTTTCCCCATGTTTTTGACGATGCTGCGATAGGTTCCGTCTCGCTCACCGCGTTGTTCAGCCATGCCGGTATTCAACGCAATATGTTGAGGCGCAAATTCGTCGGTGGCCAACACGAGCAGGTAGACTCCTTGGCCACTCGCGATGCTCGGAATCGTCAGCAGCCCATTCTCGTCCGTTCGTAGTCGCTGCAGCCATGCCTTCGGAGGCTGCTGGAGCTTGGAGAAGCGCAGCCATTCGGATCTGTCTTCCTCTTGCGCTGGAACGACGATTCCATCGAGTGTGACTTCGAGATGCGCGGCGGGCCGCCCCTCCAAGTCGACAAGCCGACAGCGGATCAGCTGCTGAGGCTGCAGTGTGGTAACTCCGAGGTCGGTCTCGGTTGCGTTGAGCTGTTGTTTGTCGAGTCGCTTCCAGGCGATACCCGAATCTTCTGATCGCATCACGACATGGGGATTGGCGTGCGTCTTCTCCGATACACCTTGCAGTTGAATTTTGAAACGACCCGTCGCATCGGCCGTCGCTTCAGCCAACGAAACTGAATCGCGCCAAAGCTGCCCGTCCAGTTGCCTAGCAATCACCGCCACATGAGCCCCCGCGGCTGCGGAGCCATCTTGATTCTGAATGAAGCCAGTGTAAATCGAGTGCGGCCGCGCGCTTCGCTTCGGCTCTGCGCCAGAGTCTGCGTTTGGCTTGTTGAATACGTTGCTTCGCTGCGCCCGCTTCGGCGATTCCGTCTTCTTGAGCACAACGTCGCCGAGGTCTCGGAGTTCGCCGGGCTTCAGCACAAGGTCCCGCACGAATGTGTTAATGAGGACGTTGAGCGGACTCATCGTGTTGTGCCGTCCGTCCAAGTGGTACGTTTCACCAGCGACAAGGCCGGCAATCTCGAAGCGTCCGTTTTCGTCCGTGGTGTATCGTGAGTTGCCCGCTTCGTCATTCGGAGGCAAAGCCAACGGCTGCTTTCGTTCTGCTCGTACCGTCATCGCTCCGGCGGGACTGGCAACCGGTTGGAATGCTGGTCCGCCCGTGCCTGAATCAATGCGGACACCAGCAAGCGGTTCGCCTTCGGTGTCGACGATGCGGCCACGCACTGTCGACCAGGGCCGAAGCCTCACTCGGAAGTCGCCCTCGACAGCTTTGAGTGTACGAATTCCCGCCAGCTTCTCGGCTCGCTGGATGGCCGCGACACGACGCGGTTGTTGCTTGTCGAAATCATAGATGTCGAGGACGCCGTTTGCAGAACGTGCCCAGTATGCGCGCTGATTTGACTGACCGGTGTAGTAGATGCGCGAAAGTCGCTGGCCATCAGGACCGACCGCGTGTCCAGGTACGACGGAGGCCCGTGTTACGTTCAGGGCGAGTCGCAACGGCCCTGTCTCAATACCTTTGATCGGATAGATTGCATGACCTTGAGTCAATGCGCGTGTGCCGACCATCGTGACGTCGCCGTCGACCACTTTGACGTGATTCGCAGCGCTACCCTTTGTGTTTCTATGCAGCTGAGACATGCGATACTTGTGTCGCGCGAAAGCGGTGAAGCTCAGCGTGCCGGCGGTCTTGGGAACAATGATGCGAAACGTGCCGTCCGCTTGAGATCGCTGAATCTGCGATCCGACGATGACTGCCGTGAACACAAGATCGTTTTTGGTCGGACGAACGAATCGAAAGTGTCCCGCCACGCCGTCACCATTAGCGGCGTCGGTAACGCGGCCTTCCACAACCAGGCCGTTTTTCAATTCAAAGTCCTTCGTGATCGGAGCGTTTCGCTGGCCTGATTCGTTGGCACTCTGCGTGTCCACCGTTTCGGTAGCAGCAAGGTAGCTCGAACCGGCTGGACTCGACAAACGCAGCATATTTCCGTGAGAAGTTGGTAGCCCATCCAAACGATAATTGCCTTCCGCGTCCGTAATGGCGATCACGTCGTCGCTGCCCGACCGACTGGTCTTCACTTGTCCACCGTCGAACCGCTGTGAATAGGAGCGACGGCTGGTCACAACAACTCCAGCAATTCCATTTCCCTGTTCATTAGTCACCTGGCCCACAACTGGACGCGATCGCTCGGCGACCAGCGTGAAGTCGTTGCCGTGATACGTGAATCCAAATCCGTCGAGTCGCTGCGAGGCTTCCATCGGCAAGAGGATGGACGGGCCGCCGCTCGTGCGAGCGTAGACAGACTCGGCGACGATGCCCGCGCCTTGCATGACGATTCTCGCAATGCGGTGCTTGCCGAGCCCACGAATCGTGAAGCGGCCGTCATCATCGGTCTTTGTTTCGCCAAGCAGCGTCGGCACAGATGGGCCACGCAGTGTCCGTGTAAGAGCGCTTTGCAGCTTCATATAGTCCGGCCCGGTGCCGCTTGTGACGCGATCCCAGGCGGCCATCGTGTTGTCTGGCCCACCCAGTACCTCTGCCACGTAGACAGAGACGCCGGATACGCCATTACCTTCGGTGTCCACGACTCGGCCTGTAATCGGCGCGTCATCTACCAATAATCGCATCGGGCCTCGATCTCGCTCAAGCGTGTCCCGATAGGTCGGAGGAGGATCTGCGAGTCGTCTTGCTAAGTCATCTGATTCCAACAATGCCGGCCCCGAAGCCCACGCGAACGCATAGCCATCGAGCTTCGCGACGATCATCCCCGACGGTGCTTCGCCGTGCGCATCACGCTCGAGAGTAAAGCGGAAGCGCCCTTCGCGATCGGTCTTGGCAAGCGTTTTCGCCGGCATCTTCTTCAGGGGCGTTGGCAACCAATGAACCAGGTAGATGTCTGCATTCGCGGCAGGCATACCGTTAGGCAACAGCACTTGTCCGGCATACGATCGCTGATCGTTGGATGAGCGAGTGGCTTTGCCGTCTCCTGCATCTGCCTTCACACGAGTGACAACCGGATCAAGATTCCGATTTGGTGTCGGCTCATTTGGGACCGATGCTACGGCTTTACCTTGTGCTGCCTCGGCGCCTGCGGAAGCAATCGCTTCTGTTCCCGCAGACGTCGATGCGGCAGTTGATGGAACTAGCCTGGTCGTGTCGCTTTCGTCCAACTCGTCTTCATGCTTCAAGTCGCCAAGCGCATAGGTGACACCCGGTTCGGGACGGATTGTTGCCGAGATGTTAGGCCCCACATCGCTGTAAGCGAAGATGCGGCACGCACCGCCCGGCGGAAGCAGCACACGGAATCTTCCGTCGGCGTCTGTCGTTACTTGGTTGAGTCGGCGAGACCAAGTGTCGGTTTTGGGTTCCTGAACCAGAGCAACTTGGATCGAGACGTTCTGGATGCCCACTCCGTCTTCATCGACGATGCGTCCGGTCACGGTCGCGCACGGAAGCAGGCGAACGTTGATCGGGTCCGACTCGTCGCCGCCGACCTTGAGTACCGTCCCGATTTCGCGTTGCTCGTGTACCAACGCCACCATGCGTGACTCCGTCGGCCGCAGCCCGACGACCTCCATACTGGAGTTTTGAAGCGATTTGTCACGATACTGCGGCGGGAAGGTGGGACCGATCGCCTGAACTTTCGACACCGGCTGGCCATCGTCGTCGGTGATGTTCAGCGTGCGGGTTCCTCCAAGTTTGAACATCAGGTCCTGCGTTAGCTCGTCTTGGTCGCTAGGCAGGTTCACTTCCACCATTGCGTCGAAATAGTCTGCCGACCAACTGTTGTAGACTTTGCTCATGGACTGACCGCCGATGCGAGTGAGCAAATCCTCGTCGCGATTCGGCATGTACTTCAGCCGTTCGTCTCGTTCTTTGGCGACGGCGGCCAGGACCGCCGGGCCGGGAATCGCCTTGATGCGGAAATATCCATTCTCGTCCGAGTCGAACTTGTCATCGGGCACAGAGCCACCGATGCGGGGATCGAATTTTGTGAAGGATTCAGCGTGCGGGTTGTTGCGAAATGGATAGAACTCGACCGTTGCAACGATGGGACTGCCTGCTTCATCGGTGACGCGGCCACGAATCCATTTCGCCCGTGGCAGTTCAAAATCGCATTCGAGAGGAGCCGAACCAGAAGCAACTGGCAACTCGCGTTCCGTTTCGAAATACGGCTCGTCCAGCGGCGGATGGACTTCGATGCGGTGTTGGCCTCCGAGCGGCGCTCCGACGAGCCGGAATCGCCCATCCGCATCCGTGACGTCTGCGATTTCGTCCACGCCACGCATCATCACGTCATTACCGGACCGCGCCAAATGTACCGGCATGTTTGGCAGCGGCTGTTGGGTCTCCGCATCAACAACGCGGCCGACAATTGGCTGCGTTGGACTCGCGACCAACGTAGGTGACGCGCCGTAATGCGTGAAGAGGCCGGGCACTTCATAAGCGAAAGCCATCACGCTTTTCATCTGACGCGTAACCACGAGCGCTTTACGCTGGGCGATGTTCGGCCCGGAAAGCGTCAGTTGCACTCGGCAGTTTTCCCCGAGGCCGTCCAATCGAAATCGCCCGTCGGCGGCTGTCGTCACGTCACCGGGAATCGCCGCACCGTGCCGTACGGCCGCAGCCTTGGGAAACACAGTGCTCATGACACGTGCGTCGTGGCTCATCATCACCGAACTGCGATCGCGATTGGTGAATAATTCCGGTCGCTCGTTGGCGATCCATTCCGCCACCGCCTCTTCGCTCTTGGGCAGCGCGACCTGATCCACGTGTACTGTGATGCCCGCCAGTGGATTGCCTTCCGTGTCCACAACGCGCCCAGCGATTGCCATCGCATTGACGAGTCGCAAGTCGAGCGCAGACCTACCTTGCTGAAAGAGTTTGTGTAGCACGTCGAAGCCGGCAATTGCCGGGCCGTAACCGTTTTTCGCTGCGATCACATGGTTCATTCCGTTCTGCGGCTTGAAGTTCAGCCGGTAGGAACCGTCGGCAGCGGACAGAGTCGACTGCAGTTCTCGCGAAACCCACCCGTCCAAATGCCGATCGTAAATCGTGTTCTCAGCATAGACCTTGACGCCAGCGACGGGGCGACCGTCTACGTCCAATACTTTGCCGGAATAGGTTCGCGTGGCGTTGGCCGGGCGCGCCTGGTTGTCTTTTCCCGTCTTCGCTGAGGTGTCGTCGGCTTGTTTTTCGCTCTCTGCGGCGACGCTTTCAGGTTTCGGCTGGTCGTCTGCCGCGATCACCACCGCGTCCGTCGGCAGCACGGCGACGACTCCCAGCAAGAGCGCCGTTAGGGCAACCAAGGCTGCCAGCCAACGTCCGAGCGGATTGGGAGTCTCGTGGGGGCGGACGATACGATGGATGCGTCGATAGAGCGAGCCTCCATCGGCGGTCAAGGCGAGACTGGTTTGGCTGGAACGAGCAAACTCTAAATTCGCCAAGGCAGTGGCGTAGTTCTTGCGTCCGCAGATGGCCATCGCGATATCGTCACAGCAGTTCTCGCGCTCCTGCCGCACGATTGCTGATAGCCACCACGCCGCGGGGTGATAGAATAGCAAGGTCTCGATCGCCGTTTGGAACAAATTCAGTAAGAAGTCGTGTCGTCGAATATGAGCCAGCTCGTGGGCGATGATGGCTGATAGTTCGTGCGGAGTTTGCCCCGAAACCATCGCCAAGGGCAACAAAATAATCGGCCGCAGAAAACCGATCACGGTGGGAACATGTACCAGCGTGGAGCTGGCGATTTCAACCTTTCGCTGCAGCCCGATTCGCGCGCACAGCGACTCCAGAGTGTCTTTCATCCAAGGCTGTTCGATGGGCCGAGCCTGTTTTCGAGTTCGGCGGCAGCCGTGTAGCGCGAGCAATGGTCGAAGCGAAGACGCCATCACGCCTAAGGACCACGCGACGGAAAGCCACGGCAATATCCAGCTCCACTCGCGAGTTGTTTGCGGCTCAACGACCAACACGCCTTCCGCGGCAACCTCAGGTATCGCGATCTGCGCTTCTTGCATTGGCTCGATCGGCAACATCGCGACATCACTGTCTGGATAGGCAATGCCTGTTGCGCTTGCCGCATCCGGAGCGACGGACTCCTCGAATTGTCGCGCGGCTTCGGCGACTCGAGCTTCGCTCCGCTTCGAGTCGGCGCGGATAACAAACAGCGTCACCAATGGCAGAGCCAGCATGAAGCACAGCCCGGCGTAGGCCACCAGGTATCGCAGGCTCGCGGAACGGCGAGCGAGCAGCCGATTCGCGATCGCAAATGCGGCCGCAACGAGCGCGATCTGCCAAAGCGAATGCACTAGCGTCATCCCAATGTCGTGAGCGAAGGAACTATTTAATAGCCAGTTCATTGCGCGTCCTCCTCTAGCTCATCGAGCAACTCGCGAATCTTTGCCATGTCCTCCTTCGAAGCCTTCTTCGAAGAGAGTGCTTGCAGCACAACACTGGCCGCCGAGCCATCGTAGACCTTTTGAATGAACTCATTCAACATCTGCTTCTGAGTTCGTTTCCGAGTCGTCGCCGCGCGATAGATCTGTGGGCGAACAGAATCGTCACGCGTTACGAGTCCCTTCTCGAACATGATGACCAACATCTTCACGGTCGTCGCATAAGTCGTCTCACGCGATTCAGACAGGCAATCGTGGATGAACCGTACGGTGCAGGGTCCGTGGTCCCAGAGAACTTGCAGAATTTGCAGTTCAACGTCGGTTGGCTGTGAAGCCGGAGGTCGGGGCATGTCTCAAATTCCTCGCAGAATCGGAAAGAGAGTGAATTCTCTACAATGCCGGCATTTTAGAGAGTAAATTCTCCATGTCAATAGAGAAAAGGTTCTCTAAGCGAACGGGAGTGAGGGGCAGGCAGATGGATGATTGTTGGATTGGGCAATGTTCGGGAGGGCGAGGCTCCTGCCGAGCCGAGTGCGCTTTGCGGCTCCCAAGGAACTTGTAGGTTGGTCGGCCAGCACCCGCGACGGTTGAGGACGTGTGGCCTTCGAAAATCAACAATCGCTACTCGACAATCCTCATTCACATCGATCCATCGAGTGATGATTGTCGAGTAGCGATTGTTGATTTTTGAAGTACCAGACGGCCTGCGGCGTTCCACGATCAACACCGCCCCTGCAAGGGGGTTAGAATGCTCGGCAGGAGCCTCGCCCTCCCGAAAATGCTACCTAGGTCCTGACCACACCTAGTTTGATCGGTTGGCCCTCCGTTAAGGTTTCCGCGGTGCGATCGGGCCGATGTAATCCTTGGCAACAACGATATTGTCAAACCAAATCTTGCTGACATGGTCCCGCGGAGCTTTTGTGATGTAGAGCAGAACCCACAGGAAATTAATCTTCAGATCTTCGTCGCGCCGCCACCGAAAACCTTCGAAGGGCCGCCCCTCACTTGGGAACTGTAGACTCTCAGGACCGCGCTTCTCGTCGCTCCACCGAACTCCCTCGCCCCCTTCGCCCGGCTTGAATTTGTCGTACACCCACTTCCCGCGAGGAAAGCCTTTGCCGAGATGGCTGACAGGTTGACCGTCGACCCACAATGCCATTTCACCGTTCGTATCGCCCACATCGTTCATTTTCATCATGAGTTCCAGGCATTGCCACTGGTTGCGCTTCACTCGCAACAAAGGATTGTGGATGAAGCTGTTGCCCCAACATTGTCCGCGTGGTGGGCTGCCTCGCATCTCCATCCAGTAAGTGTAGAAGTCCCATTGCCAATTGTTGCCGAACGGCTCAACACCGGTGCTGAATCGCTCGTCGCCGTGTGGCCGTGTACCTGCTCCGCCTTGAGGCCATGCCGTGACGGGATGGTAACCGCCAACGTGAAAGAAATGGTGAATGGGTGCGCAATCCGAATCGAACCTAACGTAGAACCGCACATGTAGCTTGTCGTACTCGGACTTCAGGGGTCGGTAGAGGTGCGCGCCGTTTCCCCGGCCACCGACGTGCGTCATCAGGAGCGACTTGCCGCTCCCGCTGGCGGCAGGGATCGTGTCGGAGAGCGACATGATGTCATGGTTCTGTACGCTTTCCCACCGCTTGCGAAGAGCAGCGATCGATTCCACTTCGAAGGCCTCTGCAAAAACGACTTTTGGATCGGTTTCGATTCTGTGGTCGCGTGGGTACCTGCTGGCGATACCGTCATCGGCTAGTGCTAATGCCGGCAGGACCGACAACGACAATGCAAGCAAGGATGGGGCAACGAATATCAAGCTCGTCGACTCTCGCCTCATCATGGAAGCTCCTTATTCCGCCCGTTTAACGTTTCGATTCGCTCGCTCGCGACACGATCAATCCAACTCCCTGGGTATTCCTTCCGCAAGCGTTCAAATGCCGAGATGGCTTTTGCGTTCTCACCTGAGCGGACGAGCGATTCAGCCTGTTTGAATTGTTCTTCGCCGATTGTGAGTACTCTAGCAGCAATCCGACCGGCGGCTTGTTGGGTGATTGAGATGGGGACTTTTTTGAGGATCGGCGGGTCGAGGTCTGTCAGCATGTGAAAGGCAGCAGGATTGCGCTCCCGAAAGAGCCTCGCCCGCATGTCATTTTGAATGTTCATGGCATCGCCGCCGCGGCGTCCGCCGCGCGGGTCGATGTCGGCGATTGCCAAGCCATCTGGCCCCTCAGCCCGCGCGATGATCTTGCCTCGCGGTGAAATGATCATTGAGCCATTGCCGCGGAAGGCCACGACAAGGTAGACGTGATTCTCTGCCGCCCGAACGCGTAAGGCCTGCAGGCCGATATCGTCGTCGCCCACCGCCGCGCCGCCCATTGTGGGAAAGAAAATGATGTCGGCACCGGCCAACGCGAGGCATCGTGACGTTTCCGGGAACACCAGGTCGTAACAAATCAGCATGCCCACAGTTCCTAGGTCGGGCGTCGGGAACACAGGGAGAGATGTACCGCGGCCTCGCGCGCCACATTCGGACCATGTCGGACACGTCTTGTGGTATCGCCCGATCTCATTGCCGTCCCGACCAAGAAAGAACGCCGTGTTGTAGGTCGCCCCATCGGACTCAACGAAGTCGCTACAAACCACAAGGTACATGCGGTGTTTCGCGGCAGCGCGGCCCAGTACTTCGAGCATGCGAGATACAGCCTCAGGCAAGACGTCCTTGCCAAGCTGTTCGTTCATGCCATACCAGTTGAGCAGTCCTAGCGTATCCTCAGGAAACGCCAGGACATCACAGCCCTGCTGACCTGCTTGATCTACGATACGTTCGAGGTGGCTGAGATTCTTGTCCACCGCCGCAAGGAGTTCTGTCCCGTCATTGATGTGCCAATCAACCATGCGACGTTTGGTTTGTACAGCTGCAAGCCGGATCGATCTCTGAACATCAACCGCAGGCGATTGTTGCCCCCGGTCAGCGGCTTGCTGTGCGGCGACACATTGAACCATGACCGAGGCGGTAAATACGGTAAGCCAGATCGCAATACAGTGAGTTCCCAGTGTACGCATCAAACATCTCCTCACAATCTTTGCGTTCTTCGTCACACCGGCTGCCGTCTTCTGTGCAGCCCCATGCAGATTTTGCGCGAGGTAGCCCTCGGCCCAAATTGTACAGCCTTTGACCGCAACTCGTATTTCTTCGCCGCCGACCGGGATTACACGTGGACTTGAAGCCGTAATATGACACCTTATTGAGTGTGCTTTGGCTGTACAAGCGAACGTTGGTGCTAGGTGGTGCGATGGGATTAAGGAGCATCTTCCGAAAAGTATGTTTGTCCTTGTGCTCTTATCTTCCTTGCTTTGAATAACATCGCGGACTTCTACGTGGGCCCTCAAATAGCTATGCAGTATGGGCTGTCATTGCCCGCCTGGAACGGGGTCCCAATTGAATGGCGAGTGAGGAGATCTGCTAAGATGGCCCTTGGTTGATCATCGGTCCCGCAATGACCTTGCCGAAGGATCGGTGCTGGAAGATTGCTGCTGACACGGAGGGCGCGCTCTTGAGTGAATATCAATTTATTGCATTTCGAGCCGTCGATCGCCCCTTAACGGATCGCGACTTGGTCTACGCTCGGAAGCAATCGACCCGAGCGGAAGTCAATCGTTGGCGCTTCGAGAACGAGTATCACTTCGGTGACTTTCACGGCGACACGAACGGCCTGTTACGACACGGCTACGATGTCCATCTGCATTACGCCAACTTCGGTATTCGCAAGATTGCGATCCGGCTGCCGACCGGTTTGCCGTTCCCAAAGGAAGTGTGGTCGGATTACATCGGCGTCGGAGAGCTTTCGTGGAAACAGGATTCCAAGGGTAAGGGAGGGATCTTGACCCTCGATCCGTATCACGAACCGGGTGAGCTTGAGGAAATCTGGTCGCCAGGGGAGTACTTGGACGAAGTCGTTGAGATTCGAAGCCGATTGCTCGCCGGTGATCCGCGTGCGCTGTATCTTCTTTGGCTCTGTGCCGTATTGGACGATCAATCCGGCACGCTGGATGACATTGAGCCACCGGTGCCTGGTGGTCTTGGCGAGTGGTTGCAACCATTTGGCCCGTTAATGGAGTTCTTCGGACTTGATCCCATGATTCTGGTTGCCGCAGCAGAGGGTGCGCAACCTCCACCCGTAGAGGAGGATTTTCAGCGCTGCTGTGATGCGTGGGTTGATGCACTCAGCCTTCCTAAAACCAAACGGCTGTTGTGTAAGTTACTCATCGAAGATCCCGCCGCCGTCAAAGCGGAGATGCTTGCCACAATTCGTGAATCGGCGCCGAGAATGGACGTGCCCCGCGTTGATTTGGGCCGCACCATTGGCGAGTTGTTCGAACGAACCGAAGTCCTGCGCGCCGAGCTTGAGGCGAAAGAAAGAAAAAAGCGTGAAGCCGCTAAGCGGCGCAAAGCCGCGAAGCAAGAACGTGAGCGTCAAGAGCGCATGAAGCAGATGGTCAAGGCGCCTCAGAAATGGCTTCGCGAGGCGGATAAGCTCGTCAAAGCGCGGGGCACGCAGAACTACAAAGAGGCCGCCGAGATTCTGGCTGACCTTCGCGATGCTGTTGGCGGGGAGGAAGGGGCGCGGATTACTCGCAAGCACGCTGTTCACCTCGCGATGAAACATCCGACGCTGACGCACCTCAAGTCGTCGCTTCGCAAGCGAGGTCTGTTGGAGTAACGAGATCGCTTGGTCGCGTGATCGCTTGCTACACGATCGTTACGTAGCTCGTGCATTCTCGCCCCCTCCCCGTAGCCGGACGGCGGCCGGTTGACGGAGAGGGCGGGCCTGTTGTTTGCCCGCACGAAGTTGGGTCGGTTGCACCTTCGCTGCGAGCTGGAGGTGACTGCGGGGAAAATCCAAAGGCTCGGCGGAAACTGCTCGTTGTGTCGAACCGACGCAGTCCGACCTTAGACCGATTTCATACGCGACTACATGAGCAGGTCCCAATCGGCATCGAGTTTCCTCTTACCGTCCGATCTGGTAAGGTCAATCCTCAATGTCCGCGCTCGGGAGTGGTAACCGAGCACTCACAAAACGCGTGTACAACGTCACTCTTCGTGCCCGATTAGTCGGGAAGTGTTGTGCCCCAATGAAAATACAATCTGTAGTGGCGATCGTCGTGGGAATGGCTGTCGTCCTTTCCGGCTACCCCGATGTCCGAGCGGGGCAAACTGGTGCGGATCGACCCTGCGGCTATGTCGGGCTTCGTCCCCTGCCACGGTACGCAGATGACCTGAAGTCCAATCATGGAGGGTCTTGGGCAGGGCTGCCGACCTTTGAGGAACAGAAAGGGAATTACCCGTTCGTGGCAGAGCATTTGGATATCGTCAAGGGCTGGTTGGATGGCGATTTCAAAACCAAGCGGGTCTTCTTTGAGCACTATTGGGGGCTCAGTGAGGCACGTGACGATCTCGACCCGAACAAGAACCTGCTCACAAACGTCATCCGTCAGTGGGAATCCAAAGGTGGAGTTGTCGAGCACATCCTGATCTGCCGTGAATACAGGCTTGCAATAAACAGGGGACACAAGGACGCAAAGCCTGGTCCATTTCCTGAAGATACCCGGATTCTCTCCGCCAAAGATGTAGACGGCATACGCATGCTTTTCCGCAATGCTCACGAGAAGGGATTGCTCAAGCACGACAACTATAAACTGATCCAGATGGTTGAGGACCCTTCGTTTTTTGCAGAAGACCCGAGGGCACAGGCGATCATAGAGAAGATGGAAGGTGTCGCCTACGAGGCACACCAATTCAATCGGCACTGGCCGCTTGAGACCGGGTGGTCAAAACCTGGAGAGGTTGTCCGAGGAGCCAAGTGGACACTGGACCAAGGCAAGGAGTACATCTTCTACTACGGCCCCATCATCTGGAAATCAGAGCAGTATTATGAGTTCATTGAACGGGACTGGCTCTACAAATATTGGAAGGCCGGTTTACCCAAACATCACCCGCAGATGCACTACTACTTGAATACCTTTCCACATGCACATGGCCGCGGGCGTCCGATTGGTCCGGAGTCCAATCCCCACTCTGTGCTTGGCGTAACGAAGTGGCTCATCCAGGAAATCAAGATGCAGCCTTAAAAGGAACGAGACCACACAGCCTGACGTTGTCCGCGGGCTGCTTTTACCCGCTGCACAAGACGACTCGATGATCAGGCGACCTTGCGTCGCCGTTTGTTATATGAACTCGTCACCAGAGACTGAGCAGCCCTCAGAAAACTCCGTGCGTCGCGTCGTGCTAGCCAGTTTCATTGGCACCGCGATCGAGTGGTATGACTTCTTCCTCTACGGGACCGCGGCGGCCTTGGTATTCGACAAGCTGTTCTTTCCCTCCGACAACGAATTCGTATCGCAAATGTCATCCTACGGCTCATTCGCCATCGGTTTCTTTGCACGCCCATTGGGAGGTGTCGTCTTCGGTCACTACGGTGATCGCGTAGGCCGTAAGGCGATGCTGGTGACTTCGCTCATGATGATGGGCGTCGCCACATTTCTCATCGGTTTGCTGCCGGACTACGGGGCAATCGGTGTGGCAGCGCCGGTATGCCTGGTCTTGCTCAGGTTGATCCAAGGGTTTGGCGTTGGTGGCGAATGGGGTGCCGCTGTCTTGATGGCGGTCGAACACGGTCACAGCGGCAGGCGCGGCCTGTACGGCAGCTGTGTGCAAGTGGGGGCACCCATGGGCTTGCTCTTGGCAGCTTTTGTCTTCGCCGTAGTCTCAACGCTTCCCAAGGACCAATTTATGGCCTGGGGATGGCGCGTGCCGTTTCTGCTAGGCATTGTCTTGTTGGGCATTGGTATGTTCATTCGGCTGCAAATCTTCGAGAGTCCTCTTTTCGATCGACTGAAAAAACGTGAGTCGGTGAGCCGCGTGCCGCTGCTGGACGTCATCCGAAGCCACCCCAAGAATGTGCTGCTGGCGATGGGTGCGCGTTTTGCCGAGAACGCCTGCTTCTATATCTTCAGCGTCTTCGTCCTGTCATATGCGACTCAACAACTCGGCCTGCCGCGACACTTGGTTCTGAATGGCGTGTGGATCGCAGCCGGGGTGCAGCTGTTTGCCATCCCGTTATTTGGTTTCCTGTCAGACGTGATGGGCCGTCGGCCGGTTTATCTAGGCGGCGCCTTGTTCTTGGCAGCCTTCGCGTTTCCGTTCTTCTGGCTTGTTGAAACAAAGATGACTGGCTTGATCTGGCTGGCTATCGTGCTGGGTTTGGTGGGACACGCAGCCATGTATGGACCCCAGGCTGCATTCTTCTCTGAGCTGTTCGGGACGAATGTCCGATATACAGGCGCGTCCATCGGCTATCAACTTGCGTCACCTCTGGCTGGAGGACTTGCGCCATTGATTGCTAACGCACTCTTGAGATGGTCGGGAGACTTGTCGCGGCCAGTGTCGGTCTATTTGATCGTGACTTCTGCGATCACGATGATATCGATTTACGCTCTGGCCGAGACTTTTCAGAAGAAGATCGATGACTAGAGTCGGCCGCCATGGCACACGTCGGCCGATGAGCGATCGAGCGCAACTTTAGAGACGTGTCTTCTGCGACAAGATCACGGCCATCTAAACCTCGAGCCACTCCATCAGACTAACACGTCATCCAGAGGCGACGGCGATTCGTCAACGACTTGCAGGTAGGCGGACGCTTCGAGCAACCATGCAATCGGCATGAGAAACCAAGCAACGACGACGCCGACATAGGGGATTGCACTGGGTGCGATCGAGATGGCCAACACAATGATGACCAGCAGAAGGTAATTCCCAAAATTACTATGGGTCACGATTTTCTGGCTGAGCGACAACGACGAGAAGACACCTTCCTTCCGATCGACGATTAGAAAGGAAGCGAACAGCCAGATCGTCATCAGCAGCAAGCCGGGTATGATACAGAGAATGATCCCGAGCAACAGGGGTAGAAGGGTCAGATAGAACAGCCCAGCCAGTGTCAAGAACTGATTGAACGCACCAAACATGTCACCCAGTTCGACTCGCTTGTCGGGTCGTCGGAGTGCATTGATCGTCATCAAACTCCAGCCGCCGATCAACGGGCCAGCCAGGATCGTCAACGATAAAGTGATCAACACCTCAAGCAGTAACGCACCAAGCACCAGGGTCCATAGGTTCTTCTTGTAGACCTCAAGCGCTTCATTGAAGCATCTGCCGATATCCATCCGTCGTTCCCCGTTGCCAGCCTGAGCCAAGCACCTGACTTCCCATCAACATCGCAGAAATGTAACGCCCCAGGCAAGCCGAAAGTCAGCTCTATATGTATTGCAGTGTCCGATGGCGTGACCGTTCCATGATCTAAAAACGGACATTGGTTCGGTAGTCTCGCGCATTCTCGCCCCCCTCCCCGTCGCCGACCGTCTACGGGGAGGGGCCGGCCGATCAAACTGAGTGTGGTCAGGGCATAGGAAACATTTTCGGGAGGGCGAGGCTCCTGCCGAGCCGAGTGCGTTGTGCGGCTCCCAAGGAACTTGTAGGTTGGACGGCCAACACCCGCCCCTGTGAGGACGTGTGGCCTTCGAAAATCAACAATCGCTACTCGATGGGCTGCTCGGCCCCGCCTCTGCGGTTAGTCCATCAGACGTCGCGAATGCAATCTCCGCCTGAGGCAAAGGTCAGCGGTCTAGTTCACTCCCGACCGAAAGCGTTGCCGAGTTCGCAGAATCAAGGGTATCATCAACGGCGCTACGCAGATTAACCAGAATCGCTTTTTTTGGCTGTCGCAGTCGAATGAGAATCGCTGACCAGTCTGGCTGCTATTTCACTATCACTCGAATTGAAACGGACCCTCAAGGCCGTGGTGATATCCGAGCGAAGGTAGACTGCGCTGGAAACGGCTTCTCTGGCGCCAACAAATCCGTCTGGTTCGATCGCATTGAAATCGACCGCTTCGTTTCCGAACTTCGTGCCCTCGACCAATCGCGCGAAGGCTCAACCACGCTGGAAACACTGTCGCCTGGCGAGTGTGTCCTCGCGATTCGCAACGTCGATCAACTTGGCCACGTTCACCTCGATGTTTCCATTGCGCGGGCCGTGTCCAACATCGGCAAGACAGACCATTTCCGCTGCCGCCTGATAATCGAGGTCGATCCTACGTCATTTGGTGCAATCATCGACGAATTGGACGCCGAACTCGCAGCGTAGCGATCGGCACGGCATTGCTTCGGCACGCTTTCTCTGTCGTGTGGACCGCGGGTCATAACGCGGTCGGGCAGTGCCGTACGACAATGATCGAACCGAATCCAGCCGATGCTGACGACTGGACGCGAGCTTCTTGGTCGGCCATCATAATGGCCGATGGCGTTTATCGCGATCGAATCATTCAACTGTTTTCGCGCAAAGGGTCACTCATGCTGCGACCAATGATCTGCATGATTCTTATGACCGTGGTCTCTCATGCACTGGCACAATCTGACCAGCAACCGCGGTCGCTTGACGGAAGCAACGGTCGGGATCTGCTTTTGCGACTTTATCGTCCGCAATCGATGCTGAAGGTTCCGCGTCACGTGTTGAAGCAGGCGAAGTTTCCGGTCGTTGATGTGCACACTCATTTCCGTCGATTTAACGGTCGACCGGATCGCGTCGACGAATTCGTGGGGCAGATGGATCAACACAACGTGGCCGTTTGCACCAGTTTGGATGGGTACGTGGGAGATCAATTGGAAGAACATCGAAAGCTGTTGTGGACCAAACATCGAGACCGATTCGTGATATTCGCTCGCGTGCCCTGGCGAGGAGACGGATCGCGCGATGATCCGGCCACCTGGGATTGTCATCGACCTGATTTTGGACATCGCGTGACCTTGGCGTTGACAGATGCTAAACGTCAAGGCGCCAGTGGTCTAAAGATCTCCAAGGCCTTGGGACTTTATCTCCGAAATCCCGATGGCTCATTAATCAAGATTGATGATCCGCGCTGGGATCCGATTTGGAAGGCGTGCGGTGATTTGGGGATGCCTGTACTGATTCACATCTCGGATCCGGCCGCCTTCTTTCACCCGGTCGATGCTCGCAACGAACGGTGGAACGAACTTAGGTCGCATCCCAGTTGGAGCTTTCATGGCGATGACTTTCCGGATCGAGAGGAACTGTTGGCTGCACGCAATCGAGTTATCCGCCGTCATCCCACGACCACGTTTATCGGCGCGCACGTAGCGAACGACCCAGAAAACCTCGGGCGCGTAGCCGAATGGTTTGCAGAGTTTCCAAACTTCCATGCCGAGATCGGCGCACGAATCAGCGATTTGGGGCGTCAGCCTTACACGGCGCGCAGATGGATGATCGAAAACGCCGATCGCATTCTGTTTGGGACGGACGGCCCCATGTCACCCGCCCAGTTGTCGATTCACTGGCGTTTCCTGGAAACACTTGACGAGTATTTCCCCTATGGTAACTCGGCATTTCCCAGTCAGGGATACTGGAACATCTACGGCCTAGGGCTACCCGATGACGTGCTCCGGAAGATCTACCATGAAAATGCTGCCCGGATTATTCCCGGCGTGGCGGAGCGTTTGGAGCGGTTTAAGAATAGAAAGTAGGATTCGATCATCGGCGAACGGTTCTTTGTATGCACGCCAGCGCGTTTAAGACCGCTCTCCCCTCCTGGGAGAGACTGGGAGAGGGGCTAAACAACAAAGCGTAGGCCACCGGTACATTGTCAATCACAACCTGCCGTAATGAGTATGTCGCATCGAATCCGTCTGAACATGTGCCTTAGTCGCCCATCGTACGCGCCCGTTTGGACGGCCGCAGTGCTCTCCATTCTTGTCTGTTTCGCTGCCCATGCCGATTCACGTCCCAATATCCTGCTGGTCGTGTCCGAAGATAACGGACCGGAACTCGGAAGCTATGGTGATCCTTACGTCACCACACCCGTGTTGGACCGGCTCGCGAGTACTGGAGTACGTTTCCAAAACGCCTACGTTCCGCAAGCCGGCTGCAGCCAATCGCGGGCCGCTTTGTTGACGGGACTGTACCCTCATCAGAACGGTCAGATCGGTCTGGCTACCTGGAAATTCAGGATGTATCGCGAGGGGATGCCCAACATTGTGCGTCGCTTGAAGGCCGCCGGTTATCGAACCGGCATCATTGGCAAGCTGCACATTAATCCGGAATCCGCTTTTCCATTCGACTTTAGTCGTATCCCATCCTCGAACTTCAGTCGCGATCAATTGGATGCCTACGCCAGGCATGCCGAACAGTTCTTTCACTCGGGCGATGGTCCCTTCTTCCTGAGTGTCAACTACCCGGACG
>CAJHYQ010000141.1_pt1 | contig 28975 bp, 21 predicted proteins | sample 9198721 | NCBI WGS metagenome assembly CAJHYQ01 (sample SAMEA7708357, study PRJEB35096) | sediment metagenome | biome: marine neritic benthic zone biome [ENVO:01000025]; feature: sediment [ENVO:00002007]; material: shallow marine sediment [ENVO:03000034] sea grass bed [ENVO_01000059] ... | reverse complement strand
CCTCATTGTGCCAAATATGCTCGCTACTGCCTGGTGGCTCGCAAACTAGTCGAGAGTGGCGTCAGGTTTGTTCACATTCTGCGAGGGGATTGGGATCATCATGCCAACCTGACGAGCAGGCTATCGGATTGCTGCGCTGACACAGATCAGCCCGTTGCAGGCTTGATTACCGATCTCAAACAGCACGGACTCCTCGAAAAGACCTTAGTGATATGGGCAGGAGAGTTTGGCCGATTGCCCATTACGCAGGGAACCAACGGGCGAGATCACAGTCCACACGGTTTTTCGTTGTGGATGGCGGGCGGCGGAATTCGAGGTGGAACCATCCTCGGCGCCACAGACGAATTCGGCTACGCGGCCGTTGAAGACAAGATTACGCCCAGTGACATCCACGCCACCGTGCTGAATCAGCTAGGACTCGATTCTCACAAGCTGACCTATCCGTTTGAGGGCCGCGATGAATCATTGGTCGGCGTGAACAAAGCGAGAATCCTGAGTGAGATTCTCACCTAACCAGCAACAGCGCGATCATGATGTCGAAGGGTTACCGACAATGCGCGAAGCAACGAGACGTTTATTGCTGTTGAGCTGCATCTTGCCCACGCTCATGTGCGGTACATCTTGGGCCGACGAAAACCATATCCCCCATCGTCAAGATCATCCGCCAAACCGGCCGTACTCACCCGACGAGGCAGTTCAGCGAATGACCGTGCCCGCGGGGTTTAGTGTCGAGCTCGTCGCGTCGGAACCCGACATCGTCAATCCTGTCGCCTTCACTTTCGATGATCGAGGTCGGATCTGGGTGACCGAGAGTGTTGAGTACCCACGCAGTTCTCCCGGCAAAGGACGTGATCGGATCAAGATCCTTGAAGATACAACCGGCGATGGGAAAGCCGATCGAGTTTCCGTGTTTGCCGATGATCTCAACATTCCGTCTGCAATCGAAGTGGGGTATGGCGGCGTGTGGGTTGTTAATGCACCCGATCTGCTCTTTTACGAAGAAGAGGATGGCAAGGCGATCAGTCGCAAGGTCGTCCTGACAGGATTTGGTCGGACGGACACGCACGAGCTTCCCAGCTCGTTGACGTGGGGTCCAGACGGATGGTTGTACGGTCTTAACGGAGTGTTCAACCACTGTGAAATCGTTTCAGAGGGGACAAAGTACAAGTTCAACTGCGCGCTCTATCGCATCCATCCACGAACGCACCGATTCGAAGTCTTCTGCGAAGGCACAAGCAATCCGTGGGGATTGATTTGGGATCCGTACGGCAGCGCGATCATCAGCACATGCCATTGGGCAAAGGATCATGTATTTCACTTTGTGGAGACCGGCTACTACAAGCGTCAGGCCGGACCCTACCCGCCTTACACGATGAAGATCGGATCCATCAGTGACCATGGGCATCAGAAGACGGCGTACTGCGGGCTGGCCTACATGGACAGTGAAGCTTACCCTCCGGAATACCGCGACAAGCTCTATATCGGAAACATCCACGGCGGTTGCATCAACGTGGACGTGCTCAGTCGTCAAGGGTCGACATATCTTTCCCAGGAAGCCCCGGACTTCTTGACAGCCAACGATGCCTGGTTCATGCCGGTATCGATCAAGATGGGGCCGGACGGCTGTCTTTACATCCTGGATTGGTACGATCGCTACCACTGTTCGCAGGACGCGAGACGTGATCCAGAAGGCGTTGATCGCGGTAAAGGCCGACTGTATCGCGTTCGATACCAGAGCAGTCCGCGTGCGAAACCATTTAACCTGGAAACCGCAAGTGACGACGAACTCATTGGTTTCTTGGATCACCACAACATCTACTTTCGGCAGCGCAGCCAGCGCCTTCTTTCCGAGCGAAATCATGCGGGAACGATCGAGAGGCTAGAGCAAGTAGTGCTTGATGGAAGCACGTCGGACCGGGCCCGCATGCATGCCCTTTGGGCCATCATCGGAGCCGGTCCGTTGAGGAGGGACTTCCATGGACAGTTGCTAGGCAGTGTTAATCCGACGCTTCGCGCGTGGGGCGTGCGGGCAGCGGGCAATGTGGGGCGCGTGGCACCATCGATACGCTCTCGAATTAAAGCGATGGTCTACGATCATTCACCTGACGTGCAATTGCAGTTAGCCATTGCGTCGCGGAAGATCGACGGGCTCAACGCGTTGCCGATCCTCACGAAGATTGCAGCGAGTTGCGGGCACGACAAACTGATTCCCTACATCGTCTGGCCCAATCTCCATCCGTTACTCGCTGAGCAGGCCCAGGACTTCCAGGAGTTGTATCGACACGTAGACCTAACCAGCGCGGCGGGATTGAAGAGAATCACTCCCCGCGCGGTTGATCGGCTGCTTGATGCTGGCCACTATGAAACGGCAGTCGATCTGATTCGGCAAGTGGCGCGTGATGATGTTGACATCGCTCGACAAAGCTTGGCAGAGGTAGCTCGGAACATTGATCACCTCAGCGCGGATGCACAGGGCGAACTCGCGAAACAAGCTGCTCAACTGGTACGGGACTGGGAAGTTGGGGAGCGCGATGATCGGCTCTTCCAAACGGCCGAGCTGTTGGCAACGAGCCTTGGCGTTGGCGTGGCAAACAATGATCGACTCCGCAAGCTTTGGCTGGATCTTGAAAACCCAACGGGAGTCCGTCTTCAGGCTCTCGATGTCTTGATTTCGGTCAATGATGCACAACTCTTAGCCACCTTGTCGACGACCTTTCAGCAGAACGACAATGGATTCCTCGTTGCTGCATTGCCGCGGCTAGGAAAGATTCGATCTCCCGAGCTTGGCGACGTCTTGCTGAAAGAATATCCATCAGTAAAACCCGAACTGAAGCCGCTCATCGTCGAAGTGTTAATGCAGCGGGAGGTCTGGGCAAGCAAGATTCTGGCGAAGATCAAGTCGAAGGAACTACCCCGCAGCACGCTTGACGCCGGACACCTGCGGAAGATTCTGGAAACCAATGACCGGTATGCGATCTGGCTTGTTGAAGACCTCTGGGGGAGCATTCGGACGGACCGCAATCCGAATCGCGAGCAGGTCGTTCAGAATGCTCTGAGTATGCTCCAACATGCCGAGGGTGACGCGCGGGCCGGTGAACGCGTCTTTCGTCGCGCCTGTGCACAATGCCACAAGCTGTTCGGTGAGGGGCAGACGGTAGGTCCGGATTTGAGTGGAAACGGTCGCGGATCGTTTCAGCAACTGGTGTCCAATGTTCTCGACCCCAGCTTGGTGATCGGACCGGGGTACCAATCGATGCTCGTCGTGACCGACGATGGTCGCAACTTGTCGGGTATTCCTGTCGAGGACAACGATGAACAAATGATGCTGCGTATCCCCGGTGGCGAAACACAGACAATTCCTCGCAACTCCATCATGTTTGTCAAAAAGCACCCTCTTTCACTGATGCCTGAGGGCTTGGAGCAGACGCTGAACGAGCAAGAATTGGCGGATCTGTTCACCTTTCTGTCATACGACAGACATCCCAAAGATCCGACCGCCAAGCGTATTCCAGGGACGCCTTTCCAGACGTCAGGTGAATGATTGCGATTCTGTTCGAGTCCCAACGGGCCGGCCCCAGCGCTCTTGGGGTCGAAACGCGATGTGGCGCGAATAAACACGTGTTGCCATCGGGGCCGGGTGGCACATTGATGCCTGAGCAAAGTGAGTGTTAGGCATTCCGTCATCGTCTTAGACCCAACGGGTCGTCCCTAGTGAAGCCCAGGGCAAGCCGACGCGTCAAGCGGCGGTGCTGCCCTGGGAACGCGACCCCAATAAACAGATGTTCCCAGGGCAGCGCTGCGCTCGCCCTGGGCTTCACTAGGGCCGACCCGTTGGGCCTGTTTCGCTTGGGGTCGAAGCGCGATGTCGTTGTGTATTCTGCTGCATTGTCGACGACAGGAGTTTTGTAAAAGAGCGCGGCCCACTAAAATGGGAGGGATCCTGCAGGGCACACGTCGGATCGGTTTGGATTATCTGGACCTATGAATCGAAGCACCTCACCGATAACATTCGCTGTGATCTGGTTGCTGAGCCAATTGCCAGGCGTGGTGCAAGGGGATGATCAGCAACAGCGGGAATTCTTCGAATCACGAATCCGCCCTGTGCTGATAAAGCACTGCTACGAATGCCATTCGGCTGACTCAAAAGAAATCAAAGGCAGTCTGCGATTGGATTCGGCCAAGGCGTTGTTGCAAGGCGGCGATTCCGGCCCGGCAATTGTCGTGGGAAAGCCCGAAGAGAGTCCGCTGATCGAAGCCCTGCGCTACGAGGGCGTCGAGATGCCCCCGGCAGGTCGGTTACCTGAAACGATCGTGCACGACTTTGAGCAGTGGGTGAAGGCCGGTGCCTTCGATCCTCGCGAAGAAACTCTCGCTGACAACGTATCGAAAACGGCGCGTACCATCAATGTTGACGCAGAGCGCCAGTTCTGGGCGTTTCAACCCGTTGTACGACATCGCCGCCCGGCGATTGCCGACACCGCTTGGCCGGTCTCGGACATTGACGCCTTTGTTCTCGCGAAGCTGGAAGCGGCCGGTTTGAGGCCAATGCCGGATGCGGACAAACGTGCTCTGGTTCGTCGTCTCTACTTTGATCTCACGGGATTGCCGCCGTCTCCACAGGACGTGCACGGGTTCTTGCAAGACGACTCCGACGGAGCCTTGGAAAGACTTGTCGATCGTCTCCTTGAATCGCGCCAATTCGGAGTTCACTGGGGACGACATTGGCTGGACGTCGCCCGGTATGCGGATTCCAACGGCGGTGACTTCAACGCCACGTTTCATAATGCGTGGAAGTACAGAGATTACGTTGTCAACTCGTTCAATAACGACAAATCTTTTGACCAGTTCATCCGCGAACAGATCGCCGGCGACCTGCTACCTAACGAGACCGACGAAGATCGCACACAACGGATTGTCGCGACCGGCTTTCTCATGGTCGGCGCAAAAATGCTCAGCGAACGCGACAAGTTGAAGCTTACGATGGACGTCGTCGACGAACAGGTGAATACGGTTGGCCAAGCGTTCATGGGGCTAACCCTCGGATGCGCAAGATGTCACGACCACAAATTCGACCCGATTCCAACTCGTGATTACTACGCTCTAGCTGGGATCTTTCGTAGTACGAGAACACTACAAGGCGAGAGTCAAGAATATGTCTCGACTTGGCCGCGCCGCAGTCTGCCCGCCGATGCCAAACATGTCGCCGCAGTCAAGGCTAACGAAGCCTCTCAAAAAGAGGTTCAGTCGGACATCAAGCAGGCGACGCAACTCAAGGATCGCTTGACGAAACAACTCAAGGCAGTACGCGCTGGTGAATCCTGGCTGGTGGTGGATGACGCCGACGCAAAGCGCATCGGCTTTTGGAAGGCATCCACGTACAACCCTAGCTTCTATGGAAAGGGATACATTCACGACGACAAGTCCGAGAAAGGAGAAAAGTGGGTCGAGTTTACCGTCAAGGTCTCGCGCAGCGCAAGCTATGACGTCCAGCTGTCGTACACTCACGGCGGAAATCGAGCGGCGAAGGTTCCGGTTAGCGTCAAGCACGCCGATGGTGAGGTGGAGATCAATCTGGATCAACGAAAACGTCCGCCTATCGAGGATCTGTTCGCATCCGTTGGCCAGTTTCGCTTCAACGAAGATCGGCCCGGCATCATCACCGTGGCAACGCGAGGCACCGAAGGTTATGTCATCGCTGACGCAGTGCGGCTTGTACAAGTAGACGATAGCGGGAACGACTTCGTGAATTCGAGCGACACAGGTGGAACATTTGAGCCGAAGAGCGAGAACGACATTTGTCCCCTGGTCGCTGGGCTGTCCAGTGAATTAAAGGCTGTTGAAGAGGCACTGAAGGAGCAGGAGGCTCAGCTAAGCAAGCTGAAGGAGAATGCCCCTAAGCCGCTACCCAGAGCAATCGCGGTGGACGAAGCGGATCAGATGGTCGACTGTCGCATTTGCATCCGCGGCGAGCACGAAAACCTTGGACCGCTAGTGCCGCGTGGTGTGCTGCAGGTTGTGGCGACAAGTCAGGTGCCCACATTTCCGACGGAGCAGAGCGGACGTCTTGAATTGGCGAATTGGCTGGCTAGTCAAGAGCACCCGTTGACTGCGCGCGTGTTTGTGAATCGAATCTGGCATCACTTGATCGGGCAGGGAATCGTTGCCAGCGTCGACAATTTCGGACAGCTCGGCGAGCGTCCCACGCATCCAGAACTGCTTGATCGTCTAGCCGCTGATTTCATGAAGGATGGCTGGTCTGTGAAGTGGGTGATTCGCCGTATCGTACTCAGCCGCGTGTATCGCATGAGCAGCCGCCACGATGAGCAGTCTTGGGTCGCCGATCCAGCAAACCGGCTGTTGTGGCGGGCCAACCGACGGCGCATGACGGCCGAATCGATCCGTGATTCGATGTTGGCGATCAGTGGACAACTCAATTTGTCACCGGCTGGATCTCCTGTGGAAGGTTTGGGCGTGCTGGTCACGCAAAACAATGCCGAGCAGAAGGAATTCAAGCCGCAGGAATCACTTCACCGCAGCTTGTATCTGCCTATGATCCGCGCCGAGATCCCCGAGATTTTGCTGGCGTTCGACATTGCGGACCCTGACCTCGTCACCGGCCGGCGATCCGTCACCAACGTTCCCGCGCAGGCTTTGCTGTTATTGAATAGCCCGTTCGTGATGGCACAGGCAGAGAAGACGGCCGAGCGAATCCGCGCGGCAACCAATTCGATGGATGATCCGACGGCACAAATCACTGGCGCATACGAGTTGGTCTTGTCCCGCGAGCCCACCGAGAGTGAATTTACACGAGCTGCGGCATTCCTTGAAGAAACCGAACGTACAGATTCCACAATCTCTCCGCTCGCTCAGTTGGTTCATACGATGTTCGCATCCACCGAATTCCGCATGTTGAATTGACTCGACGTGTAGGCGTCCCGTTTGCGCAGAGCATATGAAACGGATGAACAGCGAATTGTTACCCCTCAAACTCGAACGCTGACAGATCATGAAGAACAACAAGTCACGCCGCGACATGTTGAAGCTTTCCGCCCTTGGCCTAGGGGGGATTTCTTTGCACACGGTGCCAACGACCTATGCTGCGGATCGGGAGATGGTGGGAATTCCTCACCACCCTCCGCGTGCACGTCGTGTCATCTTCCTTTTCATGCACGGTGGGCCAAGCCAAGTGGACACGTTCGACTACAAGCCACAACTTCAGAAAGACGACGGCAAGCAGCTTCCGTTCGCACCCGCGAAGAACATCAACGCAACGCCGAAGCTGCTCAAGTCGCCCTGGAAATTTGCCCGCCATGGCGAATGCGGACAGTGGGTTTCCGAGTTGCTACCGCAGACGGCAAAGCACGTCGACGATCTTTGCATCGTCCGTTCACTCCACAGTCGGGGCCAATCGCATGGGCAAGCCGTGTCGATGCTGCACACGGGAAGTGACAACCTCGTCCGACCGTCGGTGGGCGCGTGGGTGTCGTTTGGACTGGGAACTGACAATCCAGATTTGCCTTCCTTCATATCAATCAGCCCGGCGAGCGGACATGGAGGACCGCGCAACTACGGTTGTGCGTTCCTGCCGGCAATCCATCAAGCTACGACGATTGGGCACTCCGGCAAACTTGGCGACGCCCGCGTTCGGCATCTGGGGAACTCGCAATTGTCGGCCGACGAACAACAACGTCAGATTCAGCTTTTGCAGGCCATGAATCGCGACCATCTCGAACAGGCTGAGCGCGATGAACAGATTCAAGGGGCGATTGAATCGGTGAATCTGGCCTACCGCATGCAGAATGCTGCTCCCGAAGTGTTCGACCTGACGCGCGAGCCGAAGTACATCAAACGTCAATACGGCCTCGGCCATTCCGCCACCGACAATTTTGGACGCCAATGCTTGCTCGCTCGGCGCTTGGCGGAAAGCGGCGTGCGGTACATTGAACTCTCGACTGGCAATAAATGGGACCAGCACAGTAACCTGAAATCTGGCCACGAAAAAAACGCGTTGATGACCGACCGACCGATCGCTGCGTTGTTGGCGGATTTGAAGGCTCGCGGCATGTTGGATGATACGCTCGTCATCTGGGGCGGCGAGTTTGGCAGGACGCCTATCGCTCAAGGCGACAATGGCCGAGACCACAACCCGCAGGGCTACACCATGTGGCTGGCAGGCGGTGGAGTGAAACGCGGTCTGGCGTACGGCAACACCGACCAGTATGGCTACTATGCCGTCGAGAACAGGGTGCACATTCATGATTTGCACGCCACAATTCTACATCTGCTGGGCATTGACCATCAGCGATTGACCTACCGTTATGCGGGACGCGACTTTCGCCTGACCGACGTCTATGGCGAAGTCGTGCATGACGTATTGGCATAGAGCCGAGAACAAATGCTCCTCGTCACGTGATCGCAGACAAGAAATCGTGGAGAGTGACATTCGTTTATTTCGTCGTGTGCCGTATCCCATTACAATGCACAGCTAATGGGTAACGTAAACCACTTGGAATTTAGCTGGGGTGCTAAGACTCATGTCCCATTCCAAAACCCGCAGATCATTTCTCGCAACGGGTGCCGCAACGGGCGCACTGCTTAGTCTGGAAGACCTCCGTTTTCTTTCCGGTTTGCGGCCCGTCTCGGCGACTGAGGTCGCCCTCGATCCAGGTGTGATTGAATTACACTCCGAGATTGCCCCGGTCGTGAGGTTGATTGAAGAGACTCCGCGCGATCGGCTGTTGGAAGAGATGGCGGCGCGCATCCATGCTGGTTTGAGCTATCGGGAAATACTTGCAGGTCTGCTTCTTGCCGGAGTGAAGAACGTTGAACCGCGTCCAAGCGTTGGGTTTAAGTTTCACACCGTGCTGGTCGTGAACTCGGCCCACTTAGCGAGTATGTCTTCTCCGCCAGAGCATCGATGGCTGCCCATTTTCTGGGCCCTGGATTATTTCAAAAGTGCGGCGGCTCGTGACGTGGTGGAACGCGGAGACTGGACGATGGGCCGGGTCGACGAATCGGCCATACCTGCTCCACACAAAGCACCGAAGGCTTTTATCCAGGCGATGGACAACTGGGACACAGCGGCTGCCGATACGGCCATCGCCGGGATGGCCCGATCCGCCAGCGCTAACGCTGTGTACGAACCCCTCTTCCGTTACGGTGCGCGCGATTTCCGTTCTATCGGCCACAAGGCGATCTACGTGGCAAACAGCTTGCGTACGTTGCAGTGCATCGGATGGCATCACGCTGAACCCGTGCTCCGCTCGCTGGCGTATGCGTTACTCATGCACGAAGGAGACAATCCCAGTAAGCGGGATGCAGAGGCGGATCGCCCTTATCGTCGCAATCTGGAGTTGGTTGACAGCATTCGGACGGACTGGCAGACGGGAACGGTCGATCACTCGGCGACACAAGATTTCGTAACTGCGCTGCGCGTTTCGTCAAATGACGACGCCTGTGATCAGGTCGTCGAGCTGTTGAATCGCGGTGTCGCCGCACAATCAATCTGGGATGGTTTGTTTGTTGCCGCTGGCGAGCTGCTGATGCGTCAACCCGCAATTGTCGCGCTACACGCCATCACGACCACAAACGCCCTCCACTTTGCCTACCAAACCAGTGGGAATGACCAGACACGTCGGCTGATGATGCTGCAGAATGCCGCCTTTCTGCCGATGTTCCGCGAGGCGATGGGAGGCCGAGGTCGGGTGAAGGATTTGTTCATCGATGATCTCCAAGCGGCAACGACCGAAAACTCGGGGCGCGCCGCCATTGATGAAATATTCACCGATTTGAGCAACGAACCCAACGCAGCCGCAGCCAAGGTGCTGGGCTTCTTACAACATTCGCAGGACGCGAAAACGCTCATCGACGCAGCCCGCGTACTCATCTTCCTCAAAGGCAACAACGCGCATGACTACAAGTTTAGTTCTGCCGTGTTGGAAGACTACTACAATGTGTCGCCCCATTGGCGAGACAAGTACATGGCGTCGAACGTGTTCATGCTTCGCGGCTCGCAGCGGCCAGACAATGAACTCGTAGTCCGTGCTCGTGCTGCCTTCGGCGCGTGAACATCGGACCGTCAATCGGTGTGAGTGTGTGTCTGGGGTGGTCGTTTGGGTCTTTCATCAACTCGCACATTGCGAGGCTGATCGTAACCTGGGCGACTGAGAACGAGATCTGCCGGATCGGAGACGATAGGCCAGTCGGTGGAGTGGAAACTGATGAGTCGAAATCTGGAAATCGTGATCAGCATCTTCACGGTCGCGATCGTGGCGGCGACGCTTCCTTCAACCGTTCAAGCCGAGCGGCTCACGGACGACAAGTTTCGAGAGTTGCATAAGCAGCTTCAGCCCGCAATTGGGCAGCCGTGGCGTACAATCCCGTGGAAGATCGCGCTGCTCGATGCGCAGCGGAACGCTGCCAAAGACCACAAGCCAATCTTCATTTGGGCGATGGATGGTCATCCCTTAGGCTGCACGTGAAACAATGGCGTGCTCGACCGTGCGTCGACATTTGCGCAACCGGAGATCATCGAGCTATTGAAGACTCGATTCATTCCCGTAGCAATCGATCAAGCCTACCAGCGCCGGCAACGGGACACCGAAGGCGATTTCTACCGGAAGATCGCTGGCCAAGGTCCACGCGACGATTTTCGATCAACGACCCAAGGTTTTTATGTTGCTACCGCAACCGGCAAGTTGTTGATGTACAACAACAACCGTCATCCCGCCAAGGTATTGCGGCTGATGAAGCAAGCACTCGACGATTTTGAGGCGGAACCGACTTTGTCAGCTGCGGTCGCAGAGCTGCGGGCCGAAAAGATCGATCCACGATACAACGTCGCTCCACCGAAAGGTGGTCTTGTTTTGCGCGTTCACGCAAAAGTGTTGGATGGCTACGCACCCACAACCAATCGTTGGCGGCGCGTCTTCCAAGCAGCCTTGTCGCGCGACAATCTGTGGATCTCCGCCAAGGAACATCAGGCCTTGGTGCGCGGCGAAATGCCCAAGAGACTTCAGCAGCGTATTGCCAGATTTCACTTGGTAGACAATACGCGTGGTGAGCCGCCCATGTGGAGGTCGGCCGAGATTCGTGAGCTGGACATGACGCTCAGCGACGGCGAACTACAGGGCACCATTGAACTCGCAACCAAGCGTGGAGACCGCGGCTTCGATGCCGAGTTGAAGGGGAAGATCGATGTGCAGCCGGGTCGAGTCGTTCGTTTCGACATGGTTTGTCTTGGTGAGTTCTATGGAGAAGGACGACACACTCGCGGTGCGCCGAAGGGCAGATTTCCGTTGGCCATCTCATTCACGCTTGCCGACGGAACAGACATGGCCGATCGGATACCTCCCCAGGGTTCTCGTGGTTGGGTGGATGGCTACCTGCGCTGATTCTCAACTCTGATCATAGCCAGAGTTCCGCACGTTGCCCACGGCTATAGTTCTGATGAGTTGGGCTGTTCAATAGTAGACGCCAGCGATCATCGAAGCATGCAAGTGTGGCCGCTGTAGCAAGCGTCGCGCCTATGCGACGCATCTTTCACCAGACATCTGCCGTGCCCGTGTGCGACCGGAGCTGGCCCGACTCTTGGTCGGCTGCTGGCAGTCAATTGAATCAGTCATACCGTGGCCTACCGCAACGGCAGCATTTCTTCCACGTGGTTGGCGTTGACGCGCCGCATTGATCGCATCGCCATGATGTTTCTTTTTCGTCGGCTTCCGTAATGGGCTGTTGGTGCTGGGTATTGATACCTGCCGTTGATTGCGAGATTGACGAATCAAGCTCGCCGCTCGTGGTGTTCGCTTTATTTTCCAAGACTTTAATTTGCACGCCGTCGGGTTGCTTTACAGTCTTCTGCTCTTGGCGCCTGTGGATACTTTTCATTACTCCAATCGCCAGAATCGCGGCCGATACCGCCAATACGCTTTCTGCAACAGCGCACCACCAGCTGCCAACTCGAAGTATGCGGCTGCTGCTGAAGGCCAGGACGATTCCAACTAGATTGGCGAGCAAATAGAGTATCCAAAGAGCCCACCACCATCTCACTTTCCTCGAGACCAGAGACTGCTTCCACGTCAGTGCGTTGGCCTTCGGGTCGCTGGCTCTGTAGATTTCGCGGACCGCCTGGTACGGCTTGAGTAGATTCGCGACGGGAACGAAGACCCAGCCGACACATGATCCAGGTGTGAACTGCATGCCAATAGCGCCAAGAGCGCATGCATTCCTGTTTGCACGATGAATCCATACGCAGAAAAGCGCGACGCAGATCCAAAAGACTGGCAACAGCAGCAATGTGATTCCAACGTAAGCGTTCAGAAGTACAGCGGCCCCTGCATCAGGGAGTTCGCGGATTGGTATGAATAGGTGCTCCGCGAACCACGTCACCTGAGCCAAGCTCATAAGGCCTAACATTCCTTTGAGTACGAACCAAACCGTAAACAGAATCCCGACCCAACGCAGTATTGTCGAGGATGTACGATAAGGCGTTGCAGCGAGCCGCGGTGAATTCGTCGCCTGCCGACCCTCGATCTGTACCAACGAGTGGGGCGTTGCCCAGTCTACAACGCGAGTTCCGGACAAGGCATCGTGCCAGCCCACAGGATGCTTGGCGAGGAAGGAAAGCGCCTCGAACGGTACAAGCCGAACGATGGACCGGCCAACAATCTGACGAGCCGAGGGAGGTTCACCCGCGATAGTTACGACGCGCGTCCCTGTGATCATTTTGCCAAGTGTCTTCTGCCAGACTGCTTCGAAGAGCACAAAGTATCCGATCCATAGTCCGATGCCAAAAATCCAGAACACCCAACCTGGTGGCTCGAAGAATGTGATTCGGAGGACACTCGATATCGCGGCGCTCACGACGGCCAGCAGCACCACTGCCACGGGGAATAAGATGAACTGTATGAAGAACCCATCGATTAGATTGTTTAGGAACCGCAAATGCCATGGCGCTACCTGAAACTCCGTGGATTCAATTTGCGTCAGTGGCAATGGACATTGCTCGTTCCGTCTTACGGCCATCGAGGGGCCTCACCTGTTAGTCGTTACATTACCCCGCCGTTCATATCGGCGGCACGCCTCAGTGAAATGATCTTGAGCTGAATCCTGCCGATCAGACTGGCGCATTGTTCCAAGAAAATCGAGAAAGCCTGGTTGCCGCGCAGCTCTTCCTCCGTCAGCTCTTGCAGCGCTTGGAGCTTGATCTGCGTCACTTGAGCCAAAAAGCCGCTTAGTTCGTCGACGTCCTCACAGTCCATCTGTGCTCGTTCGATGCGCAACGTCTGCGCCAAGAAACCATCGAGATGCTCCTTCTGTTGATCGATCATGGTCTGCATCTCTTTCTCTTTCAATCTCCGCCAACGAATCCACAGCAAATAGATTCCTGCGCCTAAGGCAAACATCAATTCCTTGGTTGCGGCGAGCGATTCCATAACGTTGGCCATCATGCCGATGTGGTCGGCAGGATTAAAGTATCGCTTCGCGGTGGGGTGGAGCCGAGTCGATATGTATTGTGTAGCTTCTTGCCTCGTGATCATTGTCGGCACCTTGAGGCGCAGACTCTCTTCATGGATTGAAGCCAAGGCGGCTTGAACCAAGCCGGGAGGAGCATCGCTGCGGCAGATCAAGTAAGCAATTGTCGCGACGGTTGGTATTCTGGTTGGCGGAACGGCCGGGTGCTCCGCAAACAGGCCTCTTGGTACTTCGACATTACGCACGAATGGATGCATCAGCTCGATCGCCGACGCACTCTGAATCGACAGGATTTCAAATCGATTGGTAGCAAGCAGCTCTCTCAAGAGAGGATGCTCAATGCCGGCCGTAAAGATGGCGGCGTCGATTGTGTCGTCGTCTGAAAGCGAGTTCAGCGGAATGTCGTTCGCGCCCTGTAGATCCCCCGTACTCAGCCCATAGTGACGCAACACCTTTAGGGCACTGTCGCGACTGCCCGAGCCTTTCTGGCCGAGCAGGACTCTCTTGCCAGCAAGCTGCCAAACGCTGGTGATTCCTGTCCCTTTCCTCGCGATTACAAATACGAATTCGCGAAACAGTGGTGTGATGACCGCCACGTCCTCGATTGGCACGGCTCCACCTTGCACAATGGCAAGATCTACCTCGCCTTGCACCAGCCGGCGAAAGTTTTCATCGGATCCTCGGGTTTCTACCACAAGAAAGGAGCGCCCCGTGCGTTCTTCGAGCGAGCCCCTGATTGTGCGACCAACCTTGAAATAGAGTCCGTCACGCTCACCCGTGGCGATTCGTACTGTACGGGGAATTGTCTCACGCTGAAGCAGCCAACCGCCCATTGAACCAACAAGCACGGCGCTCATCAGCAGCGTGACCCAATTGCGGATTCTCTTCGTCGTGATACGTGACATTAGCTTGCGCAGCTGGTCCTTTAGCTCCCTCCACAACCACCGCAACCTCCGCCGCACCCTCCACCACAGCTGCCTGCATCGCCGTCGCCGCCAATGTCACTCAGCCAGCCACCCGATTCGGTGTCTCCTCCAAGCATGCTGAACGATTTCGTAGAGTCCGAGATTTCGGCGGCGAATTCGTTGTCTACGGTGACTTGCACGTCATTGCCTTCCGGCGGAGTGAAGGATTCATCGACATTCATTGTGTTACTTTCACCAGCTTGAAATCCTTCCGCACCGACGGACAGCACATCGGATCCGGTCGAGTCTACGATCGTGCAGTCGTGACAATGAATGTCGTTTGAATGGCATAGCTCTGCCCAGAGCCATGCAAACAGGAACACATCCGAAAACCCATATTCATCCTGATGAACCGGATCGCCGTAAGGGTCGTGGTGCCATGATCTTGGAACATCCGCGGGGCGCGTGATACGCTTGGATGGTCGAATTATCTTCACGGCTGAGCTGACATTTACGGCGTCGACACACATATGTTTCTTAAAGGCGTGCTCCATGTCGTTGAGGAACTGCGCGAATACATTCTTTTGTCTGGTCACGAACTCATCATAGGTTTGCTGCGAAGCGAAAATGGCGTCCAGGCGGCTGCGATCAAATTCGTTATCGACAACGTTGCTCAGTCGATTTGGCACACCATTAATGGCGATCTGAATCGGATGTTCTCCAACACGGTGAGTTCGTTGAATCTGAATCGCGATCAGATAGCTAAGTTCTGCCGAGTCGTGCTCAAGAATCAGTTCGAGCGTGCTGAAGCCGTGAATGTCATCTGGCTTCGCCTTTGACGAGAAGTCACTGAATGCCTCCTTCAAGTCTGCTTCCTTGCCCTCCGTGTCCTCGTAGAACACTGTGTCATCTTTGGCCAGTCGAATAACGTTGTCGATCCCCAACGTACGCATCACGATATTTACTTGCTGCAGGATGGTAACGGCGCAGAATGTTTCACGTTCTTCTTTCGTGGTCACTAGTCCACCAGTGAGTGCGTGAGCCAATCGAGCAAATCCCTTGGTTGGTTTAACCCGGTCCAAGTGAGTCAATTGTGACGGGTCGATTGTGACTTTGCCGGAAAGGTACATGATGGGTACTTCCTTACGCTAATGTGCTCAGATCGATTCGCATGCTCCGCACTCGGGCTCAGTATCCATGCTGCTCCAAAATGCTGGGTCGGGAGGACCAAATTCCTGTTGATAGCATCGCAATGTTTGTTGGAACTGCGCCTTGTTCAACTCGGTGGAACCGCCCGGGAAGTGATGAATGAATCTGCCAAAATGGGTCATGCAGAACTCTTGATAGGCATGCGTACACAGGATGAATTCATGCCACGCCAAGTCGACTCGGTGTGAAGGCGTCAGCCGGCCAGTTGCCTGCCGTGAAACCAAGAAGAGAAAACGAACAACTTCACACATGGCCGCACCAACTACGTGATCGCTGCACTGCAGTGCGGACTTTATCTTGGCAAATAGGATGTCGTTTTCATCCAGCACTTGGTTGGCAAGTGCTTCAGTATTGAACGTGACTAATCTCATGCTAAACGGCCTCCACAACGCGGGACGAATCTTTCAAACGCTCTCTGGCTGGCTCTCGTGAGCTAGCGAGTGATCTTCACACTTACTACTCGTGTCTGACATCACAGCATCGAGCATTGCAATTTGCTCACGGAGGACTGAGGCGAACGCGCTGCCCATCACCGCCGTAAAGGTTCCAAACAGCGTAATTCCGGTAACAAAGGTGATGATGGAAACAAGCCGCCCCGCAGTGCTCTGGGGAGAGAGATCTCCATAGCCAACCGTGGTCACCGTCACGCATGTAAACCAGAATGCGTCATCGAGTGATTCAAATTTGTCGGATTGAACGCTTCGTTCACATTCATAGATCGCTGCTTGGCTCACTAATACAAGAACGAGTGTCGCGAAGCCCAATGCCTTTAGCTCTTCGCGTGCCCGGTAAAACCCAATCGCCAAGAGCTGAAGACCCGCGCTATATCTGTAGAACTTGAGTAATCTGAGAACGCGGAGCGTCCGGATGAGGTGAAGCGTCTCGTCACCCACAAAGAATCCGATATAGAACGGCACAACCGCCATGAAATCGACGATTGCCATGAAGGAGAATGGATATCGCAACTTATTGCCAGCATGAGACCAGCGCAAGAGATACTCGGCCGTCAGAAGAACAGCAACAATGCGTTCTGACCATAGAAATCCGGGCCATCCTTCTTTGCTGTGCTCGGTTCCTGTAACTAGCTCTTCGACGACATACATTCCGATGCTGTAGACAATCAGCACCTTGAAGAATTCTTCCACCCATTTCGAGGGCAGTCGGTTGGTTGTGAGTTCGACCTCTTTGATGAGCATTGGAATGCCCGGTGCTACTGTTTAGTTGAATGAGCGGGATACCGTCCACCATGGATTACTTGTTGGATGACATGAGAGCCTCGAGCTCATCGTCAACGTCGGCCGCGGCGGCGTCATATTTGACTTCAAGACTGTCTTGGCCAGTTCCTTTCATTTCCTCGAGGGCTTCGGCTTCATCCTCTGCCCGACTTGCCTGATTCTCGAGATCATCGAGTGCAGCCAATGAGCTTCCGAAGGAACTGGCATCACTGAGCGCTGCCTTTCGTACTTTCGCGCCCGTTAGCCGGGCTGCACTGACGGCGTGGGTGCTCTTGGCCTTTGCAATCCTTGCCCGCGTCGATTCCAGCAGCGCCCTAAGCTGTTGTTCGGTCGCCTTCGTCGTTTCAATTTCCTTGCTGAGGCCTTCGGCCTTGCCATTCGCGTTAGCCTTGCGCGTTAACGCTTCCCGGGCATCATCTCTGTTGTTGGCAGCGGCCGCCTGCTTTGCAATGTTTCCAAACTTGTTCGCCTCCTCTCTCGCCTCTTGGATTTGACGCTCCAGGCCTTTGCGCTGGGCAACGACGTTGGCTACTTTCCGTTCAAAGTCGTCGCAGGCGTTCTCACTATCTTCGATTGCGAATTCGCCGTGTTTGAACTCGTCGACATCCACCGCTTGGGCGGCGTCATCTTTAGCTGCGCGGAACCGATTTCTGATTGCCTTCCACAGGCTCGCCATTATGTATCACTCCTCAAATGAATGAGACCACCACTTTCATCGGGATTGGTCCGAAAGAGAGGGGAAGCTGTTGTTCTTTAGCCAGTGAACGCGATTTGTAAGACTTCCTTGCTACCAACAAGAGCTGCCTGCAGGTCGACTAGCGCGGCCCTAAGCTCACTCTCTTCGAAATCGCCTAACGGTATGGTATCGGTCAACACGATGGGCCAATCCTCCTCCAGCCCCTCGCACGACGGATCGTCGATGTCCGTAATCATCGCGATCGCATAAGGAGACAGCCTCGTGTTTGCGTCCAGAGCGCTGGTAGCGAAAGCAGCTTGATTGGACTCCGGCACGTCGCCTGCTCTGGCAATTTTACAGTTAATGCAAAGCCGCCCCTGGTCGATCGTCAAGAAAGTTGGAAAGTTACCGATCCTAACAATGAGCGCATCGTCGGTCAGTACAGCCTTATAGCCCAGACGTTCAGCGGTCTCCTTAATCTGAGGTAAGTTGTTCATGGTCGCTCCCATGCTGCTACTCCTTTGGTGGTTTTATTTGGACAACAATTGAATGTCAGTCCCATCGACGGACGCGCCTTGCAGGAAGACTACATAGCCGCCCTCGGTAAGGCATTCCCCGTTTTCGTCGAGACCGCCAACCTCCAGAACAAGGAGTTCTGGGTTCTCAATGTCAGTTTGCGCAATCCACTCAACGATCGTTGCGGGCTGAGGTCGGCTGTCGACGAGACACACTTCACGATGTTCCCCGTGGACCTCGGCTCCCTTGATTGCGTAGCAAACCTCACCGTATTGCTCGACATGCTGAACGATTTGCTTGGTGAAACTTAGTTCGGATGGAATGAATTCACATCTGTTATCGGGTTCCTCGAAGAGCCACTCACAACCGTTCTCGATGAGGTCGCTGCGCGACCCAGGGTCGACGTCATCCGGCGCCCAATAGATGCGGCGATCCATCTGGTCATCGACGATCTTAATGAGCAGGATCAGTGACGTCGGAGCGTTGGGCTGTCCGGTGAGATCGCAAAAGTAGTATTGAGCCATGCTTTCAGAATCGACACATCGTACGCTCTCCACCTCCAAGTCCATGCCGTCCATCGCGCCCACAACTCCGTCTTCCATCAGCTGTTTGATGGTCTGCTCATCACTGAGCGATACGATGTCACCTCGCTTGATTTCGCGATACCGCTGGATATTCGTGTCGGTCATATTCATCCAATGCGGCTTACGCGTAGCACCGATAGCCCCAAACGATAATGATTCCAATAATGAGAAGACCGATGATTGGCATTGCTGAACTAAACGCCGAATGACTGTAGGGGGGTCGGGTACCAGCGGCTGCACCGTAGTGAATATTGTGCCGATTCATGAGAAGGGACATCATTGCTACATCAGACAACGCGTCATACATCATCCATGTACCTAGACCAGGCCCGCCGCCGTTCCAGTAACCGTAGCCACCTCGATCCACGTTGTAGGTAACGTTGTAGGTCTTGCCCGCCAATGAAGTGCTGCTTGGAATGTAATCTGGGCGTTTCGCCGGCGCTGGTTTGCCGGGAGTCGGCTTCTGTGTGTAGGTTCCCTTATACCGATTCACGAACGCTTTTGTGGCCTCAGCTTTTGATGAATACTTGGCTGTCTTGGAGTTCGCCCGTCGATCGGCGGCCGACTGGATCGGTTTCCTCTTCCGACTTCGATAAACCGCGGTTGAAGACCGCGTCTTACGCCACGTGCTGCTGCGGGACGACACAGACCGCCGCGAGCTATAGCTGCGACTTGACGAGAACCCTCCTCCTCGTCGCGCGAATGCAGCATCGGTGACGATGCCCGAAGTACCCAGCATAAATAGGGAGATGAGCACTGCTTTTGTGAATTTCATTTTGGAATGTCCTGCTCAAGGCATTACTTGTCTACGAGCCGATCGCAGTGGCGTAGACGAGTGCCACCGAGATGAAGGATGCTGCGGCGACGGCACCGGCGCCGATGTTCCGATCGACCGAGATCTCTTGCGACAATGGATTCATCGGTAACAACACCTTGTCAACGATGACCCGGGCAAACACAAGCAGAGCGACTCCGAACACGGCGAGAATCACAGTTGTCAGCGTTTCGACAAACAGGTTGCTTCCGGCCCCCTTTAATGCAACTCGCATGATGATCCCAATAGACACCAGATAACCACCGAACGAGAGGCCGGCTGCCAGATTGTCGTCGTGTTCAATCACATGATGCACGTCGTACGCCGTGATGAACTGAAACAGCAGACCGCCGGCAACAAGAAGGACTTGACCAAGAACGAAATAGTAGAGTAGGTCGACGATACCCATCCACGCCGACGCTGACTCACCACTGAGAGCACCAGAGATTGTCAACCCGGTTGCCACACAACCACCCCCAACTACGAACGCCGTGCCAACATTGCGATCCTCGATGATCTCTTTGTGCACATCGAACTGAGGCAGAATCAGCTTGTTGTTGATAAGGATACTGAGACGGACCAGGCCAAGAGTCATTGCCCCGTAGACCGCAATACTCATGAGGTCATCGATCGGGTTTGCCCCGGCACTGAAGCGAAGACCACTCAGTGCGACGGCGAGCCCAACGAAGTAGAGGGCCAGTGTGGTGCCGAAGGCCTTGTTGTCTTTGATGGTGAGTTCTTCATCGACGTGATACTTAGTGGTCTTGTCGAATACCAGCTTGCCAACGAAGAGTATCACGGCGATAGCAGCAAAGTAGGGCATCGACGCCAGCGTCTTCTCTCCGGTGACGAGGATCGCATCCACTATGTGGCTCCTTGTCGAGATCGGCCAAACACGAATTCAAAGGCTTGTGATCTAAGAACGGGAAAGTGTGACACGTCTTTCTCTTCGTGCCCGTATGTGTTTGCTTGATTTGCCTCGTGTAGTTGGTAAGGTGGGAACGGTTCGCGTTGATGGAGGTGAGTATGAAGCCTGGCGGTGATCCGCATGCTGTGTCGGTGTCCGGTTTCGGTTCGACGTCCTTTGGACTGATAAGCGACGTGAAGAAGGCCGATGATGCTGCTTGGCAACGTCTAGTCAATCTCTATTCGCCGCTGATCGCGTATTGGTGCCGCCAAGCGGGAGTCACAAGCCACGATACAGCTGATCTCACTCAAGATGTTTTTCGGTCTCTGGCAACGTCCATCGAAACCTTTCACCGTGATCAAGAGGGCGATTCGTTCCGCGGGTGGTTGAGGACAGTCACGCGAAACAAGATAGCTGACTACTTGCGACTCGAAGCAAGAACATTGTCGGCGGTTGGCGGCACAGATCACCAACTTGTGCTCGGGCAGCTGCCAAATGACGGCGAGGGATCGAACAAGATCTGTCCCTCATGGGAGGTGCCACCGTTTCGCGCCGCCGTTGAGCTGGTTCGGTGTGAGTTTGAACAACGAACCTGGCGGGCTTTTTGGCGGACTGCAGTCGATGGCCAATCGGCGAGTCAGGTTGCCGAAGAGCTTGGTATGTCACATGCCGCCGTGCGAAAGGCGAAATCGAGAATACTCAATAGGATGCGGGCGGAACTATCAAATCCTGTTGACGAGCATTCGCCCAAGTCCGGCGACTGAAAGTAATTGATAGTGCTGATCCGTCGGCGAAACGTGTCACACTCGAGCGTTCTTGACAACGACCGAATTGTCATCTGGTAGCCTCCGGTATGATCAACAAGTGCCCCACTCGAGAGCAGCTCGAGCAATTTGTCCTAGGAACATGTGACGCTGAATTGGTCGAAACGATCGGCGGCCATTTGGAGCATTGTTTTTCATGCGTCGACATCGTCGACGCCCTCGAACAGACTTGCGACAGCTTTATTGCCGGTCTGCGCGAGACCAGTAGCCAGGGGCAGTTTGGGTTGGGCAATGGGCAGCCTCCTGCCGCCGCCGGCTCCGAGATTCGGATTCGCTGTCCCCATTGTCGCTCCGCCATCGGACTTGTCGAAGGTGTGCCGGCGAGCGACTTCGTCTGCCCCAGCTGTGATAGTGCATTCAACGTCGCACGGGATGCGTCAACAGCCGATGTGAACCATCGAAGCACACTGCTTGGGCGTTTTGAGCTTGTTGAGCGAGTCGGAATTGGTGCGGTTGGAGCAGTTTGGAAGGCTCGGGACTGCAAGCTAGATCGTGTTGTCGCTGTTAAAATCCCTCGGCACGAGATTCAGAATATGGCAGCTGCGCTACAGTTTGCCAGAGAGGCGCGAGCAGCAGCTCAGCTGAGCCATCCGAACATCGTCCGAGTTTACGAAGTCGTTACAGAAAATGATGCCGTCTACATCGTGAGTGACTTCATCGACGGGCAGACCTTGTCCGAGCGAATTGCGGGCGATCGACTCGATTCGCGAGAGGTCGCTCAATTATGTGTCTCAATCGCTCGTGCCTTGCACTATGCGCACGAGGCAGGCGTTGTCCATCGTGATCTGAAACCATCCAACATTGTCCTCGACCAAATCGGCGAGCCATTCGTCATGGACTTTGGCCTCGCGAAACGAGATGCGGGCGAAGTCACAATGACAGTTGAGGGGAAGATCCTCGGTACTCCGGCCTATATGTCGCCGGAACAAGCACGGGGAGAGGGCCACACGGTCGACGGCCGCTCCGACGTCTATTCGTTAGGAGTCATCTTGTTTGAACTGCTTACCGGTGAACGACCATTTCGCGGGAACACCGGAATGCTGTTGCGTCAAGTGCTTGAAAGCGAACCCCCGGCGCTACGGCAAATGGATAGTCGAATTCCGCGTGATTTGGAGAACGTTTGCCTGAAGTGTTTGGAGAAGAGGCCATTGAACCGATATCAATCGGCCGATGAACTTGCACAGGACTTGACTCGATTTCTTCGCGGTGCACCGGTCGCTGCACGACCCGTTACTCAGTTGAACCGAGGATGGCGGTGGTGTCGACGCAATCTTGTCGTCTCAGCTCTCGCCTCGTGTCTGCTTCTTGCGCTTGTTGCTGGGGCGGCTGCTTTTGCGATTCTCTCTCTGTCCGCCAGTCGGCGCGCGCAGATTGCGGAGAGTGAACGAGCTCATTTCGAACGGATTATGTATGCCCAGAGAGTACGTCGGGCCTGTGAGCTTGCCGCAACCGATCCAGCGCAAGGAATGTCGTTGCTTGAGGACGGCGAGTATTGCCCGGAGCAGTTGCGAGATTTCTCCTGGCACTGCGCACGCTGGCTGTGCCAACGCGATCGGGTTGTAATCGCCGATCAGGGTGCTGTTTACGATGTGTTGTACACGCCGGATGGCACAACCTTGGTTACTGCAGGGATCGATGGTCGCGTGCGAATGTGGAATTCGGTGGATGGCACGCTCGTGCGAGAATTCCAGGCCCATCCAACGCCGGTCTTGGCTCTGGCTTTGTCATCCGATGGAGACTTACTCGCCACCGGCGGAGGTGATCGTCATGTCAAACTCTGGAACTTGTTCAGTGGCAAGCCGATAGCGTCGATTCCCATGAACCGCGAACTGATTACTTCGCTTCAATTCATGCCTGATCAATCTTCGCTAGTCCTACTCGGCGACGGCGGCCTGTCCATCATTGACGTCCAGAATGAGATCACCGAACATTCGCTTCCCATGTCTGGTCAAGTAACATCTTTTGACGTTTCACCTGATGGGCGATTCCTTGCAGCCGCGGGAAAAAATGCGGTCATCGTGTACGATGTCTCGTCCATAGATTCCCCGTTCCATCTTTCCACGTGGGGTATGATCAATGACGCGGTTGTTTTTTCATATGATGGCCAACGTGTGATTCATGGAGACAATTCCGGCCAGTTGCGCGTGTGGAAGAATGACGGGACGGAGATAGACGCGGGATTTAGAGCGCATGACGCTAGTGTTAGCTGCGCCTCCGTCTCTCCCGACGGCAATAAGATCGCGACCGCAGACGTGAACGGTGTTGTGAAGATCTGGGAAGCGAGGAGACTCCGCGAGCTCACTACTCTGAGGGGACATCGATCCGTCGTTGATCGCATGTCGTTCGCTCCGGATGGCCAGCAGCTGACAACGGTTAGTCGGGACGGTACGATCCGAGCCTGGGACCTTCGCGAAGACGCCTATGTAACGCGCATGCCCCGTCGTCAGATACCGCATGGTGTCGCCATTTCACCGGACGGCGAGACAGTTGTCGCGGCGACGAAGGGAAACGTACACGGGCGAATTATCTGCATCGACGTCGAGACCGGTCGTATTACTGGCGACATCGGTGTGCACAAGAAGGCTTGCTTCCAATTAGAGTTTTCCCCTGATGGAGCAGGGCTTGCGACAGCCGGCTGGGATGGGCTGCGGCAATGGAACCTCAACTCAGGAGTCGAATCTGGAGGACACCGTGAGCATCAACAACTTGCTGGACCGGATGGGAATCAGGTTCCGGCAGAGGCGGTCTGTTACTCGCCAGATGGTCAGCTGCTGGCTACAGGAGACGCCGAAGGCATCGTTCGGCTTTGGGATCGGACAACTAACGAAGAACTTTGTGTGCTAGGGTCACATGATGATCAAGTTCTGGCGATTGCAATTTCGCCCGACAATCGCATTCTGGCAACAGGCAGTCTTGATTCGACCATCAAGATTTGGGATCTAGATGAAAGAGTGTGGCTGGACACCTTACGAGGACATGAAGATGCCGTTCATTCGCTCTCGTTCTCACCTGACGGGGCGTTGCTCGCCTCGTGCGGCGGGGCAATGGATGAAAGGGTCGTTCTCTGGGATGCGGAAAAATGGCAGGTGGCACGTGTGCTCACGGGGCACCGCGGGGCTATTCTAGCTCTTCGCTTTTCTCCGGACGGAAAAACTTTAGCGTCGGCGGGCCAAGATCGTGTGATAAGACTCTGGGATCCAGTGATTGGCATCATCCGGGCAGTACTGCCAGGGCACAACGACCAGATCCATGATCTTGTATTTGCTCCCGATGGATCTCAACTTTTGTCTGTAAGCGCGGATTTAACCCTACGCGCTTGGCCAGATCGAGAGCTAGTATCCACGGCCAGCGCGCGGATGGCAGAATTGATGTCTCTCAAGGAAATACTGAATCAAGACAATCCTTGGCGATCGAAAATTGATGCCGCCAAGCGACTGATTACGCTGAACCCCCGATCAAGGATGGTGATTCCGCTACTTCTGGATGTCATCGAGCGCGGAGAAAACGAGCTCAAATACGATGCGGCCGTTGCCCTCGGAAAGCTCAACGCATCCTCCACGCTTGATTCGGTCACGAGCTTAGTGCTTTCCAGCGCTGACACTCATGTGCGTCGTGCTGCATGCTACACACTTTTTCACATGGACCGCGCCAACGCCGCATCAGCGTTCCGAACAATCGTGGCTTCGAGATACGGGGTGACCGCCGATGACATCGAGGTGGAGTCGAAGCCATCCGCCCTCAAGTTCAACGGACGTGAGAGTCATGTCTTACTTCCGACATTTCATTTGCACCGGAACCGTCCTTTCACTATCGAGGCGTGGGCGCTACCGCATGCCATGCCCAAACCGCGACAGTTCGGGGCCGTCTTTTCTAACTCCGAAAAGTCGACAGGGTTGCACTTGGGCTTTGCAAACGGGCGTGCCGCGTTCGTTCTCCAATTGGATGGCAGTAGCGAACGTGAATTATTCTCGCAAAGACCGGTGAAATTACGGGAAGAGATCCACTTGGCAGCAATCGTTGAACGTGGTGCGCCGCTCCGAATCTACGTCGATGGTACTTTGGCAGCAGTCCAACTGTACGACTGGTTGAGAGAGTCCAATGTCCCCATGACCATCGGTGCCAATCCGCTACCCGGAACCGATGCCATGGTACACTTCGCCTTCAACGGAACTATCGATGAGATTCGCATCTCAAACACCGCAAGGTACTCCGAAGAAAGCTTTGTGCCGGAGCGTCGACTGACGCGTGATGTATACACACAAGCCCTGTACCACTTTGACGAAGGTGAGGGTGAGATCGCATTTGACTCATCGGGCAACGGCTAACACGGTGTGATCTTTGATGCTGAGTGGGTCTCGGCGCCTGACGAAGATTGATGGATCAGCGGTACGGTGCGTGCAACACTCCCTAGACATGTTTCGAAGGTTTAGACTCTTAACATCCACGGTGTCGTCAGAGCATCGTGGTCGACTCAAGGGTGTCGCCGTCGTATTGCCATCCCGATCAAGCCCGTCATTAGTAATAGACAGGCCGCCGGTTCGGGCACGGCCGCTGCAGGCTTTGGGCCTTGCTCGTAGCCGCCATCGGTAAATGCCGTTACCAGATCCCCGCTTCCGAAATCGCCATCGCCGTTCCAATCACCTGTGCCCCATCCTGAATTGTTCGGCGTGTTATCTTCGTACTCGCCCGCTTCAAATACTGCAACCAAGTCACCACTGTTGAACTCTCCGTCGAGGTTGGAATCGCCCAGCCAGGTCGCCCGAAGATCGCTCACCCAGAAATCGTGATCCTGACCGTCGACCGTACCGTCTCCGTTCATGTCAAACCGAGCTTCTTGAGCCCCCTCCACGATGGCGAGACTTAACGCATCAATGTCGGCAATGTCGAGTAAACCGTTGCCGTTCAAGTCACCCAAAACAACGGGCTGGCCACATACTCGTTGCGGACGATAGACTTGATGGATTCTGCTGCCGCTGCTTCCACCGGTGCGCGTTCCGCCTCCCGGTAGATGGATCCATCCGTCCACGAATGCCAGACCCGTTACGCCATGAACGGCCGTCGGCATATCGTCCATCGAATACCATGTGTCAGTGAAAGGGTCGTAGACCTCATGCTCGCCAAACATTCCGGAGCTTCCTTCGCCGCCGAACACGTGGAGGCAACCGTTGGCGCCCACGGCATTGAGGCCTCCGCGAATGGTGGGCATCGGGGCGGCCGACAACCACTCATTTGTATCGGGGTCGTAAACTTCAAGCGCATTGGTCATGCGGCTACTAAAGCCCGCCCCAAATCGCCCCCCGACCACGTACATCTTTCCGTCGATGGCGGCGGCCGCCAGGTGATTGCGATCGGTGGGCATATCGGGAAGAGGTGTCCAAGTATCTTCGGCTGGGTCATAGACAGCAAAGTCATGTCCACGAGGAGGTCGGCCGCCGGCGACGTAGATCTTGCCGTCGATCACAGCACTCACACCTCCACCGCGAGCTGTTGGCATGTCAGCTCGAGCTGTCCATTCTTCGGTCGCCGGATCATACTCGTAAACCCGATCAAGAAAGGGTCCGCTCCCACTGGCGCTGACCTGCCCGCCGATGAAGTACAGCTTCCCGTTGACGGATGACGCCATGGGATGATTCGTGGGGCGTGGCAGCGGCGTTGTCAATTCCCACGTGTCGGTGCTCGTGTCGTAGACCTGAACGGTTCGCACAGACACGCGTGTGGAAGGATAGCCTCCCAGCACGTAGATCTTGCCGTCCAATTCAGCAACGGCCATCTCCGAATTCGCTTCGATCAACCTTGCTCTGTCAGCCCACTCGCCTTGCTGTGCCATCAGGTAAGGAGAGCCGGCTGAAAGGCAAAAGGTGATCCCTAGAGTCGTAATGGCCCATGCGCGTGTGCGTCGCAGTTGCACGACCCGCCAGAAGACAATTAGTACGCCGATTATTGCCGGCCACATGGACGACGGTTCGGGAACTAGCCTCAGTGAGCCGCCGATCGCCCCTCGTTGAAACTCGGTTGTGTGGACCATCATGAAAAGCTCCTCATTCATCAGCATCGGTAGGCTTGCCGTCAATGTAGTTGTCGGCGCGTCTAAACCCGGCAAGGAGGCATCGGCGTCACTCCAGATGCCGCTTACGGTGGCCGCCTCAGCGTCAAACATCATGTCCGCGTCGTCACCACCGCGTGGGACTCCAAATACATTAAGAACATGTAGGGTGTCTGCCGTATCCGGGCCGCTGTTTTCAGATCCGTCGATCAATCGATTCAGGTCATGAATGTGAATCGCGGTGACATCATCGTCTGTTACGCCGATCGTTTGGAAGCCATTCAAGTCCAGCCCCGAAAACTCCAGGTTGTATTCGAGAGTTGCCGGTGACATGTCCGATGGCTGAGTCAATTTGAGAGTCGCACGGCCCGTGCCAGTTGCCGTGGAGGCGACGGCACCGCCACGAACGACATTCGCACTCTTCAGATCAGCCTCGAAATAGGTGACATCTTCAGCCGTAGCCGCTGTCAGGGGCAGCAGCATGATCACCAGAGAAACAGCGGATGCGAATCTAGTCATGAGATCCTCTTAACGTTTGCCTGAATTGAACCAGCGCGCAGAATAACGCGAGTATCAACGACGCCGCGCCGTGCGGTTCGGGAACGGCGAGGGACGGTGATGCACGGTCAATGTAGGAGCCCGCCCGATAAAGGCCATTGGAAAAGGCTGCAATCAAATCTGACTCGTCGAACAAACCATCGCCCGACGGCGGATCGCCAACGCGTCCCGCTGGCGCTCCGTTCCAGTCCCCGTCGCTCCAACGCGCTGGAAGGCCTGTCCGGTACTTGCCGGACTGAAATATCGCAAGCAGATCTGATTCGTCAAAGGAATAGTCTTGATTGGCATCTCCGGCCTGCAGTGGTTGCCAAGCAAGTTCCGCCCACTCTGTCAGTGCAGCAACACCAGCTTCGTATTCGCCGACACTTAATTCGCCCAAGCCGGATGGATCGTAAGCCAACGACACAAGAATCGGATCGGTGGGTAAATAGTCGGGAGATGTGACCTGAATGACGATTCCATACACGCCAGTCGGGGCGGAAACGGGAGCCAGCGCGAACGTGCCGTGCGTGTCCCACCCAGGGACACTGCCGTCGTAGATCCCCCATCGCATCCCCAACTGATAGTCGTGCTCACGTCCCACAGTGTATTGGTCGACCTGACTGCTATTTGGATGACCGAAGCCATCGGCTAGCGGCGGGCGAATTTCGAGTTCGACGTTTGCCTGGACCAGTTCACGACCATTCCAAAAGGCCACACCCGAGAGGACGTCCAATCCGAGCTCGGTCCCATGTGGCACAAGATTGCCGGGGCTCAAGACGGCGACACCAGGCAAATCGGTGAAGATGGCATCTTCGAATAGAGTGAGTGGGCCCGCTTCAAATTCCGGCCCTATCACGAGCCGTTGATTGCCGGCCAAAAAGACGTTGATCGGCAGGCTGCCATGGCCCAATGCTTCAACTTGCAAGCACGCCAAGAACAGCAAGGCAAGGCCCGGCCAGCTTCGATTCGCTAAGTGAGACATATCGTCACGAGAGGGAGGTCCCTCGCGTTGTCAAGGCATGTACGAGTCGGCGGGCTTGGATCTCAGCATATACGACATCGGAAAAGAAGGCGAACCAAAAAGTAATGAAGAGGCGGGCCGTCCGAATGCCTTAGAAATGGCAGAAAGCCAGCCCGATACAATATCCGATCGAGGAGCAACGCAGCTATGAAGTTCGACGAGGAGACGTTCGAACACGATCTTCATGACGCGGCAGCGTGGTGACCTTGCCAAGGTCCAAGAGCTTGT